>FWWM01000769.1_pt1 | contig 104538 bp, 84 predicted proteins | sample 2228351 | NCBI WGS metagenome assembly FWWM01 (sample SAMEA103939774, study PRJEB20133) | metagenome
TACGCCCCCTGCGCCCCCCCCCACGCCCCTGCCGCCGTCGCCCACGCCGGTGCCGCCGTCGCCCACGCCGGTGCCGCCGTCGCCCACGCCGGTGCCGCCCACGCCGACCCCCACCGCGATCCTGCCCACGTTGCCCCTGCCCACGGCAACGCTGCCCCTGCCCACGGCAACGCTGCCCCTGCCCACAGTAACGCTGCCCCTGCCCACAGTAACGCTGCCCCTGCCCACAGTAACGCTGCCCCTGCCCACAGTAACGCTGGCCCCGCCGGCCGGCGGGGGGTAATGAATAAAAGGAGGACACGAATGCGCGATCTTGTCCGATTTAACCCGCATGGCGTCTTTCCTGCCCTGGTGACCCCCTTTCAACGCAAGACGGAGGAGGTGGACGAGGCCGCCTTTCGCGCCCTGATCCGCCACCTCCTCCCGCATGTGGATGGGCTGGTCACCGCCGGAACGACCGGGGAATTCCCCTACCTGACCCGCCAGGAAAAGCGCCGCCTGGTCGAAATCGCCGTGGAAGAGGCCCAGGGCAAGCCGGTCATCGCTGGCTGCGGGGCCGCCTCGACCGGCGAGGCGATCCTGCTGGCTCAGGACGCCCAGGAGGCCGGGGCCGGTGCGGTGTTGGTCGTCACCCCCTACTTTCTCCACCCCTCGGACAAGGGGCTCTACCAGCACTTTTACGAACTGGCCGCGGCGGTGGACCTGCCGGTCATCCTCTACAACATCCCCCAGGTGATGGATGCTGTGTTGCCCCGCCAGGTCGTTCAGGACCTGGCCGACCTGCCCAACGTCGTCGCCATGAAGGACAGTTCTGGCAACCTCCCCTACACGATGGAGATCCTGGAGTACTGCGGCGACCGTATAGACCTGCTCATCGGCCACGACGAGGTGGTCGTCCCGGCTCTGGCCGGGGGTGTGGCCGGGATGATTTTGGCCTCGGCGCAGGTCTATCCCGACATCTGGCAACAGGTACTGCGCCTGGTCCGGGAGGGCCGGTTGGAGAAAGCCCGCGCCCTGCAACGGGAGGTGCAAAAACTCTCGCGCATCTTTTGTCGTTACGGGGGTGGGGTGGCGGTCAAGGCCGCCCTCAAGATGCTCGGCCTGGATATGGGGCCGCCCCGGAGGCCGCTCAGGGCGGTCGGTGGGGCCCTCATCCATGAGACGCGGGCCGAGATTCGTCTGGAACTGGAACGGTTGGGCCGGCTGCCGGCCCAGGAGGTGGCCTTGATCTACCCCTCCGGCCCCCTGGAGGAGCGGTTTGCCGTCCTGGAAATCTCTCCCGCCCAGATCGCCGCCCACAACCTGCGGCTGGGCTCCGGCACGGCCGGCGAGGGCCTGAACCGGGTGCAGTTGGACCTGATCGCCGGCCGCAAGGATACCCCCCTGGGCGACGCCTACGCCCTCCAGTTGACCTATCCCCTCCACGGCCGCGAGGCCCTGACGACGATCCTAGAACCGGCCCTGACGGTGCGGCCGGCCACCCTCCTTTTGCCCACCCTGGAGCAGAAGGACCTCCGCCAGGCCAACATGATCTACGGCCCCACCCAGTCCGCCCTGGGCCGGGCCATCGTCGAGGCCCTGGCCGAGGGGACAATGCCCCCCCAGGCGGTGGAGGAGGAGGTGATGATCGTCCTGGCTACCGTCCATCCGCAGGCGCTGGATCGGCATGCCCTTTATCAGAGCGTTTGCCAGGCGGCCCGGGCCGCCATCGCCCAGGCCTTTCAGGAGGTGCACTGATGGGGTACAAAACCGACTGGCTCAAAGGCATCTATCCCGCCCTGGTGACCCCCTTTGACCGGGAGGGCCGCCTGGACGAGACTGCCTACCGGGAGTTGATCCGCTTCCTCCTGCCCCACGTGGACGGGCTGGTGGCCGCCGGGACGACCGGCGAGTTTCCCTACCTGGACCTGGAGGAGCGCAAACGGGTCATCGAGATCGCCATCGAGGAGGCCGCCGCCTATGCCGACCGCCCGGTGCGGGTGATCGCCGGGACGGGGGCCCCCTCCACCCGGGAGACGCTTGACTTGACCGCCTGGGCCGGCGCGGCCGGCGCGGACGCCGCCCTGGTCGTCGCCCCTTATTACCTCAAGCCCTCCTTCAACGAGGTCTATGAGCACTATCACGCCCTGGACGCCCTGGGGGTCCCCCTCATCCTCTACAACATCCCCCAGTGCGCCGGGACCCACTACAAATGGTGGACTGCCGAGGGCATGCTCCTCGATTTCGACAACGTCATCGGCATCAAGGACTCGTCGGGGGATATCCCCTTCTTTATGGCCCTGTTGGAGAAGGTCTGGGGTCAGGTCTCGCTCCTGGTGGGGCACGACGAGGTCGTCCTGGCCGCCCTGGCCGCCGGGGCCGACGGGGCCATCCTGGCCAGCGCGAACCTGATTCCGCACCTCTGGCAGCAGGTCTACCGGGCGGTGCAGGAGGGCGATCTGGAGAAGGCCCGGTTCCTCCAGCGGCGTATGCAAAAGTTGGTCCGCATCGTCGTGCGCAACGGCTCCACCCAGGCGGTGAAGGAGGGGCTGCGCATGATGGGGCTGGAGGTGGGCGACTCGCGCCACCCGATTCTGCCCGGCGGGGCCTTTCGCCGCGAGGACCGCGAGGAACTGCGCCTGCAACTGGAACTGCCCGAGGTCGGGCGCATTGCCCGCCGGCCGCTTCTCTACCGCCTGGGGGAGCGAGAGGTGCGCAGCGAGGTCTGGGCCACCCCGACGACACCCGCTGTCATCGAGGACCTGACGATGCGGGTGGGCGAGGGGTTTGCCGGGCCGCCCTTCCAGGAACTGGCCCACGTGGACCTGCTCCTGGGGTTGCGCGATGGGCCGGTGGGGCGGGCGGTGGAGCGGGCCCTGGCCGGCCACGGGCCGGAGCGGGGTTGCATCCTGCTGGAGGAACGCCCGCGCACCCTGCTGGTCCCCACCGTGACGATTCGCACGGCCCAGCAGCGACGCCTCTTTTACGAGCACGCCGCCGAGGGGGTGCGCCTGGCCCTACGCCTGAGCATCGAGGACGGCTTTTTGCCCGAAGCGTTGCTGGACGAGGTTGCCCTCATCGCCAACGTCTTTGTCCACCCGGCGGCGGCGATTGCCAAACGGGTCGCCTTGAACAACTACAAGGCCACCCGCCAGGCCATCCGCAAGGCGATAGAGGGCCGGCCGCGGGTGGAGGAACTGCTCGCCGAACGGGCCGCCGCCCGCCATCCCTTCCGCTACGCGCCGTAAGGCACGGAACAGGCCCGGCATTTGCCCTCCTTCGCCGGCAGGGACATCCCCCGTCGGCAATACTGCCCTGCGCGTAACTGCTCACCGCAGAGTCGCAGAGCACGCCGAGGGATACTTTGGGGGCCGCAGAGCCCCCCCTCGTCCTCTGTGGAAACACAAAACCTCTGCGTCCTTCGCGTCTTGGCGGTGAAAACTGGTGTGCGGCTGAGCAGTTACCTTGCGCCACGTTTTGCGCGACCTGGCCGCACTGCGCAAGATCAATCTTGCGCCACGTCTTGCGCGACCTGGCCGCACTGCGCAAGATCAATCTTGCGCCACGTCTTGCGCGACCTGGCTACGTCCTGCGCGGCCGGCCCCGGTAGACAGGCGGGAAAGCCTGTCCTCCGGGGCCGTGTTTCATCCTGCGCCGCCGGCCAGGGCCTGCTCCAGGTCGGCGAGAATCTCCTCCACATCCTCAATCCCCACGGAGAGGCGGAGCAACCCTTCGCGGATGCCCCAGGCGGCCCGCTCCTCCGGGGAGAGGGTGCGGTGGGAGGTGCGCGCCGGGTGCAGAACCAGGCTGTGAACGCAGCCCAGGGTCGTGCCGGGTAGCACCAGGCGGAGCCGCTCCAGCACCCCGAGGGCCGCCTCGGCCGTGTCCGGCAGGACCTCAAAGGCGACCATCCCGCCGAACGAATCGGGGCGGAAAAGGCGCCGGGCGATCTCGTGCTGGGGGTGGCTCTCCAGGCCGGGGTAATGGACCCGGGCGACGCGGGGGTGCGCCTTCAACCAGGTGGCCACGCGGGCGGCGTTCTCGCAGTGCCGTTGCATGCGCAGGGCCAGCGTCTTGAGCCCCCGGTGGGCCAGCCAGGCCTCGTTCGGGCCCAGCACCGCACCGAGCACCTGGGCCATCCGGCGCACCTCCCCGGCCAGGTCTGCTCCTGTCACCACAACCCCGCCCAGGAGGTCGTCGTGGCCGGCCAGATATTTGGTCAGGCTGTGGATCACCATGTCGGCCCCCACCTCCAGCGGCCGCAGCAGGTAAGGCGTGGCAAAGGTATTGTCCACCAGCACCCGCGCCCCCACCCGGTGGGCCGCCTCGACCAGGGCCGGCAGGTCGGGGACGACCAGCAGCGGGTTGGACATGCTCTCCAGCAGGAGCAACCGGGGCCGCTCCTCCTCCAGGGCGGCAACGACCGCCTCCGTCCGGGCAATCTCGACAAAGCGGACGCGCACCCCCAGCGTGGTCATGACCTGGTCGAGCAGGGTGTAGGTCACCCCGTAGAGGTCGCGGGCGGCGACCATCCTCTCCCCTGCCCGCAGGCCGGCGGCGAGGAGGGCCGCGTGGATGGCCGCCATCCCCGAGGCAAAGGCCACCGCCTCCGCGCCTCCCTCCAGAACGGCCACGGCCCGTTCTAGCGCGTTGGTCGTGGGGTTGCCGTAGCGGGAGTAGACATAGCCGGGGCGTTCACCGGCCAGGATGCGGTGCAGCGTCGCGACATCGTCGTACAAATAGACCACGCTGTTGTGCACCGGCGTCACCACGGGGGTGTAATCGGGGCGGGGTGCGCCCTCGCCGGCATGGACGGCCTGGGTAAAGATGCTTGACCGGTTCATCACGTTCCTCCTGAGATGGCCCTGACGACACCCTCGGCGGTGTGCCCCGTCCAATCATTCCCCGGCCGGCCTGCTCCGTCCTGCTCCATCCGCCAGCGCAGGTAGGCCTCGATAAAGGGGTCCAGGTCGCCGTCCAGCACCGCGCCGGTGCTGCTCGTCTCATGGCCGGTGCGCAGGTCCTTGACCATATTGTAGGGGTGCAGGACGTAGGAGCGAATCTGGTTGCCCCAGCCGGCCGAGACGTGCTCCCCCTTGATGCGGGCCCGCTCCTCCTCCTGCTTCTGCTGCTCCAGTTCATGGAGCCGGGCGCGGAGCACGCGCATGGCGATCTCGCGGTTGCGCAACTGGGAACGCTCGTTCTGGCAGGTGGCCACAATCCCGCTGGGGATGTGGGTGATGCGCACCGCGCTGTCGGTCGTATTGACGCTCTGGCCGCCGTGCCCCTGGGAGCGAAAGACCTCGATGCGCAGGTCCTCCGGGGCGATCTCGATCTCAATCTCCTCATCGAGGACGGGAAGCACCTCGACCAGAGCAAAGGAGGTATGCCGCCGGTGGGCCGCGTCAAAGGGGGAGAGGCGCACCAGGCGGTGCACGCCGGCCTCGGCCCGGGCATAGCCGTAGGCATACTCCCCCCGTATCTCCACCGTGGCCGTCTTGATGCCGGCCTCCTCGCCGGCCAGGAGTTCCAGGACCTCGTACGCATAGCCCCGCTTTTCCGCCCAGCGCAGGTACATCCGCAGGAGCATCTCGGCCCAGTCCTGCGCATCGGTCCCCCCCGCCCCGGCGTGAATCGAGAGGAGGGCGTCATGGTCGTCATATTTGCCGCCGAGCAGCAGGCGGAACTCCCACCGTTCGACCTGCGCAGCCAACCGCTCCGTCTCCTCCTCCACCTCGGCGACCATCTGCTCCTCCCCTTCGGTCAGGGCCAGGTCGAGCAGATCGGTCAACTCCTGCGCCTGTCGGTCCAGTTCCCGCCACCCCTCGATCTCCCGGCGCAGGCGGTCCAACCGGCGCATATCCTCCTGGGCCCGGGGGGGGGCGTCCCAAAAGTCGGGCTGTAGGCTGCGGGCCTCCAGTTGGGCAACCGCTCCCTCCTTTGCTTCCAGGTCAAAGATGCCTCCTAAGCAGGGCAATCCGTTCGGCTAACGCTTGCAGGCGTGTCTGGGTTTCGCTCATTTCCTCCTCCGAAAAGGATGATGGGGCGGGGCGGCCTCACAGGTTCCGCAACACCACCAGCCCCGATTCCTCCAGCATGGCCTCGATGCGGGCGACCACCATGTCAACGGCGATGGTGTTAAAGCCCCCCTCCGGAATAATCATATCGGCGTAGCGCTTGCTCGGCTCGACAAACTCCAGGTGCATCGGCCGTACCGTCGTCAGGTACTGCTGAACGACCGACTCCATCGTCCGGCCGCGCTCGGACAGGTCCCGCTGCAGCCGCCGGATAAAGCGGATGTCGGCGTCGGTGTCCACATAGATCTTGACGTCCATCATCTCCCGCAGGGCCCGGTCGGCCAGGACCAAGATTCCCTCCACCAGGATGACCCGGCGGGGCAGGATGGTGCGTGTCTCCGGCCGGCGGGTGTGGGTGGTAAAGTCATAGAGGGGTATCTCCACCGGCATATTGGCGCACAACTGCTGCAGGTGGGAGACCAGGAGGTCATTGTCCAGGGCGTCGGGGTGGTCAAAGTTCACCCGCGTCCGCTCTTCGGGGGAAAGGTGGGAGAGGTCCCGGTAGTAGGCGTCCTGTTGGATATAGGCGATGCGGTCATCCCCGACGCGGTCGAGGATGGCCTGGGCGACCGTCGTTTTTCCCGAGCCGGTTCCCCCGGCAACCCCTACGATTACCGGTTTCACCACGCACCTCCCGCCCCCGGCAGCGGGGGCAATCTGTAGCCCTATTCTACCATAAGGGGCAGAGGAAGGCAAAAAACCCTGCGGGAGGATGTCGGGCAGTCTTGACATATCGTCTACGAAGACGTATAATAAAATTACCGGAATCCCATATCTTGTCGGACCTTTTTGAGTGGTGAGGAGGTGATGCCCTTCCTTTTGGCTGTCGGGTCTATGTGTGTTTGTGGAACCGTTCTGTCTCCCAAGGAGGAATGTCCGTGAAAAAACGACTGTCGGTTTTCTTTCCGCTTCTGGTGATCGGCTTGTTGTTGCTGGGAGGGATTCCGGTGCTCGCCTCCCCGGCCGGCCCGCGCGGCCCTGAGGAGATTCACCTGACCGCAGCGGATAACGGCGGGTGGGTCGGGATTCGAGGCAACCAGGTGCTCGTGGTCAACCTGGAGAGCAACCCCTCCACCGGCTACGGCTGGGAGGTGCAGGGGTTCAACCAGGCCGTCCTGCGACAGGTGGGCCGGGAGTGGGTCCCCTCTTCCCGCCTGCTCGGTGCCCCAGGGATGACGGTGCTCCGCTTTGTCGGCGTCGGCAAGGGTGAGGTCACCCTGCAGATGTCCTACCGCCGTCCCTGGGAAAAGGTCGCTCCCGCCCGGACCTTTTCCATCCGTGTGCAGGTGGAGGACCCCCGCCCGGACCCCGCCCTGCTGGCCCCGGAACCGACCGGCGACGAGCCAGCCACCGCTCCGAGCGACGGGGGGGGCACCACCGCCCTTCCCTCCGCCTACAACTGGTGCGACTATGGGGCCTGCCCGCCCGTGCGGGACCAGGGGGCCTGCGGCAGTTGCTGGGCCTTTGGCACGGTCGGGCCGTTCGAGTCCGCCCTGCTGATCGAGGGGGCTTCCCGCGACCTCTCGGAGCAGTACCTGGTCTCCTGCAATGTGGAGGGCTGGGGCTGCAACGGGGGCTGGTTTGCCCACGACTATCACGAGTGGAAAATCCCGCCGGGGGAGAACGCCGCCGGTGCGGTCTATGAGTCCAGTTTTCGCTACCAGGCCGCCGACGTGCCCTGCAACGGCCCCTATACCCACCAAGAACAGATCGCCGACTGGGCCTATGTGGGCAACGACAGCAGCGTCCCCTCGGTGGATGCGATCAAGCAGGCGATCTACTCCCACGGCCCGGTGGCCGCCGCCGTCTGCGTGGACAACGCCTTCCAACTCTACGACGGTGGTATCTTTGCCCCCCGCCAAAAGTGCAACAACATCAACCACGCCATCGTCCTGGTCGGCTGGAACGACGACGGAGGCTATTGGATTCTGCGCAACTCTTGGGGCAGCGGCTGGGGCGAGAACGGCTATATGCGCATCGCCTACGGTGCCTCCAAGGTCGGCTATGCGGCCAACTATGTCGTCTATGGGGGGGGTGGGCCCACACCTACCCCTCCGCCGCCCTCAGGCAGCATGCACGTCTCGGCGATTGACATGTGGTATACCCCGGCGGGCAAGCAGTACCAGGTCTATACCCGCGTGACGGTCGTGGACGAGGCCAATGCGCCGGTAGAGAACGCCACCGTCAGCCTGCGAATGACGCTGCCGGATGGCTCGACCGCTTCCGGTGCTGGAGCCACGGGGGGCGATGGGACGGTCACCTTCAGCCTACGCTCCAAACGGACGGGGACCTATACCTCGGAGGTCACCGACGTCACCCACAGCACCTACACCTACAACCCGGCCGACAACCTCGAGACCAGCGAAAGCCTGACCGTTCCCTAGTACGGTTCAGGCCTGCGGAAAAGGGCCCCTGCCGGGTTCAGCCCCCGGCGGGGGCCCGTTCTTTGATGCCGGAAAGGGTGAGCACGGAAAGGAGAAAGAGCAGGCCATAGAGCCCAAAGAGGACGCGGTAGCCCAGGCCGGCCTGGAGGGCGTTCAGGTGGTCGGCCATGGGGCCGCCGATCCCCTCGCCGATGATCCCGGCTCCGGCCCCGGCCAGGTTGGCCAACCCCAGGTAGCGGCCGGCCTGCCGCGCCGGCACCAGGTCGGTCCCCAGGGCCCAACTGGCGGCAAAGAACGTCCCCACCCCCAGCCCGGCCAGGGCGCCGGCGATGAGCACGCTGGAAAAGGCCTCCGCCGTCAGCAGCAACCCCGCCCCCCCCGCCGCCAGCAACCCGGCCAGGGCCACCAGCCGTCGCCGGCCCCACCGGTCGGCCAGGTGTCCGCCCCCCAAGGCCGCCGGAACCAAAAAGACCAGGACGACCACCCGCACCCAGGTCGCTGCGCTGGCCGGGTTCTCCATTCCCAGGGCATCGGCCAGAAAGTAGAAGGAAAAACTCTGCAACGAGACCGCCGCGGCCAGAAAGAGCAGCCGGTTGAGCACCCACCAGGTAAAGGCCCGCCGCCCTCCAACCGCCGGGCCGAGCCCAATCCGTACCCCCAGGTAGACCCCGACCAGGATCGCCCCGGCCATCCCCACCAGTCCCCCCAACCCGATTCCCAACACCTGCCGGGAAAGGGGGACCCCTGGCCCGGCCAGCCACTCCCCAACGGCCCGCACCAGCCAGCGCACCCCCCGGCTCACCCCCAAAAAGAGGACCGTCAGGGCCAAAAGGCGCAGGAGGGGGCCGACTAACGGGGCCGCGGGCCGCTTTTCCTGGGGAACCTCCCGCACAAAGAGGACGGTGCCCAGCAGGGAAGCGACCATGCCGACCATCACCCAGCCCAGGACGGTCCAGACCAGACCCCGGTCCAGGAGCGGGCCGATCCAGACGATCAGGACGGCCGGCAGGACCAGTTCAAAGAGCACCTTGACTCCGGAGGCCCGTCCCCGTTTCTCCGGCGGCACCAGGTCGGGGATAAGCCCCTGCAGTGCCCCGACCGAGAGGTTGTTCGTGGCCTGCCAGAGCGCACCGCCGGCCATCAGCACCAGGTAGGGCAGGGGTTGGAACCGCTCCGGCCGGCCGGGGTCGGCCAGGTGGGAGGAGAAGCCGATCAGCCCCAGAAAGAGGAGCGACCCAACCGTGCCGACGAGCAGGTAAGGCCGGCGCCGGCCCCAGGGAGAGGTGCTGCGGTCGCTGAGCAGGCCGGCCAGCGGCTGAACCAGCATGGCCACGGCCAACCCGACGACGCGGAGGTTGGAGAGATAGGTGTTCTTTTCCGCCGCCGGGACAAAGAGGGCCACCAGATAGGGCAGGAGCAGCGGGGAGACCAGCCCGGTGGAAAGGTTGAGGCCCAACCAGAAAAGGTTGACCGTTACATAGTCGTACCAGCGCATACCCCGTCCGCTCCTTGATTCACCCGGGCCCGGTTGAAAAGGCCCCCGCTGCAACCCCGCCAGGTCACAGGGGTCCCTCCCGAAAAGGGCCCCATCCGCAACCGTTGCTTTCCTAATTATACACTCCTCTGCAAGTCGAGGGCGTAGTGCCGTTTTCTCGGCGAACCCCCTGGACGGAGGCAATCTGTTGTACTCCCTTCCCCTCTACATCAGGGCTCTTTTCAGGGCAAACCAAACTTGAAACCGCCCTGCCTCTAGCCGGCTTGACACCAGCGCCAGCCCATGCTATCCTGAGGAAGAGGAGGTTGTGAATGAAGTGCTCGAACTGCAACGCCCGCATCCCGAACGATGTGGACTTTTGCCCCAAATGCGGGGTCCCCCTCCTGGTCGAGGAGGCCGCCGTGCTGCCGCCCCCCATCCCCTCAGAGCACCGCTTCCCTTGGCCCTACGTCATTGCCGGGTTGGTCGTCAGCACCCTGCTCATCCTGGCCGGCCTCTACTACACCTTCTGGCGGCCCCACCACCCGACCTTCCAGGAGGTTGCCCTGTCCCTCGATGAGAACACGGTCGTCCAGGGCGACTTCTTCCCCGACGGCCCCATTTACCTTCTCGTCCGGCATGACGACCTGCTCCCCGGCGACCGCATCACCGTCCGCTGGTTCTACCGGGGGTGCACCGGCGAGGAAGTACTGGCCGAGACGACCCGGGAGATTCGCTCCCACTGGCCCTTTGCCCGCACGACGGTCTTGAGCCTGACCGGGTCCCTGACCATCCCCCTGCCGATCGGGGACTATCGGGCCGAGGTGTTCCTGGAAAGCTCCAAGGCAACGGACACCATGCTCACCGCTCTTCCCTTTCAGGTGCTTCCCCCACCCGGGGCTATCCCCTCGCGGGTACTTGAGGTCACCCCAGCCTGGTTGGTGGACGCCGATGGCCGGCCGCTCTACCGGACGACCACCTTTGCCCCCCACGACGTGGTCTATCTCTCCGTCCAGGCCGACATGGGCCTCTACTCCCGCCTGGAGGTCGAGTGGTACATGGAGGAGGTCGTGCTGCCCGGTGCGACCACCGTCCTGACCAGCACGGCCAACCAGGAGGAGACGACCCTGCTGGCCCCTCTGGCCCTGCAAGTCCCCCTGAAGGAGGGGTCTTACCGCGCTTCCCTCTGCCTGGATGACGAGCGGGTCGCCGATGTGGAGGTTGCCGTCCAGGCCAACCCACCCCGGCCGGCAGGGACCCTCCAGGAAACCTTTGACGACCCCGACAGCGGCATCTGGGAAGAGGGCGAGTCGGATACGGTCTCGTTCCTCTACAAGGAAGGGGGCTACAGCATTCAGGTACACAGGCCGGAGTGGATCGGCTGGTCCGACACCGGCGAGGAGACCTTTCAGGATGTCGCCGTCAATGTGACCGCATGGTGGGCCGGCGGTCCCGAGGACAATGACTATGGCATCATCTGCCGGCTGATGGATGATGACAACTTTTACTCTTTGGACATCAGCAGCGACCTCTCTGTCTCGATCTGGAAGCGACAGGACGGGGGCTGGATGCCCCTGGTTGATTGGACGCCGGCTCCCGCAGGGATTCGCTCGGGCCGCAGCCCCAACCGGATTACCGCCCTTTGTCTGGGAGAGGAACTCTCCCTGCGGGTGAACGGGGTACTGCTGACGCGCATCCGGGACGACTCGTTCGCCGAGGGGGCCGTGGGGATCTTTGCCGCCAGCGGAGATGAGGGCGGGGTGGAAATCCTGTTCGATAACCTGGAGGTCACCCCAATTCGATGAGGATCAAGATGCGCAAACTCGGGCCGATTCTGCTTAGCGTCATGTTGCTCCTTTCGCTGGGGGGAAACCTGCGGCAGTGGCAGGAACGGAACGCCCTGCGGCGTTCCCTGCAGGAAAAGGAGCAGACCATCGCCGACCTGCAGGTTCAGGTCAAGGACCGGGAGAACTCGCTGGAACAGGTCCGGCAGGACCGGGAGTACCTGCGCCAGCGGGTCCGGGACCTAGGGGCGGCGAACCAGCAGTTGGAAGCCTCGCTGAATGCCTGTCAGGGCTCGGAGGACCTGCTGGAGAAACTGGACCGCCTGGAGGCCGAAACCCGCGCTCTGCGGCGGTTGGTCCCGACGGAACCGGTGGAGCGGGCCTTTCTCTCCCCGGAGGAACTGCGCCAGCACCTGGAGGAGATCTTTGTCCGGGAATATTCTCCTGAGGAGGCGGCCACAGATCTCCAGGTGCTGCACCTCCTGGAACTGCTACCGCCGGGGACCGACCTCTACACCCTCCTTTTGGACCTCTACAGCGAGCAGGTGGCCGGCTTTTACGACGCTGAGACCGGCCAACTCTACGTCGTTGGCGAGGACCTGGGCCCCCTGGAGACGCTGACCTTTGTCCACGAATATGTCCACGCCCTCCAGGATCAGGCCTTCGACCTGGGGGAGCAGTTGGACGCGGTCGAGGATGACGGCGACCGTTCCCTGGCCCTGCAGGCCCTGGCCGAGGGGGATGCCTCGCTGGCCATGCAGCAATACCTCCTCGATCATATCGAGGACCTGTACACGCCGGAACTGATCAGCGACGTCCTGGGCACCGAGAGCGCGCAGTTCGACCAGGCCCCGGCGGTCATTCAGGCAATGCTCCTTTTCCCCTATGAAGAGGGGCTGACCTTTGTCCTGAGCCGGTACGAAAAGTTTGGCTGGGCCGGCGTGGATGAGACCTGGGGAGACCCGCCCCAATCGAGCGAGCAGATTCTGCACCCGGAGCGCTACCCGGCGGATGCCCCGGTGCTCGTCACCCTCCCCGCGCTGACGACGACGCTGGGGACCGGCTGGCGGATGCGCCAGGAGGACACGCTGGGCGAGTTTATGCTGCGGCAGCACCTGGCCACCCGACTGGACGAGGAGACGGTGGGGGAGGCGGCTACCGGTTGGGGCGGGGACCAGTATGCCTTTTTTGTCAACGAGGAGCGAGGAGAGGTCCTTTTGGCCCTCCTGCTCTACTGGGACGATGAGGAGGAGGCCGACGAGTTTGTCCGGGCCTATCAGACCTATGCCGAGGAGCGCTATGGCCCTGTTGGAGAAGGGGGCCGGGAGGAGGGGCTCTGGTGGGCCGGCCGGCCGGGCCTCTTTTTGCAGCAGGATGAAGAACGGGTGCGCCTGGTCTACGCCCCCTCGGAGGAGGTGGCCCGGTCGGTGGCCCGGCGACTGCGCTAGCGCTCCAACGGCACCGCTCGTTCCTTTTCAGTGACAAAGGCCACCTGCACCCGGGCACGAAAGCGGGTGGCCAGGTGCTCGGCCATCTCCTCGACGGCCATGCGCACCCTCTCCAGGCCGGCCTCGGCCAGACCATCTATCGGGATAAAGACGGAGCGGGTTTGCGGGGTGATGCGGTCCTGGTGGCACTGCCGCCAGACCCAATGCCGGGTCAGCACCTTGCGCTCGTCCAGGTAGGCGATCTCGCCGGCCCCGACCAGCTCCGTCTCCTCAGAAAAGATCGCCCGGAATGGTTCGCCCCCCTGCGTGGGAGCCAGGCGGACGTCCCCCTCAAAGGCGGCGATATTGTGCCCGCCCATCGGCAGGCCGTGGGTCAGGGAGACGGCGTTGTAGAGATCCACTAGCGGGAGGAGGCGGGGCACCCCTCTCTCCGAGAGGGCTCGCCGGGCCAAGGCCTCGATCGAACTGTGAAAGCGGGCCGCCGGGAGGCCCATCGCACGGAACATCTCCCGCCAGGGGGCGATGCAGGGGTGCTCCCGCACCGGCCGGCCGGCCCACTCCTCGCGCCAGCGCTCCTCGGCCTGGCGAAGCAGCGCCTCGATCGGTGCGGCATCGGCCGGCGGGTGCAGGTCATGCCCCACCACCACCCCGATTACCAGCCCCGGAAAGCGTTCCCAGAGGGCCCCGTCCACGGCAAAGTTCATCGGTCCTGCTCCTCTACCGCTTCCGCCGGCCGGTTGTAGCGGGACATGGCCACTTCCAGCCCCTCGGCCAGAAAGGTTTCCACGGCATCGGCGGCCCGCTCCAGGGTCGGCCCGATCACGGCTTCCTGCTCTGGGGAGAAGGGCTGCAGGACAAACTCGATCGGGTCCTCGGCAGGGTCCTCTGGCCGGCCGATGCCGATGCGCAGGCGGGGGAATTGCTCCGTCCCCAGCGACTCAATGATCGAGCGGACGCCTCGGTGGCCGGCTGCCCCGCCCTGCCCCCGCATACGGGTCGTGCCCAAGGGCAGGTCCAGGTCGTCATAGATGACCAGGATGTGCTCCGGTGGCAGGTTCAGCCCGCGAGCCAGGCCGGCCACCGCCTGGCCGCTTCGGTTCATGTAGGTATAGGGCCGGGCCAGGAGCACCTGCCGGCCGGCAATCTCACCCCCGGCGATGCGGGCGCGGTGCTTTTTCCGGTCAAAACGCAAGCCGTGCCGCCGGGCCAGCACCTGGAGGCAGCGAAAGCCGACGTTGTGCCGCGTCCGGGCATAGGTCTGACCCGGGTTGCCCAGCCCGATGATGAGATACTCAACTTCCGGCTGCCGCCGAAGCCACAGCATACCCACCTCCGCTCAGTCGTCGGGCCGATGATACCACAGGCGGCCGGAACAGGCAAGGGGGGCAGCCGGGATTTTGCCCTAGTTGGTATATGGGTTTCAACGTTCGAACGTAGAACCCTCCTGCGTGCAGCGGTACTCAGGGCGGTCCGTCCCACCCGGCCAATCGGGCCATCATCCACCAAAAGGCCTGCGCCTTGAGTTTACACATCAACGGGTGGGTGTGGGCGCAGTCCTCAATCTGCTCCAGACCCGCACAGTCCTGCGGATGCTGCGCACACCAGTCCTCGCACCAGATGCAACTGTCGTCGGCGTCGGGGTAAAAGTTGCCCGCCGGGTCGTATCGCTCGATATCGGCAAAATCAAAGAGGACCTTGCCGTGGGACCGGACATAGTCCCGCAGCAGGTCGTTGTTGCGGGCCAGCAGGTCGCTCCCCTCATCGGTGTGGCCGGTCATGTAGATGAAGCGCATCCTCGGGAACTCTTGCTCCAGCCGATCCAGGGCCTCCAGGTACTGCTGGACGGTGGTGATGTCGTTTTCCGACTGCTGACCACACCAGGACCACATCGAGACCCGGAACAGGCCGGTGGCGGCCACGGCGCGGGTGCTGTTCAGCCCCTCGGCGGTGCTCCAGTAGCCGTCGGGCTCGATATAGTCGCCCAGTGGGGGGTTGCCGTCGCAGATGCGCAGCACACCGCTTTCGGTGGGCAGGCCGGCCTCATCCCCGCAGTAGCGCACGGCCACCCCGTAGCGGGGGTCCTGCTGTTCCAGCCACTCCAGTCCGGTGACGATCTGCGAGCCGTGGGAGGTGTGGGCATAGTGCACGGCAAATTGACGGGCCCGCGCCAGCCACTCATCGGGGATGCGGGAGAGATCGGTGCAGGTGTGGTCCACGACAATCGCGCCGCCGGCGGGGGGAGGGGTCGGTTGCTCCGGTGGAGGAGTGGGCAGTCCCGGCGCGGTCACCGGGACGAGCAGGGTGGCCTCGGTGCGGCCGGCCTGGTTCTCCGCCACCAGGGTAAAGGTGGTCGTCGCCGGCGGACAGACCTCAACCGAACCGGGGTTCTCCACCTCTTCGCCGTCCAGGTAGACCACCTCGGCCCCGCTTACCTCCCAGGAGAGGAGGAAGCAGGGCACCTCCTCGTCAGGTTGCTCAAAGTCAAAGCGGAGGACCTGGGGGCCGGCCCCCTCGGCTACCGCTGCGCCCGGCGGTGGCGATCCCGCCGGGGTCAGGGCCACAGCGTCAGCGTTGGCATAGCCGCTGTCCGCCCCCTCCACCATCATCGTATAGGTCTCCTCCTCCTCAAAAGGCAGCGTGGCCAGCCAGAACCAGTCGTCGCCGCTGTTGCGCTGGTCCACCTCGACGGTGTACTCGCCCTCGGCGTGGAGGATCCTGAAGGGGGTGTCGGTGGCGCGATCCTCTCCCCAGGGCCACCAGGCCCAGACCTCGTACTCGCCGGAGGCCGGGACGGTAAAGGTAAAGCGGACGCGACAGTCGCCGCACCCGGGCTCGGCGAAGCGGCAATCGGTCCCATAGGGGGTGCCGCCGCAGTCGCCGCCCTGGCAGGTGCCCCACTCGCCGGCTTCGATGGCAAAGCCGGGGTCGGCGTTATCCACGACGACCGGGCCGGAGGCAACCGGCCCGCCCGAAACGACGGTAGCCGGCGGCGGGACGGGCCCTTCCGTCGCCGGCCCGCAAGCGGCCAGAACGACCAACAGGAGCAACAACAACGGGAGACCGGATTTCTGGGAACGCTTCATCTTGCCCCTCCTGTTCCACCAGGCCGGGCGATCAGGGGGCCCCCGGCCGGCCCCGGACCGGCAACCCGACGGTCGGAGATCAGTATAGCGCAATTTGGGGGCCGGCTCAAGAGGGCCAAAGGTGGTGCGGGGGTCCCTCCTGCGCGGCACCAGCGCAGGAGGGCGCGGGGTCGGCCGGCTTCCGCTTGCCCGACGCGGGGAGAGAGGGAGAGGCCATGTCTTGCGCCCGTCGAGGCCGGGGGGTAAAGAGGCCGCCGGCCGGTAATCCCGACAACAGCCCTGCCCCCCCACCTGGGCTATACTTGCAAAAAAGCGGCTCCGACAATGCCGGAGCCCCATAAAAAGGAGTAGACCATGTCACCATCTCTCGATGCCGGCCGGCTTCCTCCCGGCCAACGCCTGGTGAACCGGATGCCCGTGCTCCACTACGGCCCCGTCCCCCGCGTGAACCTGGAGCGGTGGGAACTGCGCCTCTTTGGGCGGGTTGAGGAGGAAAGGGCCTGGACCTACCCCGCGCTGCGCAACCTCCCCGCCCGTACCTTTACCTGCGACATCCACTGCGTGACCGGCTGGAGCATGCTGGACACGACCTGGGAGGGAATCCCGGTGCACGACCTCCTGGCCGATGTCCGGCTCGGACCGGAAGCGACCTTTGCCCTCGTCCATGCCGAAAACGGCTTTACCACGAACCTGCCCCTGGAAGTGCTGACCGCCCGGGACACCTTCCTGGCCTGGGGGTATGAGGGACAGGACCTGCCCCCCGAGCACGGCTGGCCCCTGCGGTTGGTCGTCCCCTCGCGCTACTTTTGGAAGAGCGCCAAATGGGTCACCGGCATCGAGTTCCTCGACCACCAGGTCCTGGGGTTCTGGGAACGGCGGGGCTACCACGCCGACGGTGACCCCTGGAAAGAGGAGCGCTACGGTGGGTTCAGGTAAGCCGGGCAAGGCCACCCCGGCAAGCGGGGGACCCGCCTCTGCAGAACGCGCCGTTTTTGTAGGGGCAACCGGCCGGTTACTTTTCGGCTTTCCTGCGACCGGGACGATCGCGTACTCGGGGCCGTTTGACCGGGCGGCGGGGACGTGATAGAATAGGACGCGGGTACTGAAACCCGCAAAGCGGCCCGCTGAGACAGCCACACTGGCGTTGGTCCTTCTCAGAGTGGAGAAAGGAATCGGCAATGGGCAAGATTGTCATCCCCGATCGGTCCGAGTTTCCGGTCACGGCGGACCTGGTCATCATCGGCGGGGGCATCATCGGCTGTGCGACGGCCTTTTACGCCTCCCAGGCCGGCCTGGACGTCCTGGTAGTGGAAAAGCGAGAGAGCCTGGCCGCCCTGACCACACCGGCCTCGGCCGAGGCGGTGCGGGCTCAGTTCGACGACCCCGACAACGTCGCCATGATGAAGGCCAGCCTGGAGACCTATGAGCGCTTTGCCGACGAGATCGGCCTTTCCGGCTATGAGATCAACTTTCACCAGCAGGGCTACCTCTTTATGACCAGCCGCGAGGATGGCCCGGAAATGCTCCGCGAGCGTGTCCACCGACAGAAGAAGTGGGGCCTGAACGACGTCGAGTTCCTGGACGGGGAGGAGGTTTGCCGGCGCTTTTCCTACGTTGCCCCGATCGTCACGGCGGCGACCTTCCGGCAGCGCGACGGCTGGCTCTCCACGCACGAGGCCACCTACGGCTTTGCCAAAGGCAGCACGGCCCGCTTTTTCTTGCAGACGGAGGGGACCGGGTTTCTCCTGGACGGGCAGGGGGTGGCCGGCCTGGAGACGACCCGCGGCCCGATTCACACCCGCCAGGTGGTCATCGCCGCCGGCCCCTACTCCGGCCGCATCGCCCACTGGGCCGGTGTGGACCTGCCGGTCGTCGTCCTCCGCCGGCAAAAGGCAGTGATCCACTCCTCCCTGGTGCCGGAGGAGGCCCCCATGACGATTGACCTGGACACGGGGGCCTACTGGCGGCCGGAACTGAAGGGGGGCCTGCTCGGCTGGGCCGAGGCGGTCAAGGAGGAGCCGGCCGAGCCGATGGACCACGTCCCCGCCGATTGGGACTTTCCGGCGATCGCCCTGGAGGGGTGTGCCCGCCTGTCTCCCTTTTGGGAAAAGGTCGCCGAGACGCTCACCGGCGAGGAGGTCTATTCCACGGCCGGCCAGTACACCATCTCCCCCGACCACAAGCCGATCATCGGGCCGGTCGCGCAGGTGCCGGGCCTGTACGTCAGCGTGGGTTATAGCGGCCACGGCATCATGGCCGCCCCCGACGCCGGCCGCCGGCTGGCGGCCATGCTCACCGGCCGCCTCTCGCCGGAAGAGAACCCCTTCTCCCTGGAGCGGCTCTCCGGCAAAGAGACCCTCTTGGGGGAACAGCTGGTCATCTGAGTACCGCTATGCCGGCGAACGTTGCCGCGTTCGCCGGGCCAGCAAAGGAGTTGTGCCATGTCTATTGCCGACGACCTGACCCCGCTGGAGATTCTGGGGGTCGCCATCAAGTCCGAGATTGCCGCGGCCAACCTCTACCGCCATATGGGCGAGCGGGTGGTCAACCGGGACCTGCGCGAGCGGCTGGCCTTTCTCGTCCAGGAGGAGGAAAAGCACCGCCGCGCCCTGGAGGAAGCCTATGCCCGGCGCTTTCCCGAGGTCGAGTTGGCCCTGCCGGCCCGCTCATTGGTGCCCACCGTCGAGGCCGCCCTGGAGGAAGAGACCCCGGTGCCGGAACTTTTCCAGATCGCCATGGAGGCGGAGCGACTCTCGGCCGAGTTTTACGAAGAACTGGCCGGCAAGGCCCAGGAGGAGACCTCCCGGACCCTCCTGACCTACCTCAGCCGGATGGAGCAGGGGCACTACAACCTCCTCCAAACCGAGTACGAACTGATTCAGCGATTCCCTTCCTACTATCAGGTAAAAGACTGGCACCTGGGGGAGGAGATGATTCATTTCGGTCCGTAGTAGAGAAAAAAGGAGGTAACACGATGCAAAAGTACGAATGTCTGGCCTGTGGGTATATCTACGACCCGGCCGTGGGGGACCCCGCCGGGGGCATCCCGCCGGGAACGCCCTTCGAGGACCTGCCTGACGACTGGGTCTGCCCCGAGTGCGGGGTGGACAAGAGCATGTTCGAACCGCTGGCCGAATAGAGGCCCAGGGGACAATTCTGGCCTGTCCAGACAATCCGGGCCTTGACACCCGGGCGACTCTCGATCGGCTCGACCGGGCACGACCCGGTCAGGAGGTCCAAATGGGCGAGAAACTGGTCTGCGCGTACTGCGGCGAGGAGATAGAAGGAGAGCCGATCCGACGCGGCCCGCGCGCCTACTGCTGCGAGGCCTGCGCCTTTGAGGGCAGCCGCAGCACGGACTGCGCCGGCCGCACCGACGTCAGCCAGGCATCGCTGAAAGAGGAACTGGAGTTTCGCGAGAATCCACCACAATCATGAGGAGGACAAGATGAACAAGATAACCGAGGACAACCTGCGCGCTGCCTTTGCCGGAGAGAGCCAGGCCCATATGCGCTACCAGGTCTTTGCCGAAACGGCCGAGAAGGAGGGCTTTCCCAACATCGCCCGCCTCTTCCGGGCGATCTCGTACGCCGAACTGATTCACGCCTCCAGCCACCTGCGCACCCTGGGGGGTGTCCAGGGAACCTCGGAGAACATCCAGGAGGCGATCAACGGGGAGACCTATGAGGTGGAGCAGATGTACCCGGCCTTTCTGGCCGTGGCCGGGCTTCAGGAGGAGAAGCGGGCCCAGCGGACGATGGACTATGCCCTGGAGGCCGAAAAGACCCACGCCGCGCTTTATGCCGAGGCCAAGCAGGCCGCCGACGCGGGCAGGGATGCCAAACTCGACACGGTCTATGTCTGCGAGGTCTGCGGCTACACCGTCGTGGGCGAGCCACCCGATCGCTGTCCCGTCTGCAACGCCAAGCGGGAGCGCTTCCGCGCCTTTTAAGCGTCCATAGAAAAAAGGGGGCGGCCCAAAGGTCGCCCCCTCAACGTTGGCTTTCCAGAAAAATCCTGGGTGGGGCCTTGCCAGGCTGTCCGGGCAGGCTGGAAAACCCGCCCTACACACTAGAATAGCCCGACGACCCGCCCCGTCTCCAGGTCAATATCCACGTCGGTAAAGGCCGGCCGGCTGGGCAGGCCGGGCATCGTGCGCATCGTCCCGCAGAGCGGATAGATAAAGCCGGCCCCCACACTGGCCCGCACATCGGTGATCGGAAGAGTCCAACCGCGCGGTGCACCCTTGAACGTGGGGTCGTGGCTGAAGGAGAGGTGCGTCTTGGCCATACAGAGCGGCAGGTGCGACAGGCCCATCTCGGTAAAGAGCCGAATCTTTTGCTCCGCCTCCGGCGTATAGGTTACCCCATCGGCCCGGTAGATCTCGCGGGCGATTGTCTCGATCTTTTCCTTGATCGACATGTCGTCCGAGTAGAGGAAGCGGAAGTTGCTCGGCTTTTCACAGGCCTTGACCACCGCCTCGGCCAGGGCCGCGCCCCCCGCGCCGCCCTTGGCCCAGACCTCGCTGACCACGGCATCCTCCGCCCCGGTCTCTTGGGCCCGCCGGCGAATCAGTTCGATCTCGGCGTCGGTGTCGCTGAGGAAGCGGTTGATCGCCACCACCACCGGCACCCCGAACTTGAGGACGTTCTCGATGTGCTGGAGCAGGTTGGGCAGGCCCCGCTCGATCAGTTCCAGGTTCTCCTCGGTGTAGGCCGGGTCCAGCGGCTGGCCGGGGACGACCTTGGGGCCGCCGCCGTGCATCTTGAGCGCGCGCACCGTGGTGACAAGGACGACACAGTTGGGCACCAGGCCGGAAATGCGGCACTTGATGTTGAAGAACTTTTCCATGCCGCAGTCGGCCCCAAAGCCAGACTCGGTGACCACATAGCCGTCCGGCCCCACTAACTTGAGGGCGATCTTGTCGGCGATGATCGAACTGTTCCCCTGAGCGATATTGGCAAAGGGGCCGCAGTGGACAAAGGCCGGGCTGCCGGCCAACGTCTGCAACAGGTTCGGCATGATGGCGTCCTTCAGGAGCACCGTCATCGCCCCGGCCACATTCAGGTCCTCGGCAGTGATCGGCTCGACGCGCCCCTTGTGGCGCAGCCCACCGGGCCGGCTCGTCCCGATGATGATCCGCCCTATGCGCTCGCGCAGGTCGGCCAGGCTGTCGGTCAGGGCCAGCGCGGCCATAATCTCGGAGGCCACGGTGATGTCATAGCCGGTGTAGCGGGGCACGCCGTCATTGACCTCGCCCAGGCCGACGATGATGTTGCGCAGGGCGGCATCGGAGACGTCCACCACCCGCCGCCACTGAATCGAGTAGGGGTCAATATTCAGGCGGAACATGCGCTCCTTGTCCTCGTCGCTCAGGTCGGAGGGGCGTTCGGAACGGATGCCCAGTTTCTCCAGCCGCCGGCGCATCGAGGGGGTGTACTCGTCGTCTGGGCAGAGGGCCTGCGCCAGATAGTCGGTGCTCCAGCGGGCCTCTTTCATCAGGCGGTTGTCAATGGCGGCAGCGAGCAGGTTGTGGGCCGCGCCGACGGCGTGAATGTCCCCGGTCAGGTGGAGGTTGAAATCCTCCATCGGAACGACCTGGGCGTGCCCCCCACCGGCCGCGCCCCCCTTGATCCCAAAGGTCGGCCCCTGGGAGGGCTGCCGGATGCAGGTAAAGACCTTCTTGCCGATGTAGTGCAGGCCCTGGCTGAGGCCGATTGTGGTGACCGTCTTGCCTTCGCCGAGCGGCGTCGGGGTGATGGCGGTCACGTCAATGTACTTGCCGTTAGGGCGGTCGGCCAGGCGGTCCAGCACATCCAGGTGCACCTTGGCCTTGTACTTTCCGTAGAGGTCCAGGTCATCCTCGGTCAGTCCGACCATGGCAGCGATCTCCAGGATCGGCCTGAGTTCGGCCGCCTGGGCGATCTCCAGGTCTGTGGGGTAACAGGTCATCTTTACCTCCTTTTTCAGGATTCATCTGATTGGGTAGACTGGGCGGCTTGCGGGCCGGCCCTCCGCCACTTTGTACCCACAGGCACAAATGTTGAGCCCATTTTACTATAACTCCTGCTGACACGCAACCGGGGCGAGCAACAAGCCAGGGCCGTTTCAAGTTTGGTTCCCCCTGGAAAAACCCTGGGAAGGCGAGGGCAATGCCTCGCCCACCCCATTTTCCCACAAGGTTGGCCCCTCGGCCGGCGATTGTAGAGAGGTCTGGGCCCGGTGTGTCCCCCAACTGAGCGGCTTGGAACCAGCCCTGCCCCAACCCACGGCCATATCAAAGTCATTGGCCTCTGCCGGGAAGGGTCCGGCCTCGGCGCCCGTGCCGCGTAGAGCCGGCCCGACAAGGCGCCAGCGCACGCGCGCGTCACGTGCCTGCAGCCGGGCCCTGGCCATTCGTGCCACACCGACGCGACTTTGGTATCGCCGTGCCCCAACCGCGCGGTGACTTGCCTTCGTACCCACCCTGGGCTATAATGCGTAAAAAGGTAGGGCTCAGGAGGCCGGGCATGACCACACCGCTGCGACACCAGTATCTGCGTATCAAGCGGAACTATCCCGACGCCATCCTCTTTTTCCGCCTGGGCGATTTCTACGAGACCTTTGACGAGGATGCCCGCATCGTCTCGGAGGTCTGTGAGATCGTCCTGACCTCCCGGCCGGTGGCCAAGAACAAGCGCGTCCCGATGGCCGGCGTGCCCTACCACGCCGCCGAGACCTACATCGCCAAACTGCTCAAGGCCGGCTACAAGGTGGCCGTGTGCGACCAGTTGAGTGAGCCGGGGCGGGGGCTGGTCGAGCGGGGGGTGACCCGGGTGGTTACGCCGGGGACGGTGGTCGAGCCGGCGATTCTCGAGGCCGGCCAGAACAACTATATCGTCGCCGTACTGGCCGACCAGGAGCGCGCCGGCCTGGCCTACGCCGATGTCAGCACGGGCGAGTTTGCCACGACCGAGTTTCACGGTGAGGAGACCCTCCCGGAGGTGCAGAGGGAGTTGAGCCGTCTGCAACCGGCCGAACTGCTCCTGCCCGAGGAGCACCACACCCTGGGCCTCGTGAACAACGGCCGGGCCGGGCCGGCCATCACCCCCTACCCGGCCTGGCACTGGGAGGAGGAGACGGCCCGTCAGGCCCTGCGCGACTATTTCCAGGTGGAGCGGTTGGAGGGGTTTGGCTGTGAGGGCAGGCCCTGGGCCATCCGGGCGGCCGGCGCGCTTCTCCAGTACCTCCAGGATACCCAGGGGGACCTCCTCCGCCAGATCCGCGCCCTGCAGACCTACTCGACCAGTCGCTATATGACGCTGGACCCGCCGACCCGCCGGAACCTGGAACTTTTGACCAACACCCTCACCGGGGAAACGCGCTACTCGCTCCTCTGGGTGCTGGACCAGACGCGCACGCCGATGGGTTCCCGCCTGCTGCGCCGCTGGATTAACCAGCCGTTGGTGGAGAAGGAGTCGATCGCGGCCCGGCTGGACGCGGTCGAACGGTTTGTCCGGGATACGGCCTTGCGTGTGGGGGTGCGCGACCTGCTGGCCGGCATGCGCGACCTGGAGCGAACGACCACGCGGGTGCTTTCCGGTATCGCCGGCCCGCGGGAACTGCTGGGCATGCGGGCAACGCTGGAGCGGCTTCCCGCGCTGGTGGCCTTGCTTCAACCGCACCTGCCCGAGGAGGGGCTGCTGACCCTCCCCGACCCCTGTGCCGAGATCGCCGACCTGGTTCGCCGGGCCATCTCCGAGGAGGCGCCGGCGGTCGCCGGGGCCGGCGGGGTCTTTCGGCCGGGCTTTTCGGAGGAGTTGGACGCCATCGCTGCCGCCAGCCGGGAGGCGCGGGAGTGGATCGCCTCCTTAGAGGGGCGGGAACGCGAGCGCACCGGCATCAAGTCGCTCAAGGTGGGTTACAACAAGGTCTTTGGCTACTATATTGAGGTGAGCAAGACCCACGAGAGCCGGGTCCCGCCGGAGTATATCCGCAAGCAGACGCTGGTGCGGGCCGAGCGTTACATCACCCCCGAACTCAAAGAGTACGAGGCGATCGTCCTGGGGGCGCAGGAGCGGATGAACGAGATCGAGGCGCGGCTGTACAGGGAACTGCTCCAGCGGATTGCCGCCTCGGCCGATCGCCTCCTCAGGACGGCCAACGCGCTGGCCCAACTGGACGTCTGCGCCTCGCTGGCCGAGGTGGCCGTGCGCAACCGCTACATTCGCCCCGAGATCAACGAGGGGGAGGGAATGCGCATCGAGGCCGGCCGGCATCCGGTGGTCGAACTGACCCTCCAGGGCGAGCCGTTCATCCCCAACGACCTCCACCTGGACTGCAACGACGCCCAGATCATCGTCCTGACCGGGCCGAACATGAGCGGCAAGAGCACCTACCTGCGCCAGAATGCCCTGATCGTGCTGATGGCCCAGATCGGCTCCTTCGTCCCGGCCGACCGGGCCGAGATCGGGCTGGTGGACCGCATCTTTACCCGCGTGGGGGCGCAGGACGACATCGCCACCGGCCGGAGCACCTTTATGGTGGAGATGACCGAAACGGCACACATCCTCCACCACGCCACCCGGCGCAGTCTGATTATCCTGGACGAGATCGGCCGGGGCACCTCCACCTACGACGGCCTGGCCATCGCCCGGGCCGTCCTGGAGTACCTGCACAACCACCCCCGCCTGGGCTCGCGGACGATCTTTGCCACGCACTATCACGAACTGACCGAACTGGCCGAGGTGCTACCCCGATTGCGCAACTTGAACGTGGCTGTGAGCGAGGAGCGGGGGACGGTCGTCTTTTTGCGCAGGATCGTGCCCGGTGGGGCGGACCGCAGTTACGGCATCCACGTGGGGCAGTTGGCCGGCCTGCCCCGCACGGTCATCCACCGGGCCGAGGAGGTCCTGGCACAACTGGAGGGTCGAGGGGACAAGGCCGAGCGACGGGAGGCGCTGCGCCAGGTGATGGTGGTACAACAGTTGCCCCTCTTTGGCTCCTCCACCGCCGACCGGGTGGTGGAGGAGTTGAACCGGCTTCGCGTGGAGGAGTTGACCCCCTTGGAGGCGATCAACAAACTCTACGAACTGAAGCGACTGGCGGAGGAGGACTGAGGGGGGACACCGCTCGCGGGCTGAGGTTCGGGGTGTGTCCCCAAATATCTGTGGACAACCAACAGGTTTTGTGGTATGATATGGATGTAAATTGTCTCGTCTATTCATAACAGGATAATCTCCCGTTCGCCTGCCCCAAGGAGGAAGCGATGACCAGAGAAAGCATTATTGACACCAGCCGCCCCAACGCCGGCCGCATCTACGACTACCTGTTGGGGGGGCACCACAACTTTGAGGTGGACCGTCAGGCCGCCGAGCAGTTGGTCAAGATCGTCCCCTTTGTGCCCAAACTGTCGCGCCTGCAGCGATGGTGCCTGCAGGATGTGGCCGCCGAACTGACCGAGCGGCGGGGCTACCGCATCCTCATTGACTTTGCCTCCGGCCTGCCCACCAACGACCATCTGCACTACGTCGTCCCCGAGGGAACCACCGTCATCTATTCCGACTATGACCCGGTGGTCGTCGAGTATGCCCGCGAGATTCTGGCCGACACGCCCAACGTCTACTTTTTCCTGGCCGATGCCCGCCGGCCGGAGGAACTGCTCCGGCGGCCGGAGGTGGAAGAGATCCTCCAGGGCGAGCGGGACGTGGCCCTGATCTACTGGGGCGTGGGTATGTACCTGAGCGATGAGGATATCCGCCACGCCGCCCGCGTCCTCCAGGAGTGGAGCGGCCCGAACAGTTGCTGGGCCTTTAACGCCCAGTGGGCCGAGGATGAGACGCCCGACCTGGAAGAACCCACCACCGCCCGGGTGCTGCAACTCTACGAGCGGACCGGTCAACCGCTCTATCCCCGCTCCCTGGGCCGCTACCAGGAACTGGTCCTGCCCTGGAAAGCCGATGAAAAGGGCTACATCTCGCTCCTGGACTGGCACGGCCTGGAGGCGGCAGAGATTATGGACACCGAAGACCTGCGCGTCTGGGGGGTGTCCGGCAGCAACTATGGGGCCTATCTGACCCGGTAGCAGAACAACCCGCCAGATCGGGACCCTGCACAATGCCCGCTTGCGGTCAGGGGAAGAGGAGTAGGGTCGGTCATGAGCGAGCAAGACCGTCTGGAAATCCATGCCCGGTTGAAGGACCTGCAGGACGCCCTGGTGCGTCGCTGTCGGCAGGTCTTGCGGGCGACCCTCTTTAGCAACCGTTCCCAGGTACGGCCGGCCGACCTGCAACGAATCGCCGAGTCAGAGGTCAAGGCCCTCCTTTCCTTTCTTCGGCAACCGGACCGTTCGGCGGCATTAGGCCGGGGCCGGGAACTCGGCCGAATCGGGCTGAGCGAGGAGACGGTCCTGCGCCTGTCCCAGGCGGTACGGCGGTTCTTTCTGGAAACCCTTCCCGAAACGCTCCGCTTCCCCGCTCTGGAGGTCATCGAGTCCTACCACGGTGCGGCGATTCAGGGTTTTATGGAGGCCTACAAGGCCCTGACCCTGGAGGAGCAGGAGCGCATCCGTTCGGCCCTGCAAAAGACGCTGCACCGCTACACCGTGCAGATGGAGGTGGCCGCCGAGGTGGCCGGCGCGGCCACCTCGATCCTGGACCTGGATCAGTTGTTGCAGACCTCGGTGGACCTGATTCACCGGCGCTTTGACCTGGAGTATGTGGCCCTCTTTTTGGTGGAGGAGGCCAGACCGCGTTGGGCCTTTTTGCGGGCGGCCGCGGGCGGGGCCGGCCGGCAGTTCCGCCGGCGGGGGCAACGCTTGGCCGTGGGCGGCGATTCGCCGGTCGGCCGCTGCATCGCCCAGGGCAGCCCCCAGGTGGCGATGGATGTGGAGGGCGAGACGACCCACCTGGGCAGTTCCCCCCGACAGGAGACCCACTCCGAGATCGCCGTCCCCCTCGTCTCCCGCGACAAGGTCATCGGGGCGATGACGCTTCAGAGCCGGCGCGTGGCCGCCTTTTCCGAACAGGATGCGACCGTGCTGCAGATTCTGGCCAACCAACTGGCCAACGCGATCGAGAACGCCCGCCTCTTTGAGGAACTGTACCAGGCCAAAGAGGCCGCCGAGGCAGCCAGCCGGGCCAAGAGCACCTTCCTGGCCAATATGAGCCACGAACTGCGCACGCCCCTGAGCGCAATCATCGGCTATAGCGAACTGCTCCGCGAAGAGTCCCAGGAGCGCGGCTACGCCGACTTGGAGGACGACCTCTCCAAGATCGAGTCGGCCGGCCGACACCTTCTGGGGATCATCAGCGGGATCCTGGACCTCTCCAAGATCGAGGCCGGGCGGATGGGCCTGCTCCTGGAGTCGTTCGACCTATCCCCCCTGGTCGAGGACGTGGCCAACATGGTGCGTCCGCTGGTGGAGGAGAACGGCAACAGCCTGGAGGTCTCGTCCGACGAGGAGCTCGGTTCGATCTATGCGGACCGCCTCAAGGTGCAGCAGATCCTCTTTAACCTGCTGCACAATGCGGCCAAGTTCACCCGGAACGGCCGGGTCAGACTGCTCGTTACCCAACAGATTGCCCCTTCACCGACGGGGCGGGAAGACGCTCGCTGGATCATCTTCCAGGTGCGGGATACCGGAATCGGGATGACCCGACAGCAGATGGCCCGACTCTTTCAGCCCTTCATTCAGGGAGACCTCTCCGTCGGGCGAGAGTACGGGGGAACCGGCCTGGGCCTGACGATCAGCCAACACTTTTGCCAGATGATGGGGGGCGAGATTGTGGTCCAAAGCCAGCCCGGAAAAGGCTCTACCTTTACGGTGCGCCTGCCGGCCGTGGTCGGGGCCCGCACCGTGATGCCCCCCCTGGAGTTGCCGGAGGAGGGGGAGCCCCCGATCAGTACACCACCAGCCCCACCAGGGCCGCGATCAGAATGACAACGGCCGGGTGAACCTTGATCAAGGTCACCGCGACGAACGAGACAACGGTGATCAGGATGCGGTCCCAGTGGGCCCCAAGGGCACCCCAACCGCTTCCTTCTCCCAGCCACACCGCCTTTCCCAGGTCGTAGGCCGTCCAGATCAGCAACCCGATAACGGCCGGCCGAGCCCCCTGCAGGGCGGCCACCGTCTTGGGATGGTCCTTGATCTTCAGGTAGACCAGTGAGAGCAGGGCCATCGCCACAATCGCCGGAAGGATATTGCCGAGCAGGGCCAGAATCGCCCCGGGCACATGGCCCAGGCGGTAGCCGATATAGACCGACATCTTGACGGTGATCGGGCCGGGCAGGGTGTTCCCCATGGCCAGGGCGTCGAGAAACTCCTCCTCGTTCATCCAGTGGTGCGCCTCGACGATCTCTTGCTGGAGCAGCGGAATCATCGAGGGCCCGCCACCATAGCCAAAGGCCCCCACCTTGAGAAAGGCCAGAAAGAGCAACCAAAGCGAGTCCGCCATATCGTTCCTCCACAGGTCGCACACATTTTCCGGGCGACTTGCCCCCGGCACAGGTCGAGGCCCTATTATAGGCCCAAATCGGCGAGGACGCAATTGAAAAAAGAAAGGGCCTCTGGTATAATGAGGGCGCTGTTCGACTGGCCGATCAAGCAGAAAAGGGGTCACCGGATGACCAGATCGCTCCGTCTTGTCCTGGGCACGCTTGTCCTCGCCATCGGCGGCTTGCTCCTCTCCTGCGGGCCGGCCTCTCCTTCCCCCACGGCGACCCCGCCCCCGCCGGTTTCCCCGACCGCCACCCGTGCCATCCCCACCGTCACCCCGATGCCGGTGCCCACCCCCACCCCGACACCGACACCCCAGACGGCCGGCGCCATCATCATCGGGCTATTCCAGGAGCACGAACCCGACACCCTCTGGCCGCTGGGCAACACCACCGAGGCGCAACGCCTGATTCTGAACGCGCTGATGGAACCGCCAATGACCACCCTGAACTATGACTATCAGGCGGTCCTCTTTGAACAGGTCCCGTTGTTGGAAAACGGGGGCGCGGCCATCTCGGAAACCCAGGTGCCGATTGACCCGGCTACCGGGGAGATCACCACCACCGATACCGGCGTCTATACCCCGGCCAAACAGATAGAGATTACCTTTACCCTCCTTCCGGGCCTGTACTGGTCCGACGGCACGCCGGTCCGGGCCGGCGATTCGGTCTTTGGCTTTAACGTGGCCTGCACGGCCGCCTCCGGAAGTGCCCGCTTTTCCCGCTGTGAGCATGTGCACACCTACGAGGCACTCGACGAACGGACGATTCACGTGGTCCTCAAGCCCAACATCTTTGTGATCGACTATTTCACCTACTACTGGGATTTCCTGCCCGAGCATGCCTGGGGTCGCTATACGCCGGAGGAGATGCTCTCGGTGGAGCAGGTCGCCCGTTACCTCTCGCCAAGTTATGGGCCCTACATGGTCGAGTCCTGGACGCCGGGGGAGTCGCTCGTCCTGGTGCGCAACCCCTATTATCACATTCACGGGGAAGAGTATCCGGTTGTGGACAAACTGGTCTTCAAGTTTCTCCCCGACGCCTACAGCATGCTCTCCCAGTTGCTGGCCGGCCAGGTTGACCTGGTGGAGCGGAACGCCCTGGCGGAGTTGGACCCGCAGTTGCTCCTGTCGCTGGAGGAGAACGGCCTGCTGCGGTTGTACTTCCAGCCCTCGCAGGTCTGGGAGCACCTGGACTTTAACCTGAACGACCCGCAGGACCTCTCCCAACCGCATCCCCTCTTGGGGGACCTGGCGGTCCGGCAGGCGATCGCCTACGGCACCGACCGGGAGCGGATAGCCCAGGAGGTCTATCTGGGCAAGGTTGCGGTGCGGCACAGTTGGATTGCCGCCGAGCACTGGGCCTATGCCGGGGATGAGGCCCTGACCCGCTATCCCTATGACCCGGAAAAGGCCGGGGCCTTGCTCGAGGAGGCCGGCTGGATCCTGGCCGATGATGGCTTTCGCTACAAGGACGGGGAGCGGATGGAGGCCACTCTGTACATCCTGGCCGGCCGGCCGCACCGCGAGCGCATCGCCCAGAACCTGCAGGCCGATATGGCCGCCCTGGGTATGCTGATCAACGTCGTCCGCGTGCCGGAGGAGGAGTGGTATGGGGAGAACAGTCCCCTGAGCCGGCGGCTCTTTGATCTGGTCGAGTTTGCCTGGATTCCCGGCCTGGAGCCGAACGGCCAGGTCACCTATGCCTGCGACCAGATTCCCGGCGAGGAGAACAGTTGGCGGGGACAGAACTATATGGGCTGGTGCAACCAGGCAGCAACCCAGGCCCTGGCTGCTGCGGCCGGCGAACTTTTGCGCCAAGAACGGGTGGACCTCTACCGGGTGGTGCAGGAGCAGTTCACCGCCGACCTGCCCTCCCTGCCCCTCCTCAGCCAGTTGGACCTGTACGCCGCCTCTCCCGAGTTGCGCAACCTGCGACCGAACGCCACCGAACTGCTGACCTGGAACTGCTGGGAATGGACGTTGCCGGCCCGGGGACGCTAGCGGCCTGATTCCAGTTGAACGTCAGAACGTTCCACGTCATTCCTGCTCCCCCCGGCCCCGACGGGCCCGCCTTTTGGCCTCCTGCAGGCGGGCCAGCGTCTCCGCCGGGGCGGTTGACGGTTCCTCTGCCGGTTCCGGCGGGAGCGGCGGCGCCTCTGGAAGCGGAGCGGGCGGCCCCGCCAGGGGAGGAAGGTGCCGCGCCTTGCGCTCTCGACGTACCCGCTGCACCCGCCGTAAGAGGGGGGAGGGCGGGGCCGGTTCCCTCGCCAGCCGCCGGCGGAAACGAACGACCTGCTGCAAAAAGGCCGGGACTTGCTCCCAACGCAGACGCAGCCTGCGGGCGGCCACATCCACCGGCAGCGCCAGCACCGCCAAAAGGAGCAACCCGCCCCACCAGTCCTGCACAACCCGGACCGGCGCAAGGGTGTGGGCAAACGCCTCCGCCGGTTCGCTCAGGAGACGCCCCCGGCCGGCCTGGGCCAGCGCCTCCAAAAAGTGCCGGTCCGGGGCAAAGAGGCGGTACTCGGGCGAGTAGGGCACGACCACACCGCTTCGCTGTAGATAAGAAGGTCCCTCCGCCGCCGACAGGTGCACGCGCAGCAGGTAAACTCCCTGACCGGGCAGGTCGGCCTCGGCCCGGTAGCGACCGCTGGCCACCTGCGAGAGGGTCGCCGTGACCACCTCCCCTGCGGGGCCGACCAGGTGTACCTGACCCTCCAACCCCTCCAGGGGACGGCCCTGGTCGTCCCGACCTTCCACGGTCAGCAGGAGGTGCTGCCCCTGCAGAGTTCGCTCGATCTGCAGGTTGCCCTCGTCAGGGGTGGGCAAAAGCCAGGTGGCCAGTTGGGCGGCAAAGCGGGGAAACTCGCTCCAGGTCACCCAGTCGGCGGCCCAGTCCCCCTTCAGGTCGGAGGTCCAGGCCAGGGCCCGGCCTAGCCCATAGTTCCAGTGGGCCAGGAGGGGGTCGCCGCGTTCGGTGTAAAGCGGCACTGGGGCCGCCACCCTGGGCCAGGAACCGTTGTATCCGTAGAGGAGCGGCAGGTCCGCGGGTAGGCCCTCCAGCAGCGGGCTGGGGTCCCCCGGTTGCGGACGGAACGGCTCCTCGACGACGTAGGAGCCCATGGCGGTGACGGTATCGGCCAGGAGGATCAGGGGAATCTCTTCCGGCTCGCGCACCCAAAAGTAGCGGCCTCGCCCCAGTTGAGCCAGGCTTTCCAGGTAGGCGGCGGGGTTTTCTCCGACCGCCACGATCGAGGTGGTCACGCCGGCCTCGGCCATCTCCCCGACGATGGCGTCATAGCCCGTGCCCTCGCTCCAGCCGTCGCTCAGGAGAAGGACATGGCGCAGGGGGGTCTCCTCCTTCAGGATGGCGTCGCGGGCAGCGGTCAGGCCGGCATAGATGCTGGTGCCGCCGCCCGGGGTCAGGCCGGCCAGCAGGCCGGCGGCCTGGCCGGCATCCACCGGCCCCGGCGGGACGATCCAGCGGGCCGTCGTGTCAAAGGCGACCACCCCCAACCGGTCCCCTTCCTCCAGTGCGCTCGCCGCCTGGACGGCCGCCTCGACCGCCAGGTCCAGTTTGGAGGGGGAACGGCCCCCGCTCCCTCCCTCGGCCATGCTGCCCGAACGGTCCAGGACCAGCACCAGGCTCAGTTCGGGCCGCAAGGAGCGGTCACGGGGACGCAGTTCGACCGGCAGGGTCTCCTCCACCGGCGTATGCAGGTAGCCGCCCATGCCGAAGGAGGCCGGCCCCCCGACCATGGCCAGCCCCCCACCCAGGTCACGGACGTAGCGCTGCAGCAGGGGGAGAACACCGGCGGGCAGGGCATAAGCGGGCACATCCACCAGAAAGAGGACCTCATAAGCGGCCAGGCCCTGGGGGGTCGAGGGCATCCGCGCCGGGGCGACCGTCTCGACCTGCATGCCGGCGGCCTGGAGGGCCTGGGCCAGGTCGGCGGCCTCTCCGGGGGCCCCCTCTACCAGGAGCAACCGGGGCGGGCCCAACACCTCGGTAAAGGCGGTGACGCGGTTGTTCTGCGGCCAGGTGTCGTCCTGGGGACGGATGTAGGCCTGGTGGCGCAAAAAGCCGTCCTGTTGCACCTGCAGCGAAAAGGGAAAGCGGTTCTCTCCCGGTGACAGGGCCACCTCCCGCTGCTCGACGAGTCGCCCCTCGCTGAGTACCTGGAGCACTCCCGTGGTGGCGATGGTGCTCTCGGCCAGCACCGTCAACTCGATCGCCTGGCCTTTCCGGGCCAGGGTGGGGGCGAGCAGGTCGGTCAGGGCGACCTCGCCGGCGTCCGGCGGCCGGCCAAAGGGGACGACGTCCACCTGGACCCCCAGGGCGGCGGCCAGGCGGGCCACGGAGAGGGCGTCGCCGACCGTCTCCCGGCCATCGGAGAGAAGCACCAGCCGGCCCGCGCTGTCCCCGGGAAGGAGGGCCAGGGCCAGGCGGAGGGCCCCGGCGAGGTCGCTTCCCTGGGGGGAGGGCACCGAGGTCACCGGGGCCAGGAAGCGGTCGGGGGAGGGAGCCCGTTCGACCAGGGCGTCCTGGCCAAAGACGACGACGGCGGCGCGGTCGCCGGCCGGCATTCCGGCCAGGGCCTGGCGCACCCAGGCCTCGGCCGCGGCGCGCTCCTCGGGGAGGAGGCTTTCCGAGTGGTCCAAAACAAAGACGGTGGTCAGGGCATCGGGGTGGCGCACCCCCTGGAGGCCGCTCAGGGCCAGCACCAGGGCGGTCAGGGCGAGCAGGCGCATCCCCAGGGCCAGGCGATGGCGGGGCTGCCGCAGGGCCTGCCCGTGCCGCCAGGCCACCCAGGCCAGCAGGGGCAACAGGAGCAGGAGGAACAGGCAGAGCGGATACTGCACCGTCACGGGCGCGATCCTCCTGCCGAACGGGGCCGACGGCGAAGGCGGGGGAGGTATCGCCGGAGACGGCCCAGTTCGGCCACCCCGCCGGGGTAGGCCGCCCCCCACTCGACCAGGAGGAGGAGCAGGGCCACCCCGGCCAGCCACCGCTCCAGAGGGAGGCGGCCGGCCGGCCCCCGCTCCTCATTGCCGGCAGTGGTGGCGATCGTCAGGTCGCGCCGGGGGGAGATCTGGCCCTCCTGCGGCGAGAGGAGCGAGACGGCCGTGGCGGAGCGGGCCAGTTCGCGCCCCTCTCTCCACCAGGAGACGGTATAGATCCCCGGCTGGGCGGTGTCCTCCCAGACGACCCGACTTCCATCGGGGTGGAGCCGCATCTCCCGGCCGGCGGGGGTGGTGACGACGACGGCATCGCTCTCCGGGAGCACGGGGATGAGCAGCGGCTCCCCCAGTGGGTGGGCGACCGGCAGGGCCTGGGGGCCGGCCGGCCGCAGGGCCTGGTAGAGGTTGCTCATGAGGAGGGGAAAGGCGGCCCGCAGCGGCAGGTCGGAGTCGTGCAGGTCAAAGGCCAGCACGGCCACCGGCCGGCCCTCGGCCTCGCCGATCAGGAGGAGGGGATGGCCGGCCTCGTCGGTCAGCACCGGGCGGGCCCAGGCGGGCAGGGCGATCCGCCGGGCCTCCCGCACGACCAGGTCGCTCGTGTCCACATAGCGGAGCAGGGGGTCATCGGGGCGGGCCGGGCGGGGTCGGGGTGCGTCCAAGGTGCCCTCGACGCGGAAGAGGTGGGTGGAGGTTGGCGGGGCGATCAAGAAGAGGCCGGCCGGGGGAAGTTCATCGGGGAGGTAACCGTCCAGGATGAACAGGTCGGCAGGGCGACCTTCCTGGGAGTCCACCGCCCACCACTCGGCAAAGGCGTCCGGGGGGAGTACCGTCAGGCGGGCCTCGGGTAGCAGGCCCAGGGCCGTCTGAAGGAAGCGGTTCCCGGCGGTGACCAGCACGATCGTGCCCGGCCCACCCTGCGCGGGGAGGGCCCAGGCGACGTCGTCGAGGGGCAGGTCGTCGCCGGCCCCGTCCAGGCGGGCCTCGACCGGGGCGGCCGGCCCTTCTAGTTCGAGGGAGAGGGAGGCATCGCCGCCGGGAGGCAGGTCCAGGTGGCGGGCGGTGAGCAGTTGCCCCCCGACATAGATCTCCAGACGGCGTCGGGCGGGGGTCAGGGCAAAATTGTGCACGCGGACAAAGAGGTGCAGGCGGCCGGCAATCTCGTCCAGGGCACAGGCGACGATGCCCTGGTTGGCGTCGCTTTCCCCCAACGGGAGAAAGCGGACCGGGGCGGGGATGACCAGGCCATCCGCCAGGTAAGCCTGTCCATCGGAGAGGAGGACGACCTCGGCGTCGGCGGCCTCGGCGGCCAGGGCGGCGGCCAGTTGCAGGGCCGGGGTGAGGTCACTCCGGCCGGCCGGGGAGGGCAGCCTTTCCAGGGCCTCCTCCAGGAGGGCGCGGTCGCTGCTGTGGCTCAGGAGGATGCGCGGGGTTCCCCCGGCCGTGATCAGGGTGACCGGGCCACCGGGCGGGAGGCTACCGGCCAGTTGCCGCACCTGGCGGCGGGCCACCCCCAGGCGGTTGGGGGAAAGGTCGGTCGCGGCCATGCTGGCCGAGGTGTCCAGCACCACGATCAGTTCGCCCCCCTGGAGGTGAGAGGTGGATAGGTAGGGCCGGCCCAGGGCCAGCACCAGGGCCACCAGCGCGGCCAATTGCAGAAAAAGGAGCAGGTTGCGGCGAAGACGCTGCCAGGGGGTATTGACCTCCAGGTCCCGGACGGCCTGCTGCCAGAGGTAGATGCTCGCTACCGGCTGCTCCTCTCTCCTCAACCGGAGCAGGTAGAGCAGCACGATCGGGATGGCCAGGGCAAGCAGTGCCAGCGCAGCAGGAACGATCAGCCCCACCGGTTCCTCCGATGCCTGGGCGGTCGCCCGGGCGTTGCCGTTTCCACTCCGGCCGTTTCTGCCCGACAGTATAGCACAAAGCGGGGAGGGCGTAAACTTTTCCCGTTCCCTGTGGGGGTAGAATATGACCAGTTCCACCAGGACTTTTAAGCGGGCCCGATGAGAGAAGGTCTGGAAACCGCAATCACCGTGGCCATCGCCGTGGTGATGGAGATTATTGCCCGCCGCCCCCGGGAGTATCCCGGGGAAACCGCAATCACCGTGGCCATCGCCGTGGTGATGGGGGTGGCCGCGCTTTCTCTTCCTGGGGTGGGCCTGTCGGTGGCGCCGGCCGGGGTGGGGTGGACGGTGGGATCGCTCCTGAGGCGGGTCAGGGAGATCGGTTCAGGAAATACCCCGCGATCGCCCCGATCAGGAGCAGCGTGATGACCAGGATGATCGTGCCCGGCATCCACCACCCGGCCAGGGCGACGAGGATTCCGGCCACCACGCACCCGGCCAGGGCGAGCATGGCCCGGGTGGCGTTCTGGGCCGGCCCGCTTGACGGCCGGTTGGCGCGCACCCACAGCCAGATTCCGCCGGCCATACCCAGCAGGCTGATGGCCAGGGCCGCGATGAGAATCTGCCTCCCCGTAAAGCGTGCCGATCGGAGCACCAGGATACCGCACGAACTATCCCGGGCCGGCAGGGGATATTTGGCGAACTGGTACACCCGGACCAGAATCAACCGCCCCCCATAGACGGCGTCCTCCGCGCTCACCGCCCACTCCACGGTGCCCTTTTCCCCTGGTTCCAGGGAAAGTTGGGCCGTCACCTCGCGCATCAGCGTGACAAACCCCTCGCTGATGTGGGCGCGGAAGGTGAACTCGGTCGTCTGGTCAAACGGGTTTTGGAAGGAGGTCCGCACAACTCCCTCCTCCCCCAGGGTAATGATGGCGGGGCAGCGCAGGCCCGGGACCGGTTCGGGACCGCGCATCACCGTGTCAAAGAGAGAGGCCTCCAGGTCTCCCCAGACGACGCTGCCAAAGAGGAGGAGGCCCAACAGCGTGCCTGTGGCAAAGAGGAGGAGGCTCAGAAGGCGGAGCGACTTGTGCATGGTCTTTTCCCCCAGAGTATTGGGCAGGAGGAACGGCCTGGAGGCAGTTCCGTTCTGGGACGAGGCCACGGGCGCGGTCTTGCCGGGTCCGGCGCAGCGAGTTGAACCACCAGGCCGCCAGGGACTATTCTCTCCTGCTCAAGCGGGTGTACATGGCTCCCCCGACAATGCCGAGGAGCAACCCGGCCACCGATGCCGCATAGGACAAAAAGTTCAGCAGAAAGGTCGAGCGAATCGCCCCCAGGAGCATCAGCAGCGGCAGGACAAAGCCCAGGAGCACCAGGACAAAGCCCAGAAGAATCAGTTCCAGGGGCCGTAAGGGTCTCATCGGTAAAGCCAGCAGGCGGCATAATGCCCCGGCTCAGGTTCAAACTCGGGTGGCTCTTCCACCTCGCAGAGCCCCTGAATCATCCGCGAGCAGCGGGGGTGGAAGCGGCACCCGGTCGGGGGCTTGATCAGACTGGGCGGCTCCCCCGGGGGCACATCCTTGAAGGTGAGCGAGTTCTGGTAATCCGGGTCGGAGGTGGCCGCCAGCAGCGCGTGGGTGTAGGGGTGCAGCGGATTGCGCAGGAGGTGGTCCACCGGGGCCTTTTCGACGATCTTGGCCGCATACATGACAAAGATATACTCGGAAAAGTAGCGCACGGTGGAGAGGTCGTGGGTGATATAGATGACCGAGAGGTGGTGGGTCTCCTGCAGCCTGCGCAGCAGTTTCAGAATCTCCACGCGCACCGAGGCGTCGAGCATCGAGACCGGCTCGTCGGCCACGATCAGTTGCGGGTGCATCAGCATCGCGCGGGCGATCACGATGCGCTGCTGCTGACCGCCGCTGAGCATGTGGGGGAACTTGCCGATAAAGTCCTCGATCGGGGTCATCTTGACCTCTTCCAGGACTTCACGGATGCGCTCCATCCGGGCGGCCTTGTCGGTGGTGCCGTTGATCAGCATCGGCTCTTCCAGGATGCGACGGACGCTCATAAAGGGCGGCAGCGCACCATAGGGGTCCTGCTGGACATAGCCCACGCGGGAGCGGTACTGGCGCATTCCCTGGACCCCCAGTTGGATAATATCCGTGCCCTCAAAGACAATCTGGCCTTCGGTCGGCCGGGTCAGTCCCAGAATCGTCCGCATCAGGGTGGTCTTGCCACAGCCACTTTCGCCAACGATGCCGATCGCCTCCTGCCGCTTCAGGTCGAAGGAGACACCATCCACTGCCCGGACATAGCCGATCGTCTGAATGCCCCAACGCTTCAACTCGAACCACACGCGGAGATTGCGGATCGACAGCAACGTTCCGTTTTCCATTGTTTGAACCTCTTCCTGGCTTGAGACGCTATGCGGTTGCGCGTTATGCGTACAACCAGCACTTGACCCGCACCCGACCCGGCCGCTGGACCTCCGGCGGTTCCTCGGAGCATTTTTCAAAGCGCGAGGGACAACGGTCGGCAAAGCGGCATCCTTTCGGCGGGCCGAGGAGGCTGGGTGGTTGTCCGATGATAAACTCGGGCTCCTGGTCGGCGCGCAGCTTGGGCACACTGGCCATCAGCATGCGCGAGTAGGGGTGGAGCGGCTCGGCGAAAAAGGTGGAGGCATGGTTCACCTCCACCAGTTGGCCGGCGTACATCACCCCCACCCGGTCGGCCAGTTCGCTGGAGGTGGCAATGTCGTGGGTGATGAGGACAAAGCCGACCTCGAGTTCCTTCTTGATCCGTTTGAGGACGTTAAAGATGTTCGCCTGGGTGAGCACATCCAGGGCGGAGGTGGGCTCATCGAGGATGATCAGGGAGGGGGTGGTAGCCAGGGCCATGGCGATGGCCACACGCTGGCGCATGCCCCCGCTCAACTCAAAGGCGTAGCGGGTGATAAAATCCACCGGTACCCCAACGCGCCGGAACATCTCCCGAGCCCAGTCCAGGGCCTCTTCTTTTTTCATCCCCGAGTGGACGACCAGCGGTTCGGCCACCTGGTCGCCCACCCGCAGGACCGGGTTCAACGCGTTCATCGCCGCCTGGGGAACCAGCGACATCTTGGCCCAGCGGATATTCTGGCGAAAATCCTCGTCATCCAGCCCCATAATCTCCACCCCGTCCAGGTACACCTTACCGGTGTAGGTGTGCACGTTGCGGGGGAGGAGGCGCAGGATGGCCCGGGCCAGGGAGGTCTTGCCGCAACCCGACTCGCCGACGATGACGATCGCCTCGGTGGAATCGAGATCGAAACTGACCCCATCCACTGCCTGGACGACCCCTTTGGTGGTGCGGAAGTGGAGCACCAGGTCTTCAACGTGAAGCATTCTCGATTCAGGCATGGCTACAACTCTCTCAGTCTCGGGTTAAAGATACGGTCCAGGGCAAAGCCCAGCAAAGAGAAGGCCAATCCGGTGAGCATAAGCAGCACCGAGGGTTCCAGGATCCAGTAGTAATGTCCCTGGGAGAGGGCTCCGTTCACCCGGGCGTCGTTAATCACCTTGCCCCAGGTGGGCAGGATGGGGTCGCCCAGACCCAGGACGGCCAGGGCGGCCTCGATAAAGACAAAAGCCGGCACCAGGATGACCAACTGGGGGATGAGCATCGGGATAATCCGGGGAATCAGGTAGAGAAAGATAACCCGCGTATCGCTGGCCCCATAGGCGCGGGCGGCCTCGATGTAGGGAGACTCTTTGACCTGAAAAAAGATGGCCCGGTAGGTTTTGATGCTGCCCCCAAAGATGCTCAGGAGGATCAGGACGCCCAGCATCAACCAGATACTTTTCGAGTAAAAGGTGCCGATCATGATCAGAATCGGCAGGAGGGGCAGGATCATGTTGATCTCGGTGATGCGCTGGATCGTCTCGTCCACCCATCCGCCGAACCAGGTGCCGACGCCGGCAATCGCCATCGTGGTCAAGGTGGTGCCAAGGGCGGCCAGGAGACCAAAACTCAGGGCGATCGGTGTTCCCCAGAGCAGGGCGATCATCAGGTCACGGCGGCGGTGGTCGGTCCCGGCCCAGCCGTAGACGGGGCCGTAGAGCACAAACTCGGCGTCCACGTCGGAATCGGGTTCAAAGATGAACGCCTTGCCCTGAACGGTATAAGTGCCCGGCAGGACAACCGCCTCCGCCGAGTTCGGATCGGCCAAGAGACCCACGTGAGGAATCGTCCCCCCAAGCCGTCGCTGCAACTTGTCATCCTGAGAGACCCGGTAGGCCTGGCGGTGGTCCACCCCACCGCTCAGCATCTGGATTTCCCGGCCATCGGGCGTCAGCCAGGTCAAAGTGATGTGCGGCTTTTTCTCCTGATACGCAGCCGTGAAAAAGACGGAAATCTCCTCCGGGAAACTGGCATAAGGATAGTTGAAGGTGAAAGAGAACGAGAGCGCCGTCATCTCCTCCGAGACGGTCTCGCGGCTCTTTTCCACTCCGCCGTCGGCCGTGCTCAGGATGATCGTTTCGGGGAGGTCGTTGATTCGGAACCAGTTGGTCCATTTGGGCATCGCCGTCTTGGGCGTGTTGTACCAGATATCCTCTCCGCCGCGCCACAGTGTGATGGCCTGGTTGTAGGGGATGGCGATCACGGTGTAGATGGAGAGCAGCACCAGAATCAGGATGATGACCAGCCCCACCACAGCAGAAGGATATACAGCAAGTTCGCGGAAAAAGTTTCTTATCCTGCTCATACGGTTCTACCCCCGCCTCCGATGCGCACCCTGGGGTCCACCAGGGCGTAGATAAAGTCCAGAAGAAAGACGGTAATTGCCAGGAGGTAAGCATAGATCACCGTCGAGCCGACAATCACCGGCGTGTCATAGAGACCGATGGCCCTGTAGAGGGCGCGGCCGAGGCCGGGCCAGTTAAAGACCGTCTCCAGGATGATCGCCCCCGTCCAGAGGGTAATCACCAGGAGGGCGAAACTGGTGATGATTGTTGGCAGCGTCGGTCGCAGGACGTAGCGCCGCTCGATCTCCCGGCCGGGCAACCCCTTGGCCTTGGCCATCTCCACATAGTCCTCGCTGGAGTAGATCAGGAAGAAGGTGCGCCAGTTGTAGGTGCTCAAAAAGAAGGAACTGAGGATGATCGCTGCGGTGGGCAGAATCAGGTGTTTTCCCAGGTTGAGGGCATATTGTAGCGGGGACTCGGGCGGCGGGGCGTCCACCATGCCCCCAAAGGGAAGGAGATGGAACAGGCCGGCAAAGATTAGAATCAAAAAGAGTCCATAGAACCAGCCCGGAGCCGAGGAGGTTGGTGTGAGGGCGATAATTACCTTGTCCAGAAAACTGCCATACCGCCTGGAGAGGAACAGGGCGGCAAACAGGCAGAGGAAAAAGAGGATCAGGTTGGCCAGGCCCCAGAGGACCAGGGTGGCGGGGAGCCGCTCCAAGAGGATATTCTTGACCTCTCTGGAGCCCCGGTCGCTGATCATGTCCTCGGCAAAGCCCAGGTTCAGGGAGATGGCATCTTTGAGAAAGCCAAAACTGCGGATGACAAAGGGACTGTTCAATCCCAGCCGTTCTTCCTCGATAGCGACCCGTTCGTCAATCAGTTTCCTCTTTTCCTCGGGGCTCAACCGGCGCATTTCGGGGCTGGTGTCGGTGCTGATCTGCAGGCTGATTCGTTCCCGAATCTGCCCCCGGCGGATTTCGTCCACATATCCCCCCATGTTGGCGATCAGAATCGTCAGGTAGACGCCAACGACGACCATAAAGAACAACAGGACCAGGCGGACGCCGGCGTACTTGGCCACACGGGAGAGAGTACCCTCTCCAGTCTTTTTCGAATCGCTCATGCGCGGCCCTCTTTTAGCATCTTGTCTCAGGGGCATCGTGGGAGCGAGACGATGCTCGCCCCCACGATGCCGGTGCCCGTATTGCGAGCCCCCTATCCGGTAGGGAACGGGGTTACTGGCTTACAAACTCGAGAACCTCCGTGACCGGCACGAGGGCCCGCTTGGACACGACGATGACGGCAAGCCGGTTGGAACCGGCCGCCAGTTTGCCCGTCACATCCGCGCTGAGCACAACCTGCCAGTGGCCATCCTCAACGGCCTCGGCCTCGCCGCTGTGGGCGAGCGCGCCGGTGGCGTCAAAGACCAGGAACTTGACCATGGAGATGTCGTCCACCGGGTAGGGTGCGTCCTGGAACTCGACAAAGAGGTCGTAGGTGGCCTCGTCGCCGATCGTGACCGCACCCGGGCCGTCCACCAGAACTTCGGGGATGGGCGCCTCGGCAAAGCGGAGCCACTTGTTCGCCGAGTCAGGATACTCGGGGTTGCGCTGCAGGATGAGTGTACCCTCGATGGGGAAGGCCCGTTCCAGGTAGAAGGGGCCGGTGGCGATGTGGAAGTGACCGCGGCGGCGGTACCACTCCTGCAGGTTGGCGTAGCGGGCTGCCGCCTCGTCCGCGGTGATGTACTGCCCCAGGGTCGGCGCGTAGGGGATATAGTTCTCGGCCTGCGCCGTATCCAGGTGCGCCTTCATAATCTCGAGGGTCGGGCCGGAGATGTAGTTGAGTTGCTCGATCTGGAGCGCGTCGGCCTTGTCGGTGGAGAAGGCGGCCTCTCCGGCGGCCTCGGTCAGGATGCCCACGGTCAGGTTGTGCCAGGCCGCCTCGCCGTTCTGGAAGGCGGCGGAGTGGGCGGCCCGACTGTCGCTGACGTTGTTCTCCGCATCCAGCGCATAGGCATCGGTGTAGTACTCGATCACCAGCGGGTCCTTCGAAACGATCTTCCAGCCCTTAAAGGCGGACATGAAGGTCTCGAAGGCGGGTAGGGTGCTCTCGTCATAGATCGCCGACTCGGGCTTGGACTGGTCGAACTGGAGGATCATGTACATGATGTGGTCGGCGAGGGTGACCGGGCTGCCGTCGTGCCACTTCATCTTGGCAAAGTAGTCGTCCTCATAGTACATGACGACCCTGGTCGTGGCGGTCACGGTCTGGGTGTACTTTTCGGCAGCGGTGACAAAGACCTGGTTGGCCGCATCCCAGTCCACCCAGGCGTCAGCCGGCACCTCGATCGAGTCCACGAACTGGAGGGTGACCCAGTCCATGTTCTGCCCGATCGGCAGGCCCGTCTTGGCAAAGAGTTCGGCCTTGGCCAGGCGGTTCGGCAGCATCAGGCCGGTGAAGGGGTCGGGCACCGTGGCCGGCGACTGCATCCCGCGCAGCGGCATCATGTCATAGATCCAGTTCGAGCCGCCGATCGGGTTCCAAGGCTCGGTCATCATGCTGGGCATGGCGATCGTCACCGAGCCACCGACCTGGTCCTTGTACTTTAGGGTGAGGGCCCACAGGCTCGAACCGTAGATCGAGCCGGACAGGTCGCTGGCCAGGGAGAGGTCGGCCGAAAGCGGGGCGATGCCGACGTCGTCCTTCAGCCAGACGCGCACCGAGTCCTCCAGGGCCAACCGGAGGGCCTCGGCCATCAGTTCGCGGCGCTCTTCCATGCTGGCATAGTCGCTGATCTCGAGCCGCTCGGCCACCGTATCAAACTCCTCCGAGGGGGTGTAGGCCAGCCACAGCGGGACGGGGTAGCCGCGGGCGGTGTAGAAGAAGGAAAAGTTACTGCCCTCATCGCGGCTGATCGCGGTGGTGACCCAGCCGCCGGTGTAGAAACTGAAGCAACCGGTAGCGGGCTCGGAGCGGAGCCAGCAGGTCGCCGCCTCGGCGGAGGTCTTGTACTGGCGGTCCACGGTAAAGCCGACGTCTTCGAGCAGGGTGGAGACATAGTCGCCGATCTCCAACCGCTCATCCTCGGTGCGGATGAGGGCAACGAGGACGATCGGCTCGCCTTTGTAGGTCCACTTGCCATCCACCAGCTCGGCACCCATGGCCTCCATCTCGGCGGTGATGACCTCTTTGGCCTTTTCGGGGTTGTAGGCGTACTTGAGCGAGATCTCGGCGATCACGTCGGCCAGCAAGGCCGTGTCCTTGGAGGCATAGTTGATCGGGACGAAGCGCGGCCGGGCCATCCCGCCGCTGATCTCCTGGGCGACATAGTCGCGGTCCACAAGCCAGTTCATCGCCTCGCGGATCTTGGGGTTACCGAAGGGGTTCAGGCGGCCATCTTCAAAGGTCGGGACGGGGTTGAAGGTCAGTTCGTTGTAGTTGCCGTACGAGGTGTAGTACTTGAGGACGCCGGCGTCGGTCAGTTCGTAGATCTTTTGGGCGGGCTCGGGCTCGGAGACGTTGTAGGCAAAGACGTCAATGTCGCCGGCCTCCAGACGGCTGACGGCGATGTTGGTGTCCGGCTCCTCGACAAAGATGATCGTGTCCACCCAGGCCCCGTTGCGCTCGATCGGAACAGGCGTCGGGGTGATCACGACCACGGCGGTCTCTTTCACCGGGACGGTCCGCTCGACAACGGTGACCCCCGGGGGAACCGTCACCTGCGCAGGTGGCTGCGGGGTCGCCGTTGGCCCACAGGCGGCCAACAGCATCCCCATGATCGTGAGAAGAACGGTGAGGGAAAACCACTTCTTGTGGCTAGGCATCTCTTTCCTCCTACAGGTTCAATCTGGACTGCTCATCCGTGGCCTTGATACAACCGTGCTTTTCGCCGTTACGCATCACCTCCTCTCCAGAAGGTTTCACGGCCAATCTGAGGATGGCAAGGATATTATAGCGCAAGTTGGGAAAATGTGCAAGTCCTTTTTCGAGTCGCGGGGACAGAACAGGACCATTTCGCAGGAAATTTCGCGCAACCAGGGGTGCCGGCCGGCCGCAGGGTGGCCGGGAAAGGCCGCCCGGTGTAGTGGAGGGTCGGAGGGGCTGGAAAGCCCGCCCTAGGGGGGCTCGGGCCGGCCGGCAGAACGGACGGGCCAGCAAGCCCGTCCTACGGGCCGCCACCGCCGGATTGCCCCGCCGAATCGGTCATGCTCCCCCCGCGATCCGCCAGCAGTTGCGCCGGCCCGGTCGCTGTGCTATAATCGCCCCAAGCACCGACCGCAAGGCAGCCGGCGCTTCAACGAGGAAGAACCGCTTCTAGGACAGAAGGAGGTACACGATGCCGGAAAAGATGCGGGCCATCGTCAAAGCCCAGGCCGGCCCCGGCCTGGAGATGCGCCTGGTCGAGATCCCCGAGCCCGGTCCGCACGAAGTCCTGATCAAGATCAAGGCCACCTCGATCTGCGGAACCGACCGCCACATCTACCACTGGGATGCGTGGGCAGCCGGCCGCATCCGGCCGCCCCTGATCATCGGCCATGAGGCCTGTGGGCACGTGGTTCGAGTCGGCAGCGAGGTCACCCTCCTCAAGGAGGGGGACTTTGTCTCGGCCGAGAGTCACATCCCCTGCACCGTCTGCCCGGTCTGTCGCAACGGACAGCCCCACATCTGCGCTCACCTGAAGATTTTGGGGATTGACACCCCCGGGACCTTTGCCGAGTATGCCCTTATCCCCGAGGCGGTCGCTTGGAAGAACGACCCCGCGATGGACCCGGCGATCGCCTCGATCATGGAACCGCTGGGGAACTCGGTCTATGCGGTGTTGGTCGAGCCGGTCACCGGCAAAAGCGTGGCCATCTTTGGCGACGGCCCCACCGGGTTGGCCGCCGTGGCGGTGGCTCGGGCGGCCGGTGCCGGCCTGATTATCCACGTGGGCATGCAGGAGCCACTCCTGGAGGTGGGCCGGCAACTGGGCAGCGACCTTTCCCTCAACATCACCGCGGAGGGCACAGCTGTTGTCGGGACCATCCTCGAGGCCACGGCCGGCTACGGGGTGGACGTTGTCCTGGAGATGGCCGGCGCGCAACGGGCCCTGAGCGAGGGGTTGGCCGTCCTGCGCAAGGGCGGCCGCTTTTCCGCCTTTGGGCTGCCCTCCCGGCCGGTGCAGGTTAACCTCGCCGATGAGGTTATCTTTAAGGGGGCCCGCATCCTGGGGATTAACGGCCGCCTGATGTGGGAGACCTGGAGCCAGATGGCCGGCCTGATTCGCTCCGGCGCGTTGGACCCCTCGCCGATCATCACCGACCACATCCCCCTGGACGAGTTTGAGGCCGGCTTTGCGGCGATCGCTTCGGCCCACCGCCACGGGGGCAAGGTGGTGATGTACCCCGACCCGGCCGACGTTCCGACATAGCGGAACCGGTCAGGAGGGTTGCCGGTCAGGACCAGGTCATGCACGGGTTCGCAAGTTCGTGCCGGCCTTGTCCGGGCAAAGAGCAGAGGATTTTCTGCAAATAAACCGACACGAATGAAGAAATAAATGTGGTCATGATAGGCAAAAGGAGAGGATGCCATGAGCGACAAGTACGATTTCATTCGTGAGGAGATGCAGCGTCTGGCCGAGGCCAAACTCCTGGTGCGCGTGCGCACGATCGGCTCGGCGGTAGGGGCCTATATGATCGTGGACGGCAAAAGGGTGCTCAACTTTTGCACCAACGACTACCTGGGGCTGGCCAACCATCCTCGCCTGCGGGAGGCGGCCAAACAGGCCGTGGATCGCTGGGGAGCCGGGCCGGCGGCGGTACGCTCGATCGCCGGTACGCTGGCACTGCACCTGGAACTGGAGCAGGCCGTCGCCGCGTTCAAGGAGGTCGAAGCATCCCTGTATGTCCAGTCCGGCTTTTGCGCCAACCAGGCCGTGATTCCCGCGCTGGTGGACAAGGAGGACGTCATCTTTTCTGACCGCCTGAACCATGCCTCGATCATTGATGGCTGCCGCCTCTCCCGGGCCAAGATCGTCGTCTATGAGCACTGCGACCCAGAGGATGCCGAGCGCAAGATTCAGGAAAACCTGTCCCAGTACCGTCGGGGGCTTTTGGTGACCGACGGCGTCTTTTCGATGGACGGCGACATTGCCCCCCTGGATCGCCTCTACGAGGTGGCCGAGCGCTATGGCGTCCTGACGATGGTGGACGACGCCCACGGGGAGGGTGTCCTGGGCGGCGGCCGGGGCATCGTGCACCACTTTGGTCTGCAGGGTCGCTTTGACGTCGAGGTGGGCACCTTCTCCAAGGCGTTCGGCGTCGTCGGCGGGTGCATCGCCGGGAAGAAGGAGATGATTGACTTGATCCGGCAAAAGGCCCGCCCCTTCCTCTTTTCCAGCGCGGTTACCGCAGCCGACACGGCGGCCTGCCTGGAGTCGATTCGCATCCTCAGTGAGTCGGAGGAGCGCGTCCAAAAGTTGTGGGAGAACACCGAGTACTTGAAGCGGGGGCTGGTCGAACTGGGCTTTGACACCGGCAAGACGCAGACCCCGATCGTCCCGGTGATGCTGGGCGAGGCCGGCCTGGCCAAGACCTTTTCCGCCCGGCTCTTTGAGGAAGGGGTCTTTGCCATGGCCCTGGGCTTTCCCACCGTGCCCCGGGGCCAGGCCCGCATCCGGGTGATGAACTCAGCCTCCCATGACCGGGAGCACCTGGACCAGGCCCTGGCCGCCTTTGAGAAGGTCGGCCGCGAGTTGGGCGTCATTTAGAACCTATCCGAAAACCCGTAGGACGGCCTTTTCAGTCCGTCCGGGCAGCTGGAAAGCCCGCCCCACGGTGGTTTTCGGATAGGCTTAGTACACGGTTTCGCAAGTTCGTGCCGGCATCATCAGGAGTAAGGGGCAGATGATTTTCTGCAAACCGGCACGCATAAAGGGGCGAATGTGTTTAGCGGTGCGGGCAGAAACTGCTGTCGCAGTGAGGGCAGGACGGGACAGGCTTTGTCCGCCCCCACGCCTTTGAGGAGGGCGATGCCGCAGGCACCTGAAAGGACCAGGCCGGCCAGCCTTGTGGACCGGCCCGGAGAGCGACACTTGCTCCTAGCGGTGATTTGGACCGCAGGTGCGCTCATCCGGCTGATCCCGCTCCTGCTCTTTCCCGGCGCGGCGGAGCGGCCCCTGGGGATGGGCGGACTGTACCTGCTCTTTGCCCGAACGATTCTGGAAGGAAACCTGGCCCTGCCTACTCGGATTCCCTATTATACCCTGCACGGCCTGCCCTACGCCTATCCCCCGCTGGCCTTTTACATCGAGGCCATCCTGCTGCGCATCTGGCCCTTTTCCGAGTTTCTCCTGGTCAACAGCCTGCCGGCCCTCTTTTCGATCCTGACGGTGGGGGCCTTTTTTCCGCTGGCCAGGACCTTCTTCGAGCGGGAGGACCGTGCCCTGCTGGCCACCGCGATCTATGCCCTTATGCCGGCCGCCTTTCTGGAGCATCTCCCCGGTGAGGGTCTGGTCGAAGGGTTGGGCACACTGGCCTTTCTCGGTGGGGTGCTGGCCCTTCTGCGATTGCAGCGTTCCCCGGCACAAGCGGGGGCGCGCTGGCGGAAAATGCTCCTCCTGGGTCTGTTCATCGGCTGCAACATCCTCGCCTCGCCGGGAGGGGCCTACGGGCTGGCCGTGACGGTCGTCGCCTTCTGGCTGGCCGGGGAAAACGGGCGGCGCATCCCCTTCCCCCATCTGGCCGCTGCTGCCGGGGTCGGCCTCCTGGTCAGCGCACCCTATTGGCTCACGGTCTCGTTGCGCCACGGGCCGGAGATCTTTGCCCGCACCTTTTTCCGGCAGCATGCCCACCTGCTCGTCTTTTTCCTGGCCAAAGGGGGACTCCTGATCGAGCAGGTCACACCGCTCTCCCCCTGGGGAGTTCTGGCCCTTATCGGGTTGGCCGTGCTTCTGGCCCAGAGACGCTGGCTGTTGCCCCTTTGGTGCGTGCTGGTGTACCTGATTCCCCGCGAGTTTGCCTATCTGGTGGCCGTGCCGCTGGCTCTGCTGGCGACCTGTGGGCTGAGCGAGGGGCTCCTGGCCCGGCCGGCCGAGAAAGAGACTGCCCGGCCGGCCTTCGCCGCAGCGACCTGGATTCTGGTGATTCTCTTTGCCTGGGGCCTGGTACGGGCTGTGGCCTGGGCGCTCTCTCTCCCCACAGAGGAGAACCTGGTCACCCCCGAAGAACTCGAGATGATGACCTGGATCGGGGAACACACACCTGCCGAGGCCACCTTTCTGGTCCTCGGGGACGAGATCGAGTGGTTTCCGCCCCTGACCGAACGCACCACCCTGAATGTGATCTGGGGCAGCGAATGGCCGGCCGACCAGACCGTCGTAGCCCTGGAGGGAGACCTGGCCGCCTGCACCCGGCCGGACTGCTATCTGAGCACGGCCGCCTCATACAATCTTGTGCCCGACTATCTCTACATCTCCCGCAGCGGGGAGTTTCGTTTCGTCGCCGAGACGGCAGTGGCCGATCCTCTGTTGGAACCGGTTCGGGAGAACGCTGGGGCGGTCCTTCTACAGGTAGCAAAGTGACCCGATGGCCGGCCCCTGCGGCCAGGCGACGCCCCTTTCCCCAAAGCAAAGGGAGAGCCCCCGCCAGAAGCGGGGGCTCTCGGGTTCAGGCCTTGTAGATGTGCACTTTAGGTGAGCGAGTTGTAGACGGTGCCGAAAATGCTGGCGATCCGCGGGCCGAGCAGCACCAGGACGGCGATAACGACGATTGCGATCAGGAAGAGAATAAGTGCGTACTCAACCAGGCCCTGACCCTTTTCGCGAGCGAAGAACCTCTGCAGCATCCTGTTCACCTCCTCTCATCATAATCTCGGCCCACCAGCAGGGCCGGCATGGATATTATACCACATTTTCTGCTCAGGTCAATAGTACCCTGGTACTATTCTGATATAGTACCCTCGTCCAGCGGGATGGTGGCAATCACACGTGTCCCGCGCCCCGGCGTGCTTTCGATAATCAGCCGACCCTTCATCAGGGTCTCGACCCGTTGGCGCATGTTGGCAATCCCCATCATCCGGCGTATCCCCTGCTGTAGGGACTGTTCCATCTCTTCAGGGTTGAAACCAACCCCGTCGTCCTCGACAATCGCGGTGATCTGGTGTGGTTCGACCTCCATCACCACCCGGGCCTTGTTGGCATGGGCGTGCTTGGCCACGTTTGTCAGGGCCTCCTGGATAACGCGAAAGATCAGAATCTCCAGGTGGGAAGGCAGGCGGCTTTCTGACCCCTGCACCACCAGACTGGCCTCGATCTTGGTGCGCTCCCCAAAGTCCTGAATGTAGCGCCGCAGGGTAGGAATCAACCCCAGGTCGTCCAGAATCATCGGGCGGACGTCAAAGATAAAGCGACGCATCTCCTGTAGGGTGTTTCGAATCGTGTTCTTGAGACTGGCCAGTTCCGTCCGGGCCTCCTCCGGATCTTGGGTGATAAATCGCTCACAGACCTCCGCCTGAAGGATCAGGTTGGACATTGTCTGGGTCGGACCATCATGAATCTGCTGGGAGATGCGCAACCGCTCCTCCTCCTGCGCCTGGATGATCTTGGCGATCAACTCCTGTTCGGATGCTCCCCTCTCTTCGGACCCTTTCTCCACCGGTCTGGCCGTCCCTGCTGCCAACTGTTCGAACAGGTTGGTCAATCGCTGAAGGCTCTTTTGCCGCTCCTGGAGCAATTTTTGCCTGCCCTGCTGCTGCTCCAACTGGGTGCGCATCATATAGTGGCGCATCTGGACTTCGTGGAGGGAGTTGTAGAACTGGCGGACATCGGCGGGGGAGTAACTGTCCAGGTTCATCTCGACCTCCCGTAGGCGGCTCGAGATAGACATCTCCCGTTGGGCCAACCGGTCAACCTCCGCGCTGTTCTGGGGGATGACCACGCTCAGTTCCTGCAGTTCCCGGCGTACCTGGTCGAGTTCGCCACGCAGAGCGGTGAGCGTCTCTTCAACTCGTTCCAACAGATTGATCGGCTCCATCGCACCTCTCCTGTAAAGAATCGGCCATTTAGGGGGAGCGGCGAAATAAAGCGGCCTGCTCATCCGCATAGAGCCGCTCCCAGGAAGGACTCTCGGTCAACAAGGTTGCCAGAGGGGTCTGGCGTTCACAAAGGACGATCCGAATCTGATAGCGGTCCAGGATGTCGGACCAGGTCGAGTCGAGTTTCCAGACGGCCAGATAGTCGGCAAAGAAAGCATTCCCATAGAGATCGGCGCGGCCGTCAATAAAGACCTGTCGTTCGGGGTAGAGTCGCCAGATCAGGTAGCCGCCCCAGTTGTAACTGTTCCAAAGCCGCTCCTCGGCGGGAAGTTCGGCCAGCAGGTTCACCGCCTGTTGGGGATAGTCGTTTTCCTGGAGAAACCCCTCGCGGGTTCCCCAGGTGGCATACTCGTATCCAATTCCTGTCAGGATGACCACCAGGAGGGCAATGGTTATGCCGTGCCAGGCCCAGAGGAGGGTAGGGGATGGAGAGGGCCAGGCCCCTCGACCGGGGCTTGCTTTGGGAGCAAGCCCGTGTCCCAGCACCCCGGCCGTGCTCCAGACCAGTAAGGGAACGGCCGCGCCGGCCGCCCGGACGGAGCGGAGGGCCAGCAGGACAAAAAGCAGCACGGCCAGAACTTCGGCCGGCCCCACCACCGCCTCCCGTCGCCAAGCCAGTGCCCCGATGAAGAGGAGTAAGAGAAGGGCAAAAAGCATATCTGGGGGTTGATGAAAGTTCGGCGAAAGCCATTCCCCCACAAAGTTGGTGTGCAGGGTCAGCCCGCCCAGGTAGTACTGGAAGGGGTAGAGGAGCAGGCGAATGCCGTAGGGGTTGATCAGCGCGGCCGGCAGCCCCAGGAGCAGATAGAGTCCCATCCGCAACCGGTGGGGGCGGTCCAGAGGCATGGGGTCCGCCCAGATGCGGCCGGCTACAAGTTCCCCCACCAAGAGCGTCCCCAGCAAGGCCAGGCCCAGGATGTAACCGGAATGCAGGTTGACCCAGAGGACGATCAGCAGGGGAAAGAGCCACAACCGATCTTGCCCTTGCCATTTGTAGCGGTACCACAGGTACAGCAACACCACCAGGAGGGCCAGACTGATGCTGTTCGGGCGGGTCAGCCAGAAGCGGGCCGAAGCGACAAAGGCAACCAGCAATAGGGGCAAGACCCCCCCCAGGCGGGGCCAGCGTTCCCAGGTCATCTTGAGCAGCAGGGCAAAGGTGGCCGTATGCAGCAGAGAGCGCAACAGCGGCAGGAGAAAGGCCCCCCCGTAGCGGTAGAGCAGATAGAGACCTACATCGGCCAGCCAACTGTGAGCGATCCAGGGCCGGCCCTGCATGGTAAAGGAGTACGGGTCGGTCACCGGGATGCGCCCCTCCTCCACGATCCACTGCCCTGTGCGCAGGTGCCACCAAAAGTCCGCATCGGTTACCCGGTTCTGAAGCGACAGGGCCAGCAAGAGGGCGCAGAAATAGACCACGATGACCGCTCGCGGGCGGATCGTTTCCCACCAGCGATCCGTCTGTCGTGCCACGACGTCGGACATGTCCATTCCTCACCTCGGTCCACTCGGGAGGAATCGCTACGACCTCAGGGGCATTATAGCACAGGGGTATGGCCGGTGCAACAGGGTGACGGTTCAGGGATCGCGCGATCCCCTTCAGGGGGAGCGTAATGGATTGGTCGGAGGCTCGGTCCCCGTAGTTGCGTTCCAGCGGCCAGATGCCGGAGTTTACCGCCAAGGCGCTATGGAGGCCAAGGAAAAGATCTTTAATCAGCAAATCCTTGGCGTCTTGGCGGTTCAAACAGCCGTGATCCCAAGGACGCCAAGGAAAAGATTTTCTTTAATCAGCAAATCCTTGGCGTCTTGGCGGTTCAAACAGCCGTCTCGGTGGGCAGCGAGGCCAGACAACCGGCCACAAAATTCATGCTCCCCGATTCAGGCCGGCCGCCGGGGGAGAAAGCGGCCCCACCCGGTCGAACCGACAAAGTGCCCCTCCCGCACCACCACGCGCCCCCGGACGACCACATCCCGGGGATATCCCTGTACCGTCCAGCCCTCGTAGGGGCAGTAATCCACCTGTTGGTGCAGGGTCTCGGCTCGCAGGACCACGCTCTTGCGGGGGTCCCACACGACCAGATCGGCGTCGCTTCCCACAGCGATTGTGCCCTTGCGGGGATAGAGGCCAAAGAGGCGGGCCGGTTCGGTGGCGGTGACGGCAACGAACCGCTCTGGCGAGAGCCGCCCCTTGCCGACCCCCTCGCTGTAGAGCAGCGGCAGGCGGGTCTCGACGCCGGCGATGCCGTTGGGGATGCGACTGAAATCGTCCCGGCCCCGCTCCTTCTGGCCGGCATAGTTCCAGGGGCAGTGGTCGGTCGAGACGAAGGTGATCTCTCCCTGGACCAGGGCCTGCCACAACGGCCGGTGGTCGGCCGGGTCCCGCAGGGGTGGGGTGAGCACATATCTGGCCCCCTCCAAGTTGGGGCGGTCGTACTCCTCCGCACTCAGGAGGAGGTAGTGGGGGCAAGTCTCGACATAGACGGTCTGCCCCTGGTTGCGGGCCTGGCGCACCGGCCACAGGGAGTGGCGGCTGCTCAGGTGGGCGATGCAGAGGGTAGTCCCGCCGATCTGGGCCAGGGACAGCAGACGGTTGACCGCCTCGACCTCGGCCAGGGCCGGCCGGGCCAGGGGATGGTAGCGCGGGGCCCTTTTCCCTTGGGCCAGAAGGTGCTCCGTGCAATACTCCACGATGGCCCGGTTCTCGCAGTGGGCCAGCACCGGCACCCCTAGCCGGCCGGCCACCTCAAAGAGACGCAGCAGGGCGTCGTCCTCCAGGTAGAGCCCCTCGTAGACGGTGTACACCTTGAAACTGGCATACCCCGCCTCGACCAGGGCAGGGAGCGCGGCCAGCGTCTCCGCCGAGACCTCGGTCACCGCCAGGTGCAGGCCATAGTCCACGGCGACCTGTCCGTCGGCTTCGGCCCGGCGCCGGACCACCGCCTCCTCCAGCGACTGCCCTGGCTGCGGCGTCACAAAGTCCAGGAGGGTCGTCGTCCCGCCACAGGCCGCCGCGATCGTGCCGCTGGCAAAATCGTCTGTAGAGACGAGTTCCCCCACCGGCATCTGCAGGTGGACGTGGGCGTCTATGCCCCCCGGAAAGATGTAGCAGCCGCCGGCGTCGAGGACCTCGGCGGAGGGGGCGGCCGGCCGCTCCCCAAGGGCGGCGATGCGTCCGTCCCGGCACAAGAGATCCGCCCGAAAGCGAGAGGCTGCTGTAACCACGGTACCGTTGACGATCAGTAGGTCCGCCACAGTCCCCTCCGGCGACAACTCCAGATCGTTGAACCTTCAACCCTGAACTTTTTAAATGGAGGGGTTAGATGCCTATCACAGTGCGACAACTCCAGATAGTTGAACCTTCAACCCTGAACCCTTCTGCCCTTGCTATGTGTCAAAAACGACCTGCACGTGCCAGCGGCCCTGGCCGTCCTGCTCGATCTTGAGGTCGTGATAGGTGGCAGCCTTGATGCCCACGCCCCAGTAATGGCGTTCCGGGTCGAACCCTTCCCCCCGGACGCGGGCCTCCAGGTCGGTCTCGCTCAGGCGGACGATCTCGAAACGGCAGGGCAAAAACTCCTCCACCTCGGCTAGGTAGAGGAGTTCCCGGAGCCAGTCCACCAGCACCTCCTCGCGGTCGTGCCCCTGGGCCCGCACCGTCCGCTCCCCCTGCGGTTGGACGGCGGCGAGGTTGAAGAGGAGCGTACACATCCCCTCGGCGGCATGGATGTAGAGGTCGGGAAGGGTATCGCCCCAGACCTCCAGGCCGAAATCGGCGGTATGGTCAATCAGGCGGTACTTGCGCGACCAGCCCATCGAAACCTCCGGAGCGGTCTATTCCTCCTCCTCGGCATCAGGGCGGCGGCGGAGGCGGGGGATGAAGAGGTGCAGCAGTTGTTGGCCCGCGCTTTCGATCTGAGCCTTGCTGCCGGCCTCGCCCTCCCGCTCGTCGCGCCGGCGGAGCCAGTCCTCCCGTGCTGCGTGGGCCTCCTCCAGGACGTCCCGCAGTGTGTCTCCTGAGCCGCCCTCCTCGGCGAGTTCGCGGCGAATCTGTCCCAGGGTGGCGATCACCCGGTCAAGCCAACTGATGACGGCCGGCCGGTTCGTCAGACAGGCCTGGTAGAACTCGTCCACCCGGGCGGCCAGCGGCCAACTCAGGTGGCGGAACGAGCCATCCACCAACAGTTTCACCTCCCGCCAGGAGGCGCTGACCGCCATCGTCTGCAGCATAGCCGCGACCAGTACGTAGGGGGCCTGGCTGGCCCCGGCCAGGAGGCCGTCATGCTCGGCCGCGTCGAGGTAGTAGGGGCTGGCCCCGATCAGGTCAACCAGGCCGTGAATCGTGGACACCGCTTCTTCGGAGGCGGTGGGGGCCGGTGCGAGGCAGTACAGGGACTCGCGAAAGAGGTCGGGAGAGGCCCCTTGCGTTCCCTCGGCCCAGTTGACCTCGTGCTGCGGGGCAAAGATGGGGTGCCCCCCGATGAAACTGACCGTGGGGGGAAGGAACTGTCCGGCCCAGCGGAGGACCTGGCTTTTGGTGCTGGCCGTGTCGGTTACGATGCAGCCGGGGCGCAGGTGCGGCCCGATCTGCTGAAGCACCTGGCCGACCTTCTGCGGGGGCGTGGCGATGATGACAATGTCCGCCTCCTGTACGGCCTTTTCCAGAGAGTCGCTCTCCCGGTCCACGGCTCCCCCCAGGCGGGCGTCCTTGCGCGAGCGGGCCGTCTCGTCGTAGCCGACCACCTCGATTCGCTCGGCCCGCTTTTCGATGACGGCCTGGCGCAAGGCCATGCCCAACGATGTCCCCACTGTGCCCAATCCAACGATTGTCACCCGCATAGGCATCCTCCATGGCCGGCCGGCAACCCCCGCCGGCTTTTTTTCATTGTACTACATCCCCCTTTCGGTTGCAAACGCTTGCACTTCATCCCCGGATATAGTAAAATAGGATAAGAGCGGTGCTTCCACAAGTGGGAGAAAGAGCGATGGAATCTACACAATCGGGTGGCCGGCCGGCCCGCATCCTGGTCATTGACGATGACCCGCACATCCTCAGCCAGGTGCAGCGCATCCTGGAGCAGAAGGGACACGAGGCCCTGACGGCGACCAGCGGCCGGGCCGGTTTGCGCCTGCTGGAACAGGAATCGCCCGACTTGGTCCTTCTCGACCTGGAACTGGCCGACATGGATGGGCTGGCCCTGCTGGTGCAGATTAAGGAGCGGTTCCGGCACATCCCGGTCGTCATGCTTGCCACCATCTCCGAGACCGCCGCGGTGAACGCCCTCCGCTTGGGGGCCGATGACTTGCTCAGCAAGCCGATTGTCCCGGAGGATTTTCTGGAACAGGTTCACCACAATCTGGAGAAGGGGCAGGAAGCCCGTTCGCGGATGAGACTCCAGGAGGAACTACAGCGGCAACTGGCCACAATGCTCTCCGTGCAGGAGGTAGCCCGCCAGACCCGGCATGCCGCCGACCTGCACCATCTCCTGCACCGGGCCCTGGAAGAGACGCTCCGCTCGCTGGCCCTGGATGCCGGGATCGTCTTTGTCTCCGAAAACGGCGAACTGATTCCGCTGGCCCACCGGGGGTTGTCCCCCTCGATTACCGCGCTCCTGACCCGGCGTCGGCTGACCTGGGAAGACCCCGCGCTAGCACCTTTCCGCGAGAGCGAACGGGCGGTCCTGGTGTCGGCCGGCAAGGGGCAGGGCGGGCCGCTCAGCCAGGCCGTGGGCTATCGCTTTACCGCCGTCGTTTCCCTGTGGGCGCACGGTCGCTGCTGGGGACTGGTGGAGGTGGCCGGCCAGGAGGGACGGGTGAACGTTGAGGCCGACCTGGACCTGCTGACCACGATGGGGCAGCAGATCGCCCTGGCCCTGGCCAATGCCAAACTCCAGGAAACTGCCGCCATGCGCGTTCGGGAACTGGCCCTGCTCAATGAAGCCTGCCTCTCGCTTACCTCCGACCTGGACCTGGAGCAGGTCCTCACCACCATCATGCTGCGCACCAGTGACGTCATCGGTGTCGAGACAGGCACCCTCTTTCTGGCCGACCGGGAGAGCGGTGAGCTGGTCTTTCGCATCGTCCTGGGCGGCCATGCCAGCAAGATTCTCTCCCACCGCATCCCACAGGGGCAGGGGATTGCCGGCTGGGTCTTTCAACACAACCAACCGCTCCTAGTCTCCGAGGCCAAACAGGACCCCCGCTATTACCCCGATGTGGATCGGAACTCGGGCTTTCAGACTCGTTCCGTCCTCTGTGTCCCCCTGCGGGTGCGCGGCCAGGTGCTGGGGGTGATTGAGTTAATCAACAAGATCGGGGGCGAGTTTAGCGAAAGCGATCTGCACCTTCTGGAGTCGATCGCTGCCCTGACGGCCACGGCGATTGCCCAATCGCGTCTGCACGAGTGGACGACCTCTTTTGCCCTGATTGACCCGCTTACCCGCCTGCCCAACCACCGCTTTCTCCTGGAACTGTTGCAGCGGGAGGCCGCCCGCAGCCGCCGCTATCAGCGTTCGGTCGGCCTGTTACTGTTGGGCGTGGATCGCCGTCTGCAACTGTCGGGGGGGCAATGGCGGGAACTGGCCGGCCTGTTGAAGGACCTGCTGCGTCAGTCCGACCTACTCTGCCGCCACCGGGAGGGGCCCTTCGCCGTGGTGCTTCCCGAGACGGAGGCCGACGGAGCACGGCGTCTGAGCGAACGGATCGAAGAGGCCGTGCGCCAGGCCGGCCTGCAGGACAAGGCCGGCCGGCCCCTGGCCGAGCATATCCGCTTTGGTCTGGCGACCTTTCCCGACCTGGTCGAGGACCCCAACGACCTGCTTCCGACCGCCGAGCAGGCCCTGGAACGGGCCTGGCTGCCGATATGACACGGTTGGAAGGGTTCAGGTTAGAAGGTTCCAATGGATGAGGCACAGCTTGTTCCCGGTTCGGCCGGAATGCTCGGCCGGGTGCGTTCCTGTCAAAAGCATCCCAGTTGACAGCGGATGATGCGCACCCCCAGGGCATCGGCGGCCCGACCGACCGTCAGCCGGTCCAGGTTCAGCCGTTTGGCCACTCCCCAGGCGCGAGCGCAGGGCAGGCCGTCCTCCTCCAGGGCAGCATCGATCGCCTGGCGCAGTTCCGGGGAAACCGCGATCGGCTCGGCCGGCTTTTTCCGCTCAAAGAGTCCCAACTGACAGCGACCGATGCGGATGCCGTTCTGCTCGGCAATCTGGGCGACCTCTTTGGGGGCTACCCCTGTCTGCCGGCCGACGGCAAAGGCGGCTGCACAGGGCAGGCGCCCTTCCTGGAGGGCGGCCTGGATGAGGGGGAAGCTATCGGGAGGGGGGCGCATGGACACCTCCTATACCCGTCAGGTTCATTTCAAGTCCTGGGTAGGCGAGGGCAATCGCCTCGCCTACCCGGTTGCGCTGGTTCTATACTCAGAAGCGCAAATAGTCGTCGGCAAAGATGACCTCGTTGCGCAGGACGCGCACCGTCTTGAAGAGGGCGGCCTGGTCGGGGTCGTCCATGTTCACGTCGTCGGAGCCAAAGGCATCCACATCGCCCGCCTGGACGGTGTCGTAGAGGCGGAGCAGGGCCGCGCCGAGCGGGGTGCTGTTATCGCGCTCCTCGACGATGCGCACCCACTCCATCAGTTCCCCGTCCAGGGGGTCACAGATGGCCGAGTCCAGGCCGGCGGCCAGGAGCATTACCAGGAAGGTGCGGTTGATCAGGCTGCGGTTTTCATGGGGAACCCCATTGGAGACGTTGGAGAGCCCGCCGGTCGTCCGGGGCGCGGGGTCCAGGATAAACTTGCAGGCCCGCACGGCCTCGATGATCTGGCGGGGGTGCTCCTGCATCCCTTTGACGGTGAGAACGACCGGGTCAATGTAGAGATCTGCCATAGGCAGGCCGTACTCCATTGCCGGGGGAATCAACTGCTCCATGGCGATGGTGACGCGGTCATCTGCGGTGACCGGCATGCCGGTCTGTTCCAGGGTGAGGGCGATGACGCCGGCCCCGTGCTCTACGGCCAGGGAAAAGACCCGTTCGGTACGGGCGGGGTCGCCGGCGATCGATCCGGGGTTGAGGATGTTTTTGCGTCCCCGGGCCGCCTGGAGGCCGGCCGCGATCGCGTCCAGGTTGGTCGTGTCAAAGGAAAAGGGTGCCTCCACCACGCTGCCGATCGTCTCCACCAGCCAGGTCATGACCTCCGGGCCGTCCTTTTTCCGGGGGCCGATATTCAGGTCAATCATGTCCGCGCCGGCCTCGACCAGTCGGCGGGCCATGTCCTGAAAAAAGGCCCCCTCGCGCTCGCGGAGGGCCTCTTTGACCCGGATGGCACGAATCTGGATGTTCTCTCCGATAACAAACATAACATCCTCCTTAGATCGGTTTATGCTTCGCCGGACCCGCCGTCCGGCCTGTCCACAGACGCGTCACTTCCTCCTAGTCGTATCCAGCCCCGACGCAGGGCATAAATGACGGCGGAGGTGCGGTCGTTGACCTGCAGTTTGCGCAGAATCGAGGTGACGTGGTTCTTGACTGTCTGACTGCTGATGTAGAGCCGTTCGGCGATCTCTTTGTTGGTCAGCCCTTGAGCGATGCAATCGAGGATTTCGATCTCTCGTCCGGTCAGAGGGGAAAAGAGGGCGCCCAACTCCTCCTCGGCGGCAGCCAGTTCGCGAAACTGATGCAGCACCCGCGTGGCGATGTGCGGCTTGGCAAAGACGTGCTCATCAATCAGATAGCGGCCGTGGCCGACGGCGCGAATCATCCGGAGCAACTGTTTCGGCTCCACATCTTTGGAGGAGTAGGCCGAGGCACCGGCCTTGATCGCGTTGAACAACTGCTCATCGTCCTCATAGACGGTCAGGACGATCAGGCAAACCTGCGGTTGGCGGCGCTTGATCACCCGGGCCACCTCCAAGCCGTTCAGGCCGGGGAGGCTGATGTCAATCAGGACGACCTCGGGGGCCAGTTCCTCCGACAGGCGGATCGCCTCCTGGCCGTCGGCAGCCTCTCCCACGACCTCGATGTCCGGCTCACGCTCCAGCGTGGCCCGCACCCCTTGGCGGAAGAGGGGGTGGTCATCCACGATCAGGACGCTCAGTTTGTCAGACTCCTTCTCGGGCAACGCGTGCCTCCTTCTCAACCCTTTCCAATCTCAGGGGGATGCGCAGCGAGAGGGTCGTACCCTCTCCCGGCCGGCTCTCGATCTGCAGGTCGGCCCCGATCAGGCGGGCCCGTTCCTGCATGCCGGCGATGCCCCAGCGCTCCTCGTCTCGTTGCACTGCCTGGAGATCAAACCCCACACCGTCATCGCGTACCTGGACGATCCAGGCGGTGGCATCGGAGTAGACTTCCACAAGCAGATGACGGGCCCGGGCATGTTTTTGTGCGTTCCGCAACCCTTCCTGGACGATTCGATAGATGGCGATCGTTTCTTCGGGAGAAAAGAAGCGGGCCGGCACGTCCCAGCGGAACTCGACGGGAACCTGGTAGGTGGCCTCAAAGTCGCGGACGTACCGTTCGATCTGCTGCTCCAGCGGCTCGTCGGCCAGCGGAGAGGGGCGCAGGTCGTAGATAAACCGGCGCACCTCTTGCAGACCCATGCGGGAGTCGCGAATCAGCGTTTCCAGGTGGCCGACAAGGTGTTCCTGTTCTACGACCGTCTCTTTTCCCCGCTCCAGGCCCAGGATCAGGTTGCTCAGCACCTGGGCGGGGCCGTCGTGAACCTCACGAGCCAGCGCCACCCGCTCCTGTTCCCGCCCGTAAAGGACCTGCGAACGCAGCGCCAGGTCCCAGGGGTCCTCCGACCGGCCGAACTCCTGCCGGTGCAGCGATTCCCCGCTCATCTCCACCTGGCGATGCAGCAGGTCAATCCGGCGAATCGCCTCCTCCAGACCGCTTATCTTTTCCCAGAGGGCCCGTTCCTGGCGGCGGGCCTGCTCCAGTTCCTCCTGCCAGGAGACCGAAGTGGCGGCCGGCGCTGTTCCTTCCTGCAGCAACCTGGTGCGCACCTCCAGTTCGTCCAGAAAGCGACGCAGTTTGCGAATCTCGACATCCAGGCTCTCCAGTCCCTGGCGGGCCTGTTGCAGAATCAGGGCAAGTTGCCGGCAGAACGCCTGGACCAACTGTGCAGCCTGTTGCAGGAAGGCAGCACCATCCACCTGCTCGGGCCTGCTTTCGGTTACCCTGTCATCCATAGCCCGGTCTCCCGGACCTAAACGGTTCACAATTGCCCGGACCTCCTCGGGGCCGAGGACGGACGGTATCAGTATACCACAGCCCCTTGGGGAAGGCAAGGCAGTGTGCATCCCTCCCGCAGGTCTCGTTTGCACACCCCCCCCAAATCGGCTATAATGCTCAGGAGAAACGATACCTGTGGAGCGATCTCGATGGAATGTGCCGACTATGAAAAGAACCTGCGCGGTTGCACCTGCACCTACGAGCCCTGTTCCCGTAAGGGGCATTGCTGCCGGTGCCTTTCCTACCATCGTCAGCGGGGGGAACTGCCCGGCTGCTACTTCCCGCCCGAGGTCGAGCGTACCTACGATCGCACGATCGGGCGGTTCATCCAGACGATGCAGGGGCGCTGAGGGCAGCCGACTTGCCCTCCAGAGAACACCTGACGGTGCCAGCACAGGTGTCACCCGATTTGATGGTATAGACAGGTGGTGTGCCAAAGGGACATCACCGGGGAAAAGGAGGTACCGATGTCCAGAAGATGGCTGACCGCAGGCGGATGCTGCCTCCTCCTTCTCGTTCTGGTGGGCTGCGAACTGGCCACGCCGGTTCCTTTTGAAACGGCCGCGCCCAGGGCGGTCAGTCCGACGGCGGCCCTCCAGGTGCTTCCCACCGAGACCCCCATTCCCTGGCCCGCCGAAAGGCTGGTCTTTGCCCATCTGGAGAAGGTCTGGCTGGCCGAGGGCGGGCCGCCCTATGCCCTGACGTTGGGCCGGGCGCCGGCCCTCTCGCCCGACGGTCGGCGCGTCGCCTACCTCCTCGACGTAGAGGCGGGGCTGAGCCAGGTCTACATCCTGGACCTGGAGAGGAAGGAACTCACCCTGGTCAGCGGGCCGCCGGCCCCCTACAGCCCGCCGGCCTGGTCCCCGGACGGCCTTGCGGTCGCCTATACCAACGGGGCCTTTTTGATCGTTGCCGACATTCGTGGGGAGACCCAACGGGTGCTGGCGACCGATGTGGGGGCGCAGGGCCAGGGTCAGATCGTCCCGGCCTGGTCGTCCGATGGGCAGACCCTCGTCTGCCCGCTGACCCGGTTGGGCCCGCCGGAACTCTTTGCCCTGCGGCTCGCCGACGGGGAGGCGGTGCGCCTTTCCTACACCGGCGGATACCCCGTCGAGGCCCCCTTTGTGGTCACGACGAAGGACACGGCGGTGGCCCTGCACGACGTTGCCCTCTACACGAACCCGGCCGATGGGGGCACAATCTGGGCTGCCGGCCTGGACGGCAGCGGTCGGCAGCGCGTCCTCCTGGACATGACAGGGGGGGCCGGAATGCTGCGCCTCTCCCCCGACGGCCGGCGGCTGGCCGGCCTGCGCCAGGAGGAGACCGGCTATGCCCTCTGGACGGTGGACCTGACCACCGAGATGCGCTACCCCGCCGGAACGCTGAACGTCCTGCCGGACCTGCTCACCTGGGGCCGGGATGATCGCACCCTCTACTGGATTGAGCAGGGCCGGCTTTACCGCTATGTGCTGGCCTCGGGGCGAGGCCAGGAGATGGCCGTCCTGCCGCCGCCCTCCCCCACCCCCACCCCTACGCCCCTCCCGATCGTGGAACAACTGGTCGTTTACCAGGGGCGGTTCTTTTACCAGGTCGAACCGTACCGCTCGCTGGCCGAGGCGGACACCTACCAGTTGGCCCAGTCCCGGGCCGTCTCGACCGGCTATACGCTGGACGGGGACACGGTGGCCTTTCCGCTGGGCGCAGATGTCTATCAACTTGAACTCAGGCCGGGCGAGATTGCCGAGCGGCTTTACTCCTTCCAGCAGGTCGGGTTGGAGGGGCTGGAACTGGCCTGGTCGGTCCAGGGGAACGCCCTCCTTTACGCAGCCACCTATGAACAGGAGGAGGAGACGACCTTTGGCCGGCGCATTGACCTGGGGGTGATCGAGCCGGCCACGTCACAGGTACGCCGGTTCGTCTTGCTGGCCGACCGCATGGGGGCGACCCCTCTGCTCTACGACGAAGAGCGGGGCGAGGCGGTCATTTTGCCCCGGGGCGAAGGGGCCCTCTTTTTCCACCTGGAGGTCTATGATGTGGCCTCGGGGCAACTGCAGCGCATCCTACCCGTCGAGGGGGAGCGCAGCGCGGCCGTCTCGCCGGACTGGCAGTGGGGCATCTCCACGGGATACGACCCCCAGGCCGGCCGGGGCTTTTTGCGCACCTTTACCCTGACCACGCCGGAGGTGCTCACGCAGACCTTTTTCCTCCCCGAGGGCACCTTTACCTGGGGACCGCTGCGCTGGTCCTCGGACGGCCGCTACGTGGCCTTTATCCTGCTGCAGGGAGACCCCTATGCCGAGGGGGGCTGGACCTCGCAGGGGGTCTGGGTGCTGCAACCGGCCACCCTGGAGGCCCGGCAGGTCCTTTTCCTGGAGGACCCCGACGCCTACCTGGTCGGCTGGCGATAAATCCGGTTGAAGGTTCCCCGTTCCTGACCGTCCGGACAGGCTGGAAATTTCCTCCGGGTTCTTGGATAGGCCTCGGATTCAGGCAATCACCCCCAACCGCTGGCCGACCTGCTCAAAGGCGGTCAGGACGCGCTCCAACTGCTCGTCGGTGTGGGTGGCCATGTAACTGGTGCGCAGCAGGCACATCCCCGGCGGCACGGCCGGCTCGATGACCGGATTGACATAGACCCCGGCGTCCCAGAGACCCCGCCACATGGCAAAGGTAGGCATGCGCTCCCCGATAATGATCGGCACGATCGGCGTCTCGCTGTTGCCGATGCGGAACCCCAACCGTCGGAACTCATAGCGCATCCGGCGGCCGATCTCGTTGACCCGCTCAACCCGCTCCGGTTCGCTCTCGATGACATCCAGCGCGGCCATGGCCGCAGCGACGTTGGGGGGGGAAATGCTGGCACTAAAGATGAGGGCGCGGGCGTGGTGCCGGACAAAGTGGATGACGTCATCCTCGCCGACGATAAAGCCCCCCAGCGAGGCAAACGACTTGCTGAAGGTGCCCATGGTAATGTCCACCTGCTCCTCCAGGCCAAAGTGGGCAGCAGTGCCCCGCCCTCCACCGAGCACCCCCACCGAGTGGGCATCGTCCACCATCAGTCGGGCACCGCACCTTTGACAAAGCGAGACGATCTCGGGCAGGGGCGCAATGTCCCCGCCCATGCTAAAGACCCCATCCACGACGACGAGTTTACCGGCTTCCGGCGGACAGGAGGCCAGCACCCGTTCCAGGCTGGCCATATCGTTGTGTTGGAACCGCTTCATCGTGCCAAAGGCCAGCCGGCAGCCGTCCACGATGCTGGCGTGGTCCTCTTTGTCGGCGATGACATAGTCGTTACGACCGACGAGGGAGGAGATTGTCCCCAGGTTCGTCTGAAAGCCAGTGCTAAAGACGAGGGCGGCCTCTTTGCCCATAAAGCGGGCCAAACGGGCCTCCAGTTCCTCGATCAGGGCCAGGTTGCCGTTTAAAAAGCGCGACCCGGTACAACTGGTGCCGTACTGCCTGATCGCATCAATCGCCGCCTGGCGGACGTGCGGGTGGGTGGTCAGCCCCAGATAGTTGTTCGAGCCGATCATGATCAGGTGCTGGCCCCGAATCGTCACCTCGGTGCCCTCGGTGTCCTCCAGGGGGGCAAAGTAGGGATAGTAGCCGGCCGCCATCGCTTCGCGGGCCTCGGTGTAGTTGTAGCACTTGTCAAACAGGTCCATGACCTCCTCCTCTGTCGCCGACCCGGCGGCCGGCGGAAATTGTCTGGAGTCGTTCGTGGCCGCTTTTCTGCCGTCCTCCGCCGGAACCCGACCGGCGGGGCGGCCACCTGAGCAATGGACGGCCAGATCTGGCATTACCGATCAGTATAGCACAAAGCCCCCCTGAGGGCAAGGTTGACGGAACGGCCGGCCCTTGCTATAATCGCAGACAGAACGGGGCCAACGGTCGCGCCTCTCCCCCGGCGGTGGACTTGCGGCCCGCTCAGGAGGAACCGACGATGAAACGAACGCTTTGCCTGCTGGTGCTGCTCCTGCTCTCCCTGGCCGCCTGCGGGCCCTCTGCCCAGAGCGTGCCCCTGTACGACCTGGTCGAGGACCCGCAACGCTATGAGGGGCAGGAGGTCACCGTGCTCGGCTTTTACTATGAAAAGGACGACCGCCACATCCTGACCGCCGGGGTGCGCACCGACGATGGCTTTCAGAACCCCGTCCCGCTGGGCGAGGCGATTTGGGTGGAGGGGATGCCCCAGGAGGTCGTCAGGCGGCTGAACTTTGCCGCCGGCGCGACCTATGGCATGGTCCAGGTCGGTGGGGTATTCGAGACCGGCCGCTTTGGGCCGGAGGGGGCCTACCCCTCCCGGCTCCAGGTCACCGACCCGGCGGCGGTCGTCGCCCTGGAAGCGGCCCAACTGGAGGAGGAATGGGTACCCCAGGACCTAGAGGTCCCCGGGGCGGTCCCGCTGGCCGAACTGGTGCGCAATGCGGAGCAGTTCTCCGGTCAGACCGTCACCCTGGTGGCCTACTACTACTGGACGCCGCAGACCTGGGTGCTGGCCGAGGGGATTCGCAGCCTGGATGGGGTGCACAACGCCGTGCCGATCGGCCAGCAGGTCTGGGTGGAGGGGTTTCCGCCCGAAGTATCCTGGGAACTGCACGTCCTGGAGAACAATGTCCACGGTCTGGTCAAGGTAGTCGGTCGCTTCGAGACGCGGGGGGGCTATGGGGCCGGCGGGGCCTATCCCTACCGGGTCGTGGTGCAGTCGGCGGAGGCACTTCGCCGCTGAGGAGGGGACGGGATGGTCCTGTCCTGTGTGGTCGAGCCGATGCGGCCGGCCGACCTGGATGAGGTCGTGGCGATCGAGCGGGCCAGTTTTCCCCGCCCCTGGCCCAGGTGGGCCTTTGAGAGCGAACTGTCGCTGCCCTACACCTGCTACCTGGTGGCACGGCCGCGACAGGAGCCCCCGGAGGAGGGGCCTTGCCTCTTGCGGCGACGCCCCGGGCCGGCCCAGGGCCCGATCTGGGGATATGCCGGCATGCAGGTGATTCTGGAGGAGGGGCACATTATGACCCTGGCCGTGCATCCGGAACACCGCCGCCGGGGAATCGGCACCCTGCTCCTGTTGCACCTTTTTGCGGAGGCCCGCAAGAGGAAGGTGCTGCGGTTGACGCTGGAGGTGCGGGAGACGAACCTGGCCGCGCAGTGCCTCTACCGTCAGTTCGGCTTTGCGGTGGCCGGCCGGCGGCGTCGCTACTACAGCGATGGCGAGGATGCCCTGATTATGTGGAGCGACCGGTTGGACACGCTGGAGAGCCAGGCCCGTCTGGAGCGGCTGCGCAGTCGGCTGCCGGGCGGGAAACGGTTCGAGCGGGAGGAACGAGGTGACCTTGATTCTGGCCCTGGAGACGTCCTGTGACGAAACGGCGGCCGCCCTGGTGCGCGATGGCCGCTACATTGTGAGCCGCGTGATGGCCTCTCAGGAGGACCTGCACCGTCGCTACGGGGGCATTGTGCCAGAGGTGGCCTCGCGAGAACACGCCCTCAAGGTCATCCCGGTGCTGGAGGAGGCCCTGGCGCCGCTTCAGGACCCCCGCGCGGAGGTGGACGCGATCGCGGTGACCTACGGGCCGGGGCTGGCCGGCTCCCTCCTGGTCGGCGTCAACCTGGCCAAGGGGCTGGCCCTAGCCTGGGAAAAGCCGCTTCTGGGGATTCACCACCTGGAAGCGCACATCTATGCGAACTGGCTGGTCACCGGGGAGGAGGAGCGGGACCCACCGCACTTTCCCGCGCTCTGCCTGATCATCTCGGGCGGCCACACCGCACTTGTCCTGATGGAGGGGCATGGTCGCTACCGTCAACTGGGCCAGACGTTGGACGATGCGGCCGGGGAGGCCTTTGACAAGGCTGCCCGCGTCCTGGCCTTGGGCTACCCCGGCGGGCCGGCGATCGAGCGGGCCGCGCAGAACGGCCGGCCGCAACGCTACCGCCTGCCCCGGGCCTGGCTGAAAGGGACGCACGATTTCAGTTTCAGCGGCCTCAAGACGGCCCTCTACCGGCTGGCCCAGGAGGAGCGACGCAAGCAAGCCAGCCTGCACTATGGGGAGACGGGGCCGGAGCCGGCCCGGCCGGGCGAGGTGCCCCGGCTCTCCCGGGCCGGCCAGTTCCCCCCGCTGGAGGAGCAGGTCACCGCCGACCTGGCGGCGGCCTTTCAGGAGGCGGTGGTGGATATACTGGTGCGCAAGACGGTGGACGCGGCGGCGATCTATGGCGCAATGGAGGTGCTCGTGGCCGGCGGCGTCGCCGCCAATACCCGCCTGCGCGAGGAACTGGCCCTGCGGTTGAACCTGCCACTGCGCATCCCTCCGCGTTTCCTCTGCACCGACAACGCCGCTATGGTCGGCGCGGCGGCCTACTACCATTATATCCAGGGAGAACGCTCCTCATGGGACCTGGATGTCGTGCCCCAACTGCCCCTGATCTAAAGTTTGCTCCCACGGAAAGGGGTATAATAGGTTTGTAGAACAGGGGTCGGAATCGTCGACCCGGAAGATATGTTCCTTCTACAGTTTCCTGCCCAAGGTCTTTGCCATGGCCTACGGCGCCCGCTTCCCCTGGCTGACCGGGAACCCCGACGTGGCCACCCACGCCTGTCCAGACGCGGCCAACCCGGTCGTGTTCGAGATCAGGCGAGGCCGGCCCCGGCTAAGAGCCTATCCGAAAACCTGTAGGACAGCCTGTTCAGTCCGTCCGGGCGGCTGGAAAGCCCGCCGCCCGGACAGCCTGTTCAGTCCGTCCGGGCGGCTGGAAAGCCCGCCCCACGGTGGTTTTCGGCTCTAAGGCGCGGCCTTGAGCACCAGGGGCAAAAAGATACGATAGGCCCCGCTCAAAAAGACCTGCGTCTCCCCCCAGGCGGTCCCGCTCTCCCCCGTGAGCGTCGCCCAACCGATCGTCGTGCCCGCGTAGAAGGTGCTCGTAGCCCAACCATCGGTGGTGAGCACCACGGCCGGTGTAATCGCCCCCAGCGACGCGCTCAGGGTCACAGGCGTCCCGGCGGCGACGGGGTGCCCCCAGGCGTCCTCTAGGTAGGCCGAGACGGTGGCCGTGCTCACCCCGTCGGCGGGGAGCTCGGCAGGGTTGGCCTGGAGCCAGAGCGTGACCGGCGGGCCGGGGATAAAGGGCACGCCCAGCGACCCGGCAGCATCCCCACTGTGGGCCTGCACCAGCGACGTCCCCACGGTGAGCGCAGAGCGCAGGGTCACCTGAACCTGCCCGTCCTGCGTCCACCCCTCGGTGGGAAAGAGCATCCCCAGAGAGGCCGAGAGGCTGACCGGCGTGCCATCGGCGACAGTGTGCCCCCAGGCATCCCAGAGGTAAGCGGTGACGGTGGCCGTGCTCACCCCGTCGGCGGTCAACTGGCTCGGCTCGGCAGTGAGGAGGAGGATGCTCGGCGGGCCGGGGGACAGCAGGACCTGCGCTTCCGCCTGGGCGGTGTCCACCCAGACGTGCAGCGTGGCCGTGCCCACGGTCGTCCCAGAGGTCAGGGTGGTCGTGGCCCAACCCCGGTGAGTGAGGACCATGGTCGGGGAGACCTGCCCCAGGGTGCTGGCAAAGGAGGCCGGCGTGCCCTCCTCAACGGGGTTGCCAAAGGGGTCGCCGGCCCAGGCGGAGAGGGTGGCCGTGCTCCCCCCGTCGGCCGGAATGACGGAAGGGGTGACCTGCAGGGTGACCGTGGCGGCGAGCAGGGGTTGGAAACGAACGGCGGCCGTGCCGCCGGCCGCGCCGGAGCGGGCAAAGAGCGTGGCCGTCCCGGCCTGGGTGCCCGAGGTCAGAATCGCCTGGGCCGTCCCGTCGAGGAGGGGGATGGTCGTCGGGGTGAGTGTGCCCAGCGTCGTGCTGATGAAGACGAGGGTGCCATCAGAGGGGGGATTGCCCCAGGGGTCGCGTACACCGGCCCAGATCAGGGAGTGATGTCCACCGACCGGGATGGCGGCGGGCCTGGCCGTCAGGGTCAGGAGGCCCGCTTCGCCGGGGAGGAGGTCAACAGAGGTCCAACCTGAAGCCCCCTCGCTCCAGGCCAGGAGGAGGGCGCGGCCGGCGGTCGTCCCGGCGGTCAGCGAGACGACTGCCGTCCCGCTGGGGGCCGGGGCCTGGGCGGGGATCGTCCCCAGGGTGCTGTAAAAGTGCACCGTCGGCGTTCCCGAGATGGGGCCGGTCAGGGTGGCGGTGACCTGTGCCTGGGCCTGCCCATCGGCCGGGAGGGTCTCGGGAAAGGCCGTCAGGGTCAGGGGTCGGGCCGAACCGGGGCCGATCTGCACCGTCGCCGCGCCGGCCGCGCCCTCGCTCTGGGCGACGATTGTGGACAGGCCGGCCTGCCCCTGCCCGGTCAGGGTGGCCCGGAAGAGCCCCCCCTGGGTCGTGCCCAGGGTCGGCGTGAGCAGTCCCAGCGAGGCGGTCAGGAGGAGCGGGGTGCCGTCGGCAACGGGGTGGCCCAGGCGGTCCTGCACAGTGGCGGTGATCTCGGCGGTGCCGGTCAGGGGGATGGTCGCCGGCACGGCCTGCACGGTGACGGTGTGGGGACGCATCGGCAGGAAGGGAACGACTACCTGGCTCCAGGCCGAACCGGCGGCGGCGACTATGGTGGCGGTGAGCACCTGGTCGGAGGCCTGCAGAATCGCCTCGGCGATCCCCCGGCCGGTCTCGCTCTGGTAGGTGTTGCCGTCGGGGAAGATGCCGGCATCGGTGGTAAAGAGGACCGGGGTGCCATCGGCCACCGGGTTACCGCCGGCGTCGCGGACCTCGGCCCGCAACAGGGTCAGAGAAGCACCGTCGGCCGGCAGGGCCGGCGGGTTCGCGCTCAGGTCCACCTGGCTCGGCTCACCGGAGGCAATGATCAGGATGACCTCAGCGGTGTTGTCCTGCGGGTCGCTGTCGAGGGCGCCGGTCGAGACCCGGGCCAGGTTGATCAAAAAGCCGGCCGGCGACTCTGGCGAGACATAGGCGCGGATGCGCACCGTGCCGACCTGGCCGGCCACGACGTCGGAGACGGCCCAGGTGTAGGAGGGGCCCGGCCGCTGCGTGAGGGTCAGGCCCTCCACCTCCACCGTCGGGCTGAGCAGGAGCGGCGCGAGAACGTCGCTGAGGACCACGTGGTGGGCCGTGGCCGGCCCGCTGTTCGAGATGGTCAGGGTAAAGGTAAGCGGGTCTCCGGGAGAGACTACCGCCTCCGGGGTGGAGGTCTTGTCCACGGCCAGGTCCACCGGCAAAAGGGGCACCTGCAGGGCAGGGTCCCCCAGGAGGTTGTAGGTGTCCAACAGGTCCAGCCAGGCACCGGCGCGGTAGAGGGCCACCTTGCCGGCCATCGTGGCCGGCCCCAGTCGCCGAACGTCATGCAGGAAAAAGGCCTGAACGACGCCTTTGTCCAGATAATCGTGCCCGGTGACGACCCCCAGCCCGGTCGGGGACCAACTGGCGATCCAGCCTTGGCCTTCCAAGCGGACTGCTATCTCGGCCATGCTGGAATAGAGGGACCAGGGTTGGGGGTAGGCAAAAAAGCCCTCATAACAGGTCATGGGCAGGGCCAGGGGGTAGTAGGGGCCGTTGTGGAGGTTGTTCAGGGCGGCCGTGTTCAAGAGCCGTTCGCTGGCCCAGACGGCAAAGCCGGCATGGCCAATATAGTGGACCAAAAGGCGGCCATCGTTGATCGCATCCACAATCGCCTGGCGGGCCTGCTGCGGGTCGGTAATCGGGTGCGTCACCCCCAGGTAGACCCGCTCCGGCTGGTAGGGCAGCGGATAGGAGGTCGAGATCAGGCGGTCGGAGAAGTAGGCAAAGTCGCCGGCCGCGTCGGCATTGTCGGCGACAAAGAGGGACCGGTGCCGCCAGGTCTCGCCCGGAGGCGGTGAGCCTTCGTAGGCGATGACCTTGCTGACCATGACCTGGGCCTCCTCCGGGGTATTTGCCGGGAGCCGCCCCAGGTGCATGTCGGGCAGGGTGTCCTCGCCGCTCAGGCAGACGTAGCGGTTGTCGGCGATCGTCTCCCCAATCCAGGGGTCCACAAAAGCCATGTAGGGGAGAATCAGGTTGGGCTTGCCGTAGCCCCAATAGTCCTTGAAATCATAATGTCCATCGCCCAGGAGGACGACGTAGGCGGGCGCAGGGGGGCTCCAGGTCTCGTAGGTGTAGGCCAAAAAGTCCCGAACGACCTCCGGGGTACGCCGGCCGTAGCCAAAGAGGTCATAGATCTCCTGCACATCCACGACGGCCGCCTCCAACCCTTGGCTTTCCCGGAAGGCGGCCAGGGAAAGGGCCTGCGTGTACAAGTCGCGCGGCGTGATGACCAGATAGTCGGCCTGGTTGGCCGGGTCGCGCAGGTCGGTCGGCGTGGCCGCCTCAATCGAGGCCGGCTCCAGCAACCGGGCCTGCTCCACCGCCAGGTAGCGGGCGGGGTGGGTCAGGCGGTCCCGAAAGCGCACGGTGTAGGAGGGCGGTTCCGGTGTCACCGTCGCGCTGACGATCTCGACCGGGGCGTCGGGGTCGGTGATGTCGAGGAGCCAGACCGCGGGCTGGGAAAAGTTGCTCAGGCGGTATTCCCGATCCCCCGGCCCGCTCCAGGTCAGAGAGTCCCCTTCGGCGAGAAAGCGGCGTCGCTGCCCCAGTTCGAGCCAGTCGTAAAAGTTGACCTCAGCAAAGGCCCCCGTGTCGCCGGGGGTCTCCAAACGGACGACGTTTCCCCCCTCCTGCAGGAGCGCGGAGGAAAAGGTGATCGTGAGGGTCAGTTCGAGTCGTCCATCCCACCAGAGTTCCTCGACCAGGGTATCGTTGACATAGACCCGCAGGTGGTGGTCCGGGTTGACCTCGCTGTCTCGGGTCCAGGAGTAGAGATAGAGGCGCAGGGTGGCGCTGTAGGTCTCGTCGGCCAGGGGATGAGGCGGGAAGAGGTAGGTCTGTTCAAAGAGTCCCCCCTCGGGGAAGGTATAGTTCCAGAACCAGTGGTCGTGCCCGGCCCGCCAGGGCATCTGGGAATAGTAGGCAAGGTTTTCCTCCAGGTGTTCCACCGTCCAGAAGGAGGAGACCGGCGGTGCGCCCACGGGGGGGGCCGACCGTTGGGCCATTCGCAGGCCCGCCGCGCCGCCGTAGGTCAGCCAGTAGACCTCGGTGGCGGTGTAGCGGCTGTCGGTGATCGGCCGGCCGTAAAAGAGGACCTGGTCGCCGGGGTCGAAGGAGTCGTCCTCCTCCCCCAGGACGAGGAGGGGGACCTCTGTCCCCCAGCGGAAGAGGCGGATGGTGTGCGGGTCCAGCGTGTCCACCGGCAGGCCGGCCTGCTGGAGTCGCTCGTAGGTGAGGCGGTAGAGGCCGGCCCGCTCTACCGGGATGCGATAGCCGGGCTCCGGCGGAGGGGGTGGCAGGTCGAGCGGTTGGGCGGTGAGTCGCCGCCAGCGGCGGGCCGCGTCGTAGTTGAGCAGGGAGCGGCGGAGGATCTGCTCAAAGGCCGGCGGCTCGGCCAGGAACCCCGTCGGCTCGCTCCTCCCGGAAAAGGCGATCTCCAGGCGCAGGAAGGGGTGGTGGAGGAGTTGACCGCTCTGGGGACGGTAGCGGAAGGGGTAGATGCGCAGGGGGACGATGCGCTGATGGCGCAGAAAGGCCGGCTCCCCCAAAGAGGCCGCCTGCTCGGGGAAAGGTGCGTCCCGGTCGTAGGCCGGCCCCTCCTGGTGGACCTTGCCCGCCGGCCACACCCCGAACGGCCCGGTCGGGAGCATGTCCTCGGAAACAGCCTGTCCGGGCACGGGCGGGAGGCGGAAGGGGCCCGGGAGGAGGACCGTTTCCTCCTCCAAGACGCGGAGGGTCAGGGTGGCGTCGGGCGGGATACCCAGGAGGAAGGTACAGACGGGCAGTTGTGGTTCGCCAGGCTGGCCGGCCGGCGGGCACGCGGACATGGACAGGAGGTCCACCGCTTGCCCCTCGACCTGGCCGGTGGCGAGGTCGTAGGCCGGCGCGGCCCACTCCAGGACGATGCGCTCGTCGCCGACCTCGATCAGGGTGGGACCGGGCGGGCGGTCGGCGGCAGGGCCGGCCGGCGGGCCGGCGGCCCCGGCCGGAACCAGCAGGCCGGCCAGCAAGAGAACGATTCCTGCCAACGAGAGAGGTTGTCCCAGTCGTCTCATTCATGACCTCCCCGGCGGTTCCGCTTCGGTGGTCACCGGATTTTTTCTGAGGTGTCTGCCGGGAGCCGTCGGGATGACACCTGGACACAGTCTACCATAAAGAGAAAAGGGTTGTCAAGGGCCGGAAGTCGCGGAGCGCGCGATTCCGGGCCATGCTTGACGCCGGCCGGCCCTTGCCCTATAATGCCCTTCAGGAGGGCCCAGAGCGATGACCGGAACAACCCGTCGCTGGCGCGAAATTCCAACGGAGCAGATCGACCTGCAGGACCCGACCCACCTGGCCGACTGGCCCCGGCGGGCCGAGGTGATACCCCGCTTTGCCGAGCGGGTGGAAAAGGCCCGCCAGATGGGACGCTGGCCGGGCAGGCCGATTCGCCTCCGGCGGGAGCAAGAGCGGTACCTCCTCGTCTCCGGGTTCGCCCGGCTGGCCATCGCCGTGGAGGCCGGCCTGGAGACGGTCCGGGCGGTGGTCGAGCCCGCTGCCCAAACGGTCCTCCTGGCCGAGGTCTATTTGCGGCGCTGGCAGGAGAACGCCCGTCTGAACCCGCAAAAGTTGGCCCAACGGCTGGAGCAGGCCCGCCGGCGGGGAACGCTCCCGGTGCCCCTGCGGGTGCGGCCGGCCTGGCCCGAGGAGATCGCCCGCGCCGGACGACCGGTCTCCTATACCCTCCTGGACGGGCTGTACTGGTACCGCGCCGCCCAACACCTGGGCCTGACCCAGGTTCCGGCGATCGTGCAGGATTGAACGGGGGAGGCTATGCCCTTCGAACTGGCCAACCTGATGCCGGCGATCGAAGCCCTGGCGGAATATTACGCCCGCGAGGTCTTGCCGGAACTAGACGCCTCCAGCCTGACGGCCTGGGAGATGATCCGCCAGACCGGCCAGGAGGAACTCTCCCGGGCGGCCAACCGGTCCACCATCCGGGTGTTGGCCGCACCCCTGGAGGACCCCGGTCGCGTCTATGCCGCGCCACCCTTACCCGCCTCCTACCGCACCCTGGCCAGCGACGGCTCGGCGGTTGCGCCGGAGGCGCACTTTGCCATCCCCTACGCCCTCATCCACGTCGCCCTGACCGAGATCGCCTACGCCCCCGCCGACTATCGCACCGCCCACGATGCCCGCCTGCTCTTCCGCCGGGAAGAGATGGAGATCGCCCCGCCGGGCAGCGACGAGGCGGTCCCGGTCGAAGGCCCGGTGGTGGACACCCTGCGGGCCTACCGGGAACTGGCCTGGTTGTGGGAGGGGGCCGCTCAGGCCGCCTCTGACCAACCGCTCCTGGCGATGATGGACGCCATCATCCTCTGGACCCACCGGGGCACCGGGCCGGGGCACGAGGCCCTGCGGGACGACTATCTCCTCCGCAGCGTTCGCCTGCTGGCCCGCTTTGAGCAGGCCGGCATCCCCCTGGTCAGTTTCATCAGCCGGCCGCACCACCGCGAGGTCCTCCACACCCTCCTGGCCCACCTCTGCCCCCGCCAGGACCTGAACTGCACCCATTGCCCTGAACCGGCCGACCCCTGCCGCCTGCTGCAACCGCTCCAGGACCGCCATCTTTTTGGCTTTTTAAAAGAGGGGGAGCGCTCGGCCATCTTTCAACCCCTCTACCGGGGCGACCCCCGCTGGCGACTTCCGCCGGCCCACGCCCTGGACCCCCGGCTGGTCTTTTTCTACCTCTGGGCCGGCCCCGAGATCGCCCGCGTCGAACTGCCCCTCTGGATCGTGGAGCGAGGCAAACTGCCGCTCGTCCACGGCATCCTCCTGGATCAGTGCGTCCGCCGGGCAGAGAAAGCACCGGGCTATCCCCTGATCCTTTCCCTGGCCCACGAGGAGGCCGTGCTGACCGGCCGGGACCGGCGGGCCATCCAGCGGTCCATCGAGGACGCGCTGATGCGCCGGCATATCCCGATCGTCCCGTCGAGCAAGGCCCAGATGAAGGGGGCCTGACCCCCGATACCAGGAGGAACCGATGACGCAATCGTATCATCCCCGCGTGCTTCGACTGGAAACCGCCGAGGAGGTCCGCCGAGAGATGGAGCGGATCGGCGTTTCGAAAAAGGGAATCGCCGTCATGACCCCCAAGGGGGTCTTTCGGGCGGTACGGTTGGCCGGGGTCTCGGCGGCCCAGGCCAATATCATCAAGCAGGAGATGCTCTCCAAGGGGGGAGAGGCCGCGGTGAACTGGACCTGCTACCTGGCCGAGGAGGGGGCCACCAGCGACATCCTCCTCCTGGGCACGATGCGGCACTACCGCCGGCTGATTGCCAACCTGCGGGCGCAGCCGGCCTCGCTCGGCTTTGGGCCGCTTGCCGAGGCGATCGAGCGGGCCCTGCGCCGCTACGACGGCGGCGACCTGGGGAAGATGACCTGCGCCGGCCGCACCTTTCGCTGGGGCGAGCGCACCTACGTGATGGGCATCCTCAACCTGACCCCGGACTCCTTCTCCGGCGACGGCCTGGTGCGGGAAGGGCGCGACCTGGTCGAGGTCGCCCTGGCCCAGGCCCACCGCTTTGCCGAGGAGGGGGCCGACCTCCTGGACGTCGGCGGCGAGTCCACCCGGCCGGGGGCCGAGCGGGTCTCGGCGGAGGAGGAGATGGCGCGGGTGGTGCCAGTGATCGAGCGGTTGGTCCGCGAGGTGGACCTGCCGATCTCGGTGGACACTTACAAGGCGGAGGTCGCCCAGGCCGCCCTGGAGGCCGGGGCCCACCTGGTCAACGACGTCTGGGGGCTGCGCAACCCCGACGGCCGGGGGTGGAACGAACCACTGGCCCGGGTGGTGCGGCAGGCCGCCGTGCCGCTGGTGCTGATGCACAACCGGCCGGCCCACCCCACCGTCGGCGAACTGGGCGGACACTATCGCCGCGTCGAGTACCACGACCTGATGGGTGAACTTTTGGCCGAACTGGAGGAGAGCGTCGCCTATGCCGTGGAACAGGGCATCCCCTGGGAGCAGATCATCGTGGACCCCGGGATCGGCTTTGGCAAGACGCCGGAGCAGAACCTGGAGGTGCTGGGCCGGTTGGCCGAACTGCGCAGCCTGGGCCGGCCGATCCTCCTGGGCACCTCGCGCAAATCGTTCATCGGCCTGACCCTCAACCTGCCCCCGCAGGAGCGACTGGAGGGCACCCTGGCCACCCTGGCCCTGGGCATCGCCCAGGGGGCCGCTATCGTCCGCGTCCACGACGTCCGCCAGGCCGTCCGCGCCGTCCGCATCAGCGATGCCATCGTCCGCGGGGAGGCACCGCGGGGCTAGGGCAGGGAAAAGACCATCACCCGGCCGTTGCCCGAGTCGCTCACATAGACCTGCCCCTGCGCATCCACGGCGATGCCGATCGGCAGGTTAAAAGAGCCCTCCTCGTCGCCAAAGCCTCCCCAGACGCTCCGGACCTCCCCCGTGCCGCTGGCGACCACCACATAGTGCGACTCGGGCACGACAAAGTAGACCTGCCCTGCCGGGTCGGTGGCCAGGTAGGGCTTGTTCTCCCGCGAGGTGCTGCCCCAGCCGGCCACCTCCCAGGTCTGTACCGGCTCCGGCAGCACCGACCCATCCCCGGTGAGGACAAAGACCTGCACCCGCTCGTTGAGCGTGTCCGCCACATAGACTCGGCCGGAGGCATCCACAGCAATCCCCACCGGCTCGAGGAACTGGCCCTTCTCCGGCCCCATCGTTCCCCACTGGTACAAGTACTCGGCCTGGACCCCCTCCGCCGTCTCGGCAATCGTGTAGACCAGGACGCGTTCGTTCCCCGTGTCGGTCACGTAAACGCGCCCCTCCGCATCCACGGCCAGCCCCCGGGGGCCGTAAAAGCCCATCAGCGCCCCCTCGCGGCCGCGGGGGTCCATTTCGGCGTCAATCAGTCGGCCCTCGCCCCACGCCCCCAGGAAGGCACCCTCTCGGTCAAAGACCTGGATGCGGTGGTTCCAGGTATCGGCCACATAGACGCGGCCGGCCGCGTCCACGGCCACCCCCCAGGGCTCGTTGAACTGGCCGGCCCCCAGGGGTATCGGGCCGGCCCCGTCGGGGTTCAGGCAGCCCGTGCCGCTGTCCAGGGCACAGTATGAACCCCAGGAGGAGACCTGCCCCTGGGCGTCAAAGCGGACGATGCGGTGGTTGCCGCTGTCGGCGACATAGAGGTCGCCCTCCGGCCCCAGGGCCAGGGCGCGGGGGTAGGAGAGTTCGCCGCTGCCCAGGATGCGGCCGGCCGTGCGCCGCTCGAACTTTTCGGCATAGGGGTTGGCGGGGCCGGCCGCACCCCCGGTCGGGAGCAGGTCGTTGCGCACGTAGAGGTAAAAGTCCTGGCTCCCCAAGGGGTAGGGCAATTCGCGGTAGAGCAGATAATTCCACAGGTTCGCCATCCCCTCACCGCTGTAGGTGCTGGGGCGCAGCCAGGGCATCGTGGCGTAGCCCAGGTCGTTGAGCCCCTGGCGGGTCCAGGCCCAACGCTTGTAGGTATCAAACTCGGGGAACCACCAGCGGTGCTTGTAGCGCCAACCGGTATAGTCGTTCACCAGGTAGGGTCGCAGGGTCGGCTCGTTGTCGGCCAGAACCAGCAGAACGTCGGCCTCCGGCGGCGGCCCTTGGGTGCCAAAGACCTCCAGGTTGCCCACCTGGCCGAAATCGCGCAGGTACCAGTTGAAAGGCCACTCCAGGGCGGCGTTGCGCGAAGCGTCGATCGCCACCTTCAGGCCGTGGCCACCGGTGGGGTCCTGCACGGTGCGCACCTGGCGCGTCTTGTCCACCGCCAACCGCTCGATCTGGCGCACGACCAGGGGAACGTCCGGCGCGGTCTGGGTGTAGACGAGCATCTCCACGGGGACGTCGCCGTGGAAATAGTTGACCAGAAAGGCGCTGCGAATCGTATAGAGGGAGAGGAGCAGTAGGCCGACCAGGGCCAGGGACTGCCCGATGTGGCGCCCCTCCGCCCGGTAGACCCGCCAGGCCAGAAGGCCAAGCAGGGCCAGGAAAAAGAGCACCAGCACGGTCATTTGCAGTTGCAGGTACTGGTTGGCCAGTTGGTGCGGCACCTGCCCGGCAGCGAGGGCGGCGATTCCCCGCACGGCAAAGAGAAGCAAGAGCAGGAGCGGTCCCACGACCCAGTCGCCGCTCGTCCACAGCGTGGGCCGGGAGAGCCAGTCCAGGAATCGCTCCAGGGCCAGACCGGCCAGCAGCACCAGGGGGAGGGCGACGTGCAGGATAAGCCAGGGCATCTTTTCCCCGGCCCAGGAGTAGAGCAGCAGGGCAAAAAAGGCCCAGTACGCCAACAGGACCGGGAAGAGGCGGCGTACGGCGGTGATGGGGTCGTCTGGGACCTCCGTGCTCTTGCGCCTGCTCTGGGAGAGGACCAACCCGAACCCGGTCGCCCCGGCGGTCAGGGCCACCGGTTCGTACAGCGGCAGGAGCAGCAGGTAGTAGAACCAGGGCTGCCCGCCCCGGCGAACCTCCTGCTGGCCGGCCCAGTACTCCAGCCCCCGCACCAGTCCATCCAAAAAGCCGCGCGGGTGGGTCAGGAAGGTGGTAAAGAGCAGGCCAAAGATGACCCCAAAGACCCCCAGGGCGGAAAAGAGGGGACGGGGGTCGCGGAGGAGCCCTTCGACGGCCGGCCGCACCGGCGAACCCCGTGAAAAGAGCCGCGGCCAAAGGAAGGAGAGCCCCAAAAAGCCCAGGGCGAGCAGCAGGAGGGCCATCAGCACGGCCCGCAGGAGAGGGGCACTCCCCTGCGCGGCCAGCCGCCACTCCCAGAGCAGGCTAAAGCCGGCCACAATCCCGGCCACGACCCGTCCTTCCACCAGAAACCGCCCGGCCAGACGGTCCTGCAGGTAGGTCAGGAGGAAGAAGGAAAGAAAGATAAAGGCAGTGATAAAGGTCAGTTCCTTGGTGGCAAAGGAAAAGGCCAGGGCCGCCGCAGCCAGAAGCAGGTCGCGGCGGCGGCGTTCCTCCAGATAGCGCAGCAGGGCAATGACCAGCCCCACTGTCCAAACGGCGACAAAGGCGTCGTGCCGGGCAAAGCGGGAAAAGTAGATGAAGGAGGGGGAAAAGGTCAGCAGGCCGGCCACGATCAGCCAGCCCCACCGCCCCGTCCAGCGACGCAACGGGTAACACAGCGCCACCAGGAGCACACCAAAGAGGGCCATCGGGGCACGGGCGGTCACGTCGCCCACCCCAAAGAGAAAGTAGAAAAGGGCCGTGATGTGGTAGAGAAAGGGACCGTGGAAGGTCGGGTCATAGCGGTAGAGATCCTCGCCGGTGTAAAAGCGCCAGGAAAACCAGGCGTGGACGCTCTCGTCATGGTGCATCGCCCGGTCGCCCAGGGCCCAGAAGCGCAGCAGGGCGGCGACCAACAACAGGGCCAGCCAGATCCAGAGGCGCAGGTCCACCTGGGTCAGGTCAATGCGCCGGTCCAGGATGGAGGGGGCCTCGGCCGCCTTTTCCGTCGAGGTGTCTGCTCTGTGCTCAGACCTTGCGGTCATTTTGTTCATTCCTCCACCGTATCTGCTTGCCGCCGAGGACGCAGAGGGGAAACTCACAGTTGCCAAGTCCCTCATCCTCTCGACAATCTCGGCGTGCTCCGGTAAAACACCTTCTTTCAGTAGCGTCAACCGTCGAACAGGGAACCGCTCCAACGTGTACCGGCCATCAGCGTCGTGGGATCGTGTCGCTCAGCCACTCCAGCGGGAGCACCAGGTCCCGCCGCACATAGAAGGCAAACTCGCGCGCCCCGATCGGGGCGAGCACCTCGCGGAAGAGCAGATAGCGCCAGACGCGGGCCTGCCCATAGGGCGAGGCCAGGGCGGCCAAGACCTGTCGCCAACCGGCGGGGGGGTCCGGTTGGACCATCTCGGGAGCGACCTTGCCCACAAAGCCGGCCGCGCTGCGAATCGTGTCCTCGGGGAACCACCAGTTGAAGGAGTAGTAGCGGGTGGGCTGAAAGCGTCGCTCCCGCTCCAGGTAGGGGCCGCTGGTGTTGTCCTTGTCCCGAAAGACGATCGCTGCCCCAACATCCTCGGCCGGCGGGCCGGCGATCGTCGGTTGATAGACCTTCTGTTCATAGTGGCGGATGTACCACTCCATCGGCCAGGCCACCTCGCTGTCGTAGAGGAAGGCCATGTCCTGCCCGCCGGTGGTCAGGACGGAGAGGGCCTCCAGTTCGTCCACCACCCACTGCACGTCAGAGGAGGTCTGGACATAGACGAGCAGTTCTACGGGGGTGTCGTTATAGATATAGGCGGCCCGCCAGGCACTGGAGAGGCTATAGGCGCAGAGAGAGGCAAAGAGGAGCAAGAGGCCGCTGCGCAGGGCCCGTTTGCCCACGAGCAGGGCGCGGGCGACCAGCACGGCCAGGAGCAATCCCAGAGGAAGGTAAATCTGCCGCCACTCCTCGTACTGTCCCTGGAAGGAGAGGGTCCCGGCCAGGATTGCCGCCGTACCCAGGGCCACACCGCCCAGGAGGAGCAGGCCGGCCTCGCCGCGCCGCTCCGGCCGCAGCGCGAGCAGGGCGGCAGCGGCTGCTCCCAGGAGCAGCACCACGCTGGTCAGCCAGGCCATCGCCCCGGTCAGGCTGCCATAGAGCGGCCGGCCGGCCCACAGAAGCAGCCCCGCCGCGCCGGCCAGCGGAACCAGGTCGCCGAGCCGTTCGGCCCAACCGGAGGCCCGCCCCGCAGGGGTGGGACGATAGGCCAGGGCACGCCCCACCAGGGCCGCCGCCAGGAGCAGAAAGGGCAGCGTCGGGTGAACGTTGAGCCAGGGGACCTGCTCCCCGGCCAGGGAATAGACCGCCAGCCCCACCGGGGCCCACCAGGCCAGCAGCCCCGTGGCCACGCCCGGCGCCGCGCCCAACGGGGGGCCGGCCGGAGAGGACGCGCCTTGCTGCCGCCTCGCTTTGACCAGTCCTCGCCAGCCGAAAAAGACCGCCCCCACCGTGCCCAGAAGGAACGAGACGGTCTCGTACACCGGCATCAGCACCAGGTAGTACTGCGGGCCGATGTGGATCCGCTTGACCCCCTGCTGGGAAAGCCAAAAGCCCAACGACTGCACCAGCCCGGTGGCCCAGCCGGTCATGCTGCTGAAAAAGGAGGTGTGTAGCAGGAAAAAGATGGCCCAAAAGAGCCCGGCAGCCACGGCCCAGCGACGCCGGTCCCAGAGGAGGCCGAGCGTCGCCGAGAGGGCAAAGGTCAGGAGGATGGCCACGACGGCCCAAAAGACCGCCTCGGGCGGGATGTTGGGGGAGTGATAGTCCAGGGTGATCTCCTGCAGGGAGAGCAGGGCGTTCAACGGGATGGCCGAGAGCAGGGGCAGGACGAGTGTGCCCAGGAGAAGGGTCAGGTCCAGGGTCGGGGAGGCATCCCGCTGCCGCACCGCCTCCAGCCAGCGCCAGAAGAGCATGCCTCCGCTCGAGAGGACGGCCAACCCCAAAAAGGCCAGGGAAAGGGGGCTCAGCGAGAGGGGCCCCAGCGCAATCTGGTTCAGCGAGGCCGGTTGGTCGCGCAGGGCCCCGACCAGGTCCTCCAGCACCGGCGGGACAAAGCCCAGCAGAGGCCAGAAGGCATGGCCGCCGTAGCGCTCCCAGAGGGCCCGGCCGGCGAGAAAGAGGCCCAAGATGGCCACCGTGATATAGGCGGTTTCCTTGGTGCTAAAGTAGAAGGAAAGGGTCACCGCCGCGCCGTAGAGCCAGCCGGCTTTTCGCTCTTGAACATAGCGCACCAGACAGACAAAGAGGAGCAGCGTCCAAAAGGCCGCAAAGACATCGTTGCGGACAAAGCGGCCAAAGTAGAGAAAGGAGGGCGAGATCAGGAGGAGAAAGGAGGCGACCAGCGCGCCCCACCGGCCCAGTTGCCGGCGCAAAAGCACCGGGAGCATGACCGTGGCGATGCTCAAGAGGGCCGGCATCAGACGGGCGGTCACATCGCTATCCCCAAAGAGGGAAAAGACCAGGGCGCCGGCGTGGTAGATAAAGGGGCCGTGGTAGACGGCATCATGGGTGTAGCCAGACCCCCGGTAGATGTTCCAGCCAAAGAGGGCATGAATGCCCTCGTCATGGTGCATCGCCTGCGAGTCCAGCATCATCAGGCGGGTCAGGAGGGCCAGCAGCAGGATGCCCAGGTAGAGGGCCGTTTCTACCGTCGGCCCCCGTCGGGCCCTAGGGGACAGAGGGGTCGTCAAAGTGGCCGGCATACCCATAGGTCCTCTCCATACCTCTTTCGCCAGACCGATGCAGCGATATTCTAACATAGAAGGGAAAGGGCGTCAACGTCCGCAGGCAGGGCTGATTCCAAGTCGCCCCGGTGGGGGCACGCCGGGCCCAGACCTCTCTACAATCGCCGGCCGGGGGGCCAGCCTTGTGGCCGGACACAGGCAAATTGCGATTGCTTGCGCGAATGTGTCCATAAGCGGAAGAAGGGTTTCCGAAAACCGGCAGTGCGTTGTCAAAAACCGGACAGGCAAATTGCGATTGCTTGCGCGAATGTGTCCATAAGCGGAAGAAGGGTTTCCGAAAACCGGCAGTGCGTTGTCAAAAAGTTACACTTGGCGACGGCGGTTGCGGTAGATTTACCTGTGTCCGGCTCGTGGGAAAATGGGGTAGGCGCGGGCATTGCCCGCGCCTATCCAGGGTTCTCTTCAGAGGGAACCAAACCCGAAACAGCCCTGCTCCGCAGGTTGCGCCTTTAGAGGGAGATGGTGTTCCAGACGCCGGCGAGCAAGTCCCGCCGAAACAGCCCTGCTCCGCAGGTTGCGCCTTTAGAGGGGGCGTAGTATAATGCCTCTGCGTTCGGCGCGTGCAGTCTTGGATTGGTATCGAGGAGGCAAGTTGCAACGGCGAGACTGGCTCTACCTGGCCCTGATCGGCCTGCTGCTCGCTCTGGCCCTGTGGATTGATCTGTCCAGTCCGGTAATCGCCTTCTGGCGCACGGTCCCGGAGGACCTGCCGCCTGCGGAGGCCCGCGCGATTCGGACGACCACCCTGCGCCTGGGGTTGGACCTGCAAGGGGGGATGCAGGTCATCCTGGAGGCGGAAGGGGACGAGACGGTCATTACCCGGGAGAGCATGGAAACGGCCCAGAACGTCGTCAGCGACCGGGTCAACGGACTGGGGGTGGCCGAGGCGGTTGTCCAGCGGCAGGGGGACCGCCGCCTGGTCGTCGAACTCCCCGGTGTGGAGGACCCCCGGCAGGCGTTGGCGGCGATGCAGAACACCGGCTTTTTGGAGTTTGTGGACACCTACGGCGAGTACCTGGAGCCGGGGACGCGCATCAGCACGACCTACGGCCTCACCCCGGAGGAGATTGAGGCGATCACCCACACAACGGTCTATCGCACCGTCGTCACCGGGAACGACCTGGACCCCGGCGAGATTCGCGCTGACCGCGACCCGATTACCGGGGAACCGATTGTGGCGCTGGCCTTCAACGAAGAAGGGACCCGCCTCTTTGGCGCGTGGACTCGGGATCACGTAAACGACCCCCTGGCAATCGTGCTGGACAAGCGGGTAATCTCGACTCCTTACATCAGCGAAGCGATCCTCAACGGGCGGGCGGCGATCAGCGGCGGGCGGGTGGACCAGGCCGAGGCGATTCGCATCGCTCTGCTCCTGCGCTACGGCGCGTTGCCCGTCCCCTTCAAGGTGGTGGAGAACCGCACCGTCGGTCCGACGCTGGGGCAGGACTCGGTCGAAAAGAGCATCGTTGCCGGGGTGATCGGGCTGGCCACGGTGCTGATCTTTATGACGCTGTACTACCGCCTGCCGGGGGTGCTGGCCAGCCTGTCCCTGTGCATCTACACCCTGCTCATCTTTGCCCTCTACAAGTTGATTCCGGTCACGCTGACGTTACCCGGCATCGCCGGCCTGCTCCTCTCGATCGGCATGGCCGTGGATGCCAACATTCTCATCTTTGAACGAATGAAGGAAGAGTTGCGCGCGGGCAAATCGCTCCACGTGGCCATCGAGGCCGGCTTTGACCGGGCCTGGACCTCGATCTGGGACAGCAACCTCTCCACCCTGCTCACCTGTCTGATCCTCTACCTCTTTGGCCGCTCCCTGGGAGCCAGCCTGGTCAAGGGGTTTGCCATCACCCTGGCGATCGGTGTGGCCGTAAGCATGTTCAGCGCGATCACCGTCACGCGAACCTTTCTTCGTCTTGCCTGCCACCTGGCCGGGGAGTGGGTGGTCCGGAAGGGCCGCCTTCTGCTGGGTGTCCCGGTTATCGGCGGCCCCTAGGAGATACCGATGCTGCAGCTGGTCCGTCGCCGTTATCTCTACTTTGCCATCTCCACCCTGATTATCCTGCCGGGAATTGTGGCGATGATTCTTTCCACCATCCGCTACGGTTCCCCGGTCCGCCTGAGCATTGACTTTACCAGCGGTTCCTACCTGGAAGTCTCCTTCTCCCAACCGGTGCAGGCCGGGGAGGTGCGGGACCTCCTGGTGGGGAAGGGGGTCGAGGTCGCCTCGGTGCAACTTTCCGGCGACGACCGCATCGCCATCATCCGGGCCGAGGTGATGAACAACGCCACCAAGGAGCGGTTGCTGGCCGCACTGGAGGCACAGTTCGGGCCGGTGGAGGAGCGTCGCTTCGACTCGGTGGGTCCCTCGATCAGCCGGGTGGTCACGCGCAACGCCATGTACGCGGTGCTGGCCGCCTCATTGGTCATCCTGGGCTTTATCACCTTTGCCTTTCGCAAAGTGCCCCACCCCTTCCGCTACGGCTTTTGCGCCATCATTGCGATGGTGCATGACATCCTGGTCACGGTGGGACTCTTTTCGCTGGCCGGCCTCCTCTGGGGTTGGGAGGCCGACACCCTCTTTCTCTCCGCCCTGCTCACCGTGATCGGCTTTTCGGTGCAGGACACCATCGTCGTCTATGACCGTATCCGGGAGAATATCCCCAGGATGCGCGGCCTGGATTTCGAGGAGGTGGTGGACCATAGCATCACCCAGACGCTGCATCGCTCCCTGGCCACCCAGTTGAACGCGATGTTTGTGATGGTGGCAATCCTCCTCTTTGGTGGGGCCACGATTCGCCAGTTCATCCTGGTGATGTTCATCGGGCTGGCCAGTGGAACCTACTCCTCCATCTTTAACGCCGTGCCCCTGCTGGTGGTCTGGGAGAAAAGGGAAATCCCGCGCTTTTTCCAGCGGTTGTTGGGGAGGGCCTAGTGGGAAAAAGGCCGTGGGCGGACCGAATAGAGACAGGCAGCCCCTTCCCGGCTCCGAGGGCTTTTCCCGGTCTGGTCTGTAGCCGCCAGGTTCGGAGAGCAGGAAGGCCCTTCCTCTTTCAGAGGTAAGGCACGATGGAGCAACGAGGGTTCTCCACAAAGGTTAACCCGTTGGGCCCGGCACTGGTGGCCGGCCTGACCTGGGGGTTCCTCTTTGGCCTCTGGGACAACCGTGCTTCTCTGGTTCAGAAAAACCTTTTCCGGTTTCTGGGGCCGCGCCTGCTGGGCACTGCCTACACAACCCTTCTCTACAGCCTCTTTTTCGCCCTGCTGCTGCTCCCGATCGGCCTGCTCACCTGGGGAGTGCTCGTGCTCGTCCGTCGCCCGGTCTCCCGGGCGGCCCTTGTGGCCGGCTACCTGGGGGGGTGCCTCGGGGTGACGACCGCTGCCTTCTGGCTCACCTCTTATGAGGACCTCCTGAACCCATCCGGCGTCACCGCCGAGTGGGTGGCCCGCTGGGTACTCGCCAGCGCGGGCGAGGTTCTCTTGAGTGGCCTGGTCGGCCTGTCCCTGCATGCCTGGTTTCGGTGGCTGCAGCGCAGACGGCGATGGCTCCACTGGGTCTCCTTCAGGAACACTGTCCTGACCACAGCCGGTTCCATCCTGCTCCTCCTGCTCCTCGTCGCCGGGCACCGGGCCTTTCTGCGGGACATTACCCTGCTCCGGCCCCGCTCCGGTGGCCAAGTGGCCACCCCGGAACGGCCGAATATCCTGCTCATCACGATTGATACCCTCCGGGCCGACCATCTGGGCGCATACGGCTACGACCCGGAGATCAGCCCCCATATAGACGCCCTGGCCCGGCGGGGGGTGCTCTTTGAGCAAGCGATCGCCCAATCCTCCTGGACCCTGCAGTCGGTGGCCTCTTTCCTCACCTCGATCTACCCCACCGAACTCCAGGTATATTGTGCCCGGGGCGGCCCGGTCTGCTCCACCATCCTGGACGGCATGCGGACGACGATCGCCGAGGCGGTCAAGGAGGGAGGATACCGGACACAGGCCTACCTCAACAACGTCTGGTTACAGCCCGATCGGGGCTTTTTACAGGGGTTCGACGATGCCCGGTGGTTTCGGGACCAGGAGCCGTTCGACCTGGAGAGTTTGCGCGAGCGACCCCTGCTCGAACTTGTTGGCCGGCACTCCGAACCGTTCCGCGAACTCTTTGCCCAGGGGCACAAGTTGCTCTTTGATCCGGGCTTTCTCCAGATTCAAGAGGGGGCCTCCATCAGTGAATATGCGGTACGTTTTCTGAAAAAGCACCGGGAGGAACGCTTTTTCCTGTGGCTCTACTATATGGAGCCCCATACGCCTTACCAGCCGGTACGGCCGTATCGTCCGCTTCCCCAGAGCATCTCCCCGGAGAGGGAAACGTTTCTGCGCAACATGACCTTCTGGCCGTTGGGCAGTTCGGGCCCGTCGGTGCTGACGCCAGCCGACCTGCAGGCGCTGGTCTCGCTCTACGACGGCGAGGTTCATGACGTGGACTGGCAGGTGGGCCAGGTGCTGCAGCAACTCGACAAACTGGGGTTGACCGACCGCACCCTGGTCGTTCTGCTCGCCGATCACGGCGAGGAGTTCAACGACCACGGCGGATACACCCACGGTCGGGCCCTTTACCAGGAGACGGTTCGCGTCCCTCTCATCTTCAGCGGCCCTCCCGTTGCCCAACCCGGTCGGGTGGTCGAGACGCCGGTTGCCCTGCTGGACCTTCTGCCCACGCTGGCCGAGGTGGCCGGTGTGCCGATTCCGGCCGACGCCCGGGGGCGCAGCCTGCTGCCGGCCTTGCGCGGGGAGGAGTTGGCCGAGGTGCCGATCTATACGGAGGGCCTGCACCGGATGCCGGTGGACTCGCAGGCGCTGATCTACCAGGGGTACAAGCTGATCTACAGTTCCCTCCAGCAAAAGGTGGAACTCTATGACCTGCGCAACGACCCCGGGGAGCAGGTCAATCTGGTCGAGACGGACCGGTCCAGAGCGGATGAGATGCTGGCCCTTTTGCAGGCGTGGATGGAGCAATCCCACCAGGTTGCCCAAACGCTTCCCCGCGAGTCGCCGCCCCGAACCACCGATGAGTGGTTCATCCGGTTGTTGGAAGTAGTCGGTTATTGATGTCGTTGGAAAGCAGACCTTGTCCGAAGAGATCAACGAGGAGGTATACCGATGGATTTGGGCTTGAACGGTCGTGTCGCCCTGGTCGCTGCGGCCAGCCGAGGGCTGGGCAAGGCGATCGCCTGGGAACTGGCCCGTGAGGGGGCCGATGTGGCCATCTGCGCCCGAGGGCGGGAGCAGCTGCGACAGACGGCCGAAGAGATCGCCCAGGACACCGGCCGGCGGGTGCTGGCCGTGGTCGCCGACGTGACGCAGGCCCAGGAGATCGCCGGCCTGGTAACGGCGGTCGTGGAAAAGTTTGGCCGGCTGGACATCCTGGTCAACAACGCCGGCGGTCCGCCCCCAGGGCCGTTCGCCTCCTTCTCCGACGAGGACTGGCGCAACGCCCTGGACCTGAACCTGCTCAGCACGGTGCGGTTGAGCCGGGCGGTCATCCCCTTTATGCGGGCCAACGGCTGGGGCCGCATCATCAACCTGACCTCCGTCTCGGTCAAGCAACCGCTTTCCGACCTGGTCCTCTCGAACGCGGCCCGCAGCGGCGTCATCGGCCTGGCCAAGACGCTGGCCCTGGAACTGGCCCCCGACGGCATCACGGTGAACAGCGTCTGCCCCGGCTTTACCATGACCGAGCGGGTCGAGGAACTGGCCCGCGCCCGCGCCGCCCGCGAGGGTCGCTCGGTGAAGGAGGTCCTGGCCGGCTATGAGGCGCAGATTCCGATGGGGCGATTGGGCCTGCCGGAGGAACTGGCCGCCCTGGTGGCCTTTTTGGCCTCCGAGCGGGCCGCCTACATCACCGGCGTGGCCATCCAGGTGGATGGCGGCTTTGTGCGGGGCGTCTTTTAGGAGCCGAGCAGTGCCTCTGGAGGTGCGGCCGGCGCGACCGGAGGATGCCCCGGCGATCAGCCGGATCCATCGGGGCAGTGTCGAGCGGTGGTATCGCTATCCCCAGGAGGGGCCGCCCGTGCCCGCGCCGCCGGAGGAACTAAGCCCGGTGGACCTGTGGCGAAACGGCGGCCCCTGGATGCTCCCCGAGCTTTGCTGGCGGCACCTGACCTGGCTCCTCGGCGGGGCTGGCTATGTCTGGGTGGGGCTCCTCGAGGGCAAGATTGTCGGAGAAGCAGAGGCCTTTTTGAGCCGGGAACCCCCGCCCCTGGGGCGCTACCTCAACCTGTCCGTCCTGTACGTGCACCGGAGAGCGCAGCGGCGGGGCGTAGGCAGTGCCCTGGTGGAGCAACTGCTGACCCAGGCCGCGACCGAGGGGGGCGATGCCCTCCTGATCGGCCAGGTGGAGGCCCCGGCCTTTTACGCCCGTCACGGCTTTGTCCCCTGGCGGACGATGGTCCGGGCGTGGGCCGATTGCCCCCCGGCGACCGCCGCCGGCCGGCCCTTTGAGCCGGGGGATTACGGCCAGGTGGCCGGCCTGCCGATGCCGGTGGGCCGTTACCAAAGTTCCCGCGAGGAATGGACAAGTGCCCGAGGGCCAGAAGTTCTGCCGGAGGGTCTTCCCCCCCACCGCCGGGACTGGCGTGCCCTGGAAACGCCCGCCGGGCCGGCCTGGACCGTCTTTACCGCGGAGGTCGGGGAGCCAGGCCGGGCGGAAGTGCGCGCCTGGAGCCAGGCCCGGCCGGAGGACCTGCTCCCCTGCCTGTTGGCAGCAGGCGGGGCGTTGGGGTACAGGCAGGTCTCCCTGCTCCTGGAGGAGGAACCCTTCCTTCGCCTGGCCGAGCGGTGCAGGTTGATCGAGAGGGACCGCCACCAGGCCTGGTGGCGACCGCTGAGGGCAAGGGAATGAACCGCTACAGGAGGTCGGCGATGGGTCCGTGGAAAACCATCTCCTCCGAGTACGTCCTCGACGTGCCCTGGCTGCGGGTCCGCCGGGAGGTCTGCCGCCTGCCCGACGGCTCGCTGCTGGACGACTATTACATCTGGGAGGGCAGCGACTGGGTGACCCTCTTTGCCCTCACGGAAAAGGGGACGGTTCTGCTGGTACGGCAGTACCGCCACGCCATCGGCCGTTCCATCTGGGAACTTCCCGGTGGGCTGATAGATCCGGGGGAGGAGGTGGTCGCGGCGGCCCTGCGCGAACTGTCCGAGGAGACCGGCTACCGGGCCGACCGGGCCGAGGCGATCGCCCGGCTCTCGGCGGACCCGCCCAAGGCTACCTTTTACAACCACCTGGTGGTGGCCTGGGACTGCCGCCCGGCCGGCCCGCAACACCTGGACCACACCGAGGCGATCGCCCTCCATGACCTGCCCCCCGCCCAACTCTTGGAGTGGGTGCGTCAGGGCGAGATCTATGCCCAGACCAGCGTGTCCTGCATCTACCTGGCCCTGGACCGGCTGGGGCTGTGGCCTGCGCCCGCAGAGGCCGGCTGATGCTTTCGGCGTTGCGGCGGTATCGGCACAACCTGCGTGGACTGCAGCACAACGCCCGCCTCTACCTCCTCTCGGTCCTCCTGGGAGGGTTGGGGGTGAGCATCTACGGCCTCTTTTTCAACCTCTATGTGGACGCGCTGGGCATGTCCCGCCAGTTCCTGGGCAACCTACAGGCCCTTTCCCCCCTGCTCAATCTGGTCCTGGCCCTGCCGATGGGCCTCCTCTCCGACCGTATCGGGCGCAAGCGGGCCCTGGTCATCGCCAAAGCCGGGTCGCTTTTGACCCTGGCCGGCTTTCTCCTGGCCCGCTCACCGGGGGAGATGTTCCTCTTTTTCCTGTTGAAAGGGGCCCTGGAGGCCCTCTTTGTCGTCACCGAGGCCGCCTTTATGGTGGAAAACAGCAACACCCAAGACCGCACGGCCCTCTTTAGCCTGAGTTATGGGCTGGCCACGCTGGTCGGGTTTCTCGGCAACGTCGGCGGGGGCTACCTGCCGCGCTTTTGGGGCGACCTTCTCGGACTGAGCGGGCCGGCCCTGCCCCTGGGGGCGACCCTCTGGGTGACGGTCGGACTGCAGGGGCTGGCCCTGCTGCCGCTCCTGGCCCTGCGTCCGCCCCCGCAGGTGCAGACGGCCGGCCGGTTGGATTTCCGCCGTCTCTGGGAGCAGGCCGGCTTTTTGGCCCGGTTTCTCCTGACGATCCTGATCGGCTTTGGCGGGGCTGCCCTGGTCATTCCCTACCTGAACCTCTTTTTCCGGGACCGCTTCAACTTTTCACCCGAGACCCTGGGCTGGATCTTTGCCCTCTCGCAGGGGATAACCGGACTGATTCTGATGCTGGCCCCCCTGCTGGCCGAGCGCTGGGGACGCATCCGCAGCATGACGATGACCGGCCTGGCCTCGATTCCGCTGCTCCTGCTGATCGGCCTGAGCCCGCTCCCCTGGATCGCGGTGGGGGCCCTTTGGCTGCGGGCCGGCCTGATGCGCATCGGCAACCCCCTCTATGATGCTTTTTATCTAGAGCGGTTTGACCGGGAGGAACGGGCCACCGCCAGCAGTCTGCAACGGATGGCCTTCAACCTGGGTTGGGCCGGGGGCAGTTGGCTGAGCGGCCAGCTTCAGGAACGGGCGGGCGGCTGGCCGCTGGCCCGCCGGCTGAGCGACCATCTCCTCGGCCCGATAGGACAGGAGATACCCTACGGGCCGGCCTACGTCCTCCTTTTTCTGCTGACCGCCTTGGCCTACCTGGTTTTCCTGTCGCTGGTCTATCTCTTTTTCGCCCGCCAGGACCGCCCACCCGTTGGGCAGCGGCAAGATGTGCTATAATAGGGCCGTCTGCCGTCGCGAGAACCAGGAGGCACCGATGACCCGTTGGTGGCCCTTTGGAAAAAAGGAAGAAGAAGTACCGGTCGGCCTGCCCGAGGACCCGGCCCACTGGTCCCTGGGAGAGCCGGAGGAACAGCCCCGCATCCTGGCCCTGCTGCTGCAGGAACTGGCCTCGCCCGCGCCCTCCCGCCGGGAGCGGGCCGTCGAACTGCTGGCTGAGGCGGGCACGACCGAGGCGGTGCAGGGATTGATCGCACAACTGCGCCGCGAGACCAACCTGGTGGTGCGCTGGAAACTCCTCCACGCCCTCTACATGCTGGAGGATGCCCCCGCAGTCGGCCAGACCCTCTCCCAGGAGGAGGTCCACGCCTGGAAGGAGGAGGTCATCGAGGGCCTGCTGTGGCAGTTACGGGGAGAAACGGCCGGCCGGCGCTGGGGCGCGGCCGAGGGATTGGGCCAGTTGGGCGACCCCCGTGCCCTCCCCGCCCTGGTGGAGGCCCTGCGCGACCCCCACGCCTTTGTCCGCTGGGCCGCGGCGCAGGCGATCGGCCAGATCGGGGAGCAACGGGCGGTCTCTCTCCTGCTGCCCCTCTTGCAGGAAAAAGACCCCCTGGTGCGCCGCAGCGCGGTGGACGCCCTGGCCCACTTTAACACAGAGGAGGTGCGCCGGGCCCTGCGCCGGATGCTTCACGACCCCGACCCCTCCGTCCGACGAAACGCCATTGACGCCATCGCCCGGCTGAGCGACCCTGCGGCGATAGACGCCCTGATTCTGGCCCTGGACCCGCAGAACGAGTTCTGGGTCCGCTACAGCGCGGCCGAGGCCCTGGGGATCGTCGGGGATCACCGGGCGGTTCCTCCACTGATCGAAGCGAGCCGGGATCCCCGCCCCCTCCTCCGCAGGGCGGTGGTCTCTTCCCTGGGTCTGCTCCGGGACAGCCGGGCCATCCCGACCCTCCTCCAGGCCCTGGAGGACGAGGACGCCCAGGTGCGCCTGCACGCCGCCGACGGTCTGGCCCGCATCGGCCATGAGGGGGTGCTCCCACACCTGGAAGCCCACCGGGACGACCCTGCCTCCATCTTTGGCCGGACGGTCGGCCAGGCGGTTGAACGGGCGATCGTGGCCATCCAGCAGCGGACGCCTCGGGACTGAGCGCCCTGTGTCTTTTCGGTTTTTTTCAGAGGAATCAGCCTTCTCCCAACCCCGCTAGCGTCTCGGCAACGGCCCGGAGGGAGGCGATGTCGTCTTCCTCCAGTCCGAGGTCGGCCAGGGCCTCCGCCACCAGCGCGACGGGCGGGGAGACATTTTCCGGTGGGAGCGGTGGTGGGAGAGATTCGGGCAGTGGAGCCGGCCGGCCGGTACGGGGGAGAAAGCGGGGGGCCTTTGTGGTCGGACGCACCTCGATGCCGCAGAGGTCGCCCAGGAAGCGGGCATAGCCGGCTGCGGCCTGCGCCAGGGAATGCTGTTCCCGCACGTAGCGACGGGCGTTCTCTCCCAACTGCTGCCGCACCTCGGGCCGTTCGGCCAGGAGGGCGAGAAAGGCGACCAACTCTTCCTCCTCATCCTCGCCCACATCCACCTGGACGGCCACATCGGCCGGCACCTCGGCAAAGGCCGCCGTCCGCGAGATAAGGGTGGGCAGCCCCGCCCCCAGCAGGCGCAGCAGGCTGGCCGAGGTCTCGCCCGCGCTGGGGTAGCGCAGGTTCAGGCAGATGTCGCTGGCGGCCATATAGCCCGAGAAGGTGCCCAGGTCCACGTAACCGGTCACGCGGACCTGCTCCTCCAGTTCCAGGCGGCGGAGGAGGCCGGCCAGGTCCAGGTGCTCGGAGATGCTTCCCACCAGCACAAAGAGCGACTCCGGGTGGTTTGCGCGCAGCCGGCGGTAGGCCCGCAGGGCCGGCTCGACCCGCTTGTAGGGGTTGATGTGGCCAAAGGAGGTCAGCACCAACGCCTCCGGTGGCAACCCCAACCGACGGCGGGCCTCCTGGCGGTCGGGCAGCGGTGGCAGCGGCACCCCCATCGGCACAACCGCCACCGGCAGATCCGGACGCACCTGCCGCACCCGCTCGGCCACGTAGCGGCTGTGGGCGATCACCGCCTGGGCCTGGGCAATGACCGGCTCGCAGAGGGGGTACTGAAACGCCTCCGCCGAGAGTTGCCCCCGCATCATCCGCAGGGCCAGTTTCCAGGCCGCCTCGCCGTACTGCACCATCGCATCGTGGTAGGCCATGCCATCGCCGTGACGAAAGGCCCGCCACAGCATCAGGTGGTGCAGGACAAAGTCGTGCAGCACAACCACGCCGGGGTACTCTTCCAGGGCGCTCAGGATATAGTCGTGGGCCGGACTGTTGCCGACGTGGTAGAGGGTGACATCATACCCCCGCCGCCGACGCAGGCGCGGATAGCGCGTGTGGCGATAGACCGAAAAGTGGGCCAGGATATCGGGATTGTCCGGGCGATACCCTTGGTCCACAAAGAGGTCCACCTGACCGTAGCAGGCCAGGTAGGGCAAAAGGTCCTCACTGTAATCGGAAATCCCCGAGGGAATCGGGTTCAGCGGGCTGAAATAGGCAATACGCATACCGTCCTCCGGGGATTATTATACCATAGTTGACACCGCTTTCGGTTCCGGCTACAATAGGGCCGGCCGGTTCAGAACCTATTCGACAACCCGTAGGACGGCCATTTCAGGCCGTCCGGGCGGGAAAGCCTGCCCTACGGTGTTGTACGGTTTCGCAAGTTCGTGCCGGCCTCATCTAGGGTAAAGAGCAGAGGATTTTCTGCAAATAAACCGGCACGTGCAGTATCTTTCGGACAGGTCTTTACGAGAAGGAGGCAGGCATGCAACAGGCAGGCGGTTCTTCCTCCCGTCGGGGGCTCTACATCGGGCTGGGCATCGTTCTGGTCATCATCATCGCCCTGAACGTGACCTTGATTCTGCTGGCGCGAACGCCTCCACAGCCCACGCCGACCCCCACACCGACCTGGACCGCTTCTCCGCCGCCCCCGCCGACGGCGACGGCGACTTGGACGGCCAGCCCCTCCCCGACGGCGTCGGCCTCACCGACCGCCACCGGCACACCGACCCCGGCAATTCGCCCCATGACCCCCTCGCCCTCGCTCACGGCGCGAATCGGCACGCCGGTCACCGTGCCCCCCTCGCCCACCTTTACCCCCTCGCCCACCATCACCCCTACGGCTACGGCCACACCCACAATCACACCTACAGCCACCCCTACACCCACCCTGACGCCGACGCCGCTACCCACCGAGACCCCCACGCCGCTGCCCACCCCGACGCCCTGGCCGACGAGTACACCGACCCCCACACCCACCGACACGCCGACGCCGACCTCCTCCCCCACCCCTACGCGGACCCCCGGCCCGATCTCGGCCTCCCGCTCCCGCGTCATCGCCGAGGCCACCGAGACCCAGATGCGCTGGAAGATCACCGTTCGGCTGATTGATGTGGATGGGTTTCCCGCTCCCGGCGTGGATGTGACCCTGCGGGCCTTGCCGTCCGGTCAACCAGTCCTGATCGAGGACCCGCCACCCTCCGATGTGAACGGCGAGACGATCGGCTATATCAAATCGGACGAGGCCGAGTTCTGCGTCGCGGTGGAGGCGGAGGCCGGCGGGGTGACGCTGAACGAAAAGCCCTACATCTGCTTCCAGGGCCCGTAGGCAGGCAGAAGCCCTGTCCCCACGGGCAGGCGTAAACCCTGCCCCTACGGGCGGCGGATGGTGACGCGATCCAGATCGGCCGCCAGGGTCGTCTGGGGAAAGATGCTGTGGGCCTCCTCCAGGATGGCTGCGGGGGGATAACGTTGGGAGATGTGGGTCAGGTAGAGGTGGCCCACCCCGGCCTGGCGGGCCAGTTGGGCGGCCTCCAGGACGGTCAGGTGGCCGAAGCGGCGGGCCAGGTCGGTGTCCTGGGAGAGGTAAGTGCCTTCGATGACCAGGGCGTCGGCTCCCCGAACCGGTTCGAGGAGGTTGTCGGCGCGGGCGACGTCACCGATATAGGCCAGTTTGGCCCCACGGCGGGGCGTGCCCAGCACCTCGTCGGGGTGAATGGTGCGGCCATCGGGCAGGGTGATCGGTTCGCCCCGAACCAACCGGCGTCGCTCCGGGCCGGCCGGCACCCCCAGGGCCTCGGCCTTTTCGACCAGGAAGGGCCGTCGGTCCGGCTCGCGAAAGATAAAACCAAAGTTCCCCGACCCCCGGTGAAAGACCGGGACCGCCCAGACCTCCAGGTGCTCATCCTGCAAGACCGGCCCCGGCCGCAGCAGGACATAGCGCACCTCCAGGGTGACCTCGTCGCCGCGCAGGACGACCTCCATCAGTGCCCGCACCCGATCCAGGGCCCAACGGCCCCCATGAATTGTGATCTGGGCAAGGTTGCCCCAGCGGGCCATCGTCGCCGCGATCCCCCCCAATCCGAGGATGTGGTCCAGATGGCCGTGGGTCAAAAAGATCGAGTCGAGCCGCTTGAACCCCAGTCCGCTGCGCATAATCTGGCGTTGTGTGCCCTCCCCACAGTCAATGAGGAAGCGGCGGTCGCGGTGCAGGACCATCGCCGAGATCAGGTTCCGCTCGACGGTGGGAGCCGAGGCCGCCGTGCCCAGAAAGACCAGTTCGAACATCCTTTTGTCCTTACTTTTCGCCGAAAGCCGCCAACTCTTCGACGCGCCGGTGCAGTTCCTGGGGCGCGAGCCCGGTAACGCGGATGACCTTGTGCCGGCTATGCCGGCCGGAGAGGATCTCCACCTGCTCTTGGTGCACTCCCAGGTGCCCGGCCAAAAAGCGCACCAGCGCCTCGTTGGCCCGGCCCTCCACCGGCGGGGCCTTGAGCGAAAGGTGTAGCGCCCCGTCCCGCAGGCCGATGACCCGGTCCCGGCCGGCCCGGGGCTTGACCCAGACGGCAAAGGTGTCTCCCCGCAGCCATTTGAGCCCTTTCACCGGTGCCTCCAGAGGACAAAAAAGGGGCCCGCATCCGGCGGGGCACACCCGCAAGCGGGCCCGGTCTCGGCCAGACCTCTCGGAACAGTAGCGGGGGACGGATTCGAACCGCCGACCTCCGGGTTATGAGCCCGACGAGCTGCCACTGCTCCACCCCGCGTCGCAAAACCATTTTACTACAGGCCCTGGAACCTGTCAAACCACTCCCGGCAGGAGAACTTGTCTTCGGATGTCCCCACGTGCCACCAGACCTGGCAGCAGGGGCCACACGCTGCGGCCCCGGCAGGAGACCGGCACTTGTCTTCGGACGCCCCCACGTGCCACCAGACCTGGCAACACCGGCCAGACGCTGCGCAGCACCTGGCGTGGAAAGTGCCGGTCTCCTGCCACGCTCGTTTGCGCCCTCCTTCAGGTTGTAGTATAATGCGGTCGGTTTCGCAGGTTCGCCCGGCCTTTTCCGCCGGCCGGGCAGGGAATGACCTGCACAGGAGGAAACGGCATGGCCGGCCGCCGGGGACAGATCGCCGGACTGATGCTCTCGGTGCTGCTGGTGGCGGGATGCGGTGGAGGGGAGACGGTTCTCCCCACGGCCCCCACCCCCACCCCCGGGATGCGCTTTATCATGCCCACACCGGGCACCCCGCCCCCTACGCCGGCCCGCACCCCTACTGCCGTGATGATGACCTACATCGTGCAGGAGGGCGACACCCTTTACGATATCGCCCTCCGCTACGGAGTGGATATGGACGAGATCATCGCCATCAACGGGTTGGAGGACCCCAATACCCTTTACGTGGGGCAGGAACTGCTGATCCCCCTTCCCCCACCAACGGCTGCCCCGGCCACCCCAACGCCAACCTTTTCCCCTTGAAAAAGGGTAGAGCCACAGAACGGGCCGACGACGGGCCCGCCAGGTTGAGCGCATCGGTGTGCCACAAGCCGGCCGGGTCAATGGGGACCCAGCGGTGTGGAACCGTTGTCCAGGATGGACGGAAGCACACAAAGGAGGTCAGGGTAATGAAAGACATGGTCGAGATCCGTTGGCACGGCCGGGCCGGCCAGGGCGTGGTCACGGCCGGCGAACTTTTGGCCGAGACGGCCATGGAGGAGGGCAAGTACTTCCAATCCTTCCCCGACTATGGGCCGGAACGGATGGGGGCGCCGGTCAGGTCATACACCCGCATCAGCGACCGCCCGATCGAGGTGCACAGCCAGATTCTCGAGCCGGATGTGGTCGTCGTGGTCAACCCCAATCTGATCGGCGTGGTGGATGTGGTCGAGGGCCTGGTCAAGGGCGGCCAGGTGCTGGTCAACTCGCCCTTTTCCCCCGCCGAGATACGGGCAAAACTGGGCCTGAACGACCGGCCAGGGGTGCGCATCTGGACGGTGGACGCCACCCGCATCGGCATGGAGACGCTGGGCCGGGACATTCCCAGCACCATCATGCTGGGGCTCGTCGCCCGGGCGACGGGCCTGATCAGCCTGGACACGCTGATCCACAAGGTGCGGGAAAAGTTGGGGGACAAGTTGCAATCCCACGTTGTCCAAGCCAACATCACCGGCCTCAAGCGAGCCTATGAAGAGGCCGTGGAAAGCTAACCTTCGGACGGAGGAAAATGATGCCAGAGAACCTGTTGACCTGGAAAGAAGCCCCGATCGGCGGGGTCGTCACCGAGCCGGGAAGTTCGGTCGAGTACCACACCGGCAGTTGGCGCTCCCAACGCCCGGTGCACGATATGGAACAGTGCACCCACTGTATGATTTGCTGGGTCTATTGCCCCGATTCATCCATTATCGTCGAGGACGGACGCTGGGTCCGCTTTGACTATGACCACTGCAAGGGCTGCGGCATCTGTGCCGCGACCTGTCCGGTCAAGGTGAAAAAGCCGCATGCCGTAACCGGGGAGATGGGCATGGTCATTCAGATGATTCCCGAGTCGGAAGCGGCCTAGCGCCATGTGAAGGAGGAAGCGATGGTACCGATGCAGATCAAGGCACTGGACGGCGCCCATGCCGTGGCCGAGGCGATGCGCCAGATTGACCCCGACGTGGTGGCGGCCTATCCGATCACCCCGCAGACGGCGGTGGTGCAGACCTTTTCGCAGTTTGTTGCCGATGGAGAAGTGGGCACCGAGTTTATCGCGGTGGAGAGCGAGCACGCGGCGATGAGCGCGTGTGTGGGGGCGGCGGCGGCCGGCGGCCGGGTGATGACGGCAACGGCGGCCAACGGCCTGGCCCTGATGGTCGAGATCGTCTATATCGCCGCTTCGATGCGCCTGCCGATGGTCATGACGGTGGTCAACCGGGCCCTCTCGGCCCCGCTGAATATCCACTGCGACCATTCCGATTCGATGCTGGCCCGCGAGGCCGGCTGGATGCAACTTTACGCCGAGAACTGCCAGGAGGCCTATGACAACACAATTCAGGCCGTGCGCATCTCCGAGCACCCCGACCTGCTCCTCCCCGTGATGAGCATGCAGGACGGCTTTATCACCGGCCACGGGGTGGACCGGGTCGAGGTCCTCCCAGATACGGCGGTCAAGGAGTTTATCGGCACCTACGAGCCGCGCTACTCCCTCCTCAACGTGGACCGCCCTCTGACGATGGGGGCCTGGGACATGTACGACTATTACTTTGAGCACAAGCGGCAGCAGACCGACGCCCTCTCCCGGGCCTTGCCGATCATCGAGGAGGTCGGCCGGGAGTATGGGGAACTGACCGGCCGGCCCTACGGCATCCTGGACACCTACGCGATGGAGGACGCCGAACTGGCCATCGTCGTGCTCTCCTCCACCGCCGGCACCGCTCGCAGTGTCGTGCGCCAGGCTCGCGCAGAGGGGGTCAAGGTTGGATTGATCAAGCCGCGTGTCTTTCGCCCCTTCCCCGACCGGCACATGGCCGAGGCGTTGGGGGAGTGCAAGGCGGTCGCCGTGCTGGACCGCTCGATCTCCTTTGGGGCGATGGAGGGGGCCGGCCCGCTCTTTTTGGAGGTCTGCGCGGCCCTCTTTGCCCATCGTCAGTTCACCCCCCAGGTGATCAACTATATCTTTGGCCTGGGTGGGCGGGATACCTTGCCGGAATATCTCTTGCAGGTTATCGGCGACCTGCAAGAGATCGCCCGCAGCGGGGAGCGCGGCCCAATGGTGCGCTACCTGGGGTTGCGGGAATAGAGGAGGAAGCCATGGCCATCAAACTGAAGGAAATCGCCAGCGCCCCGGAAAAGTTTGCCCCCGGCCACCGGCTCTGCGCCGGTTGTGCCGAGTCGGTGATCGTTCGCCAGATTCTCCAGGTGATTGAGGAACCGGTAGTGGCCGCCTGTGCCACCGGCTGCCTGGAGGTAGCCACCTCGATGTTCCCCAACACCGCCTGGCGGGTGCCCTGGATTCACAACGCCTTTGAGAACGCAGCCACGACGGCGGCGGGGATGGAGGCGATGTACCGCGCCCTGATGCGCAAGGGCAGAATCGAGGAGCGCCAGATCAAGTTCCTGGCCTTTGGCGGGGACGGGGCCACCTACGACATCGGCCTGCAGTGGATTTCGGGGGCCTTTGAACGGGGCCACAAGATTACCTATATCTGCCTGAACAACGAGGCCTACATGAACACCGGCATCCAGCGCTCCAGCGCGACGACGCTGGGGGCGCACACGACAACCTCGCCGGCCGGCCGGGTCATCCCTGGCAAGGTGCAGTGGAGCAAGCCGCTGACCGCCATCATCGCCGCCCACGACATCCCCTACGTGGCCCAGGCCAACCCCTGGCGCTGGCGCGACCTGATGGAAAATGCCCGCAAGGCGGTGGCGGCCGACGGGCCGGCCTTTCTCAACGTCATCTCGCCCTGCCCACGCGGCTGGCGCCACGACCCCTCGCTGAGCATCGAGGCGGCCCGCCTGGCCACCGAGACCTGCATCTGGCCGCTCTACGAGGTGGTCAACGGCGAGTGGAAACTGAACTACCGGCCGCGGGAGAAACTCCCGGTGACGGAGTGGCTCCAGATGCAGGGTCGCTTCCGCCATCTGTACACGCCAGCCTTTGAGCACCTGATTGACGAGATCCAGGAGCGCGTGGACCGGGAGTGGCAGCAGTTACTGGAGCGTTGCGGTGAGGCGTAGCCGCACGTTCACGGGGCCACCCGGCCGGGTGGCCCCGTTTTGTTGTCTTGGCGGGCCTCCCGCCGAGGGCGTAGAGGGCGCAGCGGCACCCGCCGCTCGGCCAGGTTCAGCCCCTCCCCGGCCATCCCCGTGGCGAAGCAGAGGACGATAAAGCGGAACGTGGTCGTCTTGCCGGGGCCCGGCTCCCCTAGCAGGATCCGTTGCGGGGCCTGCCACAGGGCCTCCGAGAGCGGAACCGGTGGTGGTGGCCGTGAGGGCGTCCTCATGTCGCCGCGCAGGGCACACAACCCGGCGATAGACCTGGTCGTCGTATTGTGGGCCGGCCAGAGGGTGCTTCAACGCTGCTCCTATGGTATAATGGGGAAAAGCAAGGCCGGAGGATGGCCATGTGGCAGGAGATTGACCGGCGATTGTACCAGGGCCAGGCCGCCGTGATGACGTTGGCGGAGGCCCGCCAGGCACTCCAGGCAGGCGAACCGTTGCCCGAACGGGTGGACGTCGTGGTGACGGCGACCTTTGCCCCGGCCTCCTGGGGGCTGCTCTTCTTCCGGCCGGCCCTGCCGACCGTGGCCCGCCGGGTGGAGCGGGCCTGGTTGGGGGATGTCCCCCTGCAATCCGGCCAGGTTCCCGGCGAGTTCCTGCTCCACGCCGCGACGACGGCGGCGCACAACCCCCGGCGCGGTGGCGCCCACCTCCTGGAGGCCTGGCTGGCCGGCGAGCGGCTGCCCCTGCGCCTGGAACTGCGGCCGGGGGCCGCCACCCTCAACTGGTCAGGCAGCATCGGCCTGGCCGACCTGGAAGCGGCCCGCCTTCTGGTGCAGGTGCGCTCTCTCCGGCGGGGCCAGGTCGCCGTCAACAGCCAGGGACAGCCCCTGCCCTGTGAGTACGGCCTCCTCCTGCCCGGAATGGAGAACGCCGCTCACACCTGGATGGGCCCGTGGGAGCCGGCCCTCCTGGACCCCGACGAGCGGGCGATCATCGCCGGCCTGCCCGTTCTGCTGGCCGGGGGCGTCGGCAGGGTGGCTTGGCGGGAGGAGAGGGACATCGCCCTCTCGGCCGACCTACACGCCGTCCGGCGGGAATATCTCCGCCCCCTGACGATTCCCGGCTATGGCATCGGGCTCTCCGTCGGGGTGGGCTGGCCGGTCGTTATGCTGGATGAGCGCTCCCTCCTGCCCCTGCACCGGCCCGAGACGGACCTCTGGGCCGACGTGGTGGACTATGGGACCCCTCTTCCGCACCTGGGCCAGGTCCACTATGCCGACCTGGCCGCGGGGACGATCCCCGTCGCCGGCCGGCCGGTGCCGGTGACCTCGCTGGCCAGCCCCACCCGGGCCGCCCGCCTGGCCGCCGACCTGAAGGCACGCCTGTTGCAACGGGCCTTTCCGCCCCTCTCCCCGCCGGTGAGGGGCGGGAGAGAGGAGACCGCCTGATGAGAGCCGGAAAACGCCGTCTCCGCTTGACCTTTCCCGAACACCTGACCGACCAACCGGTCCTCTATCGGTTGGTGCGAGACTATGACCTGCTGGTCAACATCCGCCGGGCCGACCTCCTCTCCGATGGAACCGGGCGGGTCGTTCTGGAGATGCAGGGGCCGGCCGAGACGATGGGCCGGGCGGTGTCCTTTCTGCAGGGCCTGGGAATTGCGGTCAATGACCAGGAACGCGAGTTGGGTTGGGACCCCGCTGCCTGTGTGGACTGCGGGGCCTGCCTGCCGCTTTGCGAACCGCAGGCCCTGCGGCGCATCGAGGAGGGCGGGCGTGTCCTTCTGGAGCGCGACCGCTGCACCCTCTGCGGCCGCTGCGTTGAGGTGTGTGCCTATGGGGCCGTCTGGGTGGAGCCCTGAGCAGGGCCGGGAGCGATCAAGGATGAGCCGGGCCCGTGAACGACTCTACCGTACTGAGGGAATCATCGTCCGCCGGACCGATACCGGGGAGGCCGACCGCATCCTCACCCTCTACACCCCCGACCGGGGCAAACTGCACCTGGTCGCCCGGGGGGTACGCCGGCCCGGCAGCCGCCTGGCCGGCCACCTGGAACTCCTCTCCCACAGCACCTTTCTCATCGCCCGGGCGCGCACCCTCGACATCGTCACCCAGGCCCAGACGCTGCACGCCTTTGCCGGCATCCGCCAGGACCTGGAGCGGATCGGTTGGGCCTGCTACCTGGCCGAACTGGTCGAACGCCTGACGGTGGAAGCGGAGAACGAACCGGTCTTTGCCCTCCTCCTGGAGGCCCTGGAGTACCTGGAGCAGGGACGGGATGCCGAACTGCTGGCCCGCTCTTTCGAACTACACCTGCTGGGCTACCTGGGATACCGCCCGCAGGTCTTTTGCTGTGTCTCGTGCGAAGAACCGCTGGAGCCGCGTGCCCATACCTTCAGCGCCTCGCTGGGGGGGGTGCTCTGCCCACAGTGCCGGGAGCGGGACCGTCGGGCCAGACCGCTCTCCCTGGAGGCCCTCAAGGTGCTGCGCTACCTCCTGCGCAACGGCCTGGGAGAGGCCACCCGTCTGCGCCTGAACGCGGCGCGCCGGCGGGAGGTCGAGGAGGTCCTGCACGACTATATCCGGGCCATCCTGGAGCGAGAGCCGAACTCGGTCGCCGTTCTGCAGACCCTGCGGAACCGACCGGCGAGAGGAGAAGAACGATGAAGATAGAAGAACTGCGACAGCAGGTCGAAGAGACGGCCGCGGCGATGCGTCGGCATGGCGGGCCGGAGCCGCAGGTAGGCCTGATTCTGGGATCGGGGCTGGGGGAACTGGCCGAGGCCGTCCAGGGAGCGGTGGTCCTCCCCTATCAGGACCTGCCGCACATGCCCGTCTCGACGGTGCGCGGGCACGCCGGCCGCTTTGTGCTGGGGCACCTGGCCGGCCGGCCGGTCGTGGTGATGCAGGGGAGGATTCACTTTTACGAGGGCCACTCTATGGCCCAGACGACCTTGCCGGTCCGCGCGATGCAGGCGTTGGGGGCGGAGGTGCTCATCGTGACCAACGCCGCCGGCGGCATCAACCCGACCTACCGGGTCGGCGACCTGATGCGCATCGTGGACCACATCAACCTGCCGGCGATGGCCGGCCACCATCCCCTGCGCGGCCCCAACGACCCCACGCTGGGCCCGCGCTTCCTGGAGATGTCCGGCGCCTACGACCCCGCGCTCGGCGCGCTGGCCGACGAGGTGGCTCGCTCCCTGGGCTTTGAACTGCGCCACGGCGTCTATGCCCAGTTGAGCGGCCCCTCCTTCGAGACGCCGGCCGAGATTCGCCTCCTCCGAGCGATCGGGGTGGACGCCGTGGGCATGTCCACCGCCGCCGAGGTGATCGTCGCCCGGCACGGCGGCATGCGTGTCCTAGGCCTTTCCCACATCAGCAACGTCGCCACAGGAGAGCCGACCGCGCCGCCGGCCGGGGGATGGGACCCCCACGGCGAGGTCCTGGAGGCCGGTCGGCGGGCGGTCCCCCGGCTGATCGCCCTGATTCGGGGCGTCCTGGAGCGACTGGACGAGGTTTGAGATGACCGAACGCACCCCCGACAAAGCGGCAGCCGTCCCCGCCGCCTACGGCGGGGAGAACTGGTCCCCCCGGACGACCTCGCTGCGCCAGGAACGGGGCACCCTCTGGGGGAACTGGGGCCTGGCCTCGGAGTGGGGGCCGCTGGAGGCCGTGCTCCTGCACCTCCCCGGCCCGGAACTGGCCGGCCTGGAGGACGCCGACGCGGCCCTGATGCTGGAGCCGCTTGACCTGCCCGCCATGCAGCGGGAGCACCGCGCCCTGGTGGAGACCTACCGCCGGGCCGGAGTGGAGGTGTACCTGGTGGAGCCGGAGGGGCCGGTCCCACCCAACACCATCTTTTGCCGGGACCTTTTCTTCATGACCCCCGAGGGGGCGGTGCTGGCCCGGCCGGCCTCGACCGTCCGGGCCGGCGAGGAGCGACTGGTCGCCCGCCGCTTGGCCGCCCTGGATGTGCCGATCCTCCTGAGCGTCCGGGGGCGGGGCACCTTTGAGGGGGCCGACGCCCTCTGGGTGGACGAGAGGACCGTCCTCCTGGCGACGGGGTTGCGCACCAACGAGGAGGGGGCCGCCCAGGTCGAGGGGTTGCTCCGGCAAATGGGGGTGGAGGTGATCCGGGTGGGTCTGCCCTATGGGGCGATGCACCTTTTGGGAACGCTCAACTTCGCCGGCCCCGACCTAGCGGTGGCCTGGCCCGGCCGGGTACCCTACCGGGCGGTGGAGGTGCTGCGCGAGCGGGGCTACCGGGTCCTTTTTTTACCCGATGAAGAAGAGGCCCGCCAAAAGATGGCCCTGAACGTCGTCCCTCTGAGGCCGTACCAGGTGCTGCTGCCGGCCGATTGCCCCAGGACGCGGGCCTTTTACCAGGCCCACGGAATCGCGTGTCTGGAGGTCGAGATCGGGGCATTGCGCCGCGCCGCCGGAGGGATGGGCTGCCTGACCGGTATCCTGCGGAGAGGAGGTTGATGGAAGAAGGATCGCAGGAACTCTTGAACCATCTGGCCCGATTGGGCAAGGTGCTGGCGGCCGAGGAGCGGGCCGGCCACACCAATCAGGCCGCGCCGGGGGGCTTGGGCGCCTTTTTCCAAACCTGGCGGGCGCAGGCCGCCCGCCTGGGGCTTCCGGCCGACCTCCTGACCCCCCTGGGCGAACTTTTGGGCAACTATGACCACCTGATTCTGGCGGCGCGCCGGGCCCGCCTGGACAAAGCCCTGCCGCTGTTGCGCCAGGCCTACAAAAATATCCGCGACGGCCGACCGATCGTCCCCCCAAAGGAGGCACCTGGCGAGCCCT
>FWWM01000770.1_pt1 | contig 104353 bp, 94 predicted proteins | sample 2228351 | NCBI WGS metagenome assembly FWWM01 (sample SAMEA103939774, study PRJEB20133) | metagenome
AAATCGCTGACCGCGGCCGAACGCGCACGGCTTGTGCATCCGCTCGTCGGCATGGTGATCCTGTTCGCGCGCAACTTCGCGAGCATCGAGCAGCTCGCGGCATTGACCGCCGAGATCCATGCGCTGCGCAGCCCGCCGCTGCTGATTGCGGTCGACCACGAAGGCGGGCGCGTGCAGCGGTTTCGCGAAGGCTTCACGGCGATTCCGGCGATGCAGGAACTCGGCCGGCTGTGGGATCAGGACGTGCTGCTCGCGTGCCGGACGGCCGTCTCGGCCGGCTACGTGCTCGCCGCCGAACTACGCGCACACGGCGTGGACCTGAGCTTCGCGCCGGTGCTCGACATCGCGTGGGGGCGCAGCGGCGTGATCGGCGATCGCGCCCTGCACTCGGATCCGCGCGTCGTGGCGATGCTGGCGAATCACCTGGTGCACGGGATGCTGCTGGCGGGCATGGCCAACTGCGGCAAGCACTTCCCGGGCCACGGCTGGGCCGAAGCGGACTCGCACGTCGCCATCCCGGTCGACGAGCGATCGCTCAACGAGATCCTGCACGCCGACGCGGCACCGTACCGCTGGCTCGGTGTCGCGCTCGCCTCGGTGATGCCGGCGCACGTGATCTACTCGAAGGTCGACCGCCAGCCGGCGGGCTTCTCGCGCGTCTGGATCGAGGACGTGCTGCGCGGCCGGCTCGGTTTTTCCGGAGCGGTGTTCAGCGACGACCTGTCCATGGAAGGCGCGCGCATGGCCGGCGACGTCGTGCAGAGCGCGCAGGCCGCGCTGGATGCCGGCTGCGATTTCGTTCTCGTCTGCAACGACGCCGGTGCGGCGGAGCGGACGCTGGCCGGGCTCCGATGGCATCGCACCGACGCGTTCGAGCAGCGCCTTTCCCGGCTGCGGCCGCGCGGCCCGGCGCCGACGATGGACGATCTGCGTGCCAGCGAGATCTACCGCGGCGCCCAGGCCGATTTGCAGGCGTGGCGCGTCGCGCTCGCCTGAGAACGGGTGAAGCTGTCCGCGCCGGCGGGCCGCGCAGCGGCCAGATTTGGCGTTTCCATGCCCGCGGCCATCGCGGAGCACCGTCGGAGCGCGACTATGCGCGTTCGACGTAGCTGCCGTCGTCGGTCTTGACGCGGACTTTCTCGCCGGCGTTGACGAACGGCGGCACCTGGACGGTGATGCCCGTCTCCAGCTTCGCCGGCTTGAAGGTGGTGGTGGCCGTCGCGTTCTTGATTCCGGGCTCGGTTTCCACGACCTGGAGCACGACGGTGGCAGGCAGTTCGACGCCGATCGTGCGGCCGTTGTGGAAGTTGATATCGACTTCCATGTTCGGCAGCAAATAGCCGGTCTGGCCTTCGAGGTAGTCTGCGCTCAGGGTCAACTGCTCGTAGGTCTCGTTGTCCATGAAGACGTAGCTGTCGCCGTCCTGGTACGAGTAGACCATGCGGCGCTTGTCGATGTACGGGCGCTCGACCTTCTCGTCGGTCGAGAGCCGCTCGTTGCGCTTCTGCCCGCTTTCGATGTCCTTCATCTCGAGCTGCATATACGCGCCGCCGCGTCCGCCGACGTGCACGTGGTAGCTCTTCAGCACGCGCCACAGTCGCTTGTCCCATTCGATCAGGTTGCCTGCGCGGATTTCGGTGGCGAGAATCTTGGCCATGAGCGTGTCCTGCGGGTTGCGCGGCGCGGACGCCGCAATGCCCCGTAAAATCAAAGCATCGTGTTTTCCGGAAAGCCCGTCATTATAGGCGGGCGGGGTCGCCCCGACCGTGTCCGACCCGAACGTCGAAGCCTTCGATCCCCGCGCCGTCGTCGACCGCCTGCCGCAGCTTCCCGGCGTGTACCGGATGCTCGACGCGGCGGGCAACGTCCTTTACGTCGGCAAGGCGCGCGACCTGAAGAAGCGCGTCGCATCGTACTTCAACAAGGGGGTGGGCCCGCGCATCGCGCACATGCTTGCGCGCGTGGCGGCGATCGAAACGACGGTCACGCGCTCGGAAGCCGAGGCGTTGCTGCTCGAGAACAATCTGATCAAGTCGCTCGCGCCGCGTTACAACATCCTTTTTCGCGACGACAAGTCGTATCCGTACCTCAAGTTCACCGACCATCGCTTCCCGCGCATCGCCTACTACCGCGGCGCCACCGACCGCAAGGCGCGTTACTTCGGCCCGTATCCGAACGCGTGGGCGGTCAAGGACAGCATCCAGCTCCTGCAGAAGGTGTTCCGGCTGCGCACCTGCGAGGACACCGTCTTCAGCCATCGCTCGCGGCCCTGCCTGCTGCACCAGATCCAGCGTTGCAGCGCGCCCTGCGTCGGGTTGATCGACGAGGCAGCCTACGCGCAGGACGTCGACCGCGCGGTCCGTTTCCTGCGCGGGCAGACCGGCGAGGTGATCGCCGAGCTAGAGGCGCGCATGAAGACGTTCGCCGACGCGCTGAAGTTCGAGCAGGCGGCGGCGGTACGCGATCAGCTCGGCGCGCTCGCGCGCGTGCTGCACCAGCAGGCGGTCGACACCACCGGCGGCGACACCGATGCCGACGTGATCGCGGTTGCCCTGGATGGCGGGCAGGCGTGCGTCAACCTCGCGATGGTGCGGGGCGGTCGGCATCTCGGCGACAAACCGTACTTTCCGGCCGTCGCGACCCGCGGCGGCGACGCCGGCATCGACGCGGCCGAAATGCTCGAGGCGTTCATTTCGCAGCATTACGTCGAGCATGCGGCGCCCGCGGTGCTGATCGTCAACGCCGACGTCCACGCGGTCGAGCTGCAGTCGATGCTCGGTGACGAGGCGCGCAAGGTGCAGATCCTGCGGCACCCGCAGGGACAGCGGCGCCGCTGGCTCGAAATGGCCGAGGCCAACGCGAAGCTCGCGCTCGCGCGCCGGCTCGCCGAGGAAGGGTCGCAGGCCGCCCGTACGCGCGCGCTCGTGCAGACCCTGGGCATCGAGCCGCAGGACGGCGATCCCGCGAAGCTGCGCGTCGAGTGCTTCGACGTCAGCCACACGATGGGGGAGGCCACGCAGGCCGCGTGCGTGGTCTACCACGGCCATGCGCTGCAACCGGCCGAGTACCGCCGCTTCAACATCGAAGGCATCGCCGGCGGCGACGACTACGCGGCGATGCGCCAGGCACTGGCCCGGCGCTATACGCCGGTGGCGCGCGGCGAGGGCAGTCTGCCCAACCTCGTCCTGATCGACGGCGGGCAGGGGCAGGTGTCCGTCGCAAAACAGGTGTTCGAGGAGCTGGGTCTGGACAGCGGTGTCATCGTCGGGGTCGCCAAGGGGGAAGAGCGCAAGGTCGGGCTGGAGGAGCTCGTGTTCGCCGACGGCCGGCCGCCGCTGCGGCTCGGCCGCGAATCCCAGGCGCTGATGCTGATTGCGCAGGTCCGCGACGAGGCGCACCGCTTCGCAATCACCGGCATGCGCGCACGGCGCGCGAAGGCGCGACAGACCTCGCAGCTCGAGCAGCTCGAGGGCATCGGACCGAAGCGGCGTCAGAAGCTGCTCGCGCGCTTCGGCGGCCTGCGCGGGCTGCACGCCGCCTCGATCGAGGACATCGCTCGGGTCGAAGGCGTTTCGCGTAAGCTCGCCGAGCGCATCTACGCGCAACTGCACGGACAACCGGGTTGAACCGCGATGCCTCTGAACACGCCGATGGTGCTGACCTGGGCGCGGATCGCGATGATCCCGATGGTCGTCGGCGTGTTCTATCTGCCCGACGCACTGCTTCCGGCACACTGGAAGAACGCCTCGGCGTGCGCGCTGTTCACGCTCGCGGCGATTACCGACGGCTTCGACGGCTATCTCGCGCGCAAGTACGGGCAGATCACGCGGCTGGGTGCCTTCTTGGACCCGGTCGCCGACAAGCTGATGGTCTGCGCGGCGCTGGTCGTTCTGCTCGCGCTCGGCCGCGTCGACGAGTTCGTCGCGCTCGTGATCGTCGGCCGCGAGATCACCGTCTCGGCGCTGCGCGAATGGATGGCGCAGATCGGCGCCTCCGCCAGTGTGGCGGTCAACTGGCTCGGCAAGTTCAAGACCATCATGCAGATGGTCGCGATCCCGGTGCTGCTGTACCACGACCCGCTGTTCGGTGTCGTCCCGGTGGCCGCGATCGGTACCTGGCTGATCTACATCGCCGCGGCGCTGACCGTGTACTCGATGCTCTATTACCTGAAGCTCGCCTGGCCGCACCTCACCGAACGCGATCGGGCGTAAGTCCCGGGCGGCCTCGCTTTTGACAGAGAGGACGCCGCCGCTATAATTCGCGGCGCTTCGCGGGAATAGCTCAGTTGGTAGAGCGCAACCTTGCCAAGGTTGAGGTCGCGAGTTCGAGACTCGTTTCCCGCTCCAGTCCTGCAAGGGGAAGCCGAGCGCTTCCCCTTTTTCTTCCGGTGTCCCGCACCGGATGCGCCGCTACAATGCGTCGCGCGGCGGGGTGGCAGAGTGGCCATGCAGCGGACTGCAAATCCGTGTACGCCGGTTCGATTCCGACCCCCGCCTCCAATCTCTCGATGCTCGCGACGCGATGCTCGTGAGCGCGGATGCCGCGGTGGTGAAACGGGTAGACACAGCGGACTTAAAATCCGCCGCAAGCGCAAGCGAGCATGCCGGTTCGACTCCGGCCCGCGGCACCACAGGACCACGATGGCAGTGAAAGTGTTCGATCTGCGCTGCGATAACGAGCACCCGTTCGAGGGGTGGTTCGGCTCCGAGGGCGATTTCGAGTCGCAGCAGGCGCGCGGGTTGCTCGAATGCCCGCTGTGCGGCTCGAAGCAGGTGCGTCGGTTGCCGAGCGCGCCGCGACTGAACCTCGGCGTGCCCGCGGCCGAGCCGAAGCGGGAAGCGGCGCTGCCGACCGCCGCGCAGATGCAGGCGTTGCTGATCAAAATGGCGCGCGAGATCGCCGCGAACACCGAGGATGTCGGCGAGCGCTTCGCGGAAGAGGCGCGTCGCATCCATTACAAGGAGGCGCCCGAGCGCGGCATCCGCGGCGTCACCACCCAGGCGGAGGCGGCCGCGCTCGAAGAAGAAGGGATCAGCGTCGTTCCGCTGCCCTTCGCCGATCTGCTCAAGAATCCGTTGCAGTAGCCGCGCGGTTGATCGCTGCGGTTGCGCCGAGCAGGGGCTGCAGCGCCGCGTGCAGCGATGCGAACGTGAACGGCTTGGCAAGCACGTCATCCATTCCGGCCGCGACGCACCGTGCACGCGTCTGCGGAAATGCGTCGGCGGTCAGGGCGACGATCGGCATGCGGCGCGCCGCCGTCAGCGTCTCGCGGGCGCGGATCCGTCGCGTCGTTTCGATGCCGTCGATGCCGGCCATGTGCAGGTCCATCAGTACCGCGTCGAACGTCCGGTGTTCCAGCTTGTCGAGCGCCTCTTCGCCGCCGCTCGCCACGGTCACTGCGCAGCCCATCAGCGTCAACATTTCGCGCGCGACGATCTCGTTCACGGCGTCGTCTTTGACCACCAACACGTCGGCGTCGAGCGTCTGCCCGAGGTCTGCGTCCTCTGCCGCGGCCAGCGCCGCGGCGGGCTGGAAGCGCATCGTGAACCAGAAGGTGCTGCCTTGGCCCTCGCGGCTCTGAACACCGATCTGGCCGTCCATCAGTTCCACCAGGCGGCGGCAGATGCTCAGTCCGAGCCCGGCGCCGCCGTGGCGACGCGTGTTCGTGCCGTCGACCTGCTCGAACGGCCGGAAGATCCGATCGAGATGGTTTGCGGCGATGCCGATGCCGGTGTCGCGGACGCGGAACACCAGACGGTCGGCGGACGCCGGATCGCGGGCGACCTCGAGCGTCACGTTTCCCACGTGGGTGAACTTCAGTGCGTTGGTCAGCAGGTTGCCGACGACCTGCCGCACACGCGCTTCGTCGGCGGCAATGTGCTCCGGCACGTCCGGATCGATCCGCAGTTCGAGCGCGAGCCCGCGCTGCCGCGCACGCGGCTGCATGCCCGCCAGCAAGTCGTCGAGCACTCCGCGCAGCGAGAAGGGAGCACTGTGCAGTTGCACCGCATCGGCTTCCAGCCGGGAGAAGTCGAGCAGGTCGCTGAGCAGGCGCAGCAACGACAGCGCGCTGTGGTGCACGACCTGTAGCTGCTTGCGCTGGGTTTCGGTGAGCGGATCGGCGAGCAGCACCTCGGTCATCCCGATCACGCCATTGAGCGGTGTACGGATTTCGTGGCTCATCGTCGCCAGGAAGATGGACTTGGCGTGGCTCGCGCGGTCGGCGGCGGCGCGAGCCTCCTCGGCGTCGCGGCGCGCACGTTGCGCTTCGGCGAGTGCGGCCTGCGACTCGCGATGTACCCGCGTGCGCTCGGCGACCTCGCGTTCGAGCGCATCTTTCTGCTGCTGGATGCGCGTGGCGCGACGAACCACGCCGAGCAGCGCGAGATAGAGCAGCCCCATCAGTGCGACCGTCGGCCCGACGATGCGCCGGCGTGCGGCGCTGATCGCCCGCGCAAGCGCGGTGACGTCGTCGTAAATCTCGACCACGCCGACGATCGCACCGTCCCCGCTTCGCAGCGGCAGGTACGAGCCGATCAGGAAGACATCCTGGATCGCGCCACCGAACGCCTCGAAGCGGTTGCGGAAGCTGAGCTGGCTGAAGGGCGTGCCGCGTGAGGCGGAGACGAATCCCGCGTAGTCGGTCTTTCGCTCGCCAATCTGCTGGCGCTCGCTGGAGAAGACCGTCAGTCAGTCGCCGGTAAAGGTCTTCAGTTTGCGGATCGACGTGCCGGCAACCGCCTGCGCGAAGTGCTGCGCGACCGCCCCGACGATCTCATCTTCGGCGGCCGGCGCGGTCCTCCGCGCCAGCAGTGCGTCCACCTGTGCACGCTCGGCGACCGACCACTGGTTGATCATCAGCTGCAGTTGCGCGAGGTTTTTCTGCTCGCCCTGTTCGATCAGCGCACGCTCGGCCTGCCAGCCGTACAGCCACGCCAGGAGCGAAGCGACGCCGGCGATTGCGGCGAGGCTCAACAGCGAGAAGTAGCGAACGAAGCGGAAAGGGCGCGTGGACGCGTGCGCGGCGGAGTCCACCGGGTCGTCGGAGTCCACGGGGCGGGTCATAGGCTGAATTGACCTCGTCAGGATAGCCGTATGCCCCCAGGGGTAAGCCGCAAATAGCTTGCGAAAGGCCGTTCACTTCGGGCACGCGGACGCGGTCGCGAGCGTGCGACGCTGACCGAACGAGAACGCGGCACCGGCTCCGAATCCGGCGGCAGTGTCGGAGGCCGGGCCGCCGCGCCCGAACCCCTCATCGAGCGCGCAGCCGGTAGCCGACCGCCGCCAACGGATCCTTGCGGCGGACTCCGCGCGCCGCGAAGCACATCGATGCGCTTTGCGCGCCCCCGTGGGCCGACCCCTCGGGGATCGACGTGCACGTCCGAGGCGCATCGCCGTTTGCCGGGCTCATCGAGCGTATCCGGAGCGAGCATCCGAGCACCGTTTTTCTGCGCGTGCGGTCAGACGCTCGACGACCCGCACCGCCGCCAGGTCCATACGGTGCTTTGTTGCCGGACGCGCAGGTCGCGTCCTCAGCACGCGACATGGTGCCGCTGCGTTTGCGCAAAGGGAGCGCTACGCCAAGGCCCGACGCGTCGACTACTGCGGATACGTACCAGGCACGAGGATCGACCGGTCGACCTCACGGATGTCTCGGCGGCCGCAGAACGCCATCGTGAGGTCCAGCTCCCTGGCGATGATCTCAAGACACTTGGTCACGCCGGCTTCGCCGAGCGCGCCGAGCCCGTAGAGGAAGGCGCGGCCGATCATCGTGCCGCGCGCGCCGAGCGCGACCGCTTTCAGCACGTCCTGGCCCGAGCGGATTCCGCTGTCCAGCCACACCTCGATCTTCGAGCCGACCGCGTCGACGATCGACGGCAGCACGTCGATCGCCGCCGGCGCGCCGTCGAGCTGACGGCCGCCATGATTGCTGACGACGAGCGCATCGGCCCCGGTGACCGCGGCGAGTTTCGCATCCTCCACGTCCATGACGCCTTTGAGGATCAGCGGACCGCCCCAGCGCTTCCTGACCCACTCGACGTCGTTCCAGTTCAGCGTCGGGTCGAACTGCTGAGCCGTCCATGCCGACAGCGAACTCATGTCGTCGACGCCGCGCACGTGCCCGACGATGTTGCCGAACTGGCGCCGGCGCGTGCGCAGCATCCCGAGACACCAGCGCGGCTTGGTCATCATGTTCAGAACGTTGGGCAGCGTCAGCCGCGGCGGGGCCGACAGGCCGTTTTTCAGGTCCTTGTGGCGCTGGCCGAGGATCTGCAGGTCGAGCGTCAGCATCAGCGCCGAGCACTTCGCCGCCTTCGCGCGCTCGATCAGCCGTTCGACAAAGGCGCGATCGCGCAGCACGTAGAGCTGGAACCAGAACGGCTTCGTCGTGTGCTCGGCGACGTCCTCGATCGAGCAGATACTCATCGTCGACAGCGTGAACGGCACGCCGAACTTCTCGGCCGCGCGTGCGGCGAGGATCTCGCCGTCGGCGTGCTGCATCCCGGTCAACCCGGTGGGCGCAAGCGCGACCGGCATCGCGACCTCCTGGCCGGCCATCGTCGTTCGCAGGCTGCGGCCCTCCATGTTGACCGCCACTCTCTGGCGCAGCTTGATGCGCTGAAACTGCGACGAGTTTTCCCGGTACGTCGTTTCGGTCCACGAACCGGAGTCGGCGTAGTCGTAGAACATCTGCGGCACGCGTCGCTGCGCGAGCAGGCGCAGATCCTCGACGTTGGTGATGACGGCCATGCGATGCTCAGCGGCGCTCGTACTGGGTCGAGCCGAACAGCGTCTGCTTGTCGCGGTCGGTCATCTGCGGCCTGCGACGATCCGCGAGCACCTTGATGCCGCGCTGAACGGCCGGCCGCGCTTCGACCGCCTGGTACCAGCGCTCGACGTTCGGATAGTCGGCGAGATCGACGCCCTGGTTCGCGTGCGAGCGCGTCCACGGATAGATCGCGATGTCGGCGATCGAGTATTCACCGGCGAAGTAGGGCACTTCGGCGAGCCGCCGGTCCATCACGCCATACAGGCGCTTGGCTTCGTTGGTGTAGCGGTCGATCGCATACTGGATCTTCTCCGGCGCGTAGATCCGGAAGTGATGCGCCTGGCCGAACATGGGACCTACACCGCCCATCTGGAACATCAGCCACTGCAGCGCGACGTACTTGCCGCGCACGTCGGACGGCAGAAAGCGACCGGTTTTGCCGGCCAGATAGATCAGGATCGCGCCGGATTCGAACAGCGAGATCGGCTTTCCGTCGGGGCCTTCGCTGTCGACGATCGCGGGGATCTTGTTGTTCGGGCTGATCCGCAGGAACTCGGGCTTGAACTGATCGCCGGCGCCGATGTCGACCGCGTGCACGCGGTACGGCAGGCCGCATTCCTCGAGCATGATGTGGATCTTGTGGCCGTTCGGCGTCGGCCACGAATACAGGTCGATCATCGGGTTCTCCTTTCGGGTCGGTCGGTCGCGCGGCGGTCGCGCGTTGCCGCTCAGCGCGTCGCGGGCGGCGGAACGTGTCTGGCGATTTCGAGTTTCGCGATCGCGTTGCGGTGGACTTCGTCGGGACCGTCGGCGAGCCGCAGCGTGCGCGCCAGCGCGTACGCGTAGGCGAGCGGAAAATCGTCGCAGACGCCCCCGCCGCCGTGCGCCTGGATCGCCCAGTCGAGCACGGTGCAGGCGACGTTGGGCGCGACGACCTTGATCATCGCGATCTGCGCTCGCGCCGCCTTGTTGCCGACGGTGTCCATCATGTAAGCGGCCTGCAGCGTCAGCAGCCGCGCCTGATCGATCATGCAGCGCGCTTCGGCGATGCGCTCCTGCCAGACGGTCTGCTTCGCGACCGGCGCGCCGAAGGCGACGCGACTTGCCAGCCGCTTGCACATCAGCTCGAGCGCGCGTTCGGCCAGACCGATCGAACGCATGCAGTGGTGGATGCGACCCGGGCCGAGGCGGCCTTGCGCAATCTCGAAGCCGCGCCCTTCGCCGAGCAGGATGTTCGACGCCGGCACGCGCACGTCGTCGAACTCGACCTCCATGTGGCCGTGCGGCGCATCGTCATAGCCGAACACGGTGAGCGGCCGGATCACCCTGACCCTCGGCGTATCGGCCGGCACCAGGATCATCGACTGCTGCGCGTGCTTGGGCGCATCGGGATCGGTCTTGCCCATCACGATGTAGAGCCTGCAGCGCGGATCGCCCGCACCGGAGGTCCACCATTTGCGGCCATTGATCACGTATTCGTCGCCGACACGTCTGATCGACGTCTGGACGTTGGTCGCATCCGACGAGGCCACCGCCGGCTCGGTCATCGCGAAGGCCGAACGGATCTCGCCCGCCAGCAACGGCTCGAGCCACCGCTTCTTCTGCTCGGGCGTGCCGTAGCGTTCGAGCGTCTCCATGTTGCCGGTGTCCGGCGCGCTGCAGTTGAAGACCTCGGACGCCCACGGCACGCGGCCCATGATCTCCGCCAGCGGTGCGTATTCGATGTTCTTCAGCCCCGCGCCGTAAGGCGAATCGGGCAGGAACAGGTTCCACAGCCCGACCGCGCGCGCCTTGGGTTTCAGCTCCTCGACGAGCCTTGTCGGCGTCCAGCGCCTTCCCTGGCGGGTGTTCTCCTCGATTTCGTCGTAAAAGCGCCGTTCGTTCGGGTAGATGTGTTCGTCCATGAACGCGCGCACACGCTGCTGCAGCTCGCGCACTTTCGGCGAGTATTCGAATTGCATCGCGGCCTCCGTGGCGGCGAAGCATAGCGCCGCCCGATTGCCGCGCGCGCACCGTGCGTATAGATTCCGCGGGCAGAGCGCGGGGGTGATGGATGAAGGCGATCGTCTGCCATGAATGGGGGGGGCCGCACAGACTGCGGTTCGGCGAGCTGCCGCTGCCCGAGCCGAAAGCGGGCGAAGTGCGGCTGAAGGTGCTCGCGGCCGGCGTGAACTTCCCGGACGCGCTGATCATCCAGAAGAGATACCAGGTGCAGCCGCCGCTGCCGTTCGTCCCGGGCACCGAGGTCGCCGGTGTCGTCGACGCCGTCGGCGAGGGCGTGAGCCTCGCGAAGGGAACGCGCGTCGTCGCGTTCGTCGGCACGGGTGGCTTCGCCGAGTACGTCTGCGCGAACGCGGCGCTGACGATTCCGCTGCCCGCCGGCGTGCCGGACGAGGTCGCGGCCGGTTTCACGATGACCTACGCGACCTCGCAACACGCGCTCCGTGACCGAGCGCAACTGCAAGCCGGCGAAACGCTGCTCGTGCTGGGCGCCGGTGGCGGCGTGGGACTGGCGGCGGTCGAACTGGGCAAGCTCGCCGGCGCGCGCGTGATCGCCGCGGCATCGACCGACGAGAAGCTTGCGGCCTGTCATGCCGCGGGCGCCGACGCGCTGATCAACTACTCGACACTCGATCTGCGCGAATCGGTCAAGACGTTGACCGACGGCAAGGGCGCCGACGTCGTCTACGACCCGGTCGGCGGCGGCTACACCGAACCGGCGCTGCGCGCGCTCGGCTGGCGCGGCCGGCTGTTGGTCGTCGGCTTCGCCAACGGCGAAATCCCGTCGATCCGGATCAACCTGCTGCTGCTGAAGGAGGCGTCGCTGGTCGGCGTGTACTGGGGCGAGTTCGCCAAACGCGAACCGAAAGCCAACGCCGGCATGATCGGCGAGCTGATGGGATGGCTCGCGCAGGGCAGGCTCAAGCCGCGCGTGTCGCACGTCTATCCGCTGCACGAAACGCCGCGCGCGCTGGACGACCTGCTGCACCGGCGCGCGATCGGCAAGCTGGTAATCCGACCTTGAACGCCCGGCACCGCCGCCCGCGCTACGCCTGCTGCGCGTACTTCCAACCCAGCTCCGCGAGCGCCTTCGCGTTCGCGCCCGCGTGCCGGGCGGTGTCGCTGGACGCCAGCCCCTCCGTGTAGCGCTTGTAGACGCCCTGCAGGATCGCGGCGATGCGGAACAGGTTGTACGCGAGATAGAAGTTCCAATGCTCGATGCGCGCGCGCCCGGTGCGCTCGCAATAGCGCCGGATGTACTCGGCTTCGCTCGGAATGCCCAGCGCGGCGTGGTCCAGCCCCGCGATACCGCGGAATGCGCCCGGCGGGATGTGCCAGCTCATGCAGTGGTAGCTGAAGTCCGCCAGCGGATGGCCGAGCGTCGACAGTTCCCAGTCGAGGATCGCGATGATTTTCGGTTCGGTCGGATGGAAGATCAGGTTGTCCATCCGGTAGTCGCCGTGCACGACCGCGGTTTCGTCGCCCGGCGGAACGTGTTGCGGCAGCCATTCGATCAGCCGGTTCATCGGCTCGATCTTCTCGGTCTCGCTCGCCTGGTACTGCTTGCTCCAGCGGCCGATCTGCCGCGCGAAGTAGTTGCCCGGCTTGCCGTAGTCCGAAAGCCCCGCGCGTTCGATGTCGACCGTGTGAAGCTGCGCGACCGCGCGGTTCATCTCGTCGTAGATCGCCGCGCGCTCGGCCGGATTCGACTGCGGCAGCGACTGCTCCCAGAAGATTCGTCCTTCGACGTGCTCCATCACGAAAAATGCGCGGCCGATCACGCTTTCGTCCTCGCACAGCACGTGCACCTGCGGCACCGGAATGCCCTGCGCGCGCAGCGCGCGCATCACGCGGAACTCGCGTTCGATCGCGTGCGCCGACGGCAGCAGCTTGGCGACCGGCCCCGGCTTGCTGCGCATCACGTATTTCGCCGACGGTGTGGTCAGCAGATAGGTCGGATTCGACTGCCCGCCCTGGAACTGCCTGACCTCGAGCGGCCCGGCAAAGCCCGGCAGATTCGCGGCCAGGTAGGCCGCCAGCGGCTCGACGTCGAAGCGGTGGCGTTCGGTGACTTCTCCGAGTCGGCTCATGTCGGCTCCGGTTCGGGGCGTGCCCGCGACTTCAGATATTTCTGCAGCAGTTCTTCCATCGTCGACAGCCGCGTGCCGGTGCGCAGCGTATCGATCGCGCAGAAGTTGACGACGCGCACGACGCTCTTGGCGGGCGTGGGCCCGACGTCGATCACGTTCAGGCAGCCGGCGTCCTGCGCGAGCCCGCCGAGGAAGACGTGCTGACCGGTCAGAAACCATGACAGCACGGCGCGATTGACGCCGCCGTGCGCGACCAGCAGCGCGGTGTCCCAGTCGTCGTCCGCCAGCAACCGCTGCAGCGCCGGCAGCGCGCGGTCGAGCAGCTCGCCGATCGTCTCGCCGCCGAGAAAGCGCGTTTCGCGTGGCACCGCGCCTTCGAAGGCGGCGAGGAACGCATCGCGCAGTTCGTCGTCGCGGATCGCCGATAACCGACCGCCGCGGATTTCCTGGAAGTCGAGCCAGTGTTCGATCGGCGGATCGAGCCGGGCGGCTTCGAGCACGTGCCGCGCGGTTTCGCGCGTTCGCCGCAGCCCGCTGGTGACGACGCGATCGACCGCAGTGTCGCGCAGTGCCTGGCCCATCGCGCGTGCCTGCGCGACGCCCTGCGCGGTCAGCGGGACATCGTCGGGCGGGTAGGGGCGGCCGTCGGCGTCGAAGTAATCGACCGAGCCGTGACGCATCAGCAGCAACCGGCGGCGCTCGACATGCATCACGACGCCCTCACCGCGCCGCTCGCGATGAACCCGGCGATCGCGCTTTCGTCGAAGCCGAGCTCCTGCAGCAGTTCGCGCGTGTGTGCGCCGGGGGCGGGTGCCGGGCGCGGCGCAAATTCGTGCGCGGTCATCTGCGCGAGCGGGCCGACATGCGTCACGCCGCCGCGCTTGTGCACGACTTTTCGCGCGGCGAACTGGGGCTGTGCGAGCGCTTCGGCCGGTTTGAGCACCGGCACCACACACGCGTCGATGCGCGCGAAGAGCGCGGTCCAGTGCGCGAGCGGCTGCGCGCGCAGCCGCTCGGCAACCCGCTGAGCGGTTTGCTGCGCCGCTTCCGATCCCGGCGCCTCGCCGAGCGACCAGTGATTGGGCTTCAGCTCCGGCAGGCCGATCGCGTCGCAAAACGACTGCCAGAACTTCAGCTCCAACGCGCCGACCGCCAGTTCGCCGCCGTCGGCCGTCTCGTAGACGCGATAGCAGGGCGCCCCGCCGGTCAGCAGTGACCGCTCCGCGCGTGGCGACGCACCCGCGTCGAGCGCCGCGTGCGCAAAGAAGTGATGCGCGAGCAGCCCGTCGGTCATCGCGACATCGACGTAGCGACCCACGCCGGTGCGCTGCGCGCCGATCACCGCGATCAGCAGGGTGGAGAGGGCGGACAGCGCGCCGCCGAGCAGATCGCCGAGCTGCAGGTTCGGGATCGCCGGACGGCCCTGCGCGCGGATCTGGTCGAGCACGCCGCTCATCGCCAGGTAGTCGATGTCGTGCCCTGCCGCCTGCGCGAGCGGGCCGTTCTGCCCGTAGCCCGACAGCGAGCAGACGACGAGCTTCGCATTGCGCGCGTGCAGCGTGTCCCAACCGAGGCCGAGCCGCGCCATCACGCCGGGACGAAAGCTTTCGATCAGCGCATCGGCCGTGTCCACGAGTTTCAACAGCACTTCGCGGCCGGCGTCGGACTTCAGATCGATGCGGATCGAACGCTTGCCGCGGTTGACGGCCGCGAAGATGGCGTTGACGCGCGCGTCTTCGGCGTCAGCGACCTGCGGCGGAAAACCGCGCAGATAGTCGCCGTCGCCTGTGTCCTCGACCTTGATCACGTCGGCGCCGAAGTCTGCGAGATGCATCGTCGCCGCCGGCCCGGGCAGAAGCCGCGTCAGGTCGACGATGCGCAGCCCGGCGAGCGGGGCCTGCGAAGATGCGTTCATGCGATCGACTCGATCCGTTCGGTCACGTCGAGCCAGCGGCTTTCCAGCGACTCGAGCTGCTGCGCAAGCTCGCCGCGTTGCCTGAGCGCGGCGGCGACGTCGTCGGGTTGCCCCGAATGATAGAAGTCCGGATCGGCCAGGCGCGCATCGAGCTCGCGCAGTGCGGCCGAAGTGCGCGCGATTTCGGCCTCGAGCCTCGTCAGCTCCGCTTGCAACGGTCTGCGGGCCGCGGCCAGTCGCTGCCGCTGCTGCGCCTCCTGTTTCCTGATCTCGCGCCGGTTCGGCACCGCTTCTTCGGCCGGTGTCGCGGTGCGCTCGCGCCGGCTGGCGAGCACCAGCGCCGCATAGTCGTCGAGATCGCCGTCGAATGCGTCGAGCCGACCGTCGTGCACGAGCCAGAGCTTGTCGACGGCGGCGCGCAACAGATGACGGTCGTGCGACACCAGCAGCAGCGCGCCGTCGAAGGACGACAGCGCGACCGTCAGCGCCTCGCGCGTTTCCATGTCCAGGTGGTTGGTCGGCTCGTCGAGCACGAGCAGGTTGGGGCGCAGCCACGCCAGCAGCGCCAGTGCGCAGCGCGCCTTCTCTCCGCCCGACATCGGCCCGACCGGGCGTGTGGCCATTTCGCCCGAGAAGCGGTAGGCGCCGAGGAAGTCGCGCAGCTCCTGTTCGCGCGCTGCGGGCGCGAGCCGGCGCAGGTGCTGCAGCGGACTTTCGTCCGGTCGAAGCCGGTCGAGCTGGTGCTGCGCGAAGTAGCCGATCGCCAGTCCCGGGCCGCGCCGCAGTTCGCCCGCGGCGGGCGCCAGTTCGCCGGCGATCGCCTTGACGAGCGTGGACTTGCCGGCGCCGTTGACGCCGAGGATGCCGATGCGATCGCCGGAACGCACCAGGAACTTCACGTCGTCGAGGATCGTGCGCTCCCCGCCCGCGGTCGCATACGCGAGCCGCAGGTCCTCGGCGTCGATCAGCCGCTCGGGCAGTTTCCGCGGCTCGAGAAACTCGAAACGCCACTCGCGCCGCGCGCGCACCGGCTCGACCGCCTGCAACCGCTCGAGCATCTTGATCCGGCTCTGCGCCTGGCGCGCTTTCGTGGCCTTGGCGCGAAAACGGTCGACGAACCGCTGCAGGTGTGCGGCCGTGCGTTCGTACGCCCGGGCCGCCGCATCCTGCTGCCGCTGCTGCTCGATCCAGGCGGCTTCGAAGGCGCTGTAGTGGCCGGCGTAGCGGCGGATCGTGCCGTCGGCGACGTGCCAGGTCGTCGTCGTGCAGCGGTCGAGGAACTCGCGGTCGTGCGAGATCAGCAGAACGGTCGCCGCCTGGCGTTTCAGCCACGCCTCGAGCCAGATCACCGAGTCGAGGTCGAGGTGGTTGGTCGGCTCGTCGAGCAGCAGCAGGTCGGCCGGTCGCAGCAGCGCGCGCGCCAGCGCGAGCCGGTTGCGCCAGCCGCCGGAGAACTCCGACACGCGCCGCTGCGCGTCGCGCTCGGCAAAGCCCAGCCCGTGCATGACCGCCTTGGCCTGCGCGACGATCGCCCCTTCGTTCAGTTCGGCCAGCGTCGCGTGCGCGTGCGCGAGCGTCAGGTCGTCATGACCGGCGAGTGCGGCCTGCAACTGTGCGCGCGCTGCGATCAGGGGCGCATGACCGGCGAGCACGTAGTCGAGCGCGGACTCGTCGGCGGCCTCGATGTCCTGCGCCACGTGCGCGATCCGATCGGGCGGCGGAGCCTCGAAATGGCCGGCTTCGATCGCGATCTCGCCGCGGATCGCGGCGAACAACGACGACTTGCCACAGCCGTTCGCGCCGACCAGCCCGATCCGCTCGCCCGGCGGCGCGATCAGCGAAACGCTGCGGTACAGGATGCGCCCCCCGCGCGCGAGCGCGAAGTCGGTGAGGCGAAGCATCTAGATCCGATTGCGGAGAACGGATGGCGCATTGCGCCCACCGCCGCACTGGCGCGAAGGCCCTGTTGCCGGGTGCCGAACGCAGCGGCCGAGATTTCGGGAACCGCGCACGCGCGACAGAGTCGGCGCGATCCGCGTCACGGCAGATCCTCCTGCCGCACGAGGAACACCATGTCGTCGCCGGCGCTGGTGGTCAGCCACGTCATCGGAATGTCTTTGAACTGCCGCTCGACCGTGGCCCGTTCCCCGCCGACCTCCACGATTAACAGCCCGCCGCGTTTCAGATGGTTGCGCGCCTCGCGCAACAGCCGCTTGATGACGTCCATGCCGTCGTCGCCGCCGGCCAGTGCGAGCCTCGGCTCGTGCGTGTATTCCTTCGGCAGCCTGCGCATCGATGCTTCGGTGACGTACGGTGGATTGCACAGGATCATGTCGTAGCGCCGGTTCGGCAGCGCCGTAAACAGGTCCGATTCGACGAGCCGGATCCGATCCTCGAGCCGGTAGTCGGCCACGTTGCGCCGGGCGACCGCGAGCGCATCCTTCGACACGTCGGCGGCGTCGATCTTCGCGCGCGGAAAGACGTCGGCGGCCATCACCGCGAGGCAGCCCGAACCGGTGCACATGTCGAGCACGTCGGCGACATCGTTCGGTTCCTGCACCCAGGGGTGCAGGCCGTCCTTCAACAGCTCCGCGATGAACGAGCGCGGAACGATCGCGCGTTCGTCGACATAAAACTTGTAGCCCTGCAGCCAGGCCTCCTGCAGCAGGTAGGCGGCGGGCACCCGCTTCCTGACGCGCCGTTCGATCAGCTGCAGCAAGGTATTAATCTCGGCGTGCGTCAGATAGGCGTCGAGAAAGACGTCGAGCCGCTCGATCGGCAGCTTCAGCGCGCGCATGACGATGAACACTGCTTCGTCGAAGGCGTCGACCTGGCCGTGGCCGAAAAACAGGTCGGCCTCGCTGAAGCGCGTCACCGCGAAACGCAGCACGTCGCGCAGCGTACGCAGATTGGCCTGGGCGTCGACGTTTGACATGATGGTCGTTCAGGCGAGCAGCAGCTCGAGCGTACGGCGGTGGACGTTCGTCAGCGGTTCCAGATCGTCGACAAGGATGTTCTCGTCGATCTTGTGGATCGACGCGTTGGGCGGTCCGAACTCGACGACCTGCGGGCAGACGGCGGCGATGAAGCGGCCGTCCGAGGTGCCGCCCGTGGTGGAAAGGCGCGCCTGGACGCCCGTGCATTCGGCGATCGCGCGACGGACGGCGTCGACCAGCGCACCGGGCGGCGTCAGGAACGGCTGCGCGCCGACGGTCCAGGCGATCTCGTAGTCGAGACCGTGTCGGGCGAGGATCGACTCGATCCGCCGCATCAACCCCTCGGCGGTCGATACCGGTGCGAAGCGCAGATTGAAGTCAACCTCGCACGTGCCGGGAATGACGTTGGACGCGCCGGTGCCGGCGCGGATGTTGGAGATCTGAAAGGTCGTCGGCGGAAAATACTCGTTGCCGCGATCCCACTCGGTGGCCGCGAGTTCCGCAAGCGCCGGCGCGAGTTCGTGCACCGGGTTGCGGGCCAGGTGGGGGTAGGCGACGTGCCCCTGCACGCCTCTGACTGTGAGCCTGCCCGACAGCGAGCCACGCCGTCCGTTCTTGATCGTATCGCCGAGCCGGTCGACCGAAGTCGGTTCGCCGACGATGCAGCAGTCGATCGCTTCGCCGCGCGCGGCGAGCTTCTCGACGACGGCCACGGTGCCGTCGGTGGCGGGACCTTCCTCGTCTGAGGTCAGCAGCAGCGCGATCGACCCGCGATGCGCCGGATGCGCGCGCACGAACGCTTCGGCCGCGACGACGAACGCGGCAATCGAGCTTTTCATGTCGCTGGCGCCGCGCCCGTACAGCCGGCCGTCGCGTTGCGTCGGCTCGAAAGGATCCGAATGCCATTGCGCGCGCGGCCCCGGCGGCACCACGTCGGTATGGCCGGCGAAGACGAACGTCGGCCGCGCCGAGCCGCGCCGCAGCCAAAGGTTGCTGACGCCGTTGCGATCGATGCGCTCGGCACGGAAGCCGAGCGGCGCCAGGCGCCGCGCGATCAGGTCCTGACAACCGTCGTCGTCCGGCGTGACCGAACGGCGGGCGATCAAGCGACAGGTCAGTTCGAGCGTTTCGGTCACGGGCAAGGCGGGGCAGAAGGCCCCGCATTATCCCGGAAAAGCCGCGTCAATCGACGCGCGCGGAGGGAAGTCCGCCCGGAAGCGTGCGCGCCGGGCTCAGATATTGAGCGTGAACTCGGAGAACGACGACGTGTCGTTGGCCGCTTTGTTGGGCGACTGCACCGGGATGGCCGGCTTGCCCGCGTTATTGATCAGCCACAGCAGGTTGTTCTTCGAATCGGCCGCCGCGAGCGCATCCTCGCGCGTGACCATGTCCTTCTGCAGCAGCTTGTACAGGCTCTGCTCGAACGACTGGCTCTCGGGCGCGAGGCTCTGTTCCATCGCCTCCTTGATGCCGGACACGTCGCCGCGTTCGATCAGCGAGGTCATCTGGCCGGCGTTCATCAGCACCTCGACCGCCGGCACGCGTCCGCCTTTCTTCGAGCGCACCAGACGCTGCGAGACGATGGCCTTCAGTGACGCGGCGAGGTCCTCGAACAGCGCCTGCCGCGTCTCCGGCGTATAGAAGCTGATCACGCGATTGAGCGCATGCGCGCTGTTGGTCGCGTGCATGGTCGCGACCACCAGGTGGCCCGACATCGAGTACGCGAGCGCAGCGGCCATCGTCTCGCGGTCGCGGATCTCGCCGATGAACAGGACGTCCGGCGCCTGCCGCATCGCATTGCGCAGCGCCGCGTGCAGGCTCCTGGCGTCGGTGCCGATCTCACGCTGGTTGATGATCGATTTCTTGTTGCGGAACAGGAACTCGATCGGGTCCTCGAAGGTCAGGATGTGCCCGGTGACGAGTTCGTTGCGGTGGTCGAGCATCGACGCGATCGACGTCGACTTGCCCGAGCCCGCCGCGCCGACCACGAGGATCAACCCGCGCCGCTCCATGATCAGATCCTTGAGCACGTCGGGTAGCATCAGTTCGTCGAGGCGCGGCACCTCGTGCGGAATGTAGCGGATGACCGCGGAGATCGAGCCGCGCTGCATGAACGCGCTCAGGCGGAAGCTTCCGACGCCGGCCATCGGCAGGCCGACGTTCAACTCGCGGGTGTCCTCCAGCTCGCGGAATTGCGCGTCGGTCAGGCGCTCGGCGAGCAGGCTCGCGATCGCCTGCGGCGCCAGCCGCTCCTGGTTGATCGGCACGCACACGCCGTTGATCTTGATCGTGATCGGCGAGCCGACCGCCAGATACAGGTCGGAGGCCTTCTTCTCCGCCATCAAATGGAAAAGTCGCTCGAGTGCCATCGGCTCCTCCGGATCACCACGCAGCGACGATACGCACCGGTCCTTGCCCCGTGAAGTCCCGCGATCGGGCGAATAACGCGGGCTTGCCTGCCGAACTCAGCGGCTCGCGCCGGCCTCGCGCAAAAGATCGTTGATCGCTGTCTTCGCGCGCGTCTGCGCATCGACGCGCTTGACGATCACCGCGCAGTACAGGCTGTACCTGCCGTCGGACGAAGGCAGGCTGCCCGACACGACCACGGAACCCGCGGGGATCCTGCCGTAGCTGACTTCGCCGGTGGCGCGATCGTAGATCTTCGTGCTCTGGCCGATATACACGCCCATGCTGATCACCGAGTTCTCCTCGACGATCACCCCTTCGACGATCTCCGAACGCGCGCCGATGAAACAGTTGTCCTCGATGATCGTCGGGTTCGCCTGCAGCGGTTCGAGCACGCCGCCGATGCCCACGCCGCCCGACAGGTGCACGTTCTTGCCGATCTGCGCGCACGAACCGACGGTCGCCCAGGTGTCGACCATCGTGCCTTCGTCGACGTACGCGCCGATGTTCACGTACGACGGCATCAGTACCACATTCCTGGCGACGAACGCGCCGCGACGGACCATGGCCGGCGGAACGACGCGGAAGCCGCCCGCGGCGAAGTCCCGCTCGGTGTAATCGGCGAACTTCCCGGGGACCTTGTCGTAGTAGCGGGTGAACCCACCGGACTCCATCACCCGGTTGTCCTGCAAACGGAACGACAGCAGCACGGCTTTCTTGATCCATTGGTGGACGATCCACTGGCCGCCGCGTTTTTCGGCCACGCGCAGTTCGCCGGCGTCGAGCTTTGCCAGCGTCTCGTCGACCGCCTGACGCACGTCGGCGGGCGCACTGGCCGGGGTCAGCTCGGATCGACGCTCCCACGCGCCATCGATGATTTGCTCGGTGTTCATCTCTTCCTCGACAGGGTTTCGGTGAATTCGACGATACGGCGCGCCGCGTCGAGCACCTCGTCCACACCGGCGACCAGCGCGATCCGCACGAAGCCGGCGCCGGGATTCATGCCGTCACGCGTGCGCGCGAGAAAACTGCCCGGAAGCACGGTCACGTTGCGTTCGGCGTACAGGCGCCGGGCGTATTCGGCGTCTTCGATCGGGGTGCGCGCCCACAGGTAGAAGGCGGCTTCGGGCATCGATGTCCGCAGAGCGCGGGCGACGATCGGCGTGGCCTGCGCGAACTTGGTCGCGTACAGGCGACGGTTTTCGCGCACGTGCGCCTCGTCCTTCCAGGCGGCGATGCTCGCAGCCTGCACCGGCGGACTCATCGCGCTGCCGTGATAGGTGCGATAAAGGAGGAACTTCTTCAGCAGCGCCGCATCCCCCGCGACGAAGCCCGAACGCAAACCGGGCACGTTCGATCGCTTCGACAGGCTGCCGAACACGACGAGCCGCGGAAAGCCGTCGCGGCCCAGTCTGTGCGCGGCTTCGAGACCGCCGAGGGGCGGACGCGTTTCGTCGAAGTAGATCTCGGAATAGCACTCGTCGGAGGCGATCACGAAACCGTGGCGGTCCGACAGATCGAACAGTTCGCGCCATTCCTCGATGGTCATCACGCGCCCGGTCGGATTGGCGGGCGAGCAGACATAGACGAGCTGGACGCGCCGCCACTCGTCCGGCGTCACGCGTCCGAACTCCATCCTGAACCCGTTGTCCGGCGTGGTCGGCAGGTACAGAGGCTGCGCACCGGCAAGCAGGGTCGCGCCTTCGTAGAGCTGATAGAAGGGATTCGGCGAGATCACCAACGCATCGCGCGTGCGATCGACGACCGCCTGCGCGAATGCGAACAACGCCTCGCGCGAACCGTTGACCGGCAGCACCTGGGTCGCCGGATCGAGCGCGGGCAGTCCGAAGCGACGCACGAGCCAGGCCGCGATCGCCTCGCGCAGTTCGGGCACGCCGATCGTGCTCGGATACTGGGCGAGCCCCGGTAGCGCCTTCGTCAAGGCCTCGAAGACGAACGGCGGGGTGGCGTGCTTCGGCTCTCCGATCGACAGGTTGATGTGCGGCAGTGCGGCGGGCGGGGTCGAACCCGCGAGCAGCTTGCGCAGCCGCTCGAACGGATACGGCTGCAGCTTGACGAGATCGGCATTCATCCGCGCATGCTCGACTGGGGCGCGAAGCGTCCCAGCTCGACGTACGGGGCGGCCTTCCAGCCGCGTTTGCGGTGTTCGGCGACGACCGTGGTGAAGATGCCGCCTCGCACGTACCAGCGCGCGGTCAGCCGCATGAAGCGCGGCGCCAGCGCGCGGACGAGGTCATCGAGGATGCGGTTGGTCACCGCCTCGTGGAAGACGCCCTCGTCGCGATACGACCACATGTACAGCTTCAGGCTCTTCAGCTCGACGTTGCGCCGGTCGGGCACGTAGTCGAGGATCATCGTCGCGAAGTCCGGCTGCCCGGTCAGCGGGCACAGGCAGGTGAACTCCGGGACTTCGATGTGAACCAGGTAATCGCGTTGCGGCGCAGGGTTGGCAAAGGTTTCGAGTTTTCGGGTCGGCCGCGTGGCCATCGAAGCGCTCTGCTGTGCGGCTTCGCGCGCGAAGCCGGAAGTGGGAGTGGTCGGCTGTATTATACGAAGCGATCGCAATCGCCCGACGCGGCGCTTCGCTCCCGAATGCGCGCCCGTCATCGTTCCCCGGAAGCTCCAAGTGCGTCTTCGGCAGATCAAGCTGGCCGGCTTCAAGTCGTTTGTCGATCCGACCCACATCGACGTTCCCGGCAGTCTCGTCGGCGTGGTCGGGCCGAACGGCTGCGGCAAGTCCAACGTCATCGACGCGGTTCGCTGGGTGCTCGGCGAATCCAAGGCCGCCGAGCTGCGCGGCGAATCGATGCAGGATGTCATCTTCAACGGCTCGGCGAACCGCAAACCGAGCGGGCGCGCGAGCGTGGAGCTCGTTTTCGACAACTCGCAGGGGCGCATCGGCGGCGAATGGGGCCGCTACGCCGAGATTTCGGTCAAGCGCGTGCTGACGCGCGACGGCGCATCCAGCTACTTCATCAACAACCAGGCGGTGCGCCGGCGCGACGTGCAGGACATGTTCCTCGGCACCGGGCTCGGCCCGCGCGCGTACGCGATCATCGGCCAGGGGATGATCACTCGCATCATCGAGGCGCGTCCCGAGGAGTTGCGCATCTTCCTCGAAGAGGCGGCCGGCGTGTCGAAGTACAAGGAGCGCCGGCGCGAAACGGAAAACCGCCTGGCCGACACGCGCGACAATCTGACGCGCGTCGAGGACATCCTGCGCGAGCTCGACGGCCACATCGCCAGGCTCGAGCAGCAGGCGGAAGTCGCGCAGAAGTACCGCGACCTCAAGTCCGCGCACGACGAGCAGCAGCAGTTGCTGTGGGCGAGCCGCAAGCGCGAGGCGGCGGCCGAGCAGGAAAGGGCGGCGCGCGAAATCGCGGCGCGCGGCGCCGCGCTCGAGCAGCACATCGCCGAGCTTCGCGCGACCGAGCGCCTGCTGGAGGAGGTGCGCGCGGCGCACTACGCGGCATCGGACGCCGTGCACGACGCGCAGGGGGAGGTGCTGCGGATCAACGCCGAGATCGGCAAGCTCGAGTCGGAAATCCGCATGATCGTCGACGGCCGGGCGCGTCTGGCGGCACAGGTCGATACCTTGGCGGCCACGCGCGAACGCCGGCTGCGCGAAATCGACGAACTGAAGGCGCGCGCCGCCGACCTGCAGCGGCAGATCGAGGAGGGCGGGCGGCGGTTGCAGGCCGCCGCCGCGCGCTGCGCCGAGCACGAAGCCGGGCTGCCGCAGTTGCGCAGCGAGTACGAGACGACGCGCGACGCGCTGTCGGCCGCGCGCGCCGAAGCCGCACTCGCCGAGCAGGCCATCGACGCCGCCGCGTCCGAGCAGCGCGCATTCGACCGCGAGTTGGGCGCGCTGCTGGCGCGCCGCGAGCGGTTGCAGGAGGAGAAGGTGCAGCTTGGCGCACCCGACGAGCAGCGGCTGGCGTCGCTGAAGGCGGAGAGCGCACGCCTGGAAGCGGAGCTGGCGGCGAGCACGCGGCGGCTGCAGCAGTCGGAAGCGCAGCTCGCGCACGCGCAAAGCGAGCGGCAGTCCCTGCTCGAGACGCGTACTCGAGAGACCGACGCGCTCGCCAAGCTGGAAGCCCGGCTGCACGCGCTGCAGGAATTGCAGGCCAACGTCGAAGCGGACGAACGCCTCGATCCCTGGCTGCGCGCGCAGGGGCTCGAGCGCCTGCCGCGGCTGTTCCGCAGAATGCACGTCGAACCGGGTTGGGAGACGGCGTTCGAGGCGGTGCTGCGCGAGCGCATCGAAGCGCTCGAGGTGAGCCGGCTCGATACGCTGGCCGGGCTGTCGACCGACTCGCCGCCGGCGCGGGTCGCGTTCTATGCGGCGGCCGGCGCCGTGGCGGCGCCGGCGGCCCCCGCCGCTTTCGCGCGGCTCGCGGACCGCGTGCGCGGGCACGACGCCGCGCTCGCCGCGGTGCTCGGCGACTGGCTGGCCAACGCATTCGTCGCCGACGACGTGGCACAGGCCCTCGCGCAGCGCGCCGCGCTGCCGCCGGGCGGGCAGTTCGTCACGAAGGCGGGGCACCGCATATCGCGCTACGCGGTGCGCTTCTATGCGCAGGACGACCGCAAGGCCGGCCTGCTGGCGCGCCGCCAGGAAATCGAAAACCTCGAACGCGAACTGCGTGCGCAGAAGCTGATGGTCGAGGAGGCCGGCGCGGCGCTCGCGCGCTGCGAAGCCACGCTGCGCGCCGCGCAGGAGCAGGCCAACGCGGAGCGGCAAGCCTCCGAGCGTCTGCGCGCGCAACTGCACGCCGTGCAGCTCGAGGCGGTCAGGCTCGGAGAACTCATCGACCGCGTGCGGCATCGCGCCGACCAGATCGACCGCGAGCTGGCCGAAGTCACGGCGCACGAAACCGAGTTGCGCGCGCACCGGGGCGACTTCGATGAACGCTTCGCGCAGCTCGACGAGGCGCTCGCGGCGAAACAGGAGGCGGTGGAAGCGGCACGCGTCGCGTACGAGGCGGCCGATGCGCGTCAGCGCGAAGCGCGCGAGGAGCAACAGCGACTGGCCGCGGAGCGTCAGCGAATCGAATTCGAGGTCGCCGCGGCGCGCGAACGCGCGGCCGACGTCGCGCACGCGATCCGGGTCGCCGAGAGCGACGCCGCGCGACTGGCGACCGACATCGAGGCGGCGCGCGCCGAGACCGCGCGGCTCGACGACAGCGCGGCGCGCAGCGGTCTGGACGGCTTGCTTGCGCAGCGCCGCGTGGCCGAGGACAAACTGCGCGAAGCGCGCAGCCGGCTCGACGAGCTGGCGCAGCAGCTTCGCGCGACCGACGAAAAGCGCCTGCAACTGGAGCGCGACCAGCAGCCGCGGCGCGACAAGATCACGGAATTGCAGTTGAAGGAGCAGGCCGCCCGGCTGGCCGTCGAGCAGTACGCGCAGCAGCTTGCCGAGGCGCACGCCGACGAGACGGCGCTGTGCGCGAAGCTCGACGCCACACCGGTCAAACCGGCGGTGCTGCAGGCCGAGATCGCGCGGCTGGTGCAGGAGATCGAGGCGCTGGGCGCGGTCAACCTGGCGGCGTTGGAGGAGCTGGCGCAGGCGCGCGAGCGCAAGGGCTTCCTCGACGCGCAGTCGAACGATCTGAAGGCGGCCATCGGTACGCTGGAGGACGCGATCCGGCGCATCGATCGCGAGACGCGCGAGCTGCTGCAGCGGACGTTCGACCAGGTCAACCTGCAGTTCGGGCAGCTCTTCCCGAAGCTGTTCGGCGGCGGCGAGGCGCGGCTGGTGATGACCGGCGAGGAGATCCTCGATGCCGGTGTGCAGGTGATGGCGCAGCCGCCGGGCAAGCGCAACAGCACGATCCATCTGCTGTCCGGCGGCGAGAAGGCGCTCGCCGCGACCGCGCTCGTGTTCGCGCTTTTCAAGCTGAATCCGGCGCCTTTCTGCCTGCTCGACGAGGTCGATGCGCCGCTGGACGATGCGAACACTGAACGCTTCTGCGACCTGGTGCGATCGATGACCGGCAACACGCAGTTCCTGTTCATCACGCACAACAAGATCGCGATGGAGATGGCCGAGCAGTTGATCGGCGTGACGATGCAGGAGCAGGGCGTGTCGCGTATCGTGGCCGTCGACATCGATAGCGCCGTGCGGCTGACCGCCGAGGCCGCCTGACACGACCTTTCATGAGCGATCTGCAGCTCGCCCTGCTCGCGCTGGCCGTCGTGCTGCTGGTGGCGCTGTACGTGTACGGCAAGTGGCAGGAGCGGCAGGCGCTCAAGCGGATGGACGAGTCGCTGCGCGGCAGCCTCGGAGATCCGCTGCTCGATCGGCCGCCGGCGGACGCCGCACCCGCTCGCGCGCCCGCGCAGCGGATCGAGCCGCGCCTTTCGTTTCCCGCCGGCACACCGCCCGTCGCGGAGCAGGCCGAGGCGCAGCCGCCGCTCGCGGCGGCCGGCGTGTCCTCCGAGTGGAACGAGGATCCGCTCGTCGACTGCGTGCTCGAGCTGCGCTGCGCGCACGCGGTCGACGGCGTGACCGTTTTCGACGCCGCGCTGCCGCTGTCGCGCCTTGCGCTGCCGCTGCCGGTGTTTCTGGTGGCGTGGGATGCGCGCATGCAGCAATGGGTGCGACCCGGCCGTTTCGGGTTCTACTCGGAGCTGCTGGTCGCGGTGCAGATGGCCAACCGCCGCCACGCCCTGAACGACATCGACGCCTCGCGCTTCATCGCAGCGGTCCAGCAGGTCGCGCTTGCGCTCGACGCCGACTTCGATGCGCCCGATGTCGGGCGCATCGTCGCCTTGGCCCGGGATCTGCAACGCCGGTGCGCGCAGTTCGACGTGCAGATCGGCTTGACGCTGGAGGCGCAGGGTGGTGCCTGGGACGGCCATGCGCTGCGCGCGGCGGCCGAGCATGTCGGGCTGGTGCAGGTGGACGATGCGCGCTGGCAGCGTTTCGCCCAAGGCGACGGCGGTACCGCGCCCTTGTTCGCCATGCACTGCGCGGCGCTGCCGACCGCCAGGATCGCGCTCGAAATGGACGTTCCGCTGGTGGCGCCGTCGGCCGCGCCCCTGCAGGCGCTTTTTGCCGCCGCCGAGCAGCTCGCCGAACGGCTCGGCGCGCGGATCGTCGACGACAACGGCCGGCCGATCCACCCCGGTTCGATGCCCGCGATCGCCGCGCAACTCGAACGGCTGTACGCGGAAATGCGCGCCGCCGACATCGAACCGGGGTCGCCGCGCGCGCAGCGCCTGTACGCATGACGACGGCCGTCCCCGCCGAGGCTGCGCGACGCGCCCGCCAGTTGCGCGAGGAAATCGAGCGGCACAACTACGCGTATTACGTGCTGGACGCGCCGACGATCCCGGACGCGGAGTGGGACGCGATGTTCCGCGAGCTGCAGGCGCTGGAGGCGCGCTACCCCGAGCTCGCCACGCCGGACTCGCCGACGCAGCGCGTCGGCGGTCCGCCGCGCGCCGACCTGCGCGAGGTACGGCACGCGGTGCCGATGCTTTCGCTGAACAACGCGTTCAGCGAGGAGGAAGCGATCGCCTTCGACCAGCGCGTGCGAGACACGTTGGCCAGGGCAAACGTGCCCCTCGGCGAGGTCGAATACGCGTGCGAACTGAAGTTCGACGGCCTGGCGATCAATCTGCGCTACGAACGCGGCGTGCTCGTCGAAGCCGCCACGCGCGGCGACGGCACGGTCGGCGAGGACGTGACTCCGAACGTGCGCACGATCCATTCGGTGCCGCTCAAGCTGCGCGCGGCGCAGCCGCCGGCCGTGCTCGAAGCGCGCGGCGAGGTGGTCATGTTCAGGCGCGACCTCGAGCGACTCAACGAGCGGCAGCGCGCGCGCGGCGAAAAGGAGTTCGCCAATCCGCGCAACGCTGCGGCCGGTGCGCTGCGCCAGCTCGATCCGAAGATCACCGCGCAGCGGCGCCTGCATTTCTTCGCTTACGGGCTCGGCGAGCTGCGCGGCGCGACGGAACCGCAGACGCACTGGGCCGCGCTCGAGTGGATCGCTTCGCTCGGCCTGCCGGTCAACGACGAGCGCGCCCTCGTGCACGGCGCCGCCGGCCTGCTCGGCTTCTATCGCCGGGCGCTGCGCAAGCGCCCCGAGCTGCCGTACGACATCGACGGCGTCGTCTACAAGGTCAACGCGCACGCGCTGCAACGCGCGCTCGGCTACGTTTCGCGCGCGCCGCGCTTTGCGATCGCGCACAAGTTTCCCGCGCAGGAGGCCACCACGCAGGTGCTCGACATCGAGGTGCAGGTCGGCCGGACCGGGGCGTTGACGCCGGTGGCGCGGCTCGCACCCGTGCAGGTCGGCGGCGTGACGGTCACCAGCGCGACCTTGCACAACGAGGACGAGATCCGGCGCAAGGACGTTCGCATCGGCGATACCGTGATCGTGAGGCGCGCCGGCGACGTGATCCCCGAAGTGGTCGCGGTCGTCCCCGAACGCAGGCCCGCGCATACGCGGCCGTTCCACATGCCGGCGAAGTGCCCGGTGTGCGGCTCGGCGGTCGAGCGGCCCGCCGACGAGGCGATCGCACGCTGCACCGGGGGGCTGGTCTGCCCGGCACAGCGCAAGCAGGCGCTGCGCCATTTCGCCGGACGGCGCGCGCTGGACATCGAGGGGCTGGGCGAGAAACTGATCGACCAGCTCGTCGATGCCGGGCTGGTTCGTACGCCGGCAGATCTGTTCCGGCTCGACCTCGACACGCTCTCGAACCTGGAACGGATGGGGCCGAAGTCGGCGGCGAACCTACTCGCCGCGCTCGACAAGGCGCGCAAAACGACGCTGGAACGTTTCATCTACGCACTCGGCATCCGCCATGTCGGCGAAAGCACCGCGCGCGATCTGGCGCGCCACTTCGGTTCGTTCGACGCGCTGCTGGCGGCCGACGAGACGGCCCTGCTCGAGGTCCCCGACGTCGGACCGGTCGTCGCAGCGTCGATCGCGCGCTTCTTCGCTGAGCCGCACAATCGGGAAGTCATCGCGCAGTTGCGCGCCGCCGGCGTGCGTTGGCCGGAAGGGCCGCCGGTGCGACGCGGCGACGTCGGCCGGCTTGCCGGCAAAACGCTGGTGCTGACCGGCACCTTGCCGACATGGACCCGCGACGAGGCGAAGGCGCGCATCGAGGCGGCGGGGGGGAAGGTGACCGGGTCGGTTTCGAAGAAGACGGACTATGTCGTCGCCGGCGCCGACCCTGGCTCGAAGCTGGAAAAGGCGCAGGCGCTCGGGGTGACCGTGATCGACGAGGACGGGCTGCGCCGGCTGCTCGGCGAATAAAACAGGACGCGAACGATGTACGCAATCATCGGCGGCAGCGGTCTGGCAAAGCTGTCGGCGCTGCAGAACACGCGGCGGCAGGTCATGCGCACGCCGTACGGCGAGCCGTCGGGGGCGCTGACCTTCGGCACGCTCGCCGGCCGCGAGATCGTTTTCCTCGCACGGCACGGCTACGGGCACACGATCGCGCCGCACGAGATCAACTATCGCGCCAACATCTGGGCCTTGAAGGATCTGGCCGTCTCCGGCGTGATCGCGGTGGCGACCTGCGGTGGCGTGCGCGCCGACCTCGGGCCCGGCACGCTGGTCGTCCCGGACCAGATCATCGACTACACGCACAGTCGCAAGTCGACGTTCTTCGAAGGGACCGAAAGCCCGGTCACGCACGTCGACTTCACGCAGCCCTATTCGGCGCGCATGCGCAGGCTGCTGATCGATGCGGCCGCAGCCTGCGGCGAGACCGTCGTCAACGGAGCGACCTACGCGTGCACGCAGGGGCCGCGGCTGGAAACCGCCGCGGAGATCGAGCGGATCGCGCGCGACGGCGGCGACGTCGTCGGCATGACCGGCATGCCGGAGGCGGCGCTGGCGCGTGAAGCGGGGTTGGACTACGCCGCGCTCGGCGTCGTCGTCAACCATGCCGCCGGACGCGGCGACAGCAAGCACGAGATCAAGCTCGCGGACCTCGACCAGGTGATGAACGCCACCATCGTGCGCGCGGTGCGTATCCTCGAAGAAGCGGTACGGAGGGCAGGTTGATCCGCGCGATCCTGCGCATGGGCGATCCGCGGCTGCTGCGAGTGGCCGAGCCGGTGCGCGCCTTCGACACGCCCGAACTGCGCTCGCTGCTGGCGGACATGTTCGACACGATGCGCGCGGCCAACGGCGCGGGGCTTGCGGCGCCGCAGATCGGCGTGCCGCTGCGCGTCGTGATCTTCGGCTACGACGATCCGGCCGCGCGCAATCCGCGCTATCCGGACGCGCCGCCGGTGCCGCGCACGGTCCTGATCAACCCGTCGATCGAACCGCTGTCGGACGAGGTCGAGGAAGACTGGGAGGGGTGTCTGTCGGTGCCGGGCTTGCGCGGCGTGGTGCCGCGCTACGCGCGCGTGCGTTACCGCGGTTTCGACGAGAGGGGCGGCGCCATCGACCGCACCGTCGACGGATTCCACGCGCGCGTCGTGCAGCACGAGTGCGACCACCTCGACGGCATCCTGTACCCGATGCGGATGCGCGACTTCAGCCGCTTCGGCTTCACCGACGTGCTGTTCCCCGGCTCGGGCGCCACGCCCGAGGATTGAGTCCGCGTCAGTGCGCGAGCGCGTCGAGCAGATCGCCTTCGAGCTGAAGCTGCCCGCGCGGACTTTCGAGAATCGGGCCGTCGATCAGGAAGACGTCCTCGACGCGTTCGCCGAGCGTCAGGATCTTGGCGGTGTGGACGTTGACGCCGTGGCGCGCGAGCACGCGCGCGATCGCGTACAGCAGCCCGATGCGGTCGGTCGCAACGACCTCGAGCAGATAGTGCTCGGCGCGCTCGTCAGGCTGCAACTGCACGCTCGGCGACACCGGAAAGTGGCGCGAATGCCGCGACAGCCGCCCCTTGACCGGCGGCGGCAGCTCGGCCGGCCTGGCGAGCCATTCGGTCAGCTCGTGTTCGATCTGCGTCAGCAGCGCGCGGAAATGCGGCGTGCGACCGCCGTCGGTGACCACGAAGGTGTCGAGCGCGTAGCCGTGTCGCGTCGTGTGGATCTTGGCGTCGAGAATGCTCAGGTTGCGGCTGTCGAAGTAGCCGCAGATGCGCGCGAACAGGTCCTTCTGGTCGTGCACGTAGATCAGCACCTCGGCGCCTTCGCCGACTGGAGACAGCCGCGTTCGTACGATCGGCCGGTCGGTGCGCACGTGCGCCACCAGCGAGCGCGCGTGCCACGCGATGTCCTTGGCGGTGTGGCGCAGGAAGTAGACGACGTCGAGCTGCTCCCACAGCGCCTCGTGCGCCGTTTCCGACAGCCCGTACAGGCGCAACGTGGCGAGCGCCTCGCGCTTGCGGCCTTCGAGTTCGGCCGTCGCCGGGACCGCTTCGCCGCCGAGCTGGCGGCGAGTCAACAGGAACAGATCCTCGAGCAGCTTGGCTTTCCACGCGTTCCATACGCGCGGGCTCGTGCCGCGGATGTCGGCGACGGTCAGCAGATACAGCGCGATCAGGCGCCGCTCGCTGCCCACCAGCCGCGCGAAGCGTTCGACGACCGCCGGGTCGGCGATGTCCTGCTTCTGCGCGACGCGCGACATGGTCAGGTGATGTTCGACGAGGAAGACGACGAGCTCGGTGTCCTCGCGCGACAGGCCGTGCCGGCGGCAGAACGCCCGTGCGTCGCGCGCGCCCAGTTCGCTGTGGTCGCCGCCGCGGCCCTTGGCAATGTCGTGGAACAGCGCCGCGATCAGCAGCAGCCACGGCCGCTCGAAGTCGGCGATCAACTGGCTGCACAGCGGATACTCGTGCGCGTGTTCGGCCTGCGTGAAGCGGCGCAGGTTGCGCACGACCATCAGAATGTGCTGGTCGACCGTGTAGACGTGGAACAGGTCATGCTGCATCTGGCCGACGATGCGGCGGAACACCGGCAGATAGCGGCCGAGGACCGACCACTGATTCATCCGGCGCAGCTCGTGCAGCACGCCGCGGCTCTGCTGCAGGATCGCGAGGAAGGTCGCGCGGTTGGCCGCATCGCGCCGGAACGCGCCGTCGATCAGGTTGCGGCCGCGCCAGATCGCGCGCAGCAGCCGTGCGCTCATGCCTTTGAGCTCGGGGTGCCGCTGCAGCGTCAGAAAAGCGCGCAGCAGCGCGTTCGGATCGCGCTCGAGCGCACGGTCGTCGTCGATGTCGAGCAGCTCGTTGCGCGCGACGAAGGTGGCGTCGATCGGTACGGTATGCGCGGCGTCGTGCGGAAAGAGCCGCTCCTCGATGTTCTGCAGCACGATCGTGTTCAACTGGCTGACCGCCTTGGCCGCCCAGTAGTACCGCTGCATCAGCACTTCGCTCGCTCGGCGCGTGGCGGTGGCCTCGATACCCGCCGCCTGCGCGACCGCGTGCTGCACGTCGAAGACCAGCCGGTCCTCGCGACGGCCGGAAACGATGTGCAGCCAGGCGCGGATGCGCTTCAGCGTGCGCTCGTGGTGCACGAGCATGGCCAGCTCGGCGCGGGTCAGCAGACGGCGCCTCTCGAGCTCGGCCCACGAGGTGCCGAGGCCGGCCGCGCGCGCGACCCACAGCAGCACCTGCAGGTCGCGCAGCCCGCCCGGGCTCTCCTTGCAGTTCGGCTCGAGGCTGTACGGCGTGTCCTGGAACTTGGTGTGGCGCTGCTGCTGCTCGAGCAGCTTGGCACGGAAAAACGATTGCGCATCGAGCACACCGACGATTGCGCGCGCCAGCTCCGAATACAACGCGGGGGGGCCGGCCACACGTCGCGACTCCAGCAGCGACGTGAGGATCGTGACGTCCTGCGCCGCTTCGCGGCGACACTCCTCGACGGTCCGCACGCTGTGACCGAGGTGCAGGCCCATGTCCCACAGGATGCCGACGAGGTCCTCGATCGCCGCCTTATGTCGCTCGCTGCAATCGGCGCACGGGATGATCAGGATATCGACGTCGGAATGCGGAAACAGCTCGCCCCGGCCGTAGCCGCCGACCGCGATGAGCGCGGCGTGCCGGGTCAGGCCGGCCTCGCGTGCCACGCGCTGCAGCAGGCGGTCGACCGCGCGGGCGATCCCGCCAAGCAGCCGCTGCACCGGCGCACCCCGGCGGAACGCCGCGATCAGCCGCTCGCGCTCCGCCGCGAGCTCGGTGCGCAGCGCGAAGCCGACATCGTTCATTTCGGATTGCTCAGACCGCGGCCAGCGCGGAGGTCGTCCTGGCGGCGGAAACGAACGGCGGCGGAGGCGGTGCGGCCGCCGAAAGCGTGAGCACTTCGTAGCCGTCTTCGGTGACGAGCACCGTGTGCTCCCATTGCGCCGACAAGCTGTGATCTTTCGTCACGATGGTCCAGCCGTCGGCGAGTTCCTTGATGTCGCGCCGTCCCGCATTGATCATCGGCTCGACGGTGAAAGTCATGCCTGGCACCAATCGATCGAGCGTCCCCGGCCTGCCGTAATGCAGCACCTGCGGCTCCTCGTGGAACCTGCGGCCGATGCCGTGCCCGCAGAACTCGCGTACGACGCTGTATCCGTGCTTCTCGGCGTGCGCCTGGATCGCGTGACCGATGTCGCCGAGATGACCCCCGGGGCGGACCTGCTGGATGCCGAGCCACATGCACTCGTAGGTGATCTCGCACAACCGCCGCGCGGCGATCGAAGGCTCGCCGACATAGAACATGCGGCTCGTGTCGCCGTGGTAGCCGTCCTTGATCACTGTGACGTCGATGTTGACGATGTCGCCGTTTTTCAGCACGCGGTCGCCGGGGATGCCGTGGCAGACCTGATGGTTGACCGATGTGCAGATCGACTTCGGAAAGGGCCGGTAACCGGGCGGCGCGTAGTTCAGCGGCGCGGGTGTCGTGCCCTGGACATTGACCATGTAGTCATGGCAGATCCGGTCGAGCTCGCCGGTCGTCACCCCCGGTTTGACGTACGGCGTGACGAAGTCCAGCACCTCCGCGGCGAGGCGGCCCGCCACGCGCATTGCGGCGATGTCCTCGGCGGTCTTGATGATGATCGACATGGTTTCGGCGGGCGGCGAACGGGATGAAGAGTCGGGGCCGCAGCCCTAACCGAAGGATGACGCGGCTCGAATCGGATCCGTATAATAGACGGCTGCTTCGGCGCGGATCGACCCTTTTACCTTCCGCGCGCAGGGGCAAATCGCGCGCACCGTCGCCAAGGTGCTTCCGCCGGACGGAAGCCGAGACGGCTGCGTTGGACCCAACCTTGGTAGGAGTCGTTCCGTGTCCGTGACCATGCGTCAGATGCTGGAGGCGGGTGTGCATTTCGGCCACCAGACCCGCTTCTGGAACCCGAAGATGGCCCCCTACATCTTCGGCCACCGCAACAAGATTCACATCATTAACCTCGAGCGCACGCTCGAACAGTTCCAGGCAGCGTCGAAATTCGTTCGACAGCTCGCGGCCAACCGCGGCACGATCCTGTTCGTCGGCACCAAGCGGCAGGCGCGCGAAATCGTCGTCGAGGAGGCCAAGCGCTGCGGCATGCCCTACGTCGACCAGCGCTGGCTCGGCGGCATGCTGACCAACTTCAAGACGATCAAGACGTCGATCAAGCGGCTGAAGGAGATGGAGCAGGTCATCGCCGACGGCGGGCTGGAGCGCATGTCGAAGAAGGAGGCGCTCGACTTCCAGCGCGAGGTCGACAAGCTGAACAAGTCGATCGGCGGCATCAAGGAGATGAACGCACTGCCCGACGCGATCTTCGTCATCGACGTGGGCTACCACAAGATCGCGGTGCAGGAAGCGCAGAAGCTCGGCATCCCGGTCGTCGCCGTGGTCGATACCAACCATTCGCCCGAGGGCATCGCCTACGTGATTCCGGGCAACGACGATTCGAGCCGCGCGGTCCGGTTGTACGCGCGCGGCGTGGCCGACGCAGTGCTCGAGGGCAAGGCGCAGGCCTTGCAGGGCGTGGTACAGGCCGTCGGCGACGAGGAGTTCGTCGAAGTCAGCGAGGACGAAGCGGCCTGAGGTCGCGCATCGCACCGGCGACGAACCACGGGGGGCGCAAAGCCCCCTTTTTGCAGATTTGATGGGCATCCGGGAGTTCGCAATGGCGGAAATCACCGCTGCAATGGTCAAGGAACTGCGCGACAAGACCGACGCGCCGATGATGGAATGCAAGAAGGCGCTGGCCGAAGCCGGCGGCGACATGGCCAAGGCCGAAGAGGTCCTGCGCGTCAAGCTCGGCGCCAAGGCCGGCAAAGCAGCGTCCCGCGTCACGGCCGAGGGCATCGTCGCGATCAGCGTCGACGCCGCCGCCAAGCTCGGCGCGATCGTCGAGGTCAACTGCGAGACCGACTTCGTCGCCAAGAACGATGACTTCGTCGCGCTTGCGAAAACCCTGGCGCAACTGGTCGCCGAGCGCGAGCCGGCCGACGTCGCGGCGCTGGCGGCGCTGCCGCTCGGCGAAGGCACGGTCGAGACCGCGCGCACCGCATTGATCGGCAGAATCGGCGAGAACATTTCGATCCGCCGCTTCGCCCGGATCGAGGCGAAGGGCCGCATCGCGTCGTACGTGCACGGTGGTGCCAAGATCGGCGTGCTCGTCGACGTGACCGGCGGCGATACCGAGCTGGGCAAGGATCTGGCGATGCACATCGCCGCGAGCAAACCCAAGTCGGTCGATGCGTCCGGAGTGGCGCGCGAGTTGATCGATACCGAGCGCCGCATCGCGATCGAGAAGGCGCGCGAGGCCGGCAAGCCCGAGGCGATGCTCGAGAGAATCGCCGAGGGCAGCGTGCAGAAGTTCCTGAAGGACGTCACGCTGCTGGGCCAAGTGTTCGTCAAGGCCGCCGACGGCAAGCAGACGATCGAGCAACTGCTCAAGGCCAAGGGCGCGACCGTCAACGGCTTCGTGCTGTATGTCGTCGGCGAAGGCATCGAGAAGAAGCAGACCGACTTTGCCGCCGAGGTCGCCGCACAGGCCGCCGCGGCGCGCGGCTGAAGCGGCACGCGCGAACGACGCCGATGACCACGCCCGCGTACAAACGCGTGCTGCTCAAGCTGTCGGGCGAAGCCCTGATGGGCGACGATCCATTCGGCATCAACCGCGACACGATCGAACGGATGGTCGCCGACATCGGCGAGGTCGTCGCGCTGGGGGTGGAACTGGCGATCGTCATCGGCGGCGGCAACATCTTCCGCGGGGTGGCGCTGGGCGCCTCCGGCATGGATCGCGCCACCGCCGATTACATGGGCATGATGGCGACCGTGATGAACGCGATGGCGCTGCAGGACGCGATGCGCCGAGCCGGGATCGAGGCGCGCGTGCAGTCGGCGCTCAACATCGAGCAGGTGGTCGAGCCGTACATCCGGCCCAAGGCGATGCGCTACCTCGAAGAGGGCAAGGTCGTCATCTTCGCCGCGGGCACCGGCAATCCATTCTTCACGACCGATACCGCGGCGGCCCTGCGCGGCTCGGAAGTCGGTGCGCAGATCGTGCTGAAGGCCACCAAGGTCGATGGCGTCTACAGCGCCGACCCAAAGAAGGACCCGCGGGCGACGCGCTTCAAGTCGCTGACGTTCGACGAGGCGCTCGCCCGCAAGCTGCAGATCATGGACGCGACCGCTTTCGCGCTGTGCCGCGACCAGAAACTGCCGATCAAGGTGTTCGACATCGGCAAGCCCGGCGCGCTGAAGCGCGTCGTGCTGGGCGAGGACGAAGGCACGCTCGTGCACGTGTGAACCGCGGAGGAATGACAATGAACATCGCCGAAATTCGCAAGTCCACCGAGCAGAAGATGCAGAAGTCGGTCGAGGCGCTGAAGCACGATCTGGCCAAGATCCGTACCGGCCGCGCCCACACCGGGTTGCTCGACCATGTACTGGTCGACTACTACGGCTCGATGGTGCCGATCCCGCAGGTGGCCAACGTCGGACTCGGCGACGCGCGCACGATCACGGTGCAGCCGTGGGAAAAGAAGATGGCTGCGGCGATCGAGAAGGCGATCCGCGAATCGGATCTGGGCTTGAACCCCGCCACGCACGGCGACGTGATCCGCGTGCCGATGCCGCCGCTGACCGAGGAGCGTCGCCGCGAGCTGACCAAGGTCGTACGACACGAGGGCGAAACCGCCAAGGTCGCGGTGCGCAACCTGCGCCGCGACGCGATCGCGCACCTGAAGGACCTGCTGAAGAAAAAGGAAGTGTCCGAGGACGAGGAGCGGCGCGCGCAGGACGACGTGCAGAAACTCACGGACCGTTTCGTCGCGGAGATCGACAGGCTGATCGCCGACAAGGAGAAGGAGATCATGACCGTCTGAGCCGCAACGGCCGGCTCGCCAAGGTCGTCGCACGTGTCCAGGCAGACGAAGATCCCGCGCCACGTCGCCGTCATCATGGACGGCAACGGCCGCTGGGCCACACGGCGGCACATGCCGCGTGTGGCCGGCCACTCGCGCGGCGTCGACGCGGTGCGCGCGGTCATCGAGGCGGCTGCACGCCGCGGCGTCGAGTTCCTGACCCTGTTTGCGTTCAGCTCGGAAAACTGGCGCCGTCCGGCCGACGAGGTTTCCGTGCTGATGCGGCTGTTCCTGTCGGCGCTACAGAAGGAGGTCGGCAAGCTGCGCGACAACGGCGTGCGGCTTCGCGTCGTCGGCGACCTCGGCGCATTCGAACCGGAACTGCGGCGGCATATCGAGCAAGCCGAGACGCAGACCGCCGACAACGAGCGCCTCAAACTCACCGTTTGCGCCGGTTACGGCGGACGCTGGGACATCGTCCAGGCGGTGCGCGCGCTGCTGGCGGCCGATCCGGCGATCGCGGCGCGACCCGCCGCGGTCGACGAAGCGCTGCTCGCTCGGCATCTCGCGCTCGCCTTCGCGCCCGACGTCGACCTGCTGATCCGCACCGGCGGCGAGCAGCGCATCAGCAACTTCCTGCTCTGGCAGTCGGCGTACGCGGAGCTGTACTTCACCGGAGTGCTGTGGCCCGACTTCGATGCGGGGGCATTCGATGCCGCGCTCGCCTGGTACGCGACACGCGAGCGGCGCTTCGGCCGCACCAGCGCGCAGCTTTCCGTTTCGCCTTGAGCGGGCCATGCTCCGACAGCGCGTCGTCACCGCGGTGGTCCTGCTGATCGCGCTGATCGGCGCGCTCGCCGCGGGACGCGCCGTATTCGCGGCGGCGCTGTCGCTCGCCCTTGGCGCGGCCGTCTACGAATGGGCCCGGCTCGCGGCGCACGGCGCGGCGGCGGCGCGCGTCGCCGCGCTCGCCATCGCAGCGGCGCTGTTCGGGCTCGAAGTGCTCGCCGAGTGGCCGCGCGACGGCGCGGTCACGGCGATCGTCGCCGTTGCCTGCGTCACCTGGGTGCTGATCGGCCTGCTGCTGCTGCGGGCCGAGCACGGCGGCGTGCGGCTTGCGACCGGCGTCAAGCGCGCGCTGGGTGCGGGGTTGCTCGTGGCCGCTTGGGTCGCCGCGTTGCAGCTTTACCGCGACGGCGTGCTGATGCTGTTTTCGGCGGCGGCAGTGGTCTGGATTGCCGACATCGCCGCGTACTTCGCCGGGCGCGCCTTCGGCAGGCGCAAGCTCGCGCCGCACATCAGTCCGGGCAAGACCTGGTCGGGCGTAGGCGGTGCGATGATCGCGGTGCTGGCGATCGCGCTGCTGCTGGCGGCGGCGGCGCCTCAGCTCGCGCTGTTTTCGACGTGGCTGTTGCAGACGCTGCCCCTGGGTGCGGCGTTGCTCGCGCTCGCGCTGCTCGTGGCGCTGTCGATCGTCGGCGACCTGTTCGAGAGCCTGCTCAAGCGGCAGGCGGGCGTGAAGGACAGCGGCCGGCTGCTGCCGGGTCACGGCGGCGTGCTCGATCGCATCGATGCGCTGTTGCCGGTGCTGCCGGCGGCGGTGCTGCTGAGACAGTTGGCGACATGACGCAAGGGGTGGTGATCCTCGGGGCGACCGGGTCGATCGGTGCGAACGCGCTCGACGTGATCGAGCGCCATCCCCGGCGCTTTCGCGTCGAAGCCGTCACGGCGCAGTCGAGCGTCGACGCACTGCTCGACATTTGCGCACGTCACCGGCCGACACTTGCCGTCATCGGCGACGAGACACGCGCGACGGCGCTGCGCGACGGACTGCGCGCGCGCGGCCTGCCGACCGAGGCGCTCGCGGGCGAGGCGGCGCTGGCGCACGCGGCCACCTTGCCGGACGCGCAGATCGTCGTGGCGGCGATCGTCGGTGCGGCCGGGCTCGTGCCGGTGCTGGCGGCCGCGCGCGCCGGCAAGCGCCTGCTGCTGGCGAACAAGGAGGCGGTGGTCTGCGCCGGCGCGCTGTTGACCGACGCGGTTCGCGCGGGCGGCGCCACGCTGCTGCCGGTCGACAGCGAACACAGCGCGATCCACCAGTGTCTGGCCGGCGCGCGTGAACTCCAGCGCGACGTGCGGCGCCTGATCCTGACCGCTTCGGGCGGGCCGTTCCGGCAGCAGCGGGACCTCTCGGCGGTCACGCCCGAGCAGGCCTGCGCGCACCCGAACTGGGTCATGGGGCGCAAGATCTCGGTGGACTCGGCCACGCTGATGAACAAGGGGCTCGAGGTCATCGAGGCGAGCCGGCTGTTCGGCTTCGATGCGGCGCGCATCGACGTGGTCGTGCACCCGCAGAGCGTGATCCACTCGATGGTCGAGTTCGGCGACGGCTCCGTGGTCGCCCAGCTGGGAACGCCCGACATGCGCACGCCGATCGCCTACGCGCTCGGATGGCCGGACCGCATCGAAAGCGGCTCGGCGACGCTCGACTTCACGCAGCTCGGCGCGCTGAGCTTCGAGGCGCCCGACCTCGCGCGTTTTCCCTGCCTCGCGCTGGCGTACCGTGCGCTGCGGGCGGGGCCGGCCGCCTGCATTGTGTTGAACGCCGCCAACGAGATCGCGGTCGAAGCGTTTCTGGACGGGCGCCTGCCTTTCGTTGCGATCGCCGCGGTCATCGAACAGACGCTCGGGCGCCTTGATCCGGCGTCGCCGGCATCGGTCGACGAGGTGCTCGCGATCGACGGTGAGGCGCGACGCGTGGCCGCACAAGTCGCGGCGACTTTGGAGGATCGATGAGTTTCGTGACCACCGTGCTTGCATTCCTGGTCACGCTCGGCGTGCTGATCGTGATCCACGAGTATGGCCACTACTGGGTCGCGCGCCGCTGCGGCGTCAAGGTGCTGCGCTTCTCGATCGGTTTCGGCCGGCCGCTGGTGCGCGCGGTACGGGGTCCGGATCGCACCGAATGGGTCATCGCCGCCGTTCCCCTCGGCGGCTACGTGCGCATGCTCGACGAACGCGACGTCGACGTCGGACCGATCGCTCCGGCCGATCTGCCGCGTGCGTTCAATCGCCAGCCCGTCGGGCGCCGCGTCGCCATCGTGCTGGCCGGCCCGCTCGCCAACCTGCTGCTCGCGGTCGGCGTGTACTGGGGGCTGAACGTCGTCGGTGTGATGGAACCCAAGGCGGTCGTCGCCACGCCCGCCGCAGGGTCGCCGGCCGAACGCGCGGGCTTCGTGCGCGGCGACCTCGTGCTCGCGATCGACGACGAACCCGTGCGCTCATGGAACGAGCTGAACTGGCTCGTGCTGCAGCGCGCGGTCGACCGCCGCGCGTTCGACGTTCGGGTGCAGGGTACGAACGGCGCCACGCGGGAACTGCGGCTTGACCTGACGGGGCTGACGAGAGAGGACACGGAAGGCAACCCGATGTCGAGCGTCGGGCTCGCTCCGTACGCCGGACCGCCGCGCGTAGGGCGGCTCGCCGAAGGCGGCGCAGCGCAGCGCGCGGGGCTCGCGCCCGGCGACCGGGTGCTGGAGGTGAACCGCCGCCCGATCGGTTCGGCGCGCGAGCTGATCGAGGCGATCCGCGGCTCGCCCGGCGTCGAACTCGAACTGCTGATCGAGCGCGACGGGCGCACGCGCGTCATGACCGTGACGCCCGCGCGCGTCGTCGACGAGCGCGGCCAGACGGTGGGGCGCATCGGCGCGGAGGTCGGCGACCGTCCCGAACTGGTCGAGGTGCGCTACGGACCGATCGAAAGCGTCGGCCTCGCGGTCGAGCGCACGTGGGATACGGCGATTTTCTCGCTGCGCATGCTGGGCAAGATGATCGTCGGCGAAGCGTCGTGGAAGAACCTGTCGGGGCCGGTGACGATTGCAGACTACGCCGGCAGGACCGCAAGCATCGGCGTCGTCGCGTATCTGAGCTTTCTCGCGCTGGTGTCGATCAGCCTCGGCGTGCTGAACCTGCTGCCCATTCCGATGCTCGACGGAGGGCACTTGCTGTACTATCTCGTCGAAATTCTGAAGGGCAGCCCGCCGGCGGAGTGGATTGTCGAGTGGGGGCAGCGCGCCGGCATCGGCGTGCTGATCCTGCTGACGGCGCTGGCGCTATACAACGATCTGACACGACTGCTCCTCTGAGATCCCGCCGCCTCACTTCTGCACCCGGTCCGATCTTGAAGCACGCATTGCGCCGTCGGTCGCGACGCGGCGTCGGGACGACGTTGCGCGGCGCAGCCGCCGCCGTATTTTCCGCATTCGCCGTCGCCGCACTCGCGCAGGAGTTCGTCGTCAAGGACATCCGCGTCGAAGGCATCCAGCGCACCGAAGCCGGTACCGTCTTCAGTTACCTGCCCCTGCGCGTCGGCGACCGCTTCGACCCGGACAAGGGTGTGGCCGCGATCCGCGCCCTGTACGCGACGGGACTGTTCAAGGACGTGCGACTCGAGGCCGACGGCGACGTGCTCGTCGTCGTCGTCGAGGAAAGGCCGGCGATCGCGTCGATCGAGTTCACCGGCATCAAGGAATTCGACAAGGACGCGGTGAAGAAATCGCTGCGCGAGGTCGGGCTCGCCGAAGCGCGGGTCTTCGACCGCTCGCTGCTGGAGCGCGCCGAACAGGAACTGAAGCGCCAATACCTCGGCCGCGGTCTGTACGCGGTGCGGGTGACGACGACGGTCACGCCGGTCGAGCGCAACCGCGTCAACGTCGTGATGGCGGTCGACGAAGGCGAGGCGGCGCGCATCCGCTCGATCCGCTTCACCGGCAACAAGGCGTTCACGGATCGTCAGCTTCTGCGCGAAATCGAATTGTCCACGCCCGGCTGGTTCACCTGGTACACGAAGCGCGACCAGTACGCCCGGCAGAAGCTGCAGGGCGACCTCGAAACGCTGCGCAGCTTCTATCTGAACCGCGGCTACCTCGACTTCAACGTCGAATCCACTCAGGTGTCGATCAGTCCGGACAAGCAGGACATTTACATCACGATCAACCTGGTCGAGGGCGAGCGGTACACGATCTCGGAGGTCAAGCTCGCCGGCGAGCTGCTCGGACTGGAGGACGAGGTGCGCGCGTTGATCGACGTGAAGCCGGGCGAGACCTTCAACGCCGAGCGGCTGAACAACGTCTCCAAACGCATCGCCGATCGCTTCAGCCAGCTCGGCTACGCCTTCGCTTCGGCCAACCCGGTGCCCGAGCCCAACCGCGAAAAGCGTGAGGTCGCGTTCACGATCCTGGTCGATCCCGGTCGCCGCGTGTACGTGCGGCGCGTCAACATCACCGGCAATGCGCGCACGCGCGACGAGATCATCCGGCGCGAGGTGCGCCAGTTCGAGAACGCGTGGTTCGACTCCGAGAAAGTGCGGTTGTCGCGCGACCGCATCGACCGTCTCGGCTTCTTCGAGCAGGTCGAGGTCGAAACGCCGGCGGTGCCCGGTTCGCTCGACCAGATCGACGTCAATTTCAACATCAAGGAGCGGCCGACCGGCAGCATCCAGGCCGGCGCCGGCTACTCGAGCACTGAAAAGCTCGTGCTGCAGGCGTCGTACACGCAGCAGAACGTGCTCGGCTCGGGTCACGCGGTTTCGTTCGAGATCAACACGAGCCGCGCCAACCGCACGCTCGCGCTGACCCACGTCGACCCGTACGTGACCATCGACGGCATCAGCCGCACGACCGAGATCTTCGAACGCAATTCCGATCTCGCGCAGCTGAGTCTCGGCAGCGTGGACTTCACGCAGCGCGGCGGCGCGGTTCGCTTCGGCGTACCGTTCACCGAATTCGACACCGTGTTCTTCGGGCTGGGTTACGAGGGCACGCGCATCGGCCTGACGGCGTTCAGTCCGTTGCGCTACGTCGACTACGTCAACCGCTTCGGGCAGGAGACGCAGGCGCTGATCGGCACCGTCGGCTGGGCGCGCGACAGCCGCGACAACATTCTCGTGCCGACGCGCGGGCGCTACCAGCGCGCCTTCCTCGAAGTCGGCACGCCGGCGCTCGACCTGCAGTACTACCGGCTGACCTACCAGTACCAGCACTTCATGCCGCTGACCAGCCGCTTCACGCTTGCGTTCAACGGCGAGGTCGGTGTCGGCGGCGGCTACGGAGGCAAGGCCTATCCGCTGTTCAAGAACTTCTACGCGGGCGGCATCGGCAGCGTGCGCGGCTACGACGGCGGCTCGCTCGGCCCGCGCGACGCGCTCGGCGATCCGCTCGGCGGAACGCGCCGGATCAACGGCGCGGTCGAAGCGCTGCTGCCGCTGCCGGGCGCGGATCGCACGCTGCGCGCGCTCGCATTCGTCGATGCCGGCCAGGTATGGGGCGCGGACGAACCGGTGCGTCTCGGTGCGTTGCGCTACTCGGTGGGCGTCGGCATGGCGTGGATTTCGCCGATCGGCCCGCTGAAGCTGAGCTATGCGTATCCGCTGAAGACCGAACCGCTCGACCGCACGCAGCGCTTCCAGTTCCAGATCGGCACGGGTTTCTGAGCGCCGCGCGCCCGGAGCGACGAAACCCCTGTGGCAGAATACTTGACCCCAGTGAAGACGAGGCTGTCGATGAAAGGCTGGCTGAAGCTCGCGTCGGCTTTTCTGCCGGTGGCGCTGGCGCTTGCGCCGGCCATGGCGCACGCGCAGGAACTGAAGCTCGGTTACGTGAATTCGGAGCGCATTTTGCGCGACTCGGCGCCCGCGCGTGCCGCCGCGCAGAAGCTGGAAGCCGAGTTCGCCAAGCGCGATCGCGAGCTGCAGGAGATGGGGCAGAAGCTGAAGGCGGCCGCCGAGCGATTCGAGAAGGATGCGCCCGTGCTCGCTGAAACCGAGCGCGCCAGGCGGCAGCGCGAACTGGCCGACATGGACCGCGAGCTGCAGCGCCGACAGCGCGAGTTTCGCGAGGACCTGAACCAGCGCCGCAACGAGGAGCTGCAGGCGCTGCTCGACCGCGCGCAACGCATCGTTCGGCAGATCGCCGAGCAGGAGAAGTTCGATCTGATCGTGCAGGACGCCGTCTTCTTCAGCCCGCGCGTCGACATCACGGAAAAGGTCCTGCGCGCACTGGACAGCGGCAAGTGAATCGATGGCCGCCGACGGGCTGACGGTCGCGCAGCTCGCTGCCGAGATCGCGCGAAGCGCGGGCGGCCGCCTCGTCGCGACGATCGACGGTGACGCCGATCGGCGCATCGTCTCCGTCGCACCGCTCGAGACCGCGGGTGCCGCGCAACTCGCTTTTCTCGCCAACCCGCGCTACCGCGCCGCGGCGCGCAGCAGCCGTGCCGGCGCGATCGTGCTCGATGCGCACAGCGCGGCCGCGGTGTTTCCTGCGGGTCGCGACGAAGGCGCGACGATCGCCTGCGAAGCGCCGTACGCATGGTTTGCGCTGGCCGCTCAGCGACTGGCGCCGGTGCAGCCTTTCGAGGCGCGGCGCGCGGATTCGGCGCGCATCGACCCGACGGCGCACGTGGACGCGAGCGCACGCGTCGACGAACTGGCGGTCGTCGAAGCCGGCGCACGCATCGGTCCGCGCGCGTGGATCGGCGCGGGCTGCTATGTCGGCGCGGAGGCGGTCGTCGGCGAAGCCACGCGGCTGCATCCGGGCGCGCGGCTGCTCGCCGGCTGCGCGATCGGCGCGCGCGGCATCGTGCACAGCGGCGCGGTGATCGGCGCCGACGGCTTCGGCTTTGCACCGTACGACGGCCGCTGGATCAAGATCCCGCAGACCGGCCGCGTGATCATCGGCGACGACGTCGAGATCGGCGCGAACACGACGATCGATCGCGGAACGATGGGCGACACCGTCGTCGAGGACGGCGTCAAGATGGACAATCAGATCCAGATCGGCCACAACTGCCGCATCGGCGCGCATACCGTGATCGCCGGCTGCGTCGGCATTGCCGGCAGCGCCACGATCGGCCGCGGCTGCCAGCTCGGCGGCGCGGCGATGATCCTCGGCCACCTGTCGATCGCCGACGGCACGGTCATTTCCGCAGGCACGCTGGTCTCGCGTACGATCGGCGCGGCCGGTTTCTACACGGGCTTTTTCCCGCCGATGAAAAACCGCGACTGGGAGCGCAACGCTGCGGCGCTGCGGCACCTCGACGAACTGCGCGAGCGCGTCCGCAGGCTGGAAGCGCGCGTGCCGAAAGATCGCGACGCATGATGGACATCCACGATATCCTGAAGCACCTGCCGCACCGCTATCCGATCATCCTGGTCGATCGGATTCTGGCGCTCGAACCCGGCAGGCGGGTGGTCGCGATCAAGAACGTCAGCATCAACGAACCCGTGTTCATGGGGCATTTCCCGCACTATCCGGTGATGCCCGGCGTGCTGATCGTCGAGGCGATGGCGCAAGCGGCTGCCGTGCTGTCGTTCGTGTCGATGGGCAAGAAGCCCGACGAGGACTCCGTTTACTACTTCGCGGGAATCGACGGGGCGCGCTTCAAGCGTCCGGTCGGTCCTGGCGATCAGCTTCGGCTCGAGGTCGAGATCCTGCGCGAGATGCGCGGCGTCGTGAAGTTCGGCGGCAAGGCGCTGGTCGACGGGCAGATCGCCGCCGAGGCCGAACTGCTGTGCACGTACCGCCGGATCGAGACCGGCGCCGCGCGCTGATGGCGCGGATCCATCCGACCGCCATCGTCGACCCGAAGGCGGAGCTGGCGGACGACGTCGAAGTCGGACCCTTCGCCGTCATCGGATCCGGCGTGAAGATCGGCGCGGGCTCGTCGATCGGCGCGCACGCGGTGATCGAGGGCCGCACGCGGATCGGGCGCAACAACCGGATCTTTCCGTTCTGCGCGATCGGCGGCGTCCCGCAGGACAAGAAGTACGCGGGCGAGGCCACGGCGCTGGAGATCGGCGACGGCAACACGATCCGCGAGTACTGCACGCTGAACACCGGCACCGCGCAGGACGCGGGGGTCACGCGCATCGGCTCCGACAACTGGATCATGGCCTACGTGCACGTCGCGCACGATTGTCGTATCGGCGATCACGCGATCTTCGCCAACGGCGTGCAGCTCGCCGGCCATGTGCACGTCGGCGACTGGGCGATCCTGGGCGGGCTGACCGGCGTGCACCAGTTCGTGCGGATCGGCGCGCACGCGATGACCGGCGCCGGCACGACGCTGCTGCAGGACCTGCCGCCGTTCGTGATCTGCAACGGCAACCCGGCCGCGCCGCACGGGATCAACGTCGAGGGGCTGAAGCGTCGCGGGTTCGACGCCGGGACGATCGCCGCGCTGCGGCGCGCGTACAAGGCGATCTACAAGGAAGGGCGGACGGTGGCCGACGCCTGCGCGGCGATCGACGCGCTCGCATCCGCCGCGCCGGACGCGGCAGCGCATCTGCACGCGCTGCGCGATTTCGTGCAGGGTTCCGGCCGCGGCATCGTCCGCTGAAGGCGATGGCGGACGGGCTGTTCGCCTTCGTTGCCGGCGAGGCATCCGGCGATCTGCTCGCCGCGCCGGTGGTGGGTGCGCTGCGGGCGCGCGTTGCGCACGCCAGGTGCGCCGGCATCGCCGGCGAGCGGATGATCGAGCGGGGCTGCGAGGCGTGGTGGCACATCCGCGAGCTGTCGGTGCGCGGTTATGCGGAGGTCATCGGCGAGCTGCCGCGCCTGCTCAGGCTGCGCGCGCGGCTGCGCGAGCGCGTGCTGAGCGAACGGCCGCGCGTGTTCGTCGGTGTGGACGCGCCCGACTTCAACCTGCGGCTCGAAGCGCAGTTGCGCGCAGCGGGCGTGCCGACCGTTCACTACGTCAGCCCGTCGATCTGGGCGTGGCGCCGCGGCCGCATCGAGAAGGTCCGGCGCTCGGCCGATCGCGTGCTGCTGATCTTTCCGTTCGAGCAGGCGATCTACGATCGCGCCGGCATCGCGGCGAGTTATGTCGGCCATCCGCTCGCGAGCGAAATCCCGCTCGCGCCCGATCTGCGCGCGGCGCGCGCCCGGCTCGGCATCGACGGCGATCCGTTGATCGCCGCGCTGCCCGGCAGCCGGCGCGCGGAAGTGGAGTACATCGCACCGGCGTTCTTCGGCGCGCTCGATCGAATCGCCCGTCGCCACGGGCGTGCTCGCTTCGTCGTGCCGGCGGCCAATGCCGACCTGCGCGAACGGCTGGCGGCGCTGCTCGCGTCCGCACCGCACGCCGCGTCGCGCACGACGCTCATCGATGGCCGCTCGCACGACTGCCTCGAAGCCGCCGACGGCGTGCTGGTCGCAAGCGGCACCGCGACCCTCGAAGCGGCCCTTTACAAGAAGCCGATGGTGATCGCCTATCGCATGCCGCGGCTGTCGTGGTGGATCATGCGACGCATGGGCTATCTGCCGTGGGTCGGGCTGCCGAACATCCTGGCGAACGAGTCGCTGGTCCCCGAACTTCTGCAGGACGAGGCGAACCCGCCGGCGCTCGCCGACGCGCTGCTGCGCGAGCTCGACGACGCCGCGCGCTGCGCGCAGTTGCGCGAACGGTTCGCCGCGATGCACGAGCTCCTGCGCCGCGACACCCCGGTGCTAGCCGCCGAAGCGATCCTTGCCACGGCCAGGCGATGAAGCGAAGCGACGCTGCGACGGCCGATCTGTTCGAGGCGCCGGCGCGCGCGGCGAATCGCGTCTGCGGTGCCGACGAAGCCGGGCGCGGACCGCTCGCCGGCCCCGTGGTCGCTGCGGCCGTGATCCTGGAGCCGGGCGCGCCGATCGACGGGTTGCGCGATTCGAAGAAGCTTTCGGCCGCGCAGCGCGAGGCGCTCGCGCCCGCGATCCGCGCCCGCGCGATCGCCTGCGCGATCGGCGTGGCGACCGTGGAGGAGATCGACGCGCTGAACATCCTGCAGGCGAGCCTGCTGGCGATGCGGCGCGCGATCGAGGCGCTCGACCCACCGGCAAGCTACGCGCTCGTCGACGGCGACCGGTTGCCGCGGCTGGCGATCCCCGCGCGCGCAATCGTCGGCGGCGACTCGATCGAGCCGGCGATTTCGGCGGCTTCGATCCTCGCGAAGGTGCACCGCGATGCGCTGATGCGCTCGCTCGATGCAGCCTATCCGGGCTACGGCTTCTCCGAACATTTCGGCTATCCGACGCCGCAGCATCTGCGGCGGTTGCGCGAACTGGGACCCAGCGCCGTGCACCGGCGCTCGTTCGCGCCGGTGCGGGCGCTGCTGGATACGAACGCATGAAAAGCATTGCCTCCGAGGCGAATCCGCGCTTTCGCGCGTGGCTGCGACTGGCCGAGTCGCCGCGTCAGATCAGGCTTGCCGGGCGCACGCTCGCCGAGGGCGTCCATGTGATCGAAGCGGCGCGCGCAGCGGGCCATCCGATCGAGGCGCTGCTCGTTCGGCGCGGCGCGCAGGGCCACAACGTCGAACAGCTGCGCGCTCAGCTCGAGGGCGACGGCGTCGAGTGTTACGAACTGGCCGCCGCGCTGTTCGACCGGCTGTCGCCGGTAGAACGCGGCGCGGGCCTGATCGCGGTCATCGGCATCGGCTGCGCGCTGACGCCGAGCGGGCTGGCCGCCGACGCGCTGTATCTGGACGGCGTACAGGATCCGGGCAACGTCGGCGCGCTGCTGCGAGTCGCCGCCGCTGCCGGGATCCGGCACGCGTTCGCCGGTCCCGGTACGGCCGCGCTGTGGGCACCCAAGGTCGTGCGCGCCGGGCAGGGCGCGCACTTCGGCCTGGCGCTGTACGAGCTGATCGATCCTGCCGATCTCAAGCGCGCTTTGCCCGGACCGTGGATCGGGACCGACGCGCACGCGGCCGCATCGCTGTGGGAGACCGATCTGCCGGCCGCACCGATCGGCTGGATGTTCGGTGCCGAGGGTCGCGGGCTGTCGCCGGGTGCGCGCGCGGTGTGCGACGTGTACGTGACGATCCCGATGGCGCCGACCGTCGAGTCGCTGAACGTCGTGGCGGCCGCCGCGGTGTGCCTGTTCGAGCGCCGCCGACGCCTGCCGAACGCCAACGCGCGGCCAGCACGCCCTCTTGGCGATGCTGGCGCATTCGGCAAGAATGCGCGGTCGCGATCCGACGGAGGCGATGATGTGGGATGACGGTTTGCTGGCGCGGGCGACCCGCAGGGTCGTCGGCAGGGCGGTCGGGCAGGGACTGGAGCGGCTCGCCGAGACGATCCGCGCGAACGGCGGCCAGCCGCTCGAGATGGTGCTTCCCGACGGTTCGCGCCTGAGCTTCGGTCTGCAGCCGCGCGTCGTGATGACGATCCGCGACCCTGACGTGCTACCGGCGCTGGCGCATCCGACGCTGGCCGCGCTGGGCGAAGCCTTCGTCGAAGGGCGCATCGACGTCGAAGGCGACATCATGGACATCATCGCGATCGCCGAGCGTCTGGCGGCCGCCGGCGGCGCGCCCGTCACCGCGCGCGTGGCCGCGGCGTTCGCGCGGCACTCGCCGAAGCAGGATCGCGCCGACATCAAGCATCACTACGACGTCGGCAACGACTTCTACCGGTTGTGGCTCGACGAGCGGATGGTCTACTCGTGCGCGTACTTCCCGACCGGCGATGAGACGATCGATGCCGCACAGGTCGCCAAGCTCGACCATATCTGCCGCAAGCTGCGCCTGCAGCCCGGCGAACGGCTGCTCGACATCGGCTGCGGCTGGGGCGGTCTGATCGTGCACGCCGCGCGCCATTACGGCGTTCGCGCCGTGGGCATCACGCTGTCGGACAACCAGCATGCGCGCGCGCGCGAGCAGATCGCCGAGGCCGGGCTCGCCGATCGGGTCGAGGCGCTGCTGCTCGACTATCGCGAGGCGCCGGCGCGCTTCGGCGACGGCGCTTTCGACAAGGTGTCGAGCGTCGGCATGTTCGAGCACGTCGGCCTGCGCAATCTGCCGACCTACTTCGGCGTGGTGCGGCGCCTGCTGCGCGACCGCGGACTGTTCCTGAACCACGGCATCACGTCGGCCGACGTCGACAACCGCCCCGTCGGCTCGGGGGTGGCCGAGTTCATCGACAGGTACGTGTTTCCGAACGGCGAACTGCCGCATCTGCATCTGGTCGTGCGCGAGATGTCGGCGCAGAACTTCGAGGTCTACGACGTCGAGAGCCTGCGCCCGCACTACGCGAAGACGCTCGCGCACTGGTCGCGCCGGCTCGAGGCGCAGATCGAGGCCGCGCGCAGGCTGGTCAGCGAGAAGACGCTGCGCGTCTGGCGCGCGTATCTCGCGGGCTGCTCCTACGGTTTCGCGCAGGGGTGGATGAACATCTACCAGGTGCTCGCCAGCCGGCAGGAAGCGGCCGGACCGACCGAGCTGCCGCTGACGCGCGCGTGGATGTATCGCTGATCAGAACGACCGCCGCTCCAGCCGGATCTCGTGCATGATCGTCGCGGCGATTTCCTCGATCGACTTCGTGGTCGACGACAGCCAGCGGATGCCTTCGCGCCGCATCAGCCGTTCGGCCGCGGCGACCTCGTAACGGCAGTTCTCCAGCGACGCGTAGCGGCTGTTCGGCCGCCGCTCGTGGCGCACCTCGGCGAGCCGCTCCGGCGCGATCGACAAGCCGAACAGCTTGTGCCGGTGCGGCGGTAGCGCCGACGGCAGTTCGTCGCGCTCGAAGTCCTCCGGGATCAGCGGGTAGTTGGCGGCCTTGACGCCGTACTGCATCGCCAGATAGAGGCTGGTCGGCGTCTTGCCGCTGCGCGACACACCGACCAGGATCACGTCGGCGGCCGCGAGCCCCTTGGCCGACTGGCCGTCGTCGTGCGCGAGCGCGAAGTTGATCGCCTCGATGCGGTGCTTGTAGCTCTCGGAATCCGAGATGTTGTGCGAACGGCCGACCGTATGCGTCGACTTGATGCCCAGTTCCTGCTCGAGCGGCTCGACGAAGGACTGGAACAGATCGAGGATCAGCGCGTCGGCCTGTCGCAACTGCGCGTTGCACTCCGGATCGACGAGCGTGGAGAAAACGATCGGGCGCTTGCCGTCGCGCCGCCCGATCTCGTCGATGCGAGCGGCGGCTTCGCGGGCCTTCTCCGGCGTGTTGACGAAGGGCAGCCGCATCTGCCGGTAATGCAGAGACTCGAACTGCGTCATCACGCTGTGGCCGAGGGTCTCGGCCGTGATGCCGGTGCCGTCGGAGACGAAAAGAACCGTGCGTTCGTGCGGTCCGGCGTGGCGATCTGGCATGAAGGGCGAGAAGAACGAATCGGTAGAATCCGCGCGATTCTGTCACAGCGCATCGGCGCTTCACTGCAACGCCGATGGGTCCACGGGGAGAGGCGATGCAACGCGGCAAGTACGTCGTTCCGTTCAGTCAATTGCGCATGACCGATGTGGAGTCGGTCGGCGGCAAGAACGCTTCGCTGGGCGAGATGCTCAGCCAACTTGCCGAGGAAGGCATCCGCGTTCCGGACGGCTTCGCGACGACCGCCGAAGCGTTTCGCGACTTCCTGCGCGCAAACGACCTCGAGCACCGGATCGCCGACCGGCTCGGGCGGCTCGACATCGACGATGTCGCCGCGCTTGCCAGCGCCGGTGCGCAGATCCGCGCCTGGATCGTTTCCGCGCCCCTGCCGAAGCTGCTCGAACAGGAGATCCGATCGTTCTATCAATGGCTCAAGGCAGACTCCTCGAACGAAATCTCGGTGGCCGTGCGTTCGAGCGCGACCGCCGAGGATCTGCCGGACGCCTCCTTTGCCGGACAGCAGGAGACCTTCCTGAACGTCTCGGGGGTCGACGCCGTGGTGGCCCGAGTCAAGGAGGTCTTCGCGTCGCTGTACAACGACCGTGCAATCGCCTACCGGGTCCACAAGGGCTTCGTGCACGAAAACGTCGCGCTGTCGGCGGGGGTGCAGCGCATGGTACGCAGCGACCGCGGTGCCGCCGGCGTGATGTTCACGATGGATACGGAGTCGGGCTTTGCCGATGTCGTGTTCATCACCGCAAGCTACGGTTTGGGGGAAACCGTGGTGCAGGGTGCCGTGAACCCGGACGAGTTCTACGTGCACAAGCCGATGCTCGCCGCGGGCAAGTATCCGATCATCCGTCGCACCCTCGGGTCGAAGCTGATCAAGATGGAATTCGACCCGACGGCGGCGAACGGACGAACGGTGCGCACGGTCGACGTTCCTGACGAGCAACGCCATCGCTTCTCCCTGACCGACGACGACGTGATCGAACTGGCCCGCTACGCGGTGGCGATCGAGCGCCACTACGGGCGACCGATGGACATCGAGTGGGGCAAGGATGGCGTCGACGGCCGCATCTACATCCTTCAAGCGCGCCCGGAGACGGTCAAGTCGCAGGCGCGCAATCAGGTCCAGCAGCGCTTCAAGCTCAAAGGCAGATCGACCGTGCTCGCCGCCGGCCGCGCGATCGGACAGAAGATCGGGATCGGTCCCGTGCGCGTGATCCGCACCGCCGCCGAGATGGAACGCGTGCAGCCGGGCGACGTGCTCGTCACCGACATGACCGACCCGAACTGGGAGCCGGTGATGAAACGCGCCGCCGCGATCGTCACCAACCGCGGCGGCCGCACCTGTCACGCGGCGATCATCGCGCGCGAGCTGGGCATTCCGGCGGTGGTCGGCTGCGGCGACGCGACCGAACGGCTGCCCGACGGCGCGACCGTCACCGTCTCCTGCGCCGAAGGCGACACGGGCCACGTTTACGAGGGGCGGCTCGAGACGGAGGTCGAAACCGTGCAGCCGGGCACGCTGCCGAAGCTGCCGGTCAAGATCATGATGAACGTCGGCAATCCGCAGCTTGCGTTCGACTTCCAGTCGTTGCCGAACGGAGGCGTCGGACTCGCCCGGCTCGAGTTCATCATCAACAACAACATCGGCGTGCACCCGAAGGCGGTGCTCGACTACCCGAACGTCGACCCCGAGCTGAAGCGCGCGGTCGAGGCGCTCGCATACGGCTACGCCGGCCCGCGCGCCTTCTTCGAGAACAAGCTCGCCGAGGGCATCGCGACCATCGCCGCGGCATTCTGGCCGAAGCCGGTCATCGTGCGCCTGTCCGACTTCAAGAGCAACGAGTACAAGAAGCTGATCGGCGGCTCGCGCTACGAGCCGGACGAGGAGAACCCGATGCTGGGCTTCCGGGGCGCGGCCCGCTACGTCGCCGAGAGTTTCCGCGAGCCGTTCCGCATGGAGTGCGCCGCACTGAAGCGCGTACGCGACGACATGGGGTTGACCAACGTCGAGATCATGGTGCCCTTCGTCCGCACGCTGACCGAGGCGCGGCGCGTGACCGGACTGCTCGCCGAAAACGGCCTGAAGCGCGGCGAAAACGGGTTGCGGCTGATCATGATGTGCGAAGTGCCGTCCAACGCGATTCTCGCCGAGGAGTTCCTGCAGTACTTCGACGGGTTTTCGATCGGCTCCAACGACCTCACGCAGCTCACGCTGGGGCTCGACCGCGATTCCGGCCTGGTCGCCGAAGGCTTCGACGAGCGCGATCCCGCGGTCAAGCGGCTGCTCGAGCTGGCGATCCGCGCCTGCCGTGCGCAGGGCAAGTACGTCGGTATCTGCGGACAGGGACCATCGGACCATGTCGACTTTGCGCAATGGCTGATGGAGCAGGGCATCGAGTCGATCTCGTTGAACCCCGACACGGTCGTCGAAACCTGGCGCCGGCTCGCGCAGGCGGCGTGACGACGCTGCGGAGGCCCGAATGAGCGACTACGTCGTGTGGTTCGTGCTGGCCTTCGGGCTGCTGATCGCCGAGCTGGTCACCGGGACCTTCTATCTGCTGGTGCTCGCGTTCGCGCTGGCCAGCGCCGGCGCGGCGAACCTGCTCGGCGCCCCCTTCGCCGTCCAGTTGGCGATCGCTGCGGCGATCGGCATGGGCGGGGCGCTGTGGCTGCGGCGCGCGCGCATCGGCCGCCTCGCGCGCAGGGACGTGGCCGACAGCGTCCAGCGCATGGATGTGGGCCAGATCGTGCGCGTCGAACAGTGGTCGCCGGCGCGCACCGCGCGCGCGAACTATCGCGGCGCGTTGTGGGATGTCGAACTGGCCGCCGGCGAAGAGGCGGCACCGGGCGAGTTCGTGATCCGCGAAATCCATGCCAACCGCCTGATCGTCGCCGCGCGCCGCACGCACTGACCGCGGCGGCGTCGCGCAAGAACAAGGAGAAGCGAATGCCCGGTTCGTTCCTGTCCGACGGTATCACGATCGTCGCGCTGGTCGCGCTCGCGGTGGCGATCACCTTCGTGGTCAAGGCGGTACGCATCGTTCCGCAGCAGCATGCGTGGGTCGTCGAACGGCTCGGCAAGTATCACGCCACGCTGTCGCCCGGGTTGAACATCGTCATCCCGTTCATCGACCGCATCGCCTACAAGCACAGCCTGAAGGAAATCCCGCTCGACACGCCGAGCCAGATCTGCATCACCAAGGACAACACGCAGTTGACCGTCGACGGCGTGCTGTTCTTCCAGGTCACCGACCCGCAGCGCGCGAGCTACGGTTCGTCCAACTACATCGTCGCGATCACGCAACTGGCGCAGACGACGCTGCGCTCGGTCATCGGGCGGCTCGAGCTGGACAAGACGTTCGAGGAGCGCGACTTCATCAACCACAGCGTCGTTTCGGCGATCGACGAAGCGGCGATGAACTGGGGCGTGAAGGTGCTGCGTTACGAGATCAAGGACCTGACGCCACCGGCGGAGATCCTGCGCGCGATGCAGGCGCAGATCACCGCCGAGCGCGAAAAGCGCGCGCTGATCGCTTCGTCCGAAGGCCGCAAGCAGGAGCAGATCAACATCGCCACCGGAGAGAAGGAGGCGGCAATCGCCAAGTCCGAGGGCGACAAGCAAGCCGAGATCAACCGCGCGCAGGGCGAAGCGGCGGCCGTGCTGACGATCGCCGAAGCCACGGCCGAAGCGATCCGCAAGGTCGCCTCGGCCATCGGCGCGCCCGGCGGCATGGAGGCGGTGAATCTGAAGGTGGCCGAGAAGTACGTCGAAGCGTTCGCGGGGATGGCGAAGACCAACAACACGCTGATCGTGCCGGCCAATTTTGCCGACGTGAGCAGCCTAATCGCGGCGGCGATGTCGGTGGTGAAAAGCCGCGGCGGATGACCGGTCAGCGCAGGTGGTAGTCCATCGCCAGCCGCGATTGCATATCGCGCGCGAGGCGAAACGCTTCTTTCAGCGTGCGGCGGTCCAGCTCGTTCAGGCGGTTCGGGTCGATGCGGTTGGCCTTTTCTTCGGTGAGGGTCTCCAGTGCCGCCTGGTGATGCAAGCGCACCTGCTGGATGAAAAAGAACGCGGCGACCGTGGCTTCGGCATCGCGTTGCGGCAGGGCGCCCGCAGCGGCCGCGGCGCGGAAACGCGCCGCGGTGCCGGTGGCCGGCAGCCCGTGCGCGAGCGCGACGATTCGCCCGCAGTCGACGAACGGCCGCACGCCGTACAGCTTCAGGTTGATCGTGCCGTCCTCCTCGGTGACGAAGTCGCGCCATCGCGCGAGCGGCGGCCGTGCCTGCAGCGCGTTTTCGGCCAGCAGACGCAGAAAGTTCGGCCGCGCGCGCGTCTTGGCGAGAAACCACTCGCGTAGCGATTCGGCCAGCCGGGCGTCGCCGGCGAGCGCGCGGAAGTCGAAGCAGATCGCGGCGTCGAGCAGCGCCTTCGGGTCCGAGTTTGCGAGCCAGCCTTCGAGCTTGGCTTGCCACTCGGCGGTCGACAGACAAAGTTCCGGGTTCGAAGCCATCACGTTGCCCTTGCACAGCGGATAGCCGCAGGCGTCGAGCGCTTCGTTCACCGCGCGCGCAAACGGCAGCAGTTGGGCGCGGACTTCGCGCGGACTGCCCGCGGCCTCGAACAGCAGGCCGTTGTCCTGGTCGGTGGCGAAGGTCTGTTCGAGCCGGCCTTCGCTGCCGAACGCCAGCCAGCACCAGGCGATCCGGTCCCAGTCGTGGCGCTTGCGAACGACCTCGATGATGCGCTGGCAGATGCGGTCGTTGAGCAACGATACGTACAGCGTCAACGGCTCCGCCGCCACCCCTTGGCCGACCAGCAGCCTGGTCAGCCGCCGCACGCGCGCGGCAAGCTGCGCGAGCGTGTCGATGTCGCGCGCCTGCCGGATCTCCATCGTCAGCTCGCCCAGACCGAGCCGCTGCAGCGAGAACAGGTCGCGCTCGGAGACCACGCCGACGAGCACGTGCCCTTCGGTCACCAGCACATGCCGGATGCGCAGCTCGATCATCGCCAACGCCGCCTCGTAGGCCGGCGTGTCGGCCTCGAGCGTGAGCGGATCTCGCGTCATCACCGCGCCGATCGGTCCGTCCAGCGCGCCGTCGATCGCGACCTGGATAAGGTCGCGCTCGGTGAAGATGCCAACCGGCCGGTGGCCGTCGTCGACCACGACGATGCTGCCCACGCCCTCGGCGCGCATGCGGGCCGCGGCCGCGCGTACGGCTTCGGTTTCTCCGCATACGACCGGCGCGCGCCGCAGCAGCGTCCGCAGCGCAAAAGACAGCGCCTTCTGCTCGGCCGCCAGGCGCCGTTCGATCGATGTGTCGTTGTCTGACATGGGGCGCTTTCGTTTCAGTACTGCAGCCGTGCGAGATACGTGGCGCGCGAGGCCTCGAGCGCCTGACCGAGGGTCACGATGCCGCGTTCGGCCAGCAGCGGCAGCAGCCGCAGGAACACCTCGCCGGTGACGAGCGCGTCGCCCAGCGCGGTGTGGCGGCCGATCACGCGCACGCCGAGGCGCTCGGCGATCGCATCCAGGTTGTGGTTGTCCTGGTTCGGATGAACGATCGCCGACAGCAGCAGCGTGTCGAGCACCGGCTGGGCGAAGCGCACGCCGGTTTTCGCTTCCTTCAGCTCAAGGAAGCGCATGTCGAACGCCGCGTTGTGCGCCACGAGTACGGTGTCCTCGCAGAAGCGGTGAAAGCGCGGCAGCACCTCTTCGATCGTCGGCTCGTTGGCCAGGGCGCGCGCCTCGATGCCATGCACCTGAACCGACTCGCGGCCGATCGTGCGGCGCGGGTTGACGAGTTGCTCGAACACCTCGTGCTTCAGCAGGCGACCGTTGACGATGCGCACCGCGCCGATCGAGATGATCTCGTCGCCGGCCGACGGCTCCAACCCCGTGGTCTCGGTGTCGAACACCGTGTAGGCGAGGGCGGCGAGGCGGCGCTCGGCGAAGTCGCCATGCACGTCGATGCGCTCGAACAGGTCGAAGTCGTAGTACTCGGGCCGGGCCGCCACCGGTGTGGCGCGCGGCGCGGGCAGCGCCGTCGGCTCGCCCAGCGGCAGCAGGAAGCGAAACCACGCCGTCTGGCGCGGTCGATCGGCCTGGTACCAGACCTCGCCGCCGTGGCGCTCGAGCACGTCCTTGAGCGTCAGCGGCGATTCGTCGCTGCCGCTGGCGAGCGGCTCCGTTTCCCACAGCAGCAGCACGTCGCTCGCGACCATCGTGCCGAGCCAGACGAGGTCGATCGCGGCAAAGCCGCCGTGCGCCGCAGCGCGCAGCCGAAAAGCCCGCACACCATAGTCGGCCCGCACACGCGCGGCGAGCGATGAAAGCGCGTGCACGATGGCGAAGCTGTCGACGCGCACCCAAAGCTCGGACGCCGCCGGCTCGACGTCGGTGGCCACGCCGACCGTGTCGGTGAGCCGGCGCCCTGCGACCGCGAGCAGATCGGCCACGCGCATGTCCTCCAGCGTCAGGCTGCCTTTCAGCGCGTCGGCGTAATCGGTGAGCGCCGCGTTCAGCCGTTCTGTCAGCACGCGCGCTTCGGCGGCGATGATGTCGACGAACTGCGCGCGCTGCGGCTCGGGCATGTCGGGCGAGGCGATCAGACTTTCGGCCGCTGCGCGCAGATTGGCCACCGGCGCGCGCACGCCGGTCGCCATCGACTGCAGCAGCTTCAGGCGCTGCCCCTCGCGCCCGAGCAGCCCGCCGACGTCGTCGAGCGTGAACACCATGCCGGCGACCCGCCGCTCGGCGCCGGACAGAAATGGCGTGACCTGCACGCGCAGCGCGCGCCCGCCGGCAGCGGCGGTGACGAAGCTCGTGCGCGGGCGTTCGACGGCGCCGGCGAACTGGTGGTAGATCTTGTCCAGCGCGTGGGCCACCTGCTCGCGGTCGATCAGTCCGAACACCGAGCGCCCGAGTCCGATCGGCGCGTAGTTGCCGGCGCGGTGGGACCCCTGGCCGAGCAGGGCGGCGGCGCGCGCGTTGTACAGCAGGATGCGGCCGTCCGTATTGCACACGAGCACGCCTTCGGTCAGCTCCGACATCAGCGCGGCGAAACGGTCGCGTTCCTCCTCGACGCGTAACCGCGCCTCCGCACTTCTCGCATCCAGTTCGCGCTCGCTCTGCCGGTAGCGCGCCGCAAGCTGGTTGATCGCCGCGGCCACCTCGCCGAGTTCGGCCGCGCCCTCCGCCACGATGCGGTGATCGGGGTTGGCCGCCAGCAGCACGCGCGTCTGCTCGGCCAGACGGCGCGCGGCGAGCGGATAGCGGCCGTACAGCCAGTGCGCGAAGCCTCCCACCGCCACCAGCAGCACCGCGGTGCCGTACACGAGCAGCGGCGCCGACTCCGCCACCATGGCGCGCAGCGCGTCGCGCTCGGCGTCGGAGACCCCGATGCCGAGCAGCAGCGCGGCGACCGTCAGCAGCAGCACCGCCCCGACGCAGGCCGCCGCAATCCAGACGAGACGGCCGGTCGAAGGCATCATGTCCCCCCGGCCAGCAGACGATCGATCGCGGAGATCAGCTCCTGCGTCGAGAACGGCTTCGTGACATACAGGTCCGCGCCGAGCGACAGGCCCTTGCTGACCTCGGCTTCGCGGCCCTTGGCGGTGACGATCACGATCTTGATGTGCCGCCACTCGGGCCGTTCGCGCATCCGCTGGCACACCTCGTAGCCGCTCTTGCCCGGCATCATGATGTCGATCAGGACCAGATCCGGCGCGTACGTCTCCACCAGCGCCAGCGCCTCGTCGCCGTTGGTCGCGCAACGCACGTCGTAACCGGCGCGCTTGAGCAGAAACTCCAGCGCCGTGACGATGTTCGGCTCGTCGTCGGCGATCAGGACCTTGCGCTTGTCTGCAGCCACGACACCTCCCCGCTTTCCTCTGCCGCGGCCGGCTCCGCCGCGAGCGGCAGCATGAACGAGAAACACGCGCCTGAACCATGCGTACTTTCGACCCACAGCCGGCCGCCGAAGTGGTCGATGATCTGGCGGCTGATGTGAAGCCCCAGGCCGGTGCCGGCCGGCTTCGCCGTCAGCGTGTCGCCGAACTGCCGGAACTTGTCGAAGACGAAGGGCATGTCCTCGGCGCGGATACCAGGTCCGTTGTCGCGCACGTCGATGCGGACTGCGCCGTCGGTTTCGCGCACGACTACATCGACGCGACCGTGCTCGGCGGGGCTGAATTTCAGCGCATTGGAAAGCAGGTTCAGCAACACCTGCAGCAGGCGGTCGCCGTCGACCGCAACCACGGCCGCCCGTGGGGGCAAATGCGCGGCGAGCGCCACGCCCTTGTCCTTGAACACCTGGCTCATCTGCGCGATGGCCTCGTTGACGATATCGCGCACGTCGACGCGCGCGATGCGCCATTCGGCCCGACCGGACTCGATCTTCGCCAGATCCAGCACCTGATTGATGAGCCGCGTCAAACGTTCGGTTTCGCGCGTGATGATGCCGAGGAATTTCTTGCGTTCGGCCAGAGCGATCCTGGGGTCGGCGAGCAGGATCTCGGAGAACGCCCGGATCGAGGTCAGCGGCGTACGCAGCTCGTGCGTGACGGTCGAGATGAAATCGTCCTTCAGCCGGTCCAGCTCCTTCAGCCTTTCGTTGGCGGCGCGCAGCTCGGCGGTGGCCGCTTCCAGCTCGCGCGACTTCTGCTCCAGCTTGTGGCTGTAGACGACAACCTGCGACGCTTCGTCCAGCAGTTCGCCGACTTCGTCCAGCGTCAACGCTTCTTCCTTCGCCACCGAGGCGACCATGATGCGCGCCGAGGCCGCGCCGATCGCACCGGCCAGTTGCGTCTCCACAAAGTGCACGAAGTCGGCGTCGGCCACCGGGTCCTCGTCCGGCCACTTGGCACCCGTTGCGCGCGCGTACTCGGCGAAAGCGGCATCGGCGCCGGCCGCACCGATGAAACGCGCCAGCAGGCTGTACAGGTCGCGCGCCGAGGCGGTGCCGCGCCAGAAGCGGGCGCCGCCGGACTCGGTGCGAAACACGTCGACGAACACGCTCGCCTGCCGGTGCTCGGCCGCGCTCGGCGTGTCGGCGAGCGACACGCCGACGTACAGGCCCACGTTGGCGATCATGCTCCACAGCATCGCGTGCGTGATCTGATCGAGTCCGCTCAGACCGAACAGCGCCAGGGGCTTGAGCAACTCGATGCCGAACGGGCCGTGCTCAAGTAAGGAGATCGGCAGCCATCCCGAGCGCGCGAACGCCGGCAGCAACAGGGTGTACAACCAGACGCCGAAACCGGCCAGCAGTCCGGCGAGCGCGCCGCGCCGGGTGCCGCCTTTCCAGAAGATGCCGCCCAGGATCGCCGGGGCGAACTGCGCCACCGCGGCGAACGAGATCAGCCCGATCGATACGAGCGCGTAGGCTTCGCCGGCGAGACGGAAGTACAGGTAGCCGAGCAGAAGCACGAGCACGATCGCCCAGCGGCGGATGCCCAGCAGCAGCCCGGTCAAGTCCGGGCGCTCGTTCAGCCGCAGCCGCTTCATCCGCAGCAGCACCGGCATCACGAGGTCGTTGCACACCATCGTGGACAGCGCGATCGTCTCGACGATCACCATGCCGGTGGCGGCCGACAGGCCGCCGATGAACACCAGCAGCGCGAGCAGCTCCTGCTTTTCCGCCATCGGCAGCGTCAGCACGAACGTGTCGGCGTCGACGTTGCCGGCGGGAAAGTGCAGGCGGCCGCCGAAAGCGAGCGGCAGCACGAAGACGTTGATCGCCAACATGTAGGCGGGAAACAGCCAGATCGCCTTCTTCAAGTGCTTTTCGTCGAGGTTCTCTATCACGGCGACCTGGAACTGGCGCGGCAGGAACAGGATCGCGAGCATCGACAGGATCGTCAGCCACACCCAGCTGGCGTAGCCGCCGGCCACCCCCTCCAGCGGCGTCAGCAGAGGCAGCAGCTTGGGATCGGCGGCGGCGCGCGCGAACACGTCGCCGAAGCCGTTGTAGATGCCGAACGTGACGAAGGCCCCGACGGCGAGAAACGCCAGCAGCTTGACCAGCGATTCGAACGCGATCGCCGCCACCATGCCCTGGTGGTGCTCGGCGGCGTCCAGATGCCGCGTGCCGAACGCGATCGTGAACAGCGCCAGGATCAGGGCGACCCACAGCGCCGTGTCGGCCAGCACCGGCTGCGCCGCGACCTTGGCCGGCATCACGATCTCGGGATATTGCACGAGGATCGTGAAGCTGTTCGATACCGCTTTCAATTGCAGCGAGATGTACGGGATGATGCCGATCACCGCGATGACCGTGACCACGCCGCCCAGAGCCGCGCTCTTGCCGTAGCGCGAGGCGACGAAGTCCGCCAGCGACGTGATGCGGTTGCGCTTGGAGATGCGCAGGATCTTGCGCAGCACGATCCACCACAGCGCGATCATCAGCGTGGGCCCGATGTAGATGGGCAGGAAACCAACGCCGTCGCCCGCCGCCCGTCCGACGCTGCCGTAAAAAGTCCAGGCCGTCGCGTAGACGGCGAGCGACAGGCTGTAGATGTACGGGTTGGCGATGACCGGGCGGCCGGCGTCGGCGCGCTGGTCGGCGTAATACGCGATCGCGAACAGCAGGCCGAGGTAAGCGAACGAGGTGACGACGATGACCCAGCCCTGCAGCATCGTGCGCCTTGTCGCGGCTCAGTCGCCGCCGCGTTCCACCGCGAGCGCCATCAGCGCGATCAGCAGAGCCCAGGCGATGAAGATGTACACGTACAGGGCCGGGATGCCGAAGACGGCGCGCGGCACGTTGAAAAGCGCCAGGATCGGATAGTTGAACAGCAGGCAGCCCAGCATGCACAGGGCCACCAGACGCGGCGCGCGTTTCCCGGGCTCAGCCATCGGCGCGGTATCTCCCGACTGCGGTCGCCGCTAAGGTAAGCGGCCGCGCGCGGCGCTGTCAAACCAACGCGTCAGCGCACGCGCTGCTTGAGCAGCCGCTGCTGCTCGCGCTTCCAGTCCTTCTCCGATTCGGCCGCCCGCTTCTCGAACTGCCGCTTGCCCTTGGCCAGACCGAACTCGAGCTTGATGCGGCCCTTGCTGTAGTGAAGGTCCAGCGGCACCAGCGCGTAGCCGGCGCGTTCGACCTTGCCGATCAGCTTGCGGATCTCGGCTGCGCGCAGCAGCAGCTTGCGCGTGCGCGCGGGGTCGGGCGTCACGTGCGTCGAGGCGGTTTTTAGCGGCGTGATGTGCGCGTTGAGCAGCCACAGCTCGCCCCCGCGCACGATCACGTAGGCTTCCCTCAAATGGACCTGGCCGGCGCGGATCGCCTTGACCTCCCAGCCTTCGAGGGCGAGCCCCGCTTCGAAGCGCTCCTCGATCGTGTAATCGTGAAATGCCTTCTTGTTCTGGACGATCGGCATGAAGGCCGGGCCTCGTATTGCGTATGCCTCTTAGAATCGGGCCATCTTAGCAATCGCACCCGCATGCACCGCGTCGAGAAGTCCGTGTTCGTGCCGTACACCGCGGAGCAGATGTTCGCCCTGGTCGCCGCGGTCAAGGAGTATCCGCGGTTTCTTCCGTGGTGCGCGGCGAGCCGCGAACATCCGCTGCCCGACGGCCGCGTCGTGGCGACCGTCGAGATCCACTATCGCGGCGTGCGCAGCCGCTTTACGACCCGTAACGAACACGTCCGGCCGACGCTGATCCGCATGCAGCTCGTCGACGGCCCGTTTCGCCGGTTGCACGGCGAGTGGAGTTTCGTGCAGCTTCGCGACGACGCCTGCAAGGTCCACCTGAACCTGCACTACCAGTTCGAAAGCGGGCTGCTCGGGCGGGCGATCGCGCCGGTGTTCGAGTCGATCGCGGGCTCGCTGATCGACTCCTTCACGCGCCGCGCCGAGGCTCTGTATGAGTCGCGCGCGTGACGGCCGGCTGCAGGCGACCGTCGTTTACTGCGGGCGCGATCGCCAGTGGATCGTCGATGTCGAGGTGCCGCAGGGCAGCTCGCTGCGCGATGCGGTCGTCGCCTCGGGTCTGCCGCAACGCGTTCCGGGGCTCGATCCCGACGCGCTCGATCTTGGAGTGTTCAACAGCCCGCGCGAGCCGCACGAGCCCGTGCGCGAAGGCGACCGGATTGAGATCTACCGCCCGCTGGCGATCGATCCCAAGGAGGCGCGGCGCATCCGCGCCGAGATCCGGCGTCGCCGCAAAGCTTAGGAACAGTTGCGCGCCACGACCTCGCGCATGCGCTGGATTTCCGCCGCACGCTGCGCGTCGTCCAGGACTTCGCGGTTGCCCTGCGCGTCGGTCCGCGCGATGCGGTGGCCTTCTTCGAGTGAACGCAGGTAGCCGCGCGCGCGTTCGCACTCCTGCGCCTTGCGCGCGGCTTGCGCCTGTTCCTCGGCCTGCTTCTTCTCCGCCTCGGCGCGCTCCTGCTGGCGCTTGCGGAACTCCATCTCGCGGTCGGCGATCGTCTTCGGTCCGGCTTTGGTTTCGCCTTTGGCGCTCGCTTTCGATTCGCCCGGGTCGACCGCCGTCGGCGGTGCCGACGACGCGCGGGGCTGACGGACGATGCTGTCGGCCTTGACGCCCGCAGGGGGCGGGCGGTCCGAGAACACGAGGCGTCCGTTCTCGTCGCGCCAGGCCCACTGAGCCGAGGCGGGCGCGGCGAGCAGCATGCACACGAGCAGGCCGCCCGCAAGGCGGAAGCGATCGGCAGGAACACCCATGACGTCTCCCGAGAAGTCAGCGGATTCTATTGACCCGGGGGGCCGCGGCAATCATCCATTTGTCGTGGAAACGCCCGCCACATGGGGGTTCCGGCGCGGCTCCGTATAATCCGCTTTTGCGTCTCGAGGATCCCCATGAGGTTGACACAGAAGGCGCTCACCTTCGACGACGTTCTGCTGCTGCCCGCGTATTCGGCGGTCCTGCCGCGCGAAACGCAGCTCGCCACCCGACTCTCCCGCCGCATTTCGCTGAACCTGCCGCTCGTGTCCGCCGCGATGGACACGGTGACCGAAGCGCGCCTGGCCATAGCGCTCGCGCAGGAAGGCGGCATCGGGATCGTTCACAAGAACCTCACCCCGCAGCAGCAGGCGGCCGAAGTCTTGAAGGTCAAGCGGCACGAGGCCGGCGTGCTGCGCGATCCGATCACGATCAGCCCCGATTTACCGGTGCGCGAGGCGATCGAGCTGCAGCGCGCGAACAAGATCTCCGGGCTGCCGGTGGTCGAGGGCAAGCGCGTGGTGGGCATCGTCACCAACCGCGACCTGCGCTTCGAGACACGCCTGGACGCCAAGGTGCGCGAGATCATGACCCCGCGCGAGCGGCTGGTCACGGTGCGCGAGGGCGCGAGCCTCGACGAAGCCAAAGCCCTGATGCACAAGCACCGGCTCGAGCGGGTGCTGGTGGTCGACGGCGACTTCGAGTTGCGCGGGCTGATCACCGTGAAGGACATCACCAAGGCGGTCGAACATCCGCTCGCGGCCAAGGACGAGCAGGGCAAGCTGCGTGTGGGCGCGGCCATCGGTGTGGGCGAAGGCAACGACGAACGCGCCGAGCTGCTAGTCAAGGCCGGCGTGGACGTGCTGGTGGTAGACACCGCGCACGGGCACAGCAAGGGCGTGCTCGACCGCGTGAAGTGGGTCAAGAGGAACTTCCCGCAGGTCGACGTGATCGGCGGCAACATCGCCACCGCCGAAGCGGCGCGGGCGTTGATCGAACACGGCGCCGACGGCGTGAAGGTGGGCATCGGCCCCGGCTCGATCTGCACGACGCGCATCGTCGCCGGGGTGGGCGTGCCTCAGATCACCGCGATCGCCAACGTCGCGAAGGCACTGGAGGGCAGCGATGTGCCGCTCGTCGCCGATGGCGGCATCCGCTATTCAGGCGACATCGCCAAGGCGCTCGCCGCCGGCGCGCACTCGGTGATGATGGGCAGCATGTTCGCCGGCACCGAGGAAGCGCCCGGCGAGGTGATCCTGTACCAGGGCCGCTCGTACAAGACCTATCGCGGCATGGGCAGCCTCGGCGCGATGAGCAAGGGCTCGGCCGAGCGCTACTTCCAGGACAACGACGCGAACGTCGACAAGTTCGTTCCCGAAGGTATCGAGGGCATGGTGCCGTACAAGGGCAGCGTGCTCGCAATCATCTTCCAGTTGGCCGGCGGCATCCGCTCGGCGATGGGCTACTGCGGCTGCCGCACGATCGACGAGATGCGCACGCGCGCCGAGTTCGTCGAGATCACCAGCGCCGGCATGCGCGAATCGCACGTGCACGACGTGACGATCACCAAAGAAGCTCCCAACTACCGGGTTGAATAGAGTGCTTCAGTCGCCGGGCGTGCCGCGTCGCCGACCGGCGGACGTGCGCGAAATTGCCGATGCCGTTCGCCGGACGACGCCCGGCGGTCCACGCCCATCATGAGTCACGAGCGAATCCTGATCCTCGACTTCGGCTCGCAGGTCACGCAGTTGATCGCGCGCCGCGTGCGCGAGGCGAAGGTCTACTGCGAAATCCACCCGCACGACGTAGGTAGCGACTCCATCCGCGCGTTCGCGCCGAAAGGCGTGATCCTGTCCGGCAGCCACATGTCGGCGTACGAGGAATCGAGCGCGACCGCGCCGCCGGTCGTGTTCGAGCTGGGCGTACCGGTGCTCGGCATCTGCTACGGCATGCAGACGATGGCGCAGCAGTTGGGCGGCAAGGTCGAGGCCGGACACAAACGCGAGTTCGGCTATGCGGAGGTGCGCGCGCGCGGACACACGCGGCTGCTCGAAGGCATCGAGGACTTCCGCACGCCCGATGGGCACGGGATGCTGCGGGTCTGGATGAGCCACGGCGACAAGGTCGTCGAACTGCCGCCCGGGTTCAAGCGCATGGCCTCGACCGAAAGCTGCCCGATCGCCGGCATGGCCGACGAGACGCGCCGCTTCTACGGCGTGCAGTTCCACCCCGAGGTCACGCACACGCCGCAGGGGCAGGCGATCCTCACGCGCTTCGTCCGCGAGATCTGCGGCTGCCGCGGCGACTGGAACATGCCCGACTACGTGACCGAGGCCGTGGCGCGCATCCGCGAGCAGGTCGGCAACGAGGAGGTGATCCTGGGGCTTTCCGGCGGTGTGGATTCTTCGGTCGCGGCGGCGCTGATCCACAAGGCGATCGGCCGGCAACTGCACTGCGTGTTCGTCGATACCGGGCTGCTGCGCTTAAACGAAGCCGAGCAGGTCGTCGACACCTTCGACCGCCACATGGGCCTGCATCTGGTCCATGTCGACGCGACCGAGCGCTTCATGACAAGGCTCGCCGGCGTGACCGACCCCGAGGCCAAGCGCAAGATCATCGGCGCCGAGTTCGTGCACGTCTTCCAGGAAGAAGCGGCCAGGCTGCCGAACGCGAAATGGCTGGCGCAGGGAACGATCTACCCTGACGTGATCGAGTCGGCAGGCGCCAGGACCAGGAAGGCGACCACGATCAAGAGCCACCACAACGTCGGCGGCCTGCCCGAAGCGCTGCACCTGAAGCTGCTGGAGCCGCTTCGAGAGCTGTTCAAGGACGAAGTCCGCGCGCTCGGGATTGCGCTCGGCCTGCCGCACGAGATGGTCTATCGCCATCCGTTCCCGGGGCCGGGACTCGGCGTGCGCATCCTCGGCGAAGTGAACAAGGAATATGCCGACCTGCTGCGGCGGGCGGACGCGATCTTCATCGACGAGCTGCGCGCAAGCGGCTGGTACGACAAGACGAGCCAGGCGTTCGCCGTGTTCCTGCCGGTGCGAAGTGTCGGCGTGATGGGCGACGGCCGCACCTATGAGCACGTGGTGGCGCTGCGCGCGGTGCAGACCAGCGACTTCATGACCGCGGACTGGGCGCCGCTGCCGCACGAGCTGCTCGCGCGGGTGTCCAACCGCATCATCAACGAAGTGCGCGGCATCAACCGCGTCGTCTACGACGTCAGCTCCAAGCCGCCGGCGACGATCGAGTGGGAGTAGGGGGCACGATCCGGTGCGGGCCACGTCGCCTCGCACCGTCGTTCAGCGAAGATCATCGGCGAAGCAAGTTCATCTCGCTCGCATGTGGCGAGCGCGCGGCGCCAAAACGCACATACCCCGCCCTCATTCGCGCGAGCGACACCTGGAAGGAATCGTCGCACCGGACGCACTGGTATGGTGTTTGGCCCCGTAGCCAGGTACCCGCTGACGGACGCTTCTCCGAGCCGAGACCGCATCAAGCCGATCGTGCTGTCGTTGCTTGCGCCGATGACCCCGCCGGTCGGAGCGCAGAAAGCAAAGAAACCACAGCCGATCACCGCTGGGCGATGTCCCGTCCATCGTTGCAACTCTTGGCGGCGGCGTAAGCCATCTTACGCGGCCTTCTTCGATTCCTTGGTGGCCAGGGTGTGATCACGTCCGAGCGATGCCGTCGATGTAGATCGCCAGCCGCTTCAAGTCCTTCATACTGCGCTCGTTGAGCGCACGCAGCTGCTCGGTGCTGGCCTCGACCATGCGCCGCGACACCGCGCTCTTGGACACGCCCACCGTGCCCGCCACCGCGGGCAGCACCGATTCGTACCGGCGCGCGGATGCGCCGGCCACGAGGATGTCGCGCACCCGCGCGGCCATGCGCGCGTCGCCCGTCAGGCACTCGTACGCGGGCACGGCCACCTCCTTCGAGGTGGCCTTGCTGCGCAGCCGCGGGCGCGTGACCTGCAGCTTGCGCTCGGCAATCTGCACCTGACCGCGCTGTGTGCCGTGCCACAGCACGTCGCCGCCGGCGCGCCCGCGCAGCTTCGCACCGGCGAGTTGCTGCGCCGACAGCACCAGCAGCTGCTCGATGAGCCCGCGCGCGGCCTCGTTCATCAGCTCGTCGATGCTGGCCTGGGCCTTGTCCAGCAGCCGCAGCATCGGCAGCAGCGCCCGGCCGTTGCCGGCCAGCCAGTGCCGCACCGCAGCTCGGTCGTTGCGGTGCGCAATCTTCAAGGCCGGCTTCTTGCCAGCGCTGTGGCCTTACAGTGCTTCACGGCGGTTTCACTGTGGGTTGCGGGTTTGAGGTTCAGCAAGCTCGATTCTGGCGAGCTCACTGCGGAAACCGCCGCCTTCAAGTTCCAACGACGTTTGGGACATCGCCTCTGCTATCGCTTCAACCGCCGCTTCGATCTGCGGTCGCTGCCTCACCGCCTGCTCATCGCCGCCGCCTCCACTGCCCCGCAGCCGCTGCGCAGTATCAGGGTTGCTGACGTTCCTTGCTAATCAGGTCGCGAGATGGCGTCGATCCGGCAAGCGATATTGGGCCGCTCAACGGTGCAGGCGCTTCCCGACTTCTTGCGATTGTGACGTTGCGGGCGGTTCCTCCAAGCTACGAGGGGCGCTTGACATGCCGCAGAGTCCAACGGGACCAGAGGAGAGCAGGAGCCAGCGGATGCGTTCTTCGATCGCGGATGTTCAGGATGGCAGCTATCTAGGCAGCCCGGCCCGTCGAAGACTGTTTCGCGCGGGGGTCGGTTCGATTGCGGCGCTCGCGGCCGGCGGGCTCTTCGGCGGGCGGGTTGCCGAGGCCAGGCCGATCGCCTCGCCTGCGGATGTGCCGGTCGTCGACCGGCTCGCGGTGCGTGTCGTGACCGACTCGTATCACCATGCCTTCGAGCGCAGCGGGACTTTCGGGCCGGTGCAGGTGCAACGATTGGGCTTCGCGGTGGCGCCACGCACGCCGCCGCGGCGGACGCTGCAGAACGAATGGGGGCTGTCGCTGCACATCGAGTCGACGCGCGGCACCGAGACGCGTCAGGTGCTGTTCGACTTCGGCTACACGCCGGAAACGCTGCTGAACAACCTGCAACTGGCCGGTATTGACGCGGCTCGGCTCGATGCGCTCGGGCTGAGCCACGGCCATTTCGATCACTTCGGCGGCCTGGTCGGCTTCCTCGCGGCGAACAAGGGCCGGCTGAAGGCGGGGCTGCCGTTCTATGTCGGCTCCGAGGAGTGTTTCTGCACCCGGGAGCTGAACGTACCGGGCGAGGCGGGCAGCTTCGGCGCACTGGATCGCGAGGCGATCCGCGCCGCCGGTCTCACGGTGACCTTCGCCGAGCGACCCTCGGTGATCGCCGACCACGGCTTCAGCACCGGTCGCATCCCCGCCGAATCGTTCGAGCGGGTTCTGTCGCCGACGCGCATGTCGGTGGGAATGCGGGGCGGGCTCGGCTGCGCGCCGGAGCGACTGCCTGAGGCCAAGCGCAACCTGACGCTGGTGCCGGACGACTTCGAGCACGAGCAGGCCACCGCCTATCACGTCAAAGGCCGCGGCCTGGTCGTCATGACCTCCTGCGGCCGCCGCGGGATCCTCAACTCGGTGCGGGCCGCGATGCGTGTGGCGGGTACGGACAAGGTGCACGCGGTGCTCGGCGGATTCCACCTGGCCCCGCATTCCGTCGAGTACCAGAAGCGGACTGCCGCTGAACTGAAGAGCCTCAAGCCGGATGTGGTGATCCCGATGCATTGCTCCGGCGAGGCGTTCGTCGCCATCGTGCAGAACGAGATGCCGGAGCGATTCATCCGTTCCTCCACCGGCACGCGTTTCGTGTTCGGTGCATGACGGTCGGCTCTCGTTCGAATGCGCTGCCGGCCGATCGGCCGCGGACTGAGCTCGCGGGGGAACGCATCCGGCCTTCGCGGCAATGCCGCGTGAATCGGTCGATCGACGCGGTCGATCACGCGGGATCAGCCACTTCGGAGGCTGCGCCCAGGTCGCGGCACGCCACCGCCCGCAGCGTGTTCAGCGCCGTGCTGGCGGGCGCTGCCGCGTTCGCAACCGGCTGTGGCAGCTCGCAGAGTGCTCCTGCGGCGGTGCCGGCTTTCGCGCCCGTCGTCGCTATGAACGCGAACCTTTCGGCGTCGGAGCCGGTGGCCGCGTACTCGACCGAATACCGCGCGATCCACGCGCTCGGCGCACGTGGCGCGCACACCGCCGCTGCCTGGAGCGCGCTGAATCCCACCGGGACGACCTACGATCTGACGCTGATCACCAATCCCTTCTTCGGGCTGAGCGCGCTTCAGGGATACGGCTTCTCGACGATCCTGGTCAATGTCCCGATCGTGGCGATCGCCGAGCGCAAGCTTCCGGCCGATCTCGCAGGCGCCGCCTTCAATGACGCCGCGGTCAAGGCCCGCTATCGCGCGCTGATCGACCAGCTCCTGCCGTACCTGAACGACAGCGTCAAGTACTTCTCGCTGGGCAACGAGGTCGACACCTACTTCGCGACGCGTCCCGCCGAGTGGGCGCAGTACAAGGAACTCGTCGAAGACGCGCGCGCGTACCTGAAGGCGCGCAGACCGGGGATCGAAGTCGGGGTGACGACGACCTTTGCGGGCGCGACCTCGACCCATGCAGCCGAGGTGTCGAGCCTGAACCAGAACATGGACGTGCTCATCCTGACCTACTACCCGGTCTCGAACTCGTTCGTCGCGCGCGACCCTTCGAGCGTGCGCGCCGACATGCAGTCGATGGTCGACATCGCGGGCGGAAAGAACGTCGTCGTCCAGGAATGGGGCTACCCGTCCAGCACCGTCATCGCCGGCAGTCCGCAAAGACAGGCCGATTTCGTCGCGCACACGTTCGCCGCGTGGAGGTTGCAGGGAACGGCCAAGATCCCGTTCGTGAGTTTCTTCAAGCGACGCGACTGGGACGATGCACACTGCAGGGCGTTGACGGGGCAGACGGCCGGACAGAATTTCTACGAGTTCATGTGCTCGCTGGGTCTGCTAAACAACGACGGGAGCCCGAAGCCGGCTTATACGACGCTGCAGTCCGAGCTCGGCTCCCGCTAGTTCGGTGTTGCGGTGGCAAGATCCGGCGCGTACGCCGGCAGGGCATCGATCCGCCCGATGCGCTGCCGATAAACTGCGGGCATGAACGAACTCGCGACCCAAGCGCTGAGCGCGGCCGGCTGGCTGCAACGGCTGGCCCAACTCGCCGCGCGCCGGCACGTACATCTGTCGAGCCTTTCGCAGGGGCGCGACCTGCAGCTCGTGCTGGCGAGCGCCGCGCTGCACTTCCCGCCGCAGCAGCTTCTGACCGAGCCGCAGGCGAACGAAGTGCTCAAGGGTTTTCTCGCCGGCGCCGGCAGCTTTCTGGACACCGATCACGTCGAGTTGCGCCGCTGGCTCGCCGACTTCGGCTTCATCGCCCGCAGCGATCGCGGCACCGACTATCGGCGCGGCGCGCTGCCCGACTGGCTGCGCGGCGCGGCCGGACAGTTGAGCGCGCACGAGCTGGCGGATGCGGTGCTTTCGGCCACGCGCGCGCGCGCGGCCGCGCGCGAAGCGCGCAAGCAGGCGTGGCTCGCCAGAGCCGCGCAGGCGGTCGAGGTCACCGAAAGCGTGGTCGCCACCCGCGGCGACGACGAGATGTTCATGCGGCTTGCGCTCGACCAGGCGCACAACGCGTGGGCGCTCGGCGAAGTGCCCGTCGGCGCGGTGATCGTCAAGGACGGGCAGGTGCTCGCGACCGGTTTCAACCAGCCGATCGGCAACGCCGACCCGACAGCGCACGCGGAGATCCAGGCGATCCGGGCCGCGGCCGAGCTGCTCGGTAACTACCGGCTCAGCCACTGCGAGCTTTACGTGACGCTGGAGCCGTGCGCGATGTGCGCCGGCGCGATCCAGCATGCGCGCATCCGGCGCGTGATCTTCGGCGCCGCCGATCCGAAGACGGGTGCCTGCGGCAGCGTGGTCGATCTGTTCGCCGAACCGAAGCTCAACCATCACGCCACGGTCCGCGCCGGCGTGCTGGCCGAGGAGTGCGGCGCATTGCTGTCGCGTTTTTTTGCCGAGCGGCGCGAACTGAAGCGAGGCGGCGCGCTGCCCGCCGATGCGGACATCGGCGATGGCACGGAGTAGGGCGGTCGGTTTCGTCGCGCCGTCGGGCTACGTTCCGGATACGCGCATGATCGATCGCGCGGGCGAGCTTTTCGCCGGTCGCGGCTGGCGCGTGCAGGTCGGTGACACCTGTTTCGAGCGCTATCAGCGTTTCGCCGGCACGGACGAGTTGCGCGCGACGGAGCTGCAACGCTTCTGCACCGACCGCTCGCTCGATGTCGTTCTCGCCGCGCGCGGCGGCTACGGACTGACGCGCATCCTCGACCGGCTCGACTTCGCCGCGATACGCAAAGCGCAAAGGACCATCTGCGGTTACAGCGACTTCACGGCGTTCAACCTCGCGTATCTGGCGCAGGCCGGCGGCGTGAGCCTGCACGGGCCGTCGGCGACCGATTTCGGCGCCGAGCCGCCGGACGACTGGACGATCGACAACTTCTTCGCGGTCATCGAGGGGGGTGCGTACGAGACGCGCTTCGACGCCGATGGGCCGGACTGCGAAGTGCGCGGCACGCTGTGGGGCGGCAATCTTGCGGTCGTCTGCGCGCTGCTCGGAACGCCTTACTTCCCCCGGTTGCGCGGGGGAGTCCTGTTCTTCGAAGACGTCAACGAACCGGCTTACAAGATCGAGCGCATGCTGCTGCAGCTCGAGCAGGCGGGTGTCCTGCAGCGGCAGCGCACGCTGCTCATCGGCAGCTTCGAGCCGATCACGCCGATGCCCAACGACAACGGCTTTTCGCTCGACGAAGTGATCCGCGGGCTGCGGGCGCGCCTGGCCGTGCCGGTGATCACCGGACTGCCTTTCGGACACGTGCGCCGCAAGCTGACGCTGCCGGTGGGTGGACGGGTGCGGTTGCGCGTGCGCGCGGGCGCCGCTTCGCTGTGCTGGGACGCGCCGGACCTCGCGTGACGCCGCGCCGTCCCGCCTAGGCGCGTCAGACGGAGGTCGGTAGTCGCGACTGCATCGGCTCGCCTATCATCCGCCCCCATGTCAGGGCCCTTGACCCGGTTCGGTATCGCGGTCGAAACGCGCGAACAACGCCAGGAGAAGATCCTCGCAGGCGTGATCGCCTCCGTCTACCGGCAGGTTCCGCAATCGGTGCTGGGCAGCATCGTCGGCGGCGTGGCCCTGGTCGCCGTGTTCTGGCAGACGCACAACCAGACCTGGCTGCTGCTGTGGTCGATCGCGCTGCTGCTCGAATCGCTCGCGCGCGTTCGCATGGCCTACTCGTTCCGCCGAGCGACCGACGCCGTCGCGCAGGTCCACACGTGGGCGTCGCGCTGGGTCGCCACGTCGCTCGTCGCCGGCCTGCTGTGGGGCGTTGCGGGTGCACTGTTCTTCGCGTCCGACGAACCGCTGCAGCAGCTCGTGCTGGTGGCGGTCGTGCTCGGCGTGGCCTTCGGTTCGTTGACGCTGTACGCGTCGCATCGGCCGGCCTTGTGGGCGTTTCTGCCGGCCGCGCTGCTGCCGCTGATCGGCCGCATGATCGCCGAGCAGAACCCTGCCTATTACACGGCCGCGATCGTGATGCTCGCGGTGTTCGGGTTCACGATCTTCTTCGGCCGCAACTTCGGCGAGGCGATGTTCGAGTCGGTCAAGAACAACCACGAAAACGAGGTGCTCGTCGAACAGCTGCTCGCCGAAAAGCGCATCTCGGACGACGCGCGCCGCGCGGCTGAAAACGCGACCCGCTCGAAGACGCAGTTCTTCGCCGCCGCCAGCCACGACCTGCGGCAGCCGCTGCAGGCGATCGGCATCTACGTGTCGCTGCTGAAAAAGCGCGCGCAGGGACCGCTGGAGCCGCTGGTCAAGAACCTGTCGACGGCGGTCGAGTCGCTGTCGAAGCTGGTCGAAGAGCTGCTCGAGATCTCGCGGCTGGACTCCGGTTCGATCCAGCCGCGGACGCAGCAGGTGCTGGTCGACGAGATGTTCGGGCTGCTCGAGCAGGAGTTCATGCCGCAGGCGGCGGCGAAAGGGCTGGCGCTTCGCGTGCGGCGCGCCGGTTATGCGATCGATTCCGATCAAATGCTGCTGATGCGCGTGCTTCGAAACCTGCTCGCCAACGCGATCCGCTATACGCAGCGAGGCGGCGTTTTGCTGGCGGCGCGGCCGCGCGGCGGCCTGATCAGCCTGGAGGTCTACGACACCGGGCCGGGCATTCGTCAGCAGGAACTCGACCGAATCTTCGAGGAGTTTTACCGCGGCGAGAGCTCGAAGAACGAGGCGAGCGGCGGCTTCGGGCTGGGGTTGTCGATCGTCAAGCGCATCTGCAGCGTACTGGGGCATCCGCTGATCGTGACGACGCGGCCCGGCTCGGGCACGGTGTTCCGCGTCGAGGTACCGCTGTCGGCAATGCCGCGCCGACCGCTGCGCGGACCGGCCGAAACGACCGAGGCGGCGATTCGTACGCTCAGCGGCTATACGCTCGTCGTGCTGGAAGACAACGAGGAGATCCTCAACAGCCTGACGAAGCTGTTACGCTCCTGGGGTGCGGACATTCTGTCGGCGACAAACTTCAACTCGTCGCTGATGAAACGGCTGGCGCATCGCAAGCGCATCGATCTGATCGTGGCTGACCAGAATCTCGGTCATTCGGCGATCTCGGGCGTCGAAGCAGCCTTCCGTATCCGGGAAATCGTCGGTTTTCCGGTGCCGGTGATCATGCTGACCGCCGTGCATGGCCTCGAAGTCCTCGCCGAGTTTCAGCGCACGATGCAGAGCCGCATGGCCAAGAACCCGGACATGGCGCCGGCGATCGCGCGCAGTCGTGTGGAGGAGCCGATCGTGCTGCAGAAGCCGACCACGGCGGCCGTGCTCAATGCGACGATCGCCGAGGCGCTGGGGCTGACGGCGGTCCCGGCCGGCGGCCATTCCGGCCCGGAGGCCGTGCTCGAAGGCGACGAGGACCGCGTGAATTGAGGAAAACGCTCAGCCGACGTCGTACCCGTGCCGGCGCGCCGCAAGCAGCGCCTCGGTCCGGTTCGACGCGCCGAAGGCGCGGTAGATCGCCGTGACGTGCGTCTTGACCGTGCCTTCGGACAGGCCGAGTTCGCGGCAGATGATCTTGATCGGCGCGCCGCGCGCGAGAAGTTGAAGGACTTGTTCCTGGCGCTCGGTCAGTTGCACGCGCACGCTGACGGGCTGGCCGAGCATGTCGCGCCCGCGCTCGGGCAGTCCGAGCATCGTCGCGCCGCGCGTGCTGTCCTCCAGCAGATCGGCCGGAATGTAGACGCCGCCCGACAGCACGAAGCGGATCGCCTCGAGCAGCGTATCGGTGGCCATCGACTTCGGAACGAAACCGGCCGCGCCGAGCTGCAGCACACGCATCACGCTGCGTTGGTCCTGTACACCCGACAGCACGAGGATCTTCAGGTCGGGGGCGCGGCCGACCAGCGTTTCGAGCAAGCTCGTTCCGGTCGCCCCCGGCAAGCCGAGGTCGAGCAGCATCAGGTCGGCATCGGGATGCTGATCGAGCAAACGCTCCGCGCCCGGTGCGTCGGCGGCCGCGTAGACCTCGGCCTGCGGATCGATGTCGGTCAGCAGCGCGCGCAGCGCGTCCGTGATCAGCGAGTGGTCGTCGACGATGAGGATCTTCATAGGGGCGGACAGCGCAATGAGCGCAGTGAGGTATCGCGAACAACGTGCGACGCGCAGGGACGTCTGCGCCGGATTCTAGCCCCGATCATCGCGGCATCCCGTCGTGCACGACGACACCGGCACCTCAAGGTACACGCGGTCGTACCTTGGCGGCGGCGGACTTCGCCCGGGCTCTCGCTTCTTCGACCCGTCGGTGCGTGTGCCAGCGCGACACCCATGCGTCGCTTGACGTAGGACTCGGGCTTGTCGAAAAGGCGCAGATCGGTGCCGGGAATCGCAAGCGCGTCGGCCACACCCTCGTAGATGACGCCCTTGGCGTCGACGCCCCCGTAGATCACGGCGCTTGCCGCGGCGGCGGAGCGCATCGTCGTATCGACCGGCAGGCCGAGCAGGGCGCGCGCGTGCAGTTCGAACTCGCTCTGCCATTGACTGGCGAGCGTCACCAACCCAGTGTCGTGCGGCCGCGGGCTGACTTCGGAGAACCACACCTGCTCGCCCTTGACGAACAGCTCGACGCCGAAGATGCCGACGCCGCCCAGCTCGTCGGTCACCCGACGCGCGTAGTCTCGTGCCTTCGCGAGCGCGGCCGGCGCGATCGGGTGCGGCTGCCAGCTTTCGACGTAGTCACCGTGGACCTGGACGTGACCGATCGGTTCGCAGAAAAACGTCCCGATCACGCCATCCGCACCGCGCGCGCGAACCGTGAGCTGCGTGATTTCGTAATCGAAGTCGATGAAGCCTTCGACGATGACGCGGCCACGCCTGACGCGTCCGCCTGAGGCGGCGTAGTCCCACGCCGCGCGCAGGTCCTCGATCCTGTCCACCTTGCTTTGCCCCTTGCCCGACGATGACATCACCGGCCTTACGACGCAGGGCAGGCCGATTCCGGCGCGAACCGCCGATTCCAGCTCCTCGTAGGAGTCGGCAAAACGGTAGGGAGAGGTCGGCAGGCCGATCGTCTCTGCGGCGAGGCGGCGAATGCCCTCGCGGTTCATCGTGAGATTTGCCGCGCGCGCGGTCGGCACGACGCGGGCCAGCCCATTGCGCTCGATGTTCAGCAGCGCCCCGGTGGCGATCGCCTCGATCTCGGGAACGATCGCGTGCGGCCTTTCGGACTCGACGAGCGCCCGCAGCGCGGCCGGATCGGCCATGTTCAGCACATGCGCACGATGCGCGACCTGGTGGCCAGGCGCGTTCGGGTAGCGGTCGGCGGCGATAACTTCGACGCCAAGGCGTTGCAGGGGGATGATGACCTGCTTGCCCCAGTTCGCCTGCGCCGAGCAGCAGCACGCGAAGCGCCGCAGGCGTCAGCGGGGTGCCGATCACGGGTACGGCCGGTGCTGCGTGATCGGTGCTCGTCACCAGAGGTGCTCCGACAGATTCGTACTTAACATAATGCGCATTATGCGCAGCTTAGCGACGACAAAGACAGAACTCGTGTTTAGCTCGAAGTATCTATCGCAACTATCTGTTTCAGAATGATTTTCATGCACCGACTAGACACGCGATACATCTAATGTTCCGCATTGATTTCTGCGTCTAATTCATTGAACAACCGCTTGAAATTCTCTGTCGCCGCCGTCGCGACGGCCGCCACGGGCACGCCCCGCAGCGAAGCCAGCTTTTCGGCCACGTGCGGAACGAAAGACGGTTCGTTGGTCTTTCCACGATGCGGCGCCGGTGCCAAGTAAGGCGCGTCCGTTTCGATCAAGAGCCGATCGAGCGGAACGAACCGGGCCACCTCGTGCAGCTCCGTCGCGTTCTTGAAGGTGACGATGCCGGAGAACGATATGTAGAAGCCGAGGTCGAGCGCCGCGGCGGCAACGGCGCGTGTCTCGGTAAAGCAGTGCATGACTCCGCCAGCCTCGCCCGCGTTCTCTTCACGCATGATCCCCAACGTGTCGGCGGCGGCGGCACGCGTGTGGACGATCAACGGCTTGCCGCAGCGTCGTGCCGCGCGAATGTGGACCCGAAAGCGCTCGCGCTGCCAGTCCAGGGGTTCCTTGAGCCGGTAGTAGTCCAATCCCGTTTCGCCGATCGCAACGACCTTGGGATGCCGCGCCAGATCGACCAGATCCTGCTCGGTCGGCTCGCGCCCGTCCCGGTAGTCCGGATGCACCCCGACCGAAGCGACGATCTCGCGATGCGTCTCGGCAAGCGCAAGCACCGCCGGGAATTCTTCGAGCGTCACGCAGACGTTCAGCGCGGCGGTGACCTGCCGTTCGCGCATGCGCGCCAGAACGCCGTCGATGTCGTCGCGCAGTTCCGGAAACGACAGGTGGCAGTGCGAGTCGACGAACACGATCGCGCCGCCGTGCGCCGCCCGAACGGGCGCCGCGTCAGATCGTATGGGTCGGCCGCGCCGACTTCAGCGCCGAGCCGAGCAGGTCTTCGATGCGCTTGCGGGCGTTCAGGCCCGCTTCGTCGCCCGGAAAGTGCACGCCGATCCCCGGCTGCCGGCTTCCGCCTCCGGGGGGGCTGACCCAGACGACTTTTCCGGCCACCGGAAACCTCGTCGGATCGTCCATCAGCGTCAGGATGAGGTAGACCTCGTCACCCAGTTGATACGTGCGGTTGGTGGGAACGAAGATACCGCCGTTCTTCAGATACGGCATGTAGGCGGCATAGAGGGCGGCCTTCTCCTTGATCGACAGCGACAGCACGGCCGGACGGCCGGCGGTGGCGGGCTGCAGCGGCGATACCGTCTGTCCGGTGGTGCCCGCGAATCGCGTGATCGGTGAATCGTTCATGCCCGTTGTTCCGCACTAAGTCCCGGTGCGCGCACCCTGCATGGTCTCGAGGTACGAGAACAGGGCCGCTTCGACGACCAGCCGGGCGTTCAGCGGATGATCGCTTGTGGCCTGCATCTGCCCCAGCGAACGCAGCCAGCCGAGCAGACCCTCGGCCGTCGACGTCGCGGCGATGCGCGCAATCGACGCCTTGTGCCGAGGATGATACCGGACACGCTGTGCCGCGCGATACGCCAATAAGTCCCACCCCCAGCGCTGAAACAGCGAGATCGCCGCGGCCAGCGGCACCGAGCGTGGAACGCGCGCGGCAACTTCTGCGAGCGGCAAACTCGGTCCCTGCGCGAGCAGCGCGAGCAACCCGCGGCGCGTGTCGTCGTCGAGTCGGGCTTCGCAGCCCTGCAGCGCCGCGAGCGGCGCGCCGCCCTGCGCCGCGAGCCGCTCCTCCGGGTCGTCCACGCCCTGCTCGCGCAGCCACTGCAGGGCCACCGCTTCGTCGGGCATCGCCACACGCTGCAGCACGCAACGCGAGCGAATGGTCGGCAGCACTTCGTCGAGCGAATCGCTGACCAGTACGAAGCGTGTCGCCGGCGGCGGCTCTTCGAGCATCTTCAACAGCGCATTGGCGGATGCCCGGTTGAGCGCCTCCGCCGGCGCCAGCACCACCACACGCGCGCCGCCGCGATGCGTCGACACGCCGAAGAAGTCGGCCAGCGCGCGCACCTGCTCGATACGGATCTCGCGGCTCCCCTTCCTACCGCCCTCGCGCGCCTCCTCCGGCGGGTTCTGCGCGCCGTCCTCCGGCTTGGGCGCCGCCTCCAGCCCCTCTTCGGCCGGCGCTTCCGGGCCGCGCAACTCCGCCATCGTGTCCGGAACGACGATGCGCAAATCCGGGTGGTTGCCCGAAAGCACGAGGATGCAACCTCGGCACGCGCCGCAAGCATAGCCATGGGCGTCGGGCGATTCGCACAGCAGCGACTGTGCAAAATCGAGCGCAAGGCTCTTCTTGCCGATGCCCGCAGCACCGTGCAGCAGGATGGCGTGCACCCGGCGCGCGTCGAGCGCATGCAGCGCGACCCAGGACGCGCCGTGCCAGGGCAGGCGGCGCATCAGCCCCATCGATCGAGCGCCTCGACGAGCCGCGCGCGAACTGCCTCCGGCGGCTGCGCGCCGTCGAGCACGACGAAACGCGCCGCGAAGCGCCGCGCTCGCTCCAGATACACGGCACGCACGCGCGCGAAGAACTCGCGCCGCTCCGCCTCGAAGCGGTCCGCCGCCCGTACGGCCGACAAGCGCCGCGCGGCCACGTCCGGCGCGACATCGAACAGGAAAGTCAAATCGGGCTGCAGATCGGGATGGACCCAGCGCTCGAGCGCTTCGACGTCCGCTGTCGGCACGCCGCGCCCGCCCGACTGGTACGCGTAGGTTGCGTCGGTGAAGCGGTCGGAGACGACCCAATGTCCCGCGGCCAGCGCGGGCGCGATCACCTGTTCGACATGCTGCGCGCGAGCGGCAAACAGCAGCAGCGTCTCGGCGCGCGCCGACATGGGCTCGCGCAACAGAAGCTCGCGCAGCGCTTCGCCGATCGCGGTGCCGCCGGGCTCGCGCGTGACGACGACGTCGATGCCGCGCTCGCGAAGGCGGGCGGCAAGAAAGCCGATCTGCGTGCTCTTGCCGGCGCCGTCGATGCCTTCGAACGTGATGAATCGCCCGCGCGCGCTCATTTGCCGCCGCCGAGCTGATACTTGACGACCGCGCGATTGTGCTCGGCGAGCGTCTCGGAAAAGTGCGAACTGCCGTCGCCGCGCGCAACGAAATACAGCGCTGCGGTCGGCTCCGGGTTCAGCACCGCCTCAATCGCCGCGCGTCCCGGCAGCGCGATCGGCGTGGGCGGCAGTCCCGCCCTCGTATAGGTGTTGTACGGTGAATCGGTCAGCAGATCGCGCTTGCGCAGGTTGCCATCGAACCGGTCGCCGAGACCGTAGATCACGGTCGGGTCGGTCTGCAGCAGCATGCCGCGCCGCAGGCGGTTGACGAAGACGCCGGCGATGCGCGCACGTTCCCCGCGCTGTCCGGTCTCCTTCTCGACGATCGAGGCGAGGATCAGCGCCTCGTACGGTGTCTTCAGCGGAAGCCCCTCCGCCCGGTTCTCCCAGGCTTTCAGCAGAATCGCCGACTGGGCGCGATACGCGCGGCGCAGTACGTCGAGGTCGCTCGATCCCGGGTCGAAGACGTAGGTGTCCGGCGCGAACAGCCCTTCGGGATGCTTCTCCTCGGCACCGATCGCCTGCAGCAACTGCGCGTCGCTCATCGCCGCGCTTTCCTGCTTCAGGTCCGGATGGGCCGCGAGCGCCGCACGCAGCTCGCGGTAGGTCCAACCTTCGACGACGGTCAGGCGTTCGCGCAGCACCTCGCCGCGACGCAGCTTGTCGATCAGCGCATGCAGGCTCGTGCCGCGGGCGATCTCGTAGCGCCCGGCACGCAGCGACTCGGTGGCGCCGGTCGCGCGTGCCACCGCGACGAAAGCGTCGGCATTGACAGGGACTCCGGCTTCCTGCAGCGCACGGGCGATCGCGCGCGCCGATGACCCCGGTGCGATCCGCACGACGACGCGGTCGCTGGCCATCGGGAGTGAACGCTCGTAGTAGCGCCAGGCGAGCACCGTCGCGCCCGCCGCGATGAGCGCGAGGATCAGCAGGACCGCGCCGACCCGGGTCAGGTTGCGCTGTCGAGAACGGCGGGCGAGCAAGCGAAGAACCGAGCGAGGACGAAACGAAGTCGTTCCTATAATACTTCCCGCCTTCGCACAAAACGGCCCGCATGCATTCGACACTCGATATGCCAAACGACGCCGCCGCTGTGACTGCCGGCACCTGGAATACCGGTGCCGCGGCGCTCGACCGCGCGCTCGCCGGGCCTGCGCTCGCCGTGCTCGACGAGTTGGGCGTGATCGGCGCCGGCGGGCCCGACGCGGCATCGTTCCTGCATGCGCAACTGACCAACGACGTGGCGCACCTCGCGCCCGATTCGGTGCAGCTCAACGGCTACTGCAATGCCAAGGGGCGCCTGCTTGCGGTATTCACGAACTGGCGCGACGCGGACACGATCTATCTGCAACTGCCGCGCGAGCTTCTGCCCGCCGTGCGCAAGCGGCTGTCGATGTTCGTGCTGCGCGCCAAGGTCACGCTGGCCGATGCGTCTGACCGGTGGACCGCGCTCGGTTTGTTCGGCCCCGGCGCTGCGCGGCTGCTTCAGGACGCGATCGAGCTGCCGCAACCGATCGAGACATCGGTCGCCGTCGGCGCCGAGCGCATCGTGCGACTGCGCCCGTCGCCGCGAATCGACGAGCGTTTTCTGCTGCTCGTTGCGGCGTCCGAGCGCACCGCGTGGCTGCAACGGTTGTCGGCGGCGCAGCGCGTCGAAAGCGGTGCGTGGTGGTGGTCGCAGATCGACGCCGGGGTCCCGGACGTATTCGCAGCGACCCAGGAAAGGTTCGTGCCGCAGATGATCAACCTGGAAGTCCTCGGCGGTGTCAGCTTCAAGAAGGGCTGCTATCCCGGCCAGGAAGTCGTCGCGCGCAGCCAGTATCTCGGCAAGCTGCGCCGACGGATGGGCATCGCGCACGTCGAAGGCAGCGCCGCGGCCGGCGCGGACGTGTACGCGGATGGCGAGGGGCAGCCGGTCGGTACCGTGGTGATGGCGGCGACCGCACCCGGTGGGGGCATGGATTTGCTGTTCGAATGCCCGATCGAAAAAGCAGGCACGGGACGGTTGCGCGCGGGCGCGCCGGACGGACCGCTGCTGGCCGTTCGGCCGCTGCCGTACGAACTGTTCGATCCGACCGCCTAGCCGGCGCGGCATTGCGATGGAGCACTGGTTCGTTTACTACAAGTTGCCGCGGCGCGAGGCGCTGGCCCTCATGCCGCGCGTGCGTGCGATGATGGATGCAGTGTCGGCCACGGCCGGCGTGCGCGCACGCCTGCTGCGCAAGCTGGATGGCGACGCCGGACCGATGACGCTGATGGAAACGTATGAACGCATCAAGGACGCCGCCGCGTTCGAAACGGCGCTGGGCGAGGCGCTGGCACGCGCCGCGCCGCCCGCCGACGCCGTGCAGGCGCGGCGGACCGAGCGCTTCGGAGACCTCTGATGTGCCTCGCCGTCATCGCCTGGCGTTCGCACCCCGACTATCCATTGGTCGTCGCGGCCAATCGCGACGAGTTCTATGCCCGCGCCACCCGGCCGGCGGCGTGGTGGGGGCAGGCCGTGTCGCTGCTTGCGGGACGCGACGAGGAAGCCGGCGGCACCTGGCTCGGCATCAACCGGCGCGGCCGGTTCGCGATGCTGACGAACGTTCGCGCGCCGAGCGAGCGCAACCCGCATGCACCGACGCGCGGCGCGCTGGTCGTGTCGGCGCTGCAGTCCAGCGAGCCGGTCGGTGCCTGGTTGCGGAACCTGGCCGCCCGTTCACACGCATACAACGGATTCAATCTGCTGGTCGGCGACGCGGTCGCCGCGCCCGGCGGCGAACCCGAGCTGCACTATCACAGCAACCGGCTCGTCGAGGCGCCGCGCCGGCTCGATCCCGGCATCTACGGACTGTCCAACGCATTCCTCGACACGCCGTGGCCCAAGGTCACGCGGGCCGTCGCGCGTTTTGCCTGTCAGATCGCCAACCGCGTGGACCCCGAGGCGCTGCTGGCGCTGATGGCCGATCGCGCGCTCGCGCCGGACAATGCGCTGCCGTCGACGGGCGTGCCGCTCGAGTGGGAGCGTGCGCTCTCGGCGATCCAGATCCGCGCCAACGGCTACGGCACGCGGGCAACCACGGTGATCACCGTCCGCAACGACGGGCTGGTCAGTTTCGTCGAGCGCGCGTTCGACAGCGAGAATGCCGAACGCCATACCGACCGGCGCTACGAGTTCGTGATCGGCGCGCAGCGCAGCCTCTTCTCCCGGTTGCGCAGCCGCGCCGACGACCGCTGATCGCGCTCGTCGCCGCTACAGGGGGCAGCGCATCACGATGTGCGGAATGCCGGCATCGTCGAACACGTCGCCCTCTTCCACGAAGCCCAACCGCCGATAAAAAGGCGCGGCGTGCGTCTGCGCGTTGAGCACGACCTCGCGGCTGCCGCGCTCGCGCGCCGCGTCCATCAGCGCCCGCAGGATCGCCGTACCCGCACCGCTGCCGCGCGCGGTCCTCAGCACCGCCATACGGCCGATATGACCGTCAGGCAGCAGCCGGCCCGTTCCGATCGGGCGGCCTTTGTCGTCGCGCGCGATCGCGTGCAGCGACAGGGAATCCCACTCGTCGAGCTCGATCTCGACGGGAACGCCCTGCTCCTGCACGAACACCGCGTGGCGGATCGGCGTGGCTTCGTGCGCCAACTCGTCCCAGGTGCCGAGCTCGACCCTCACCTCAACGCGCGCCATGCGCGGCCTCCTCGGGCGGGACCCTTTCGTAGGTTCGCATCGCTTCGCGGATGCGCCCGGGCCAGGGCTGCGCCTTCTTGCCGACCGGATCGGCATTGACGTAGACGAGCTCGGCGCCGATCAGCGCCGCATCCGGCGCGTTCTTGCGGAAGATCTCGACCGCGAAGCGCATGCTGCTGTGCCCGATGTGCGCCACGCGGCCGCAGACTTCCAGCACGTCGTCGTACACGGCCGGCGCGTGGTATTCGATCGTTATCCTGCGCGCGAAAACGTCGCTGCCGTGCGCGACGATGTCTTCCGGATAGCGCAGCCCGATCGCGCGCCAGTACTCGGTCAGGCACACGTCGCAGTAGGTCAGATAGTGCCCGTTGAACACGACGCCCTGCATGTCGACCTCGGCCCAGCGCACGCGCAGCTCGACGCGATGGCGATAGTCGGCGTAGCCCATCTACCTCGCTCCTTTCTTCGCGTCGCCGGCGATCACCACCGTCATCCGGTCCGGGTCGACATGGCGCCGCACGGCCGCGATCACGTCGGCCGCCGTCAGCGCGCGGATGCGATCCTCGGTCCGCTTCGAAAACGCGAACGTGCGATCGACCTCGAGCAGTCCGACCCAGGCCTGAGCGACCACACCGTCCTGCGCGCGGTTCAGCAGTCGCTCCTGCAGCAGACCGTTCTTCGCGTCTTCGATTTCCTTGGCGGTGAAGCCGTCCTTGAGCATGCGCCCGAGCTCTTCGCGCACGGCCTGCTCGAATCGCCCCGCGTTCTGCGGTGCGACCAGACCCGCGATCTGCCACGCGCCGGCACGGTCGCGGCTGTTGACGAGCAGCGCCGAGCCCGCGCCGTAGGAGATTCCGTCGCGCTGGCGCACGCGATCGACGAGACGATTGGACAAACCCGGCCCGCCGCCGAAGATGTAGTTGGCGATGAGCATCGGAGCATAGTCGGCGTCGTCGTCGCGCAACGCCACGTTGATGCGCGCGCGATAAAAAGCGTTCTCCTTGTCGGGCGTGTCGATGACGATCCGCGTCGGCTTCACGTCGCGCGGTTCGGCGAGGATCGGTGCGTACGGCGCGGGCGAGCGCCACGCGGGAAAGACCTCGCGGATCAGCGCCTCGATGGCTGCGTCGTCGAAATCGCCAACGATCGCGATTTCGCCGCGCGCGGTGCCCCAGAAATCCGCGTGGAAGCGCCTGACGTCGTCGAGCGTGAGCTTGTTCACCGCTTCGATGCGCCCAGCCAGCGGCACGTAGTGGCGCGGATCGCCCTCGGGATAGGTGTTGAAGTGCGCCAGCAGCGCATCGCGCGAGCGCGCGGCCGGGTCGTTCAACTGGGCCTGCAGCGCGGTCAGCGTCTCGCGCTTCAGCGTCTCGAACTCCGCCTCGGGAAAGTTGGCGTCGCGCAGCACGTGCGCCACCAGCCGCAGCGCGTCGGCCAGATGCGCGCGGTCGGTCTGGAACTGGCGCAACGAGCCGGTCATTCTGAGCCGCGTCATCTCGTCGGCGATCTGCTGACGCGTCAGCTTGCCGGTGCCGCGGGCCACCATCGCCTCGGTCATCTGTGCGACGACCGACTTGCCGAACAGGGTCTTTTCGTCGCCCCACCGGAAGTTGAGCACCGCATCGACCGTCCCGCCGCGCGTTTTCTTCGGCAGCAGCGCGAGCTTCAACTCGCCGATCGCGACCCGGCGCGTGCGTTTGTCGATGTTCTCTTGCGACGGGTCGAAGGCTTCGCCGGCCGCCACCGCGGCGCGCGGCTTGAAGCCGGCGAGCCGCTCGGCCGCGCTCGGCGCCGGCGGAATCGCCGCGCGCTGCGGTCGATCTTCCGGGATAAAGGTCCCGACCGTCCGGTTGTCGCGGCGGAAGTACTTCTGTGCGACTTCGCCGACGGCGTCGCCCTGCACCTGCTGCAGACGGTCGCGCGCGAGGAAAAACAGCCGCCAGTCGCCGAGCGCGATGTACTCCGAAAGGGCCACACCGAACTCCTCGGGATTCGACAGGGTGCGCTCGAACGTCGTCTCGCCGTCGCGCCGGACGCGCTGCAGTTCCTCGTCGGTCGCCGGCTGCGCCGCGAAGGTCGTTTCGACGACCTCGATCAGCCGATCGCGCGCGCGCTCGACGGGATCGCCCTTCTTGACCACGGCGCCGAACATGACCACCCCGGGGTCGCGCGTCGGGAAGAGGTATGAAAACACCTGCGCCGCGAGCCCCTTGTCGACGAGCTCCTTGTGCAGACGGCCGTTCGGCGTATTGCCGAGGATTTCGCTCGCCACACCCAGCGCGTCGACGTCCGGGTGCAGTGCCGACGGGATCTTGTACGACAGCAGCACGATCTGGATGTCGCCCTGTCGTCTCACGACGAAGCTGCGCTCGCCGTCCTGTGTCGGCTCGACGGTCCACAGCACGGGCAGCGTGCGCCTGGGCCTGGGAATCCGGCCGAAGGTCTCGGCGATCCAGCCGAGCGTTTTCGCCTCGTCGAACTTGCCGGCGACCGTCAGCACCGCGTTGTCCGGCTGGTAGTAGGTCCGGTAGAAGGCCTGCAGGTTCTCGATACGGACGTTTTCGATGTCGCTGCGATTTCCGATCGGCGGATTGCCGTAGTTGTGCCAGTCGAACATCACCGACAGCGATCGTTGCAGCAGCACGCGCGACGGGCTGTTTTCGCCCATCTCGTATTCGTTGCGAACGACGGTCATCTCGGAGTCCAGATCCTTCTTCGCGATGAACGAGTTGACCATCGCGTCGGCGCTCCACGCCAGCGCCCAGCGCAGGTTGTCGTCGCTCGCCTGGAAGGTCGAGAAGTAGTTGGTGCGATCGAACCAGGTCGTGCCGTTGTTGCGGAAGCCACGGCGCGCGAACTCCTTCTCCGGATCCGGAAACTTCTTCGAGCCCTTGAAGATCAGGTGTTCGAGCAGGTGCGCCATGCCGGTTTCGCCGTAGTTCTCGTGGCGCGAACCGACCAGGTAGGTCACGTTGACGGTGGCGGTCGGTTTCGACGCGTCCGGATACAGCAACACGCGCAGCCCGTTGGCGAGCCGGTACTCGGTGACGCCCTCCACCGCGTCGACGCGCTGCACGCCCAGCGGCAGCTTCGGCTGCGCATGCACCGGCAGCAGCGCAACCGCAGTGACGAAGGCGACGACGAACAGGCGAAGCGAGCGGATCAATTCGACCTCCGGACGACCCGGGCCCTGCGGCCCGCAGGGCGGCGATTCTGCCACGCGGATTTCAATGTGCCGCGATGAAGTCGAGCACGCGGCTCGCGACGAGGCGCGGCTCCTCGTGGACGAGCCAGTGGGTGAAGCGTTCGAGGCGTTCGATCCTCAACGCCGGCACGAGTTCGGCGAGCCCATCCAGCAGCGCCGGCAGCAGTGCGGTGTCGCGCATGCCCCAGAGGATCAGGGTGGGCACGCGGACCACGAAGTCGGCGGGCTCGAGCCGCAGCGCACGCGCGCCCGGATCGCTGCCGGTCGGCGGATACAGCGGCGAGGCGCGGTAGTAGTTCAGGCCGCCGGTGAGCCCGCGCGCCCAGACCTCCTTGTAGCGGGCGAGCCGCTCGCGCGTCAGCCATGGCGCGTCCGGCCGCTGCATGCCGAGAAAAAAGGTTTCGAGCCGACGGAACCCGTCCTCTGCCAATCGCTCTTCGGCGCCCGGGGCGCGCAGCCAGTTCACGTACGCGCTCGCCGCCTGCTGCGCCGGATTGTTCGCGAGCTCGCGCGCGAACGGGATCGGATGCGGAGAATTGAGCACGACGAGTCGCTCGACCGCGTTCGGCCGCGCGATCGCGAGCTGCCAGGCGGCAGCGCCGCCCCAGTCGTGCGCGACGATCGCGGCGCGCTCGTAACCCAGTGCGCGGATCAGGTGCAGCAGATCGCCGACGATCTCGCGCGCGCGATACGCGGCGACTTCGCCCGGCTTGCTCGACAGGTTGAAGCCGCGCAGATCCGGCGCGACCGCGTAGTGCCGCTCGCCGAAGGCGAGCAATACGTCTTCCCACGCCGCCCAGTACTCGGGAAAGCCGTGCAGGCACAGCAGCAGGGGCCGGCCCGGTTCGCCGCAACTCGCGTAGTGCAGCGTGATGCCGTTCGGCAGTTCGGCGAACCGGCCGGTCGCGATCACGTCGCCGCCGGCTTCACGCCTGGATTGGTGGCGAACGGATCGCCTGGCGCCTGACGCGCGAGCACCGCGTCGAAGCGGGCCTGGACCGCTCCGAGGATCTTCTCGTGCGTGAACACGTAGAAGCGCTCGGCGCGGATCGCATCGAAGGTGATCCGTGCGACTTCCGCGGCCGTCATCTTGCCGCTCGCAACGGCCTTTTCCGACTGCGCCTGCGCCAGCCGCATCGAGGCGGTCGGTTCGCGGTCGCGCGCAAGCTCCGCAGGCCGATTGCGCTCCGATGCCGCAATGCCGGTCGGCACGAAGGCCGGGCACAACACGCTCGTGCCGATCGTCGATTTTGCGAGCGCCAGATCGTGATACAGCGTCTCGGTGAGCGCCACCACGGCGTGCTTGGAGACGTTGTAGACGCCCATCAGCGGCGGACACAGGAATCCGGCGATCGACGCGGTGTTGACGATGTGTCCCGGTTCGCCGCGCCGGTTCGCTTCGAGCATGCGCGGGACGAAGTGATGGATGCCGTGCACCACGCCCATCAGGTTGACCCCGAGCACCCAGTGCCAGTCCTTGTCGGCGTTCTCCCAGACGAGCCCGCCGCCGGCCACACCCGCGTTGTTGAACAGCAGGTGAACCGCGCCGAATTCCGCGTACGCGCGCTCCGCGAGGCGCCGCACATCGTCGCTCTTCGCCACGTCGACGACTTCGCCGATCGCCTGCGCGCCGGCGGTGCGCAGTTCGGCGAGCGTCGCGTCGAGCGCGTCGCGCTGAATGTCGGCGAGCACGAGTCTCATGCCGAGCGCGTGCCCCATCTTTGCGAACTCGCGGCCGAAACCGCTGCCCGCGCCGGTGATCACCGCCACACGGCCTGCGAAGTCCTTCATGTCAGCTTGACCAGTTGTTTGCCGAAGTTCCGCCCCTGGAGCATGCCGATGAACGCGGCGGGTGCGTTCTCCAGGCCGTGCGCGATCGTCTCGCGGTAGCGGACGCGACCGGTCGCCACATGCGCGCCGAGCTCCTTCAGCGCCTGCGGCCAGACGTCCATGTGCTCGGAGATGATGAAGCCCTGCAGCTTCAGCCGGCTCACCAGAAACCAGGTCGGGTTGCCGATGGGAATCGGCTGGCCGTTGTAGCCCGCGATCAGCCCGCACAGCGCGATCCGCCCGAACGCGTTCATCCGCGGCAGCACCGCATCCATGATCGCGCCGCCGACGTTCTCGAAATAGCCGTCGATGCCGTCCGGACACGCGGCCTTCAGCGCCCTGGGGACGTCCTCGTTCTTGTAGTCGACACACGCGTCGAAGTGCAGCTCGTCAACGACGTAGCGGCACTTCTCGGGCCCGCCGGCGATGCCCACCGCACGGCAGCCGGCGATCTTCGCGAGCTGGCCGACGACGCTGCCCACCGCGCCGCTCGCCGCCGAGACGACGACGGTTTCGCGCGCCTTCGGCTCAATGATGCGGTTCAGTCCGTACCATGCCGTGACCCCGGGCATGCCGACCGCGCCGAGGTACGCCGACAGCGGAATGCGGCTCGTATCCACTTTCATCAACCCGCGGCCGTCGGACAGCCCGTACTCCTGCCAGCCGAAGTAGCCGACGACCTTGTCGCCGACCGCGAACTCCGGATGACGAGACTCGACGACTTCGCCCGCGGTGCCGCCGATCATCGTTTCGTTCAGGGGCTGCGACGCCGCGTACGAGCGACCCTCGTTCATCCGGCCGCGCATGTACGGGTCGAGCGAAAGCCACTCGTTGCGCACGAGCACCTGTCCGTCCGACAGCGGCGGAAGCTCCACGGTTTCGAGCCGGAAGTTGTCTTCGGTCACCCAGCCGGCGGGCCGGCTGGCGAGCACGATGCGTCGGTTCTTCATTCGATCCGCCTTCACAGTTTGTCGGCCGCGTCGAGCCGGGTCAGGAACTTGATCGTGCCCAGCGCCTTGGCGACGAGCGCTCCTGCGGCATCGACCAGTTCGGCCTCGCAGTACGCCATCGTCGTCGACCGGTGCAGCACGCGGCCGCGCGCGACGATGCGCCCGCGCGCCGGACGGAAGAAGCTCGTCTTCATCTCGACGGTGACGCTGCCGACCGGGCGGCCGCTATCCGCCTCGACCTTCGATTTCCCGGCCCGCGCCATGGCCACATCGAGCAGCGACATCACGACGCCCCCGTGGCCCACACCCCAACTGTTCATGTGTTCATCGGTCAGCGCGAGCGCGATCTCCGCTTCGCCGTCGGCCGTGCGCACGAGTTCGGCGCCGAGCAGGCGCATGAACGGAATCTCGTTCAACTCGGCGCGCATCGGTCAGACGGCGGTCACGCCGCCATCGACCGCCAGGATCTGGCCGGTGATGTGCTTGCCGGCGTCCGACGCAAACAGCAGCGCCGCGCCTTTGAGATCCTCCTCGTCGCCCAGCCGGCCGAGCGGCGCGTGTCGGGCAAGCGTATCCGGGCCGAGCTGCTGGAGCACGCCGCGCGTCATCTTCGACGGGAAGAACCCCGGCGCGAGCGCATTGACGGTGATGCCGTAGGCGCCCCATTCGCCTGCGAGCGCGCGCGTGAAATTGACCAGCGCCCCCTTGCTCGTGTTGTAGGCGATCGTCTTGATCGTTCCGGGCGGGTTTCCGCGCAGCCCGGCGATCGAAGCGACGATCACGATGCGGCCGTAGCGGCGCGGGATCATCGAGCGCTTGCCGATCGCCTGCGTCAGCAGGAAGGTGCCGCGCACGTTCAGGTTCATGATCTTGTCCCATGCGTCGAGCGGGTGGTCTTCGGCCGGCGCGCCCCAGGTCGCGCCGGCGTTGTTGATCAGGATGTCGACGTGGCCCAGCCGCCTCAAGGTCTCGTCGACCAATCGCGCGATGTCTTCCGGCTTCGAGCCATCGGCGGCGATCCAGCTTGCATCGATGCCCTGCCCGGCCAGGTGTTCGACCGCCTGGTCCAGCTCGTCGGGCTTTCGCGCCGACAGCACGAGCTTCGCGCCCATCTCGCCGAGCGCTTCGGCGATCTGCAGACCGAGCCCGCGCGAACCGCCCGTCACCAGCGCGGTGCGGCCGCGCAGATCGAACAGTTTGTGAACCGACATCGTCGTCTCCGTGCGTGGTGTGCGTCAGAAGGAGCCGCCCTGCCGCTCGAACGTCGTACCGAAGCGGTTCGCGCAGTACGAGCCGGGCATCGACGTGCGGCGGCCCGTGCGCGAGGAATTCACGTCGCACCCGCCGCATGCCGCGGAAGCCGTCCTGCCTTCACGTCGGACGGTCCGCGCCATGCCGCGCGCGACGAGCCGCTCGTTCATCGATCGGCTCCGTTATTTCGGCCAGCGCCCCGCCTGCGCCGCCGCGACGAGCAGCGGAGCCGGCGTCCAGAAGTTCGGGTCGCCGTGCGGGTTGGCGGCGTACTGCCGCATCGACGCGATCACCTGGTCGAACCCGACCGACTGCGCGTAGTACATCGGCCCGCCCTTGGCTGGCGGAAATCCATAGCCCGCCAGATAGACGACATCGATGTCGCTCGCGCGCAGCGCGATGCCCTCATCGAGGATCTTCGCGCCCTCGTTGACCAGCGCGGAAATGCAGCGGCCGACGATCTCCTCGTCGGAGATCGCGCGCGGCGCGATGCCGATCTCCTTGCGGTAGGCCTCGATCATCGCGTCGATCTCCGGATCGGGCCGCGGCGTGCGGTCGGGCAGCTCGTAGCGGTACCAGCCCTTGCCGGTCTTCTGGCCGAGGCGACCCGCCTCGACGACGCGGTCGGCGAGCTTCGAATAGGTGATGTGCGGCTTCTCGACGTAGCGGCGCTGGCGGATCGCGTAGCCGATGTCCATGCCGGCCATGTCGTACATCGTGAACGGCCCCATCGCCATGCCGAACTTCGTCAGCGCCGCGTCGATCTGCTGAGGGCTGGCGCCTTCGTCGACCAGGAACAGCGACTGCCGCACGTACTGCTCGAGCATCCGGTTGCCGATGAAGCCGTCGCACACGCCGGAGACGACCGCGACCTTCTTCAGCCGCTTGGCCAGTTGCATCACGGTGGCGAGCACGTCCTTGCCGGTCTTCTTAGCGCGAACGACTTCGAGCAGCCGCATCACGTGGGCCGGGCTGAAGAAGTGCGTGCCGATGACATCCTGCGGGCGCCCGGTCACCGCCGCGATCGCGTCGACGTCGAGCGTCGAGGTGTTGGTCGCCAGGATCGCGCCGGGGTTCATCACGCGGTCGAGGGTGCGGAAAACGTCCTGCTTGACCTTCATGTCTTCGAAGACGGCTTCGATCACGATGTCGGCGTCGGCCAGGTCCTCGTATTTCAGCGTGGGCTTGAGCAGCGCCATCCGCCGCTCGACCTCGTCCATCGTCAGCCGACCCTTTTTCGCGGTCGCTTCCCAGTTGCGGCGGCAGGTGGCCAGCCCCTTGTCGAGCGCTTCCTGCTTCATCTCGAGGACGCGCACCGGGATGCCGGCATTGGCGAAGCTCATCGCGATGCCACCGCCCATCGTGCCGAAGCCGATCACTGCGGCGCTGCGGATCGGCCGCGTCGGCGTGTCCTCCGGTACGTCGGGAATCTTCGCCGCCGTGCGCTCGGCGAAGAACGCGTGGCGCAGGGCCTTCGATTCGGCCGACTGCACCAGTTCCACGAACAGCGCGCGTTCGATCCGGATGCCCTCTTCGAACGGCCGCAGCGCCGCGGCCTCGACCGCGTCGACGCACTTCAGCGGAGCGGTCAGCCCGCGCGACGCCTTCGCGACCTGCTCGCGCGCGGCCTCGAAGAACGCCATTGCGTCGGTGTTCGGCGGCAATGCGGCCTGGGCGTCGCGAAGCTTCGGATGGCTCGCCCGCCCGATCACCTCATGCGCGAAATCGAGCACGCCCTGAAACGTCGTGTCGGACACGATGCGCTCGATCAACCCCGCTTGCAGCGCCTCGTCGGCGCCGATCGGCTCGCCGGTCGTGATCATGCGCAGCGCCTTGTCCACACCGATGGCGCGCGGCAGCCGTTGTGTGCCGCCCGCCCCGGGCAAGATGCCCAGTTTGACCTCGGGCAGCGCCATCGAGGCCTTCGGCGTGGCCACGCGGTAATGACAGCCGAGCGCAAGCTCCAGTCCACCGCCCATGCAGACGCCGTTGATCGCGGCGATCACCGGCTTGAACGAGGATTCGGCCGCGGCGATCGCCTGCAGCAGCGTCGGCTCGGCCATCGCTGCCGGAGTGTTGAATTCGCGGATGTCGGCGCCGCCCGAGAACACCTTGTCGGTGCCGGTGATCACGATCGCCTTGACTTGGGCGTCGTCGAGCGCGCGCTCGAGCCCTTCGACCAGCGCCTTGCGCGTCGCATGACCGAGCCCGTTGACCGGCGGATTGTCCAATTGCAGGACGGCAACATCGCCGCGCACTTCGTACCACGTCGTCACTTCATCCTCCTGTCCTTACCTGCGCATTCGCCGCAGTCAAAACTCTGTTCACCACCGAGACACCGAGAAGACGGAGAAAAAGCGTCATGACGATCGTCGGTCTGCGCAACAGGGCGAAGCAGTTGTCTTTCTCTGTGATCTCGGTGTCTCGGTGTTGAAAACGCCCTTCAGACCTCGAGCCACTCCTGTCGGATCAGCTTGTTGCGCTTCAGATCTTCGGGCGTGCCTTCGAAGACCATGTGGCCGTGCCCCATCACGTAAACGCGTTGCGAGATCTGCAGCGCGATCGTCAACTTCTGTTCGATCAGCAGGATCGAGATGCCGCGGTCCTTCAACGTCCGCAGGAACTTGCCGACCATTTCGACGATCAGCGGCGCGAGCCCCTCGGTCGGTTCGTCGATGATCACCAGCTCCGGGTCGCCCATCATCGTGCGCGCCAGCGTCAGCATCTGTTGCTCGCCGCCGGACAATACGCCGGCTTGGGTCTGCCGCCGTTCCCGCAGGCGCGGGAACAGCGCGTACATGTCCTCGTACGTCCAGCGCCCGGGTGCCTTGCCTTTGAGCCCGAGTCGAAGGTTTTCCTCGACCGTCAGCGTGGGAAAGATATCGCGGCTCTCCGGCACGTAGCCCACACCCAGTTGCGCGATCTCGTAAGTCTTCAACCGCGTGAGGTCCTTGCCCTTGAAAGCGATGCGGCCGGTGCAGTCGACCAGGCCCATGATCGCCTTCGCCGTCGTCGAGCGACCCACCCCGTTGCGCCCGAGCAGGCTGACGATCTCGCCCTGCCCCACGCGCAGGTCGACTCCGTGCAGCACGTGGCTCTTGCCGTAGTAGGCCTGCAGGTTGCTGACTTCGAGCATCGGTTGGGACCGCTTTGAAAGACAGCTTCAAACACCGAGACATCGAGAACACCGAGAAGGGCGAAACGCGCTTCTTTCGGTCCCTATCTCCGTGTTCTCTGTGTCTCTGTGGTGCATATTCACTCTCATTGCTCAGGCAGCGTCGGCATGCCGGCCGAGGTACGCCTCCTTGACCTTCGCATTGGCGCGGATCTCTTCGGGCGGCCCGGAGGCGATCACTTCGCCATACACGACCACCGATACGATGTCGGCCAGCCCGAAAACGACGCTCATGTCGTGCTCGACCATCACCAGCGTCTTGCCTTGCGTGACTTCTCGGATCAACGCGACGGCGTTCGCCGTCTCGCTGCGGCTCATCCCCGAGGTCGGCTCGTCGAGCAGGATCACGCTGGCGCCGCCGGCGATCGTGATGCCGACCTCCAGCGCACGCTGCTCGGCGTAGGTCAGCAGCCCCGCGGCCGTGTTGCGGCGGCGGCGCAGCCCGATCCGGCGCAGGATGTCTTCGGCGCGCTCCTCGGCGTCGGCGAGTTTGTTCAGGTTGTGCCAGAACGAATAGCGATAGCCGAGCGACCACAGCACCGAGCAACGCAGGTTCTCGAACACTGTGAGCCGATGGAAGATGTTGGTGATCTGGAAGCTGCGCGAAAGTCCCAGCCGATTGATCTCGTACGGCTTCTTGTGCGTGATGTCCTGGCCGTTGAGGCGGATCGTTCCGCTGCTGACCGGAAATCGTCCGCTGATCAGGTTGAACAGCGTCGACTTGCCCGCGCCGTTCGGCCCGATGATCGCGTGCCGTTCGCCGGCGGCGATCGAGAGGCTGACGCCGCGGATGATTTCGGTCCTGCCGAAAGCCTTGCGGACGTTGATCAGCTCCAGCGCAGGCGCGGCCTGCGCAGATACCCCCCCTCTCCCGCTGCGCGGGAGAGGGGCGGGGGTGAGGGCCGTCGTGTCGACTTCGCTGGCCACAGGGGCTAGTCCTCCGGGTTGTCGCGGATCCAGTCCTCGATCTCGATCTGGACCTGGTCCCACTCGGCCTTGAAGCGGCGCCGCATGTACTCGAAGGCGATCGCGCCGCCGGCGACGACCGAACCGGCGAAGACCCACGCCTCCGGCCGGTGCGTGTCGTACGGGAAGCCGAAGATCGTGACGACCGGCCCGAGCGCGATGTCCAGCGTCAGGTGGTAGGTCATCTCGATCATCAGCACGACGCCGAAGGCGAGCGTCAGCGCGGCCACGATCACGCCGAAGTACGGGTCGAGCAGCCGCTTGAACTTGCGGAACCTCATCACGCGCAGGTTCATCAGGATCAGGCTCGACAGCCCACCCGGCGCGTACATCACGATCAGCACGAAGAACACACCTAGGTAGAGCTGCCACGCCTTCGTGTACTCCGACAGCGCGATCGCGAAGAAACTGAACACGATCGCGCCGAGGATCGGCCCGAAGAAAAACGCTACCCCGCCGATGAACGCCGCGAGCAGCACGCCGCCGGAGCGGATCGCGCTGACGTTCTCGGCCGTCACGATCTCGAAGTTGATCGCCGACAGCCCCCCGGCGATACCGGCGAAGAAACCCGACAGGATCAGCATGAACCAGCGCACGCGCTGCGTGTTGTAGCCGATGAACTCGGCCCGCTCCGGGTTGTCGCGCACGGCATTGGCGATCCGGCCGAGCGGCGTATGCGTCAGCGCGAACATCGCGACCATGCAGGCAAAGCACCACGCGGCGATCAGGTAGTAGACCTGCAGGTCGGGACCGAACGTCAGCCCCGGAATGGCGAGGAAATTGCCGCCGACGGTGCGGTTGCCGCTGATGCCGGCCTCGCCGCCGAAAAAACCGGGAAACATCAGCGACGCCGCGAACACCATCTCGCCGATGCCGAGCGTGATCATCGCGAACGGCGTGCCCGCCTTCTTCGTCGTCACGTAGCCGAAGATGACGCCGAAAAAGGCGCCGGCCAGCCCGCCGATCAACGGCAGCACCGACACCGGCCACAACAGCTCGCCTCGGGCGATCATGTTCAGCGCGTGGATCGCGAAGTACGCGCCGAGCCCGGAGTACACGGCGTGGCCGAAGCTCAGCATGCCGCTTTGTCCGAGCAGCATGTTGTAGCTCAGCGCGAAGACGATCATGATCGCCATCTGCGACATCAGCGTGCGCGCGAAGCCCTGCTCGAACGCGAGCGGCAGCACGACGAACGCCAACGCCGTGAAGCCCCAGATCACCCAACGGCCCAGGTTGATCGGGCGGTACCGGATCGGAGCGAGCGGCATCAGTCCTCGCGGGTTCCCATCAGGCCCTTGGGCCGCACGATCAGGATCAGCACCAGCAGCAGGAACGGCAGCACCGGTGCTACCTGCGCCACCGTCAGCTTCCAGACGCTGTAGCCGAAGGTCTGCGGCGTGACGGTGACGCCGAAAAGACTCGCGAGCCCCGACAGCGACGCATCCGACGCGACCGCGAAGGTCTGCATCACGCCGATCGCGAGCGACGCGACGAAGGCACCGGCGAGCGATCCCATGCCGCCGACGACGATCACCACGAAGATGATCGCGCCCAGCTCGGCCGCCATCGCGGGCTGCGTGACGAAGGCGTTGCCGCCGATCACGCCCGCCAGGCCCGCCAGCGCGCAGCCGCCGCCGAACACCAGCATGAACACGCGCGGCACGTTGTGGCCGAGCGCTTCGACCTGCTGCGGATGCGTCAGCGCCGCCTGGATCACCAGCCCGATGCGCGTGCGCGTCAGCAGCAGATAGATCGCCGCCAGCATCAGCACCGCGACCAGCATCATGAACGCGCGGTACTCGGGAAAGGTGATGCCGAGGCGGGCCAGCCAGTCGATCGGGCCGTCGAGCTCGGCGGGCACCGCATACGGAACGGCCGCGCGGCCCCAGATCACCTGCACCAGCTCGACGATGATGTAGGACAGCCCGAACGTGAACAGCAGCTCGGGCACGTGTCCCCACTTGTGCACGCGCCGCAGCCCCCAGCGTTCGACCAGCGCGCCGAGAAGCCCGACCGCGAGCGGCGCGATCAGAAGCGCCGGCCAGTAGCCGATCCAGCGGCTGATCTGGTAGGCGAGATAGGCGCCGATCATGTAGAAGCTGGCGTGCGCGAAATTCAGCACGCCCATCATCGAGAAGATCAGCGTCAGCCCCGACGACAGCATGAACAGCAGCAGCCCGTAGCTGATGCCGTTCAGAAGCTGGATCAGGAAGAACTCGAGGTTCACGGGGCGAGACCGCGCGGCGGGCGAAAAAACGGCCCCGCCGCGCGGGGCCGTTGCGTCTGGTGCAGCCGCAGCCGCGCGCTATTGCGGGCGCGGCGGACGCCGCATGTTGCAGCTGGTCGGCTGCGACGCGACGTAGGTCGGGATCGCCCGCTCGGTCTTGAAGCCGTAGCCGGTCTTTTCCGTGTCGTACTTGACCGCGCCGCCGGCCTTGACCCATGTCGAGATGAACAGCGGCTGCTGCAGCTGATGGTCGCTCGCGCGCATCTCGATCTCGCCCATGACGCTGGGCATTCTCATGCCTTCCATCGTGTAGGCCACGCGCAACGGGTCGGTCGATTTCGCGCGCTTGATCGCCTCGGCGAGCATCGTCATCGACGTGTACGCGGCCAGCGTGTACCAGTCCTCGCCGAACTTCTTCTTGAAGCCGAGATAGATGTCCTCGCCCGGGTACTTCTCGATGTTCGGATGCCAGTACGAGACCTGGCGCACACGGTCCGCACCGGCCGCGCCCATCGCGGTCGGCGTGCCGGTCACACCGGCGTAGTACGTGTAGAAGTTGGCGGTCAGACCCGCGTCGCGCGCGGCACGCACCAGCAGCGTCAGATCGGTGCCCCAGTTGCCGGTGATCACCGCGTCGGCGCCGGAGGCGCGGATCTTGGCGATGTACGGCGAAAAGTCGCGCACCTGGCCGAGCGGATGCAGGTCCTCGCCGACGATCTTGATGTCGGGCCGCTTGCGCGCGAGCAGCTCCTTGGCCACGCGCGCGACCTGATGGCCGTGCGAGTAGTTCTGATTGATCAGATAGACGCTCTTGATCTCCGGCCGACCCTTCATGTACTCGGTCAGCGCCTCCATTTTCATGTCGGTATTGGCGTCGAAGCGGAAGTGCCAGAAGTTGCACTTGCTATTGGTCAGATCCGGGTCGACCGCCGCGTAGTTCAGGTAGACGATGGCCTGGCCCGGGTTGCGCTCGTTGTGCTTGGCGATCGCATCCGACAGCGGAATCGCCACGTGCGAGCCGTTACCCTGCGTCACGTAGTGGATGCCCTGGTCGATGATCGAGCGCAGCAGCGTCAGCGACTCCTGCGGCGAACCCTTGTTGTCGAACGGAACGATCTCGAACTTGACGCCCGGACCGGCGAGCTGCTTCTGATTGACGAGCTCGGCCACGTACTGGAAATGCTTCAGGATCGCCTGCCCCACCGCGGCGAACGGACCCGACAGCGGGTCCACGAACGCGATCTTGACCGTCTGCTTGGGGGAGCCGCCCTTGCCCTGCGCCAGCACGCTGCCCGCCGCAAGCAGCGCGACCGAACCCGCCAGCAGCCACCTCATCACGATACGTATCATGCGCAGTCTCCTTGGTGAAGATTGGTTTGCGCGCCCAGAATACCTTCAGGCAGGATCGGCAAGCAAGACAGCGGTGAGGATTGGGGATCGAGGACCGAGGATCGAGCCGATCGTCGCCGTGCTCGGTTCGCCGGCAGGCCATGGCCCGCGCGCTTCCTGGATCCTCGATCCTTGGTCCCCGGATCCTGAACCTAGGCCGTCGGCAGTTTGTAGTCCTTGAACTGCTCGCGCAGCTTGGCCTTGAGCATCTTGCCGGTCGCCCCGAGCGGAATCGCCTCGACGAAAGCGACGTCGTCGGGGATCTGCCACTTGGCGACCTTGCCCTCGAAGTGCGCCAGAAGCTGCTCGCGGGTCAGCTCGGCGTTCGGCTTGCGCACGACGACCAGCAGCGGCCGCTCGTCCCACTTGGGATGCTTCGCCGCGATGCAGGCGGCCATCGCGACCGCCGGATGCGACATCGCGATGTTTTCGATGTCGATCGAGCTGATCCACTCGCCGCCGGACTTGATCACGTCCTTGCTGCGATCCGTGATCTGCATGTAGCCGTCCGCGTCGATCGTCGACACGTCGCCGGTCGGAAACCAGGTGTGGCCCTCCGCGTCTTTGACCAGCGGGTCGCCGCCCTCGCCCTTGTAGTACTGGCGCAGCACCCAGGGCCCGCGCACCAGCAGGTCGCCGAAGGCCTTGCCGTCCCACGGCAGGTCGCCGCCGTCGTCGCCGACGATGCGCATGTCGACCCCGAAGATCGCCCGCCCTTGCTTGTACTGGGTCGCGTAGCGCTCCTCGCGCCCCAGTTTCAAGTGCTTTTCCTTCAGCGTGCACACGGTGCCCAGCGGGCTCATCTCGGTCATCCCCCAGGCGTGCAGCACCTGAACGCCGTACTTTTCCTCGAACGTGCGCAGCATGGCCGGCGGGCAGGCCGAACCGCCGATCACCGTGCGCTTCATCGTCGAAAACCTGAGATTGTTCGCTTCGACGTGCGCGAGCAGCCCTTGCCAGACGGTCGGCACGCCCGCCGAGCAGGTGACCTTTTCCGCCTCGAACAGCTCGTACAGCGACTTGCCGTCGAGGTTGGGCCCGGGCAGCACGATCTTGGCGCCGACCATCGGTGCGACATAGGGCAAACCCCAGGCGTTGACATGAAACATCGGCACGACCGGCAGGATCACGTCGCGCGCCGACAGGTTCAGCGCGTCGGGCAGCGCCGCCGCGTAGGTGTGCAGGATCGTCGAGCGATGGCTGTACAGCACACCCTTCGGGTTGCCGGTCGTACCCGACGTGTAACACATCGACGAAGCGAGGTTCTCGTCGAACTCGGGCCAGTCGTAGCGGTCCGAGTGGCTGTCGATCAGGTCCTCGTAGCAGATCAGGTTCGGCACCTTCGCTTGCGCGGGCATCCTCTCGCGGTCGACCATCGCGACGTAACCCTTGATCGTGCGGCAATGGCCGGCGATCGCCTCGATGATCGGCAGGAAGGTCAGATCGAAGAACAGGTAGCTGTCCTCGGCGTGGTTGGCGATCCACGCGATCTGTTCCGGATGCAGCCGCGGGTTGATCGTGTGCAGCACCGCACCGCTGCCCGATACCGCGAAGTACAGCTCCATGTGCCGGTAGCCGTTCCAGGCAAGGGTGGCGACGCGGTCGCTCAGCTTGACGTCCAGACCCTTCAGCGCGTTGGCCATCTGGCGTGAGCGACGGTGCAGATCGCGGTAGGTGTAGCGGTGAATGTCGCCTTCGACGCGCCGCGAAACGATCTCGGCGTCGCCGTGATGCCGGTCCGCGTGCCGGATCAGCGACGAGATCGCCAGCGGCATCTGCATCATCAGACCATGCAGCATGTCCTGTCTCCTTCCGTGCGTGGTGCTTTTGCGCGCGCAGTGTAAATACAATCGGCTTTCTCGGGATCGAACGCGTGAACCACCCCGCACCGCCGCCCGCCGTATTGCAGGCCGATCTGCCAGCACTGCGCTGGGACCACGGCTTCGGCCGGTTGGCGCCGGTTTTCTACACGCGGCTCGCGCCCACGCCGCTGCCCGCCCCGTATCTGGTCGCCTATTCGCCGGACGCGGCCGCGCTGATCGGACTGAAGGACTCGGACTTCGACCGGCCGGCGCTGGTCGAAGCGCTTGCGGGAAATCTCGACTGGCCGGGCGCCGAACCGCTCGCCGCGGTCTACGGCGGTCATCAGTTCGGTGTGTACGTTCCGCAACTCGGCGACGGCCGCGCGATCCTGCTCGGCGGCGCGGTCGGCCCCGACGGTCGCGTGTGGGAGCTTCAGCTCAAGGGCTGCGGCAAGACGCCCTACTCGCGCATGGGCGACGGACGCGCCGTGCTGCGTTCGTCGATCCGCGAATTCCTGTGCTCCGAGGCGATGCATGCGCTCGGCATCCCGACCACGCGCGCGCTGGCCGTCGTCGGCTCCGACTACCCGGTGTTCCGCGAGGCGGTCGAATCGGCGGCCGTCGTCACGCGCATGGCGCCGAGTTTCGTGCGCTTCGGCTCGTTCGAGTTCTTCTATTGGCAGCGGCGTCACGACGAACTGCGCCGGCTCGCCGACTACGTGATCGCGAACTTTTATCCCGAGCTGCGTGACGCGTCGAATCCGTACCTGGCGCTGCTCGAGCAAGTCGCGCGCCGGACCGGGGGGCTGATCGCGCAATGGCAGGCGGTCGGCTTCTGCCACGGCGTGATGAACACGGACAACATGTCGATCCTCGGGCTGACGATCGACTACGGCCCCTTCGGATTCATCGACGGCTTCGACGCCGGGCATGTCTGCAATCACTCGGACGTACACGGTCGCTACGCCTACCATCGGCAACCGCAGATCGCGCACTGGAACCTGTATTGCCTCGGCCAGGCACTGCTGCCGCTGACCGACGACGTCGAAGCGACGCAGGCCGCGATCGAAACGTTCCGGGACGAGTTCGCCCGGGCCCTCGACGAACGCTTGCACGCCAAGCTCGGCCTCGCGACGGTCCAGGCGGGCGACGACGCGCTGATCGGGCAGACCGTCGAACTGCTGCATGCCCACCGCGCCGACTGGACGCTGTTCTGGCGCAAGCTCGCGCAATTGCGCGTCGACGCGACCGATCCCGCCGAGGACGCGCCGGTGCGCGATCTGTTCGCGGACCGCGCGGCGTTCGATGCCTGGGCCGCCGCCTACCGGGCGCGGCTGCGGCGCGAAGCGAGCGTGGACGCCGAACGCGCGGCGAAAATGAACCGCGTCAATCCGAAGTACGTCCTGCGCAACTACCTCGCAGAGATCGCAATCCGCAAGGCGCGCGGCGACGACGGCCCGCGCGACTTCGGCGAAGTCACGCGTCTGCTCGCCGTGCTGCGGAAACCGTACGACGAGCAGCCGGAGTTCGAGGCGTATGCCAAGCTTCCACCCGACTGGGCGGCGGGCCTGGCTCTGTCCTGCTCGTCATGACGCGCCCGCCGTCGCAGTCCGCAATCCGCGATCCGACGCTCGAATGAAGAAGATCCGCAAGTCAGACGAAGATCGGCGCGCCCGGCGTGCGCCGATGGAATGCGCGGTGAGGCGCCGCCCACGGGGCGCCGCTACTGCATCAACTCGGCCGCACTGACGTTCGCGCCACGCACGACCGACGAAACGAGGGAGTCCGCTTGAAGCTGCTGTTCGATCTGTTCCCGGTCATCCTGTTCTTCGGGACCTACAAGCTCGCGCAGGCGTTTCCCCACGTCTCGGCCGCGCTGGCCGAGCGCTGGCTCGGCGCGCTGGTCGCTGACGGCGCCGTGCCTGCAACCCAGGCGCCGATCCTGCTCGCCACGGCGCTGGCGATCGCGGCGTCCCTCGCGCAGGTCGGCTGGCTGCTCGCACGCCGGCGCAAGGTCGATCCGATGCTGTGGATCTCGGTCGCGGTGATCGTCGTCTTTGGCGGCGCGACGATCTGGCTGCACGACGAGACCTTCATCAAGTGGAAGCCGTCGATCCTGTACTGGTTGTTCGGCGCGATCCTGATCGCCGGCCGCGTGCTCGCGCGCAGGAACTTCGTGCGCAGCGTGCTCGGCACGCAGCTCGAACTGCCCGATCCGGTATGGGAGCGGCTGCTGTGGGTCTGGGCGGCCTTTTTCGCCGCGATGGGCGCGCTCAACCTGTACGTCGCCTTCAACTTTCCGACCGACACCTGGGTGAGTTTCAAGCTGTTCGGCTTGATGGGGATCACCCTGGCCTTCACGATCGCCATGGGCGTCTGGCTGGCGCGCCACATGAAGGAGGCATCCGATGCCTGAGGCCACCGTCGCGAAGATCCGCGAGCGCCTCCAGCGCGCGCTCGCGCCGCTCGCGCTGCGGATCGAAGACGAAAGCGCACTGCACGCCGGCCACGAAGGCGCCAAGGGCGGCGGCGGGCACTATCGCGTTCATCTGGTCAGCCCGAAGTTCGAGGGGCTGACGCGCGTAGCGCGCCATCGCCTCGTGTATGATGCCCTCGAAGACCTCATGAAGCGCGAAATCCACGCGCTTTCGCTCGTACTGCTGGCGCCGCACGAGGACGGCGCGAGCCGGTCCCGAACCCCCGAAGGAAAGTCGAAGTCATGATGCGTATCGCTGCATTCTCGCTGGCCGCGCTGGCCAGCGGCGCCGTGCTGGCGCAAAACATCGCGGTCGTCAACAACCGCCCGATTCCCAAGGCGCGCGAAGACGCCTGGGTCAAGCAGCTTCAGCAGCAGGGTCAGCAGGACACGCCCGAGCTGCGCAAGATGATCAGAGAGGAACTGATCCGCCGCGAGGTGTTCCTGCAGGAAGCGCAGAGGCGCGGCCTGCCCGAAAAGCCCGAAGTCAAGTTCCAGCTCGACGTGCTGCGGCAGAACACGCTGATCCAGGCGTTGATGCGCGACGAGCTGAAGAGGAACCCGATCACCGACGCGCAGATCCAGGCCGAGTACGAAAAGCAGAAACAGGCGGCCGGCAGCAGGGAATACCGCGCGCGGCACATCCTCGTCGAGAAGGAAGAGGAAGCGAAAGCGATCGTCGCCGAGCTGAAAAAAGGCGCGAAGTTCGAGGAGCTCGCCAAGAAATCGAAGGACCCTGGGTCGGCCAACAAGGGCGGCGACCTCGACTGGGCCGGTCCGGACGCCTACGTCAAGCCGTTTTCGGAGGCGATGACCAAGCTGGAGAAAGGCCAGTTCACAGAGACGCCCGTGCAGACGCAGTTCGGCTGGCACGTGATCCGGCTGGACGACGTGCGCGACACGCAGTTCCCGCCGCTTGCGCAGGTTCAGGGTCGGATCCGCGAGGCGCTTCAGCAGCAGCGCGTGCAGGC
>FWWM01000776.1_pt1 | contig 104088 bp, 85 predicted proteins | sample 2228351 | NCBI WGS metagenome assembly FWWM01 (sample SAMEA103939774, study PRJEB20133) | metagenome
CGCGGCGCATGGGGGACCTCCGGGGGAGAAGGTGATATGTGAATTATACGACGACAGACGATAGATGGTGGATGATAGACAGGCGGTACGTTTCGCCAACTAAAGTTGGCATTACGTTCACCAACTAAAGTTGGCATTACGCTCTCCCTTCTCCGTGTCTCCGTATCTCCGTGGTTTCCTCACCGACTGAAGTCGTTTCACCAACTAAAGTTGGCATTACGTTCACCAACTAAAGTTGGCATTACGTTCACCAATTCAGAGCGGCTGTGCATACCTGCGTAGTTGCTGTGGATAACCCTCCTGAAATTGTTGATAAAACAGGTCTAATCCTGCGGAAAAGGTGGGGAAAGGATGGCCTAACGCGGTGGATGCTTTGTGGATGGAAAGATGCAGGTTACGCGCCCGTCGGGCCCGATGAATAGTCACCGCTTGAATGGAAATAGGCTGAATCAGGTCTTCCGCCAGGCCAAAGCGACGGGCGATAGCCAGGCCAAATTCATATTTGGCCATCGGTTGTGGGCCAACCACATGGTATAACCCATGCAGGCCCTTTTCCAGCATCTCCAGCAGGATGGCGGAAAGGTGAGTGACATGCATGGGGCAAAAGATTACATCGGTGTAGCCATACACGCTCCGTCCTGCGCTCAGGTTGGAGAAGAAAAATTCGGCCAGGGAACGCGTCCCGGTGAGCGACCAGCCATAGAAGTTGACCCGCGCCACCAGCGCTTCGGGATATTCGGCCAGCACGCCACGCTCGGCATCCAGTTTGGTGCGGGCATATACGTTGAGAGGATTGGGCAGGTCATCTTCGGTGTAGCCACCGGGTTGATCCCCATCGAAGACAGTGTCGGTGGAGATATGTACCAGAGGCAGGCCGCGCCGACGACAGGCCCGAGCCAGGTCGAGAGGCAGATCGGTATTGAGGCGGCGCGCCAGGCCAGGGTTGGCCTCGCAGGCCTCGAGGTCCGCCAGAGCCGCACAGTGGATCAGCCCATCGGGCCGAGTCCGCTCCAGGATGGCCTCCACCACCCCTTCGTCCAGGAGATCCGCCTGAATGGTAGGGAAAGGAGGCGATTTCAGACGGCCTCGATCCACACCGATCACCTCCCAGGAGGTTCTGGCATACAGGGCCAGGTTCAGGCCGAGCAGACCGCTGGAACCGGTGATCAACAGACGGGCCATAGAGATCAGCGATCCAGTTATCCTTCCAATTTGCCCTGCCGATAGAGTTCTTCAAACGGCGCCAGGTAACGCTGAATGCTCTCCTGGTCCAGCCAGCGGGTGTTGGTATCGGAGGAGTAGCGAAAGCCGTGATCGAGTTGTCTTCCCCTGTGCTGCCACTGGTAGCCAAACCAGAAGGCCTCGGCCGGCTGGATGACAAACATGTCCTCCAGTTCCACCGTGTGACGGGCTTCGTCTTCGGAGATCAGCACTTCGTGGAGTTTCTCGCCAGGGCGAATGCCGATGATCTCAATCCGTGCCTGGGGCGCAATGGCACAGGCCAGATCAATGATTTTCATGCTGGGGATTTTGGGAACAAAGACCTCACCGCCTTCCATCTGTTCAATACAGCGGAGGACAAAACGCACCCCTTCCTCTAGGGAGAGCCAGAAACGGGTCATGCGTTCGTCGGTGAGGGTGAGCACGCCCTGCTCGCGTTGTTTGAGGAAGATCGGCACCACCGATCCACGCGAGCCAACCACATTCCCATAGCGCACACAGGCATAGCGGGTAGCCGTGCCGGCAGCGTAGGCGTTGCTCTGGATGGTCAGTTTCTCGGCCACCAGTTTGGTGGCGCCGTAGAGATTGACCGGGTTAACTGCCTTATCGGTGCTGATGGTCATCACCTTTTTCACGCCCGCATCCAGAGCCGCCTCCAGGACGTTGCTGGTGCCGATGATGTTAGTCTTGACCGCCTCCAGAGGGTTGTATTCGCAGGCCGGCACCTGTTTGAGAGCCGCAGCGTGGATCACCACGTCCACGCCGTGCATGGCGCGGATCAGTCGTTCCCGGTCGCGCACATCGCCGATAAAGTAGCGCAGGCTGGGATGATCGAAGCCGGAAATGCGCATTTCGTGTTGTTTCAACTCATCACGGCTGAAGATGATGACCTTTTTGGGTTTCTTCTCGGTCAGCAGGATTTGGGTGCATTTCTTTCCAAAAGAACCCGTGCCGCCAGTGATCAGGACAACCAGATTGCTCCAATCCATATTCTCTCCGGGTCAGGGGATATGAGAGGAAGGGGGTTTGCGGAAAACCAACAGGGGATACTGGCCATGTGTGCCAAAGAAGCGCGGAAAGCGCTCTTCAAGCCAGAAGATCAGGCGCAAGAAGGCCTTTCCCCACGGAGGGCGAACGAAGTGGCGCAGGAAGGGAGTACTTAAACTGCGCCAGCAATGGATCGTGAAGTCCAGGTGACCGCTCAGGGCACGGCGCAGATTGGCCGGCGTGATTTTGGTCACAAAGGTGCCGCGCGCTTCCCGCTCTGCCGGGCGGACTTTCTTTTGTTTGGGGCCACGTCCGGAGAGCCATCGGGAAAGGCGAATCAGCGGTTCTGCCAGGCGCATCAGCAGCGGGTCTTGCCAGCCGTTGACCACGACCATCGTGCGGCCAGGCTTGAGCACGCGATGCAATTCCTGATAGGCCAGCACCTGTTCCGCCGGAGGCAGATGGTGAAGGGTGTGCAGGGAAATCACCGCGTCGAAAGCGTCGCTGCGAAAGGGCAGATGGGCCACATCGGCCACCACATACAGGCCGTGATCGCCCAGGCGTTGACGGGCCTCGCGCAGAGCGGTGATCGAAAGATCGGCGCACACCCGATGACGATAGCCCTCGGAATAGGAGAGATACTCCGGATATTGCACCGGCCCGGAGCCGGCATCCAGGAACAGATCGCCCTGAGGGGTGATGTGGCGTTTCAGGCGCAGATGACAGCGATGAATGTACTCGCGTGAGACCGGCCGCAGGTCTTCGTAGCGAGCATTCTGATACAGTCCCTCGCCGATCTGAGACCAGCCGATGCGGTCATAGAACTCGCGCACCTGTTCTTTGATGTTCTCATCCATGGGTGAATCTCCTCAATCGTTCCAGGTGAAAGGTTCGCCGACCAGGAAGCGGAAGGTCTCGCCAAAGCGGGCGCGTCCTTCGGGACTTAGAACCCGTTCCAGGGGCCACTCATTCAAGTCATCCCAAAAGTTCATCAGCCGCCAGGGGAAGGGACGCGGATACTCAAAGAAAAAGCGATAGGCATAATTCCAGGCCAGGGCGATCTGATCATCGCTGAGCCGATAAGCCGCCGGATCGGCCAGGATGCGCTCCAGCAGGGCGAAATACTCCTCCCACGAGTTGGGGTCTAGGGTGAAGCCGCGGCCGCGGTAATGGGTCCGACCGCAGACGATGACCGGCACGCCATTCATGGCCGTTTCCAGGCCGACAGTGGTGGTATAGGCCAGGCCCAGGTCGGCGATCTCGATCAGGTCGTAGGTGTTGATCGGATCCGCGGCACGAACGATGTGGATGTGTTCAGGAAGGACCGGCAAAGCCTGGCGGACGACCTGCTCCATAGATTTCGCCTGGGGAACCAGCGTTTCGCCCGGATGGACCCGGATCACCAGCTGGACCTGCGCGTGATCGGCGAAGAACCGGACGGTGTGGGTGATCCATTCGGTCATCGAGTTTGCGAACAGATCACGCCCCAGGGTGAGGCTATCTCCCAGGACATTGGCGGCCAGCATGACCACCGGTCGGTCATCCAGTCCCAGGGCACGACGGGTGGCCTCAGCGCCTTGAGTGGAGACATATTGCCACAGACGCTTCGATTTGCCCCAGACGCGCGCGCCACGGCGAGCGTTTTCCAGATCAGCCAGGCGCTGATACATCTCCTCGGTCATGGGCAGGTGCAGGCGAGCCGTCACCAGGAAGTCGGTATCCTGCTGCATGATCGGGGAGTTGTGGGCCAGCCAGATTTGTTCGCGCTGGTCGTTGAATTCGTAGGTCACCGTGGGCAGGCCCAGGAAGTGCGCCGTGCGGAAGACGGCACCCATCTCCAGGATCAGTCCATTCGGGATCAGGATCACCTCCGGGCGATGATCCTGCAGATAGGTCAGCGCGGCCCGCGCGGCGTCCTGGTTGCGTTTTCGGCGGAGGTGGTAAAGGGCCCGGTCGGCGGGATCGGCCAGGTTCACTTCTTCCCGCATCAGGGTATATTGAGCATCCCAGTGGGAAATCTGTTCGATCTGGCGTTGCAGATCGGGGGGGAGATCGGGCGCCGGCCGCAAGTCCAGCAGAGAGAGGTGTTCCACCAGGGGAGATAGGGCGGCAAGGGCATCCCGAGTGTGGAGCAGACGGCGCCGCAGGGTGAGTTTATCAATCTCCTTGTGCCATTCGGCGTAGGGCAGGGTGAGCAGGGTGACGCGATGGCCCAGAGCGGCCAGGGTCAGGGCGATCACGGCAGATTGTTCGATCCAGTAGTGAAGGGTGGCAAAGAAGAGCACGCGCTTTCCAGCAGGCGCGCTGGCCGCAAAGGGGGCGGCGGTCTGCACCAGACCAGGCAGGGCGTTTTGCAGGCGATGCAGGTTGTAACGATCTTTGCCGGCCCGGTTGCGCGCCGCAGGGCGCAGGCGATACTCCAGGTCGGCCAGGAAGGGCAGTTCACCCAGCAGGGTGCGGAACAGAGCGGGTTTGGCCATAGGGGTCAGGGGGTGGGGACGGAAATGGGTTCGATGGTCCAGGCCAGGCGGGGACGGATGGCACCAACCCGTGGTTCAGGCCATTGGGTGCCGGGCGCGCCGCTGATGTCTACGTTGAACGACAGGGCGCTTTCATCCATGAAGTAGCGACGGATGCCAAAGGAGGAAGCGTTCACGCCAATGGTGTAACGCCCTTCGTTAAGCAGGTCAGCCGGAATCTGAACACGGCTGAGATAGTGCCCGGCCGGTCGGGTGTCGTAGGTCTCGAACAGGGTCGGGTCGTCGGTATCGAAGGAGGTGAAGGCATATTCGCCTCGGATGGTGGACAGGTAGATACCAACCCGCAGGCCACCGATCGGCGCATCCAGACGATATTCGATCTCGATAGCGAAGGGTTCGGTGGAACGGACGGTATCCACCACCCGGCCACGGGGATCACGAACGGTGATGCGAATGGGGGTGAACGGGGCAGCTGAGACAGGGATTTCTTCCGCTTCCCAAACACGTTCCCCCGCCTGAGCCTGCCCGGAGGACAGGTAGTAATCCACCACGTCTTGGCTGGGACCGCGGCGGACGATCTTTCCCTTGTGGAGCAGAATGGCCTCCTGGGTCAGGCGCAGGATGGCCGACATGTTGTGGCTCACAAAGAGCACCGTGCGGCCTTGCTGGGCCACATCGCCCATTTTGCCCAGGCATTTTTTCTGGAATTCGGCATCGCCCACGGCCAGCACTTCGTCTACGATCAGGATTTCCGGCTCCAGATGAGCGGCTACGGCAAAGGCCAGGCGCAGATACATGCCGGAGGAGTAACGCTTGACCGGTGTATCCACAAAGGGGCCGATCTCGGCAAATTCGACGATCTCATCGAACTTGCGGTCAATTTCGGCGCGTTTCATGCCCAGGATGGCGCCGTTCATGTAGATGTTCTCACGGCCGGTCAGTTCAGGATGAAAGCCAGTGCCCACTTCGAGCAGAGATCCCACCCGGCCGCGCACCATCACCAGGCCTTTGGTCGGTTCGGTGACGCGTGAGAGAATTTTGAGCAGGGTGCTTTTGCCGGCGCCGTTGCGCCCGATAATGCCCAGCACTTTGCCCTCTTCCAGGTCGAAGGAAACGTCATCCAGGGCCCAGATGTAGTTGCGGTTGGTGCGCCATTCCGAGCGGCCGATCAGGGCTTTGGCCAGACGAACCGGTGCGGTGACTGTATCCACGATCACATCGCGGAACATGTTATAGCGGAAACGGGTCTCGGCGGCACCGATCTGGTAGCGCTTGCTCAGGTTTTGAACGCGAATGGCAACAGTCATAGAAGAGAGAAATCTCCAGGAGAGGCTAAATCATATCCGCAAAGGTGCGCTCGGTGCTGCGGAAGTAGATCAGGCCGGAGATCAGCAGCAACAGAGCGACTGCCACGGAGATTCCCAAACTCAGGTCGGGGCCGCGGCCAGCACCCAACAAGGCCCAGCGAAAGCCGTTCACCACCCCGGCCATCGGGTTCAGCGCGTAGACCCATTGCCAGGGGCCGCTGATCACAGAGGATGAGTAGGCTACCGGCGTGGCAAACAGCCAGAGTTGGGTGAGAAAAGGCAAGGCCTGATTGACATCGCGATATTTCACGTTGATCGCTGAGAGCCATAGGGCCACTCCCAAGGCGGTGACCAGGGCCAGCAGCAGAAAGAGCGGCAAGGCCCACAGGGCATGCCAGGCGGGAAAGGTATGGTAGTAGATCATCAGGCCGAGCAGCAAGACGAAAGCGATGACAAAATCCACCAGCCCGGCCAGCACGGCCGCAAGCGGCAGGATCAGACGCGGAAAGTAGATTTTGGTGACCATGTTGTGATGGGCCACCAGCGATCGGCTACCCTGGTTGAGAGCCGTGACGAACAATCCCCAGGGCAGCAGAGCGGCAAATGAAAAGATGGGGTAAGGCAGGCCATCGCTGGGCAGGCGAGCCACCCGCCCGAACAGAAAGTTAAAGACCAGCATGGTCACTACCGGCTGGATCACGGCCCAGGCCATGCCCAGCAGAGTCTGTTTGTATTTCACCTTCACATCGCGCCAGATCATGAAATAAATCAGTTCACGATAGACCCACAGATCGCGCAGGTTGAGGGCCGCCAGCCCGTGGGTCGGCTTGATGTAAATGGTGATCGGTTCAGTGGCTTTCATCAGGCAATCCGATGGCGATTCTGCTTGAACCACTCAATGGTACGCGTCAGACCTTCTTCAAAGGGGACCCTGGCGGACCAGCCGAAAGACTGGCGCGCCCGGCTCACATCCAGCGCACGGCGCGGCTGGCCGTTCGGTTTGTCGGTTTGCCACACCAATCGGCCTTGAAAGCCGGTCAGACGGGCGATCATTTCGGCCAGGTCTTTGATCGAGATCTCGTAGCCAGAACCAAGGTTGACCGGTTGGTCGCCGTTGTATTTCTCGGCAGCGGCCAGAATACCCTCAGCGGCATCTTCTACGTACAGGAACTCACGCGTGGGGGAACCATCGCCCCAGACGGGCAATTCCTTCTCGCCGCGCTCCTGGGCTTCGATGGCCTTGCGAATCAGGGCCGGGATGACGTGGGAGGTGCGCAGGTCGAAGTTATCGCGCGGCCCATAGAGGTTGACCGGCAACAGGAAGATGGCATTGAAGCCATATTGCTGACGATAGGCCTGAGCCTGGACCAGCATCATCTTTTTGGCCAGGCCATAGGGGGCGTTGGTCTCCTCGGGGTAGCCGTTCCACAGGTCATCTTCTCTGAAGGGCACCGGCGTAAATTTGGGGTAAGCGCACACGGTGCCAATGGCGACGAATTTGCCCACGCCATATTTCCAGGCCTGATGCATCAGTTCTACGCCCATGATCAGGTTGTCGTAGAAGAACTCGGCCGGGTGTTCCCGATTGGCGCCGATGCCGCCGACGTTGGCGGCCAGATGGATGATCATCAGATCGGCCGGGGTGAATGCCGGCAGGGGTTTGGGTTGAAAGTTCTCCGGGCGCAGATGATCGGGGCGCTGCTCCGGCGGTTTCAGGGCGTCGTCCAGCAGGCGGCGGATGGCGTCGCGGTCGGTCAGGTCGTAGCAGGCTCTGCGGGGCACCAGAATGTCGGCCGCGCCGCGTTCAATCAGTTTTTCCACCACGAACGAGCCGAGGAAGCCCCTTCCGCCAGTGACGATCACCCGTTTGGTGGCCCAGAACGAAGAAGATTCGGCAGCAGACATGACAGGTATCTCCTATTGAACGATGAATTGAGCATTCCGATAGCGTTCATCGTGGGGATTGCGGATCAGGCCGCTTTTCAGGGCGAAGATCAGTTCTCGAATGCCGTCATCCACGGTGCGGGTGGCCTGAAAGCCCAATTCCCGCTGGATTTTCTCGAACGAGACAGTGATGTCGCGCATATCTCCGCCGAAGGACAGGTCTTTGTAGGAGACCACCGTCTCCGGCAGGCGCTTGAGAACCAGGTTGACGATCTGATCTTTGGTGTAATTGCCCTGTTCGGTACCGAGATTGTACACCTGTCCACGGATTTTAGGTTCAGGCGCGTCCAGGCCGATCTGGATGCCCCGTACCGTATCCAGCACGTGGACAAACGAGCGTGAGTAGCCGCGCTGATAGATGATCAACTCCCGTTTGGTCAGGGCTTCCAGCACGAACTGGTTCACGATCAGGTCAAAGCGGGTGCGGGGCGAGAGACCGTAGAGGGTGGCAAAACGGAAGATCAGGGGTGCACAGGGAGCGTCTTTGTGTGCCAGCAGGTATTCTTCGGCAGCGATTTTGGTCTCGGCATACAGCGATTGGGGATAGAGGGGCGATTCTTCTGTGACTGGCTCGCCGTTGGGCGAGAGGCCATAATTGCTATAAGTTGAAGCGAAAATAAAACGTTGGACCCCCAGCGCGTTGGCCTGCTCAAAAACCAATTGGGTAGCCTCTACATTGTACTTCCAGGCGGCCTGCCGGCCTACCGCCTGACAGGCCGGGAACCCCACAATCGCCGCCAGGTGGATCACCGCTTCGGGTTTTGGCCAGGTGGGTTTGAGGGCGTCTTTTAGGGCTCGTGGTTCGGTCACATCGGCTTTGACAAAGTGAAAATGGGGGTGGTGAAGGAATCCCAGCAGAGATTCGCCGCCGAACAGCAGAGCATCCAGCACGGTCACCTGCCAGCCGGTCTGCAACAACTCAGCAGTGAGCAACGAACCGATATAGCCGGCCCCACCGGTGATCACAGCATGGCGTTCACTCATGATGTTCCTCCAGATGCAGGATAATTTTCCAGCCTTTGATCTCCAATGCGGGTACTTTCCCTTCGGGAACAATGGTCATGCCCTGCTCCAGGCAGGTCAGACGGGCGATGTCGGCCACGTCGCCTTCGCCGATCAGGCGCACCCGGTCATAGCCGGCGCGTCGGACTTCCGCCAGCAGAGCCTTTACGCGCTGACGAGTATGGCGATACAGTTCCAGCGAACGTTCCAGATAATCCACGGCCAGACGGGCACGAAAGGCGATCCCCTCCGGGGTGATGATGTAGCGCAGTTTTTTGCGCTCGGCACGCATGACCTTAACGTATCCCTTCGCGATCAGGCGTTTGAGATGCCAGTTCACGGTGCCTATGGCCACCCCCAGCCGGGCCGCCAGGGTGGCCTGGTTGATATCCGGATCGTTTTCAATCTGTTCCAGCAGGGTGAGATCACGGGCGGTGTCGTGAGAGTCCATATATGCTTCCAAAATTCAGGTGTTGAATTATAACATAGCCCTCTGGCTCTTCGAGCAGAGGGAACAAGTACCAGCCGTCTTCCACGAGCCCTTAAGGGACAATAGCACGCAGAACAGGGATACGACGCATCACTGCAGTAATCCCCCATGAGAGCAGGAAATTGATGAGCGCAACCAGCGGGATAACCAGCAAAGAATGCCCGGTCGCAGTCTGGAAGCCTGCCATCTCCCAGGCAATAGCCATTCCAGACAGAAGGATCGAATGGATCAGATAAACGCCAAAACTGGACTGACTGACCAGACGTGAGAGCCGTTGCAGGCCCGGGGTGAGGTGTTCGCCCATCATCTTGAGCAGAAGAAACGCGCCCGTAGCCATCAGAACGATATTCAGGCTGGGATAACTGCGGAAGGGGAGTTCGTTTTTCTGAGGCGGCAGGTCAAAGTAAAACACGGCAAAGGTGAAGACGAAGCCTGAAAGAAAAAGCCCGGAAGCGATCCACAGATGACGCACGGAAGACGTCTGGTGCCCGAGATAGTAGCCCAGGAGAAAGTATCCTACATAGCCCATCGCAAAATAAAGTTCAAAGCCGTTTCGTAAGGAAGTGAATTCCTCCAGGATAAACATCCCCGGCATGGCAAATAGCCACAACACGATATAGTAGAGAATATCTGCGTTTCTTGCTCTAACAACGAACAGGCGAAGAATGGGTGTAAACAGATACAGACCGATAAGAGCATAGAAAAACCACAGATGAGCAGCCCGTGGTCCTCGCAAGATGCGAACCCACATTTTGAAGATCGCCTCTAAAGTCAGACCGGTCGTGGCAAAGGCCTGCGTGTTATACAGGTCATAGAGAATAGACCAGACAAGGAAAGGGATAAGGATCTTCGAGCCACGCTTTTTGAAAAACGTCCACAAGTCCTCGTCTTTGGAGAGCAACAAGTAACCGCTCATCATGAAGAAGAGCGGCACGCCATTGCGTGAGAGGGTGTAGTAGATTTTTTGTGCCCATAGCGGTCCCCCTCCCCACACATCAACATGCGCCAGAACGACCAGAAACGTTGCAATAAAGCGCATGAAGTCTATCCACGGAATAGGGTGGAAAAGTCGTTCTTCACGATAGGTCAGCGGGTAATCCATGAAGCGAATTATACTTTTTATCCTGTCTCGATGGACACATAGTTCATCGCTACGGGTGCAATCAAATCTTGTCAGGAAACACCCACCGCTTTCATCGCCAAATGTAGCAACGTCAAAAAATCTGCGCAATCTGCGTAATCTGCGGATGGCTTTCTTCACCACTTGACAACGTTTGCATGCACACCATCGCTACTACCCTGACCTGGAATCAAGTAAAATCAGCCCAGATGATGGCTTCTCTCTACCTGGACCCCTCTGCTCAGCGCTATCAACAGGCACGGATCGCTCACTGGGATCGAATCGCCCGTCTGCGTGATACCTGGCGTGGCTGGGGAGGCGCCTATCATCAGCGTCTGCAGCAGGTCTATCGCTTTCTGGTGAGCCCTGGCCTGCGGGTGCTGGAAGTAGGCTGCGGATTGGGCGATCTGCTGGCAGCAGTACAGCCGGCTCGTGGCGTGGGTGTGGACTTTTCGCCGGAGATGATCCGTCGAGCCCAAGCCCGTCATCCACGCCTGGAATTCGTGTGCGCCAATGCGCATGATCTCTCCTGTATCAACGAGACCTTCGATGTGATCATCCTGTCTGATCTGGTGAACGACGTTTGGGATGTGCAGCGGGTGCTGGAGCAGGTATGGCGCCTGTCCACGCCGCGCACGCGGCTGATCTTCAACTTCTACAATCCCCTCTGGCAACCTATCCTGAGCCTGGCTCAGCGTTTGAAACTGGCTACCCCTAATCTGGAACAGAACTGGCTCACACCCACCGATCTGCGGGGGATGCTCCACCTGGCTGGCTTCGAGACCGTGCGTGACTGGCAGGAGATTCTACTTCCCCTACCGATTCCCGTCCTGGCGCCGTTCTTCAATCGCTTTCTGGTCCGCCTTCCCTTCTTTCGCGATCTGGCCCTGGCCCATTTTCTGGTGGCACGGCGGCAACCTGAGCCGGCCAGCGATCTCAGCGTCTCTGTGATTGTACCGGCCCGCAACGAGGCCGGGAATATCCCGGCCATCTTCAAGCGTCTGCCGCAAATGGGACGTAGCACGGAGTTGATTTTCGTCGAAGGGCATTCCCGCGACGATACCTATGCGGTGATCGAACGGGAGATCGCCGCTCATCCGCACATTCCGGCACGATTGTTGAAGCAAACGGGGATCGGCAAGGCAGATGCTGTCCGTACCGGGTTTGCCGCAGCCCACGGTGACATCCTGATCATTCTGGATGCAGATCTGACCGTTCCACCCGAAGACCTGCCGCGCTTCTACGAGGCCCTGCGTTCCCGAAAGGGGGAATTCATCAACGGGGTTCGCCTGGTGTATCCGATGGAACGTCAGGCCATGCGCTGGTTGAACCTGTTGGGGAACAAGTTCTTCAGTTGGGCGTTCACCTTCCTGCTGGGCCAGCCGATCAAAGATACGCTTTGTGGTACGAAGGCCCTATGGCGCAACGATTACGAACGAATCGCCGCCAACCGATCCTATTTCGGTGATTTCGATCCGTTCGGCGACTTCGATCTGATCTTTGGCGCTGCCCGGCTGAACCTGAAGATCGTAGACCTGCCGATCCGCTATCGTGAACGCACCTATGGCACCACCAACATTTCCCGCTGGAAACATGGCTGGCTTCTGGTCAAGATGGTGGTCTTTGCCGCCCGTCGCCTGATGTTTATTTGAAAGTAACCGAACAGTCTGTGATCTCCAGCAGGCGACGGAAATCGCGACGTTGATCCTTGAGCGAGCGCACTCCCTGGACTTCGTCAATCAGACGCACGCAGGAATTGGTCAGGAACCGTTCCTGTTGCAGTGGCGTCAGGCTGTCCCAATAGTCCCGATCGAAGTACATATGAGTATACCCTGCCGCACGCAGGGCATATGGATCAGGATCAGAGCGCAAGGCTTTCCACTCTGGCTTGAGTTGCCAGAAGACCATGGCATCGCTGGGCCGACCGAACACCGTTACCGCGCGAGGAGGAACAGGGTCGAAGATCACTGCCCCTTCGGGCAGGCGATTCCAGTATTGGCGATATATCGGCACATCCAGGTGAGTGAGAAACGTCGGCAAGAGCGGTTGACGGGCGGCCACCAGTTGCAGGCCAAACAGGACCAGGCCACCAAACATCGCCACACCAGCCAGGCTGGCGACTGCCAGGCGCGCCATCTCCCCTCGCTGGCGAAGCCAGGTCCAGCTCAGAGGGATGGCGTAGAGCGTTGCTGGGTGGAGCAGGATGCTGAAGAGCCGGGCATTGGCGCTCGGGCCGGCTGAGCCGGCATATTTTACCAGGAGCGGGATCAGGATGAAAATCCCTCCCAGGGCCACACCGCCTTCCCACCATCTCTGCGCTCGAACCATTTTCCATCCCCAGGCAAACAACAAAGGTGTCACCAGGAGCACTGGACCCAGTTCCAGCAGCGCAACCAGGAACTGGTCGGGATGGAACAGATCAAGCCGACCCAAGTGGCCGGAGATGACCGAAGGGGCTGAAAGACTGAAGTGAAAGGTGTGAAACGATTGACGCATCCCCCCACCCAGCAGGCGTTCGCGCGCCATCTCGGTCAACACACCGCCCTGAACCAGCACCAGCGGCAGAGCGCCGGCCATCACCAGCGCCACTTGCCAGAAGGAACGTGGTATAGACACTCGCCGCCGGCCGAACCAGTGGAGCAGGAGCACCAACCCCAGGGCGGCATACATCACCAGAAAATCGTATTCGATGATCAGGGCATACGAAGCCACCAGCGGCACCAGCAATATCCCCTGCCAGGGGGTGCGCAGCCGACGGAAGAGCACAATCAACAAGACCACCATCAGCAGGGGATAAGCCCCTACGCCCCCGTGGGCCATGGTGGCTGGCGGGTTAACCCCATTGGCAAAGGCAAACGGGAACGGGATCGGCCCATCGCCTTCAATGCGCCAGGGAGCGGTCAGGCCGGTGAACAGGTCGGGGGCACTATCCGCCCCAGACCCAAGCAGCGTGACCGATTGAGAGAACCGATACACCCAGGCTTCGGGCAGGATCAACAGCACCCAGCGCGCCCCGCCGGCGAATGCCACAAACATGGCCGCCAACCCACCCGCCAGGCGGCTACGGGCCATATGCCCTGCCCAGGCATAGACGAGCACCAGTAACAAGGTCAGAACCCAGGCGCGAGCCAGGTCCAGAGCCATCCAGGGGGGCAGATTCCACAAGCGCGTCCACTGAGCGGCGAAGAGCAAGAGCAGGTGATGGTAGCCATAGCGCAGGCGAGGATCAAAGGGAAAGTGAGGGGGAATATCCCCGGTGGCCATCAGCGAAACCGTAGTGATGTTTTGAAAATCATCGAAGAGATTCAGCCCCCGTTCCACGGCCAGGAAGACATACCCCAGGACGACCAGGGCGATTCCCTGCCCCAGGGGAATGGAGCGGATCGTTCCCCAGGAAAATCGGGATCGCCAGGCCGCCAGACTCCCCAGCAAGAGCACAGTCATCGCACTGATCCAGCTAGCAACCACAAAGGGTAGCCATTGCGCCAGGAGATTGAACAGCCATAACTGCAGAGTCAAACCTAACGCCAGGCCAGCTGCCAGGCGTTCGCGCCGCAAGGGAAACGCCGCTGCCGCGAGAAGATACCCCCCGCTCATCCAGGCCACCGCCCAGATTGCCAGAGAAACGAATAGGAGAAACGTAGACACAGATTCCCTGTTCCTGAATTCAATAGGGTGAAAGATTGCTTCTGAATTCTACCTCACACTCTCCCGCTCGCCTCTTTCCAGGGTAAAATATCCTCACTTTCTCCTGCGGAGCCTTTCATGTCCCACCCCTCCCCTCGTAACCCTGGCGTCCCTTTAGAACTGGACTGGGTTCTTAGCGCCCAGGTGAACCGTAGCGCCCTAGAACGACGCGTCGCCTCCCTGGCCGGCCGCCGCACGGTGAAAAAAGACTGGCAGGCCGCCTGGTTACTCCGTGCCATCACCTGCCTGGACCTGACCACCCTCTCCGGCGACGACACCCCCGGCCGCATTCATCGCCTGTGCGCCAAAGCCCGCCAGCCCATACGCCGTGATCTTCTGCAACGCCTGGACCTGGATGAAGAACGCATCACCGTTGCCGCTGTATGCGTCTACCCGGCGCGCGTGCGCGATGCCGTAGAAGCCTTGCAGGGCAGTGGTATCCCAGTGGCTTCGGTCGCCACTGGCTTTCCCTCCGGCCAGACTCCCTTACCCCAGCGCATTCAAGAGATTGAACAGGCCATCGAAGCCGGCGCCCGTGAGATTGACGTGGTGATCAGCCGCTCTCACGTGCTCACCGGAAACTGGAAGGCCCTCTACGAAGAAATCCAGCAATTCCGCGCCGCCTGTGGCCCGGCCCACATGAAGACCATCCTGGCCACCGGCGATCTGGCTACCCTACGCCAGGTTTACCAGGCCAGTCTGGTAGCCATGATGGCCGGCTCCGACTTCATCAAGACCTCGACCGGCAAAGAAACCGTCAATGCCACCCTGGAAGTCGGCCTGGTGATGGCCCGAGCGATCCGCGACTACCAGGAACGCTATGGATACAAAGTGGGCTTCAAGCCCGCAGGTGGGATCAGCACCGCTAAACAGGCCCTGGCCTGGCAAATCCTGATGAAAGAAGAACTGGGGGATGAGTGGCTGATGCCCGATCTCTTCCGCATTGGCGCTTCAGGCCTGCTGACCGACCTGGAGCGTCAACTCTATCACTACCTCACCGGCCATTACGCTGCCCGTCACCATATGCCCATGGGCTAGCCTCCTCCCTCCTTACGTGGTTCCTTGCTGACTCTGCACCGCCCTCACCTTCAACACCTTTCATCCCCTGATGTTGACTTCGTTCCCGAATCACCTCTCAGAGATTTTCCCGCACATCACGACCCCACTTCTGAGGATGCACTCCAATCTTGTCAGGAAACACCCGCCGCTTTCCTCGCCAAATGCCGCTACGTCAAAAAAATCTGCGTAATCTGCGTAATCTGCGGATGCCTTTCTTCACCACCTGACAACTTTTGCATGCACACCACTCCTGAAATGAGTTCGATGAGCCCGATCAACCTGTGGTAAACTTGGCCAACTACTCCAGGATGATGCTATGCCTTACGGTGGGATACTGCAACGCTACGGCAAATGGCTTAACCTACCCGACTACACCCGCCCGATCACCTTGCTAGAGGGTAACACGCCCCTGATCTCAGCCAGACGATTGGCCTCTGCCCTGGGGGGTGGGTTTGACCTCTACATCAAATACGAAGGCCTCAACCCGACCGGCTCATTCAAGGATCGCGGCATGACCGCTGCCATCAGCGAAGCCGCCGGACGGGGCGCGCAAACCGTGATCTGCGCCAGCACAGGCAACACCGCGGCTTCAGCCGCCGCGTATGCGGCCCGCGCTGGCATGAAATCCATTGTCCTGATCCCTCAGGGCAAAGTGGCTGCTGGCAAACTGGCTGGTGCGATTGCCTACGGAGCGCAAGTGATCCAGATCGAAGGCTCGTTCGACGATGCCCTGCGCCTGGTCGTCTCCATTTGTGAACGTCATCCTATCGCCCTGGTCAACTCCATCAACCCCTACCGTCTGGAAGGCCAGAAAACCGTCGCCTTTGAAATCTGCGATGCCCTCCCTGAGGCTCCCGATTGGGTCTGCCTGCCGGTGGGAAATGCGGGCAACATCACTGCGTGCTGGGCAGGCTTTAAGCAATATCACGAACAATACCAGAGGGGATTGCCGCGACTGCTCGGTGTGCAGGCCGAAGGCGCAGCGCCGCTGGTCTTGGGTCACCCGGTAGAAAAGCCTGAAACGGTGGCCACCGCCATCCGCATTGGTAACCCTGCGAGGGGTGCGCAGGCCCTTCAAGCCGCGGCCGAATCCAGAGGGCGCATCATCGCCGTCAGCGATACAGAAATCCTGCACGCCCAACGCCTGCTGGCCACGCTAGAAGGCCTGTGGGTCGAGCCGGCCTCGGCTGCCGGACTGGCCGGCCTGGCCCATGAAATCCATGCCGGTCATCTCAATCCGCGGGGCAAAACCATCGTGCTCATCTGCACTGGCCACGGCCTCAAAGACCCCGACATTATCACCCACTCTATCCCCGAGCCTCTCCGCCTTCCCCCTGATCTGGAAGCCCTGGAAAGCGCTATCCTGACCTGAGGAGGTACCTCCTGATGAAAATCCTGGTCAAAGTCCCAGCCACCACAGCCAACCTGGGACCGGGTTTCGACGCCCTGGGCCTGGCCCTCAACCTGTGGAACGAAACCGAATTCATTGCTACGGATGACCGTCAAATCGTGGTCACGATTGAGGGTGAGGGAGCCGGCAAACTCCCGACCAACGCCGAAAACCTGATCGTCCAATCGGCCCTGCACATCTACAACCTGGCCAAAAAACCCTGCACTGGCCTGCGCATCCACTGCCTGAATCGTATTCCCACCGGCTCCGGCCTGGGTTCTTCATCCGCCGCCCTGTTGACCGGCATGTTAGGAGCCAATGCCCTGCTTGGCGCTCCATTTACGGATGAAGAAATCCTGCGTCTAGCCATTGAAACCGAAGGCCATCCCGATAACGTCGCCCCAGCCATGCTGGGCGGTCTGGTGGCCTCCATCGTCCACGATGGACGGGTCATCTCCCTCAAACTCCCGGCGCGTGCCAATCGCGGCCCGATTCATGCTACCGTTGTCCTGCCCGATTTCGACTTCCCCACCGTGCAGGCGCGGGCCATCCTGCCCAAACAAATCGAACGCAAAGACGCCATCTACAACATCAGTCGCGCTGTTCTCGTCACCGAAGCCCTGCGCACTGGCGATCTGGACCTGCTCGGCAAAGCCATGAGCGACATGCTTCACCAACCCTACCGAATCCCCCTCATCCCGGGTGCGCAGGCGGCCATGGAGGCAGCTCGTCAGGCCGGCGCAGCAGCCGTGGCCCTCTCTGGAGCTGGTCCCAGCCTAATCGCCTTCACCGCCCGTCCCCAACCTGCGATTGGTCAGGCCATGAAACGCGCCTTTGAACAGGCTGGCCTGAGCGCCCGCATCTTTGAACTGGAACCCAGTTACGAAGGCGCCGAAGTCACCCTCGTCTAGACCAACCTGCGCCGGCCACCTACCCAACACTCCTGCCTCATCTGTGACCATCGGCACTCCCTCCCTCCTGGCGCAACAGGCGAGAGGAATTCCACACAATCCCCACATCCGGCAGCGATTGCAACGCCGCCGCCAGGATCGGGGGCAAATACCCCAACGCGGCCAGCGAAAGCCCCACCAGATTATACACTGCGGTGAGCACCAGATTACCCTTCACCACCCCCATCGTTCGCCGGGCTATGCTCACGGCCTGGGGCACCAAGCGCCAGTCAGGACGCAACAACACCACATGCCCGGCCTCCACAGCCACATCCGTCCCGTCGCCCATGGCGATCCCCACATCGGCCTGAGCCAGAGCCGGTGCGTCATTCACCCCGTCGCCCACCATCACCACCGTGTGGCCCTGGCGTTGATACGCTCGCACCACCTCGATCTTCTCTTCAGGCAACAAACGGGCCCGATACCCGATTCCCAACTGTCTGGCCAGAAGCGCTGCCGGCCCTTCCTGATCTCCCGTAAGCAATTCGATCGTGCCAAAGCCCATCTTGCGCAACTTCTGTAACGCCTCACCTGCTCCGGAGCGCAACCCATCGGCCACTGCCAGCATACCGGCCAGTTGCCCATCCACCTGAACGAACAGGACCGTCTTCCCCTGGGATTCGAACTCTGCCCCCAACGCCGGATCCAACCCGAGATGCCGGGCACTGCCCACCCGCACGGTTCTCTCCTGGACCCGGGCCTGCACGCCGAACCCCGTAACCGATTCAAACCCCCGAGCCGCCTCCAGCGGCAACCTCCGCGCCTGGGCCGCTTCTACCACGGCACGTCCCAACGGGTGTTCCGAATAACGTTCTGCCGCCGCTGCCAGAGCCAGCACCTCCTCGGCGCTCCACGGCCCAAACACCACCACATCGGTCACCTGTGGCTTTCCCAGAGTAAGCGTGCCGGTTTTATCCAGCAATAACACATCGGCCCAAGCCAAGGCTTCCAGATACCGCCCACCTTTGATCAACAGCCCCTGTCGAGCGGCTGCTCCAATCGAAGCCAGCATAGCAATTGGAGTAGCCAGCGCAAACCCACAGGAACAGGCCACCACCAGCACCGCCGCTGTAGCCAGCACATCTCCTCTTAGAAGAAACGTACCAACGGCCACACTCAACACAACCGGCAAATACCAGGAAGAAAACCGATCGGCCAGGCGTTGCACCCCGGCGCGATGACTTTCCGCCTGCTCCACCAGCCGGACGATCCGCCCAAAGGCTGTGTCACTTCCCAGGTGAGTCACCCGAATACGTGCACTACCGGTCTGGACTATCGTGGCGGCAAACACCCGCTTCCCGGGCGTGATCTCGACCGGCATGGCCTCGCCCGTAATGGCCGACTGATCCACCGTACACTGGCCGTCCACGACCACCCCATCCACCGGAATGCGCTCACCGGGGCGAACCACTACGATCTCCCCGCGCTGCACCTCTGTCACCGGCACCTGAACTTCCTGGCCATGACGTTCCACTCGAGCCCGGCGCGGCGCCAGATCCATCAACCCCTTCACCGCCTGCCGCGCTCGTTCAGTCGTCAGACGCTCGGTATACTCACCCACCCGCATAAAAAACACCACCAGAGCGGCAGTGATCCACTGACCAATGGCCGCCGCAGCCACTACCCCCACGGTCATCACCGTGTGAGCGATGATCTGACGTCTCCAGGCTGCGCGCGCCACATTCACAAACACCGGCCAGCCAAACGTCAGAGTCAGAGCCAGTCCTATCGGCCAGGGAATATGTTCAGAAATCGCCTCCACGATGCCCAGGCCTTCGCCCACCACCCCAACCAGCAAGATCGCCGCAACCAGCACCCCCAGCACCGTCAGAACGCGTCGAGAAAACGCCTGAGGGTGGATCCGATCGGAGACCGCCTCACCCGCCATAGGGTCGTCGGGAACCGAGTATCCGGCTGAGGTCACGGCAGCGCGCACATCGTCCAGAGTCACCTGCCTGGGGTCCAGTCGTACCACCGCTTTGTCCGAAGCTAGGTAAACATCCACCTGGGCTACACCCGGCAAGGCTGCAATTGCCTCACGCACATGCACAGTACACTCAGCACAATCCATACCGAGAACGGGAATCTCAATCGTCTGCATATTTCAGAATATATGCCGCAATGGAGAGGAAGGCAACGCAAAAATTCCAGATAGTACCTTTTTGCCATTGATTTTCAATATCTCGGGTCGTATGCTTAAAGTCGAGCATGAAAAAGCCCGCTTCGCATCCAGAACGGCGGCGTGCCTACCGCAAGAAGTTTGCCTACTACATGCCCGTTTTAGAAAACGAGACGGGGCGCCTCATAGGCCACCTGGTTGATGTCAGTGTTCTGGGAATGCAACTGGAAACCTCTATGCCTGTGACTGTCGGGCAAGAGTTTTCTCTGTATTTGGAACTCACCCCTGAGGTCTCCGACAGGTTATTTCTCTTCTTCTCCGCCCGGGTCAGGTGGATTCGTCCAGATGAGATCACGCCCAACTTTCGTCGCGTGGGCCTGGAAATCACCCATATGGAGCCTCACGACCAGCAGGTCTATCTGCGCCTGATCGAGACCTACGGGGAATAGCCCTTCAAAGCGGGTAGAATCGGCCTATGCCTCTGCCTGCACTGGATGGCAAATATACCCAGGGCCGACGGCGGCAGAGATTGTTCCGTCGTTCACGCCGCCGTTTCCTGCCCGTCAGTCTGATCGTGATGGGGGTTTTTCTGTTGATTTTGTGGTTGATCCCGGTGCCACAGATCGAGCCGGTTTTGCCGATCGATCCGCAAACGTTGCCCACCAACACCCCCGTCCCCACCTCTACGCCAACCCCTACCCCAACTTCTATCTACGCTCGCTTCGGGGGACGAATCGTTTTCACCTGCACCCGCCAGGAGATCAATCAAATTTGCGCCATCAACGCCGATGGCAGCGACTTTGTCCAGATCACCGATGGATTTCGCCACAGTTACTATCCCACCTTCTCGCCAGATATGAGTGCGATCGTCTTTGCGCGCAATGAAGGGGATTACTTCGACCTGTTTCGCTATCAACTGGCCGATGGAAGTCTGCAACGTCTGACCACCTACATTGGGAATGCCTTCTCGCCCAAATTCTCACCGGATGGATCGCGCATCCTGTTCCTCAACCGGGTTCGAAACGAGCCCACTGCCATCTGGATCATGGGCCCGTTGGGAGAAGACCCGCGTCCTTTCTACCGGGGTGAAGGCAACATCGTGGGTATCGCCTGGTCACCTGACGGACACACGATTGCTTTTGCCATGGCCACCACCCAAGCCAACGCCTACGAGATTTATCTGCTCGATGCCGACCATCCGGAACGTCCCCCACGCCGCCTGACATATGCTGTAGAAGGAGCCACGGGCAGCCTGGCCTGGTCACCGGATGGGCGCTTTCTGCTGGTTTGCCTGGGCCCACCAGGGGATAAAAACCTGTTTCATCTGGAACTGGCCACCGGCAATGCCTATCCTCTGACCTTTGGCGGTAACAATGCCTCTGCCGCCTACTCGCCGGATGGAGAATCCATCGTCTTCAACTCCCTGCGCAACGGCGGCCAGGCTGATTTATTCACCATCCGTACCAACGGTCATTCCACCCGTCTGCTCTTCGATCACCCCGAACCCGACTGGCAGCCCCAATGGGGGCCATGATAAAGCCACGGGCAGACCGGTGATGCTCCTTCCGGCCTGCCCATGCACCCCACAAAGATCTACCTAAGGCGACTGATTCAGCGTTCCTCCGGGTACCTCTCTGCCAGGAACCAGCGGCCCTTCGTCGGCAGGCAAATCTGTGTCCGCCGAAATGACGGTCAATTTCGCCCAATCTACGTCTAGCGTGCCGGCGTAGGCATCGCGGTAGAACCCCAGACCTACTACACCGCTGGCTATGCTGTAATCATAACCACTCCATACCCATTTCCCATTGAGGTAGAACTTCAGCGAAGGTCCATTAGCGATCACTTTCAGAGTATTCCAGCCGTTTCGGACGATCACGCTGCTGTAGGTCCATCCCTTCAACGCAACAGCCGAGCCGGTGCTGGTGATCTTCCATACCGAGAAATAGCCACTGTTAGTGTATTGGAACAGGTAGGAGGGCCTCCAGTTATAGTCCGTTGTCAGATAGCCTGGCCTTCCGCGAATGATCAGACGGTTAGCGCAACCTGTGCACAGTCCACTGCGCTTCATGCGTGCTTCATAAGTGAAATTGCTGTATGTGCCCGTTCGCTTTGCCGAGGCTACTTTATTTGCGAGTCCGGCGCTACGGTAGTAAGCATTGTTGTAGATGCTCCAGGGCCCTTTCACAGCAGACCAACCAGTGGCCGATCCATTGAAGTTGGAGAAGAAACCGCTTGCTGGAGGAGTGTATTTCACCCACGATGTACCTTCTCCTACTCGTGAAGTGGTTCCGCTCGTATCCCAGCGAATGCGCATATATCCTCCCTCTCCCCAACTGCTTCCCCAGGAATTGCGGAGGATCCAGGAGGAAGTGGAGTCATCCCAACCCACCAGGACAATTTGATGATTGGTATATCCATTACACTGATTCGACGAAGGATTATATACCCCTCCTGAGTAGGAGTACCAACCTGAATCGACACATACCCCTGCAGTCACTGGGCCATAGGTGTAGATGGCCGTTTTGATCTGAGCTACCGTGGGCATAGTCCACTCGGAACCAGTCACAAACGCCCAACCTGAGGCCTTGTAAGGATGGGGATAGGCTTCCAGGCAGGAGCCATTGGTTGCCGTATAAGGTTTATCCACCTCGAGAACGGCACCAACAGCGGTTTGATTTTTACCAAGAGTATTGTAGTGATACTTGGTAGCCGTCAGACCGCCATTGCAACTCCAGCCATCCTGGTTACACGAGATCAGAAACTGCTCCGACAGGTCCCGAAGCGGCCCTCCCCCTTTTTTGACAGCCGACTCCATCACACTCACTGTGCCAAACGCCCAACAACTGCCACACGAACCCTGGTCACGAACAGCCGGCACAATTCCCTGCGTGCGCCAATCCCAGGAGGAAGGCAAAGTCGTCCTGATCTGATCCAGTTCTCGGTAGGCATCCGGATTGGGTGGAGGAGGAGAGTCAAGCAGCACAGTTGGCGTAGGATCGCTCAAATCTATCACATCAGTAGGGGAAGACAGCCAGACCTGCAGACGGGCATGAGAGGTTCCCTGCGGGGCAAAGGGACGCTGATAGCGTAAGCGCACCGCTACCTGGTCCGTTCCGGAGAGAGTCAGTCGTATCGCCTGCCGAGCAGGAACGCCTGCGCCGAACGACCGCATCTCAAATGAGGATTGTCCCTCTTGCGCATATCCCTGTCCTGGAACGACTTCCCAGATATATCCAGTGGTATTTCGCGCCTCGAGATACACCATCACTTGTCGCTGACCTTCGACCGGCACAAAGAGCGTTGCTTCAACAATTCCGCCCAGAAAGTCCACCTCGGGGCCCAACGCATCAAACAGAGTTGCTCGAAGTTGTTCAAGGTTCTGAGAGCCTTGCAAGACCAGTTGATGTTCCCTGAGAGTGGTTGAGACTCCCATTGTATTCAGTGTTCTGAACCAGGGGAGGTCTTGTGCGGTTTGCGGGGGTAAGTCAATGGCTACTTCCCATCGTAGCATGTCGTTGCTTGAAGAGGACGCCGTCACAGATTGGCTCCGATCTACCCCCGCCAGGACGATTGCGACCATCAGTAGCGCAACGAACACACGCAAAAACTTTTTCATGGCAAACTCCTTTCCGAAATCTTTGCGTGCTCCATAATTTCTATCCTTAGCCCCCTGGAGCTATCCAAAAAAATTATGTAGCACACACAACTTTATTTGACACTTAGAGCATAACTCATTTTTTTCTAAAAGTCAAGAGAAATTGGCAAAAAAATTGCCGACTGGCGAGAAGCCAGTCGGCGAGAGGATCTACAGGCTAACGCTTATGGAGACAGGTCTATCGAACCACCTCCCAATTCTACACCGGGTGCAACTTCTTCAAACAAAGCGGGATCGGCAGTAGGTGTCGTGCTGGCCTTGGCCCAATCTACTTGCAACGTGCCGGCAGCACTATCGCGATAGAAACCGACACCCAACTGGCCTACTTTCAGACTTGTATCGCTGCCCGACCAGACCAAAGTGCCGTTGATATACAACTTGAGTGACGATCCCACAGCCACAACTTTCAAGGTGTTCCAGCCATTCTTGACGATCGCTGTGCTGGAAGTCCAACCTTTGAGCGCCACAATGCTTCCTGTGCTGGTCACTTTATACACGGAGAAAAAGCCCTGGTTGGAGTATTGGAATACGTACGAGGGCTTCCACCAATTGGTAGACACCAGACTGGAAGGATTTCCGCGCAGAATGATGCGGTTGGCACAAGACGTGCACGTACCAGTTCGCCTCATGCGCACTTCATACGTTACATCCCCAAACTTGCCGATACGTTTTGCTGAAGCCGCCGTATTCGCCAGGCCTGTGGATTGATAGTATGCACTGCTGGCAATAGTCCAGGTGCCTTTTACAGCCGACCAGCCGGCAGCCGAACCATTGAACGAGGAGTTGAAATTGTTGCCGATCACTTCAGAACGGAAATTGGCTACCGTGTAAGCAGTGGTGTTCAATACCTTATAGTTCTCAGAAGAGCCTGTAACCCCCATGGGATCACCCGTGTAGGTCTTAGTGGGATTCGACCAGTACTGCAAACGAGTACAGGAGTATCCCCAGTTGCTGCATTGTGTATTATACGCCATAATGGTGCGCCAGCGTTTAGACACCTCCGTGGTATACGGATGCACGTATCCATGGCCATAGGCATAGGGAGTGTTGGTCGGATCCACATAGGTATCGTGACGCGCTCCTTGTAAGTGTCCAAACTCATGGCCAAACGAGTAATAACCTGTGGCACAGTCCCGAGCCGTCACCTGAAATGCCGTAGAAGCACTGGCTAAGATAGCATAGGCCAGACCACAATACCCTCCTCCATTTTCAACTATCAGGCCCACCATGTCAGCGCCATAGGTGTTGCGTAAGGAGTGGATTGTGTCAAAGTAACCATCACCCGCTGATTGAAGGCGAGACAGGTCAATACCAATATCACCCGTCTCAGCATACGCATATTCCTCCGCATGCACCAATCGCAAGCGAGGGAGTACTCCTGAGTTAGCATACGATTGATTGGTTTCCAACACTGCCAGGGCAATGCGCGCCTTCATGGCAGCGGTTCCGCCTTCAGCCGCGCGAGCATCATCAGTATAGGCTACCAGTATGTCAATCCGACTTCCACTATCGGCTTCGGGCCCCAGATCACCTTCAGCCAGGAGTTCACCGGAGGGAGCAAATATCCATTCTTCCGGATGATCCTGATACTTCGACTGATCAATCTGGATGGCCTTATAAAAGCCTTTGCCGGCCCAGGAAACCTCATACACACCTCGAGCCGGCGAAGCCACATGCAAGATCAGGGTATTATCTGACACAACTAGGTAAAAGTAGCCGGGCAAACCCTTCAGGCGACCGGACCAATAAGAACCCCACCGATCGCGTTGTACCTGACTGACCAGACCAGTAAAGCGAGCGTTGGGGAAGATATTCAGCCCGATCTGCGGAAGGCTTTCTTTGTCACGCGGTCGGCCAGCCGCATCGAACAACATGTCCACATTAGCTGTGACAAAGCGGGATCGTTGCACATGAGTGCCATCAGGGCCACCCAGATCGGTAGGTAGAGCTGCTACAGATACGTCACCAAACAAAGCTGGAGGCTCAAACGCCTGAGCCTGTGCTCCGCTCCAGCCGCCAAAGGCTATGGCCAGGATAAGAACCACTGCCCATAATCCCTGACCAACTGACCAGAATTTGTTTTGGAACATTTCGTACCTCCTTTTGAGTTAGAAGACGCATTCCAGACCAGCAGTTACTGTTTGTTCTTCAAATCACAGAATCAGCCTTCACCTCCTGGATAACGAAGTTGTTCGATCTGAATCACCCGATACAGATCATCCTCTACAAAATCAATTTCATACACCCCCAGGGGACTATCAAAGTGAGCCAGAAAGATGCCACTCGTATACACCATGTATAAGGCACTGAATTCAATTCCCTTGAGATGTCCACTCCACGCATATCCATCCCCCTCTTCAGCGATGTTTTCAATCACGCCAATATAGGTCGCATCAGGAAACAAATTCAAAGTTATCTCTTCAACCGCCCGAGCCTGCCCGGTTTCATCCAGCAAAGCATCCAGATTGATTTCCACCAGGCGGGAACGAATCACATGCGGTTCTGATGGCAGTGTGCGCAAGGGAAGGCGCGATGTATCCAGGCAAAGAACGTTTTCTTCCTGCGCAAAGGCAACGGGCGTTGCCAGCGGATTGGAACTTTCCCCTAGCATTGGTGGGCTGGAACATCCTGCAATCAGCAGGATGAGCCACCAGCATCTCAAGAGAATTTTCATGGAAGAGTCCTCATCGGAACCGCCTTACAAATTTGTAAACATCATACCAAACTGGATAAGGATATGCTATCCCCCAAAGGTCATGCTCGTGGTCAGGACGGTTTGCCAGGCCTCTGGAGAGCCTGCGGGCATGCCTTGTCAGTAACATGTTGGCGATTGAGTGGCTACCCCTTTTTTGCCACTCCCAAAGATTGTGAAACTACTCCTACATAGGGTAGAATGGTGTTGTGGACATGCTACGACAGGAATTCTGGCGCACATTGTATCAGCTGGCTATCGGCATCCTGATCGGCCTGATTGCTGGAGGGCTGGTCTGGCTTGTAGGCCGTTCACCGCAAGGGCAGGCTGTGGAACTTCTACCGCCACCCACCCAGGCCCCGTTAATTGTAGATGTGACTGGTGCAGTACCTCGCCCGGGGGTTTATGAAATACCACGCGGCAGTCGCGTGAAAGATGCGATTGAAGCGGCAGGCGGCCTGTTGGCGGAAGCCGACCGTTCAGGCCTGAATCTGGCTGCCCCGCTGGAAGACGGTCAACGCCTGGATATTCCTTTTTTGCCAGGAATGCAGCCTACCCCTATGGTTCAGGCGCCTGGAGGTGGCAGCACCGCAGGATCGGGTTCGGGAGGCACTGGTTCTGGCAGTCAGAAAATTAATGTTAACACGGCCACCCTGGAAGAGTTGATGACATTACCCGGCATCGGCCCCACCCTGGCACAACGCATTATTGACTACCGGAACACCTATGGCGAGTTTTATTTTATCGAAGATATTATGGAAGTCCCCGGTATCGGGCCGGCAACCTTTGAGCGCATTCAAGACCTGATCATCACTGGATATGAAGAAGAGTGGGGGAGCGAAGAAGAAGAATGAATAAGGTGGGCAAAAAGTTGCTTTATTCCTGAGATCGCAGAGCACACCGAGACCTTAACCGCTGAAACACTCTATGCTCCCGGCGCGGTCTGCAATTTGTTTTGTAAGGGGTTTATGGTGAATCCCGATGGCTCGCAACTCGAAGATTTTCGAGACCCGGGAGCAACAAACTGCCAGGATGCGAGGCAGCCAGCCAAAAGAATAGATCGCCCTGAGCAGGCAGCTTTGCCAGGAAAGAATTGGCTTGGTGATCACTTGAATGGGAGACCAAGGTTTCCCTCTTGACCTGAAGTGTCGCTCTGATCCAGGCGAGGGGACTCTGCCGACATCGCCTCTACCAGAACCATGCGGCTAAACTGGCCAAATAGGTGAGCATAAATCAGTCCGACGTAGATAGGCGCAGCAATTTGTAGCAACAGAGCCGCCAGCTGTCCCAGGCAAGGGACCCAACCGATCGCCATTGCCACAGTCAGGACCACAAATGCGGCGCCTACGCCAGCCGCAATCGAGACCGCCCAGGCCGTCAGATAGGGAGCGGGATAGCGAAGAATATACTGAACAATGGTGCGAATCTGAAAACACGAACCAAACGTACCATACCGGGCATACTGCACGGTGACAGCCGGTTGTACCATCGCCAGCAACACCCCATAGACGAGCAAAAACAGCCCCATACAGACAAGCAGAACAATGCTGAGGGTATTCACTACCTGTGAAACCTCATACAGATCATTGCTTTTCAGGAAAGCGGCTATCAAGAAACCCAGGATGGGTAGACCACCCAGCACAAGAAACGGCAGGCCGTAGATCAATTTGGTGAGAAATAACACCAGCCCATTTTTGAAATACAGGCCCAGATCGCTCCAGTCAGGAAGAGGTTCAGAATGCCCATCTCGCACCCGGCGGATAACCTCTACCTGATACCCGAGCCAGACCAGATTCAAGATGGGGACAAGCCAGAACAGGATCGCCAATCCCAATTTGGTCGCCCATTGCCGATCTTCTACGGGGTAGGAAAATGCTTTATTGATCTCCATCTCTCACTCTCCTGAAGAGAGTCTTTCCAAACCTGTCGCGGCTGCAGAAAAAACCAGACAACCCACAGAAATAAGTCATCTCTGTGGGTTGAAAAACCGCACAAGGATCTGTTTTCAGGCCCAACCCTGCTTGCGGACGAAGTCCGTAATCAGGGGAATGGTGAATGAATTACCCTGATAGGCCTGATATGCCCAATACAGGAAAACCAGCCAGAGCAGGGGCACGCACAGGCCACCAAATCCCAAAGTTACAATCGAAAGGACCATCGCAATCACAAAAAACGCAATGCTGGCGACAATCGATTGTATAGCATGGAATTTGATGTACGGGCGGGCTTTCTTGTCTTCGATCAACAGGGCAATAATTCCAACGAGGGGAGCGAAGACATAACTGAGAGCAGCCCACAATTTGTCATCACTGCTCACTTCCGGAACGAACGGTTGCTCGGACATGATCAAACTCCTTCTAAGTTGGGATACATCTATTATACTCGAAACGCCTCTATTGTTCAGAAACAATGCTAGAATCAAGACGAATGTCCTATCGTATCGTGTTCATGGGATCGCCAGAATTCGCTCTGCCCTCGCTGCGCGCCCTGACTTCGGCTTATTCAGTGGTGGGGGTGGTCACGCAACCTGATCGGGAGGCTGGTCGCGGTCGGCAACCAACACCACCACCGGTCAAACGGCTGGCCCTGGAGTTAGGCCTGCCACTCATGCAGCCTGAACGATTGCGCTCTCCAGAGGCTATGTCCCAACTGCGGGAATGGAATCCGGACCTGATCGTGGTCGTGGCGTATGGCCAGATTCTCAAACCCGAGGTGTTAACCCTGCCCCCCTATGGGTGTTTGAACGTACATGCTTCGCTGTTGCCCCGCTGGCGGGGTGCCGCGCCCATCCCGGCCGCCATCCTGGCTGGGGATGAGCAGACCGGGGTCACGATTATGAAGATGGACGAAGGCCTGGACACCGGCCCGATCGTGGCTCAGCAAGCGATCCCTCTCCAGCCAGACGATACCACCGCTTCGGTCTCCGCTGCTCTGGCTACCCTGGGAGCGAATGTGTTGCTCCAGGTGTTGCCCGACTATCTAAGTGGGCGGATCACCCCTGTTCCACAGCCTGCTGAGGGAGTGACTTATGCACCGATGCTGAAAAAAGAAGATGGCCGGCTGGATTTCACGCGACCAGCGATCGAACTGGAGCGACGGGTGCGGGCGATGAATCCCTGGCCGGGCGCCTGGTTCGAATGGCAGGGAGCACCGCTCCGGGTGTGGAAAGCGTCCATGGTGGCCGATCACGCCTCGGGTCCAGCCGGGACTCGTATCCTGATTCAAGGGCGTCCCGCTGTGGTATGCGGAGAGGGCATTCTGGTTCTGGAGGAAGTCCAGCCGCCGGGCAAACGTCCCATGGATTCGAAATCCTTCCTGGCCGGCGGGCGCACCTGGGTGTGAGCCGGTCCGGCTATTCACTTAAAACTTCACTTCGGAGGCCATCATGCCAGCATATGTGGCTGCAATTGACCAGGGTACGACCAGCACCCGTTTCATGGTGTTTGACCATGCCGGCAATGTGGTAGCGGTTGCTCAAAAGGAGCACACGCAGATCTATCCCCGGCCGGGATGGGTGGAGCATGATCCGATGGAAATTTGGGGGCGGACGTGCGAAGTGATGCATGAAGCATTGGCAAAAGCCGGCCTGCCTGCGGCGGAGATTGCCGCCATCGGTGTGACCAACCAGCGTGAGACGACAGTGGTGTGGGAAAAAGCCACTGGCCGGCCGATATACAACGCTCTGGTGTGGCAGGATACGCGCACCGATGAGATCTGCCGGCGGCTGGCCGAAGCAGGCGGTCAGGATCGATGGCGTCCGAAGACGGGCCTGCCGCTGGCTACGTATTTTTCCGGTCCGAAGATCAAGTGGATTCTGGAGAACGTGCCGGGGGCGCGCGCCAGGGCCGAACGAGGGGAGTTGTTGTTTGGCACGATTGACACCTGGTTGATCTGGAATCTGACCGGCGAACACGTGACCGATGTGAGCAATGCCTCACGCACCCTGTTGATGAATCTGGAAACCCTGGATTGGGACGAGGAGATTCTCTCCATGCTAGAGATTCCGCCAGCCATGCTGCCCCAGATTCGGCCATCTTCGGACCTGTACGGTGATGTACGTCACCCGGATCTGAAAGCATTTAGCGGGATTCCGGTCTGCGGTGACCTGGGGGATCAGCAGGCAGCGTTGTTTGGCCAGGCATGCTATTCTCCTGGGGAAGCCAAGAATACGTATGGGACCGGCTGTTTTATGCTGATGAACACCGGCGAGACAGCGGTGCCTTCACAGGCCGGCCTGTTGACTACACTGGCCTATCAGATCGGCAATCAGCAGGCGGTATACGCTCTGGAAGGTTCGATCGCCATCACCGGTGCGCTGGTGCAATGGCTGCGTGACAATCTGGGTCTGATCTCAAAATCGGCTGAGATCGAAGCCCTGGCGCGAACGGTGGAGGATAACGGGGGAATTTATTTCGTGCCAGCCTTTTCCGGGTTGTTTGCCCCCTACTGGCGTAGCGATGCCCGCGGGGTGATCGTGGGGCTGACACGCTATGTCAACAAAGGTCATATCGCCCGCGCTGCGCTGGAAGCAACTGCTTATCAGACGCGCGAGGTGCTGGAAGCCATGGAACAAGATTCGGACGTCAAACTGACCACCCTCAAGGTGGACGGCGGGATGGTGTTCAACGAACTGTTGATGCAGTTCCAGGCCGATATTCTGAATGTGCCGGTCATTCGCCCAAAAGTGACTGAAACCACCGCCCTGGGTGCGGCCTATGCCGCTGGTTTGTCAATCGGCTTCTGGAAGGATTTTGACGAATTGCGTGCTAACTGGGGGCGCGACCGGGAGTGGACGCCTCAGATGGATGAAGCCACCCGGCAACGACTGTATGCCGGCTGGAAGAAGGCGGTAACTCGAACCTTCGATTGGGTATAAGCATATGGAGCGCTCAGAGATTCTCGCCACGCTTCGCGCCAACCCCAATGTGGAGGTGTTGATCGTTGGCGCTGGCATCAATGGCATCGGCACCTTTCGCGATCTGGCCCTGAACGGTGTGAATGTGTTGATTGTGGATCGAGGAGATTTCTGCTCCGGCGCCTCGGCGGCCTCGTCCCACATGGCTCATGGGGGGATTCGTTACCTGGAAAACGGTGAGTTTCGCCTGGTGCGAGAGGCGGTTGGCGAACGTAATCGCCTGATCCGCAATGCACCCCACCTGGTCAAACCGTTGCCAACGACTATCCCAATCTTTAAGTACTTTTCCGGGCTGTTAAACGCACCGCTCAAATTCCTGGGATGGCTGGAACGACCCGCCGAACGTGGCGCAGTGGTGATCAAGATTGGATTGATGATATACGATGCCTACACCGGTCAAAATCGGGTGGTACCGCGCCACGTGTTGCGCAATCGGGCCGAATCGCTGGCTCGCTGGCCCCATCTGAACCCCAGGATTATCGCTACTGCCGAATACTACGATGGTGCAATTCTCAACCCGGAACGCCTGGCTCTGGAAGTTCTTCTGGATGGCGAAGCCGATGGCGGATGGGCTTTGAATTACGTTTCCCTGGTCGGCGGACAGGGCAATACTGTGACTCTGCGCGATGAACTGAGCGGTGAAACCTTCAGCGTGCGGCCACGCCTGTTGATTAACGCCGCCGGCCCCTGGATTGACCTGGTGAACCAGCGTCTGGGTCAATCCACACGATTTATCGGTGGAACAAAAGGATCGCATCTGGTGCTGGATCATCCTGAACTGCGCACGGCTATCGGTGAGAACGAATTTTTCTTCGAGAATGACGACGGACGCATCGTTCTGATCTTCCCCCTGTTTGATAAAGTGCTGATCGGCACTTCCGATATCCCAATTCAGGACCCGGATCAGGCTCGCTGCACCGAAGAGGAAGAGGAATACTTCCTCAGGATGATCGCCCGCGTCTTTCCTGATCTGCATGTCGGCCGTGAGCATATTGTCTTTCGCTTCTCTGGCGTTCGTCCCCTGGCGTATACAGGCTCGATCCGCAACGCTGGTCAGATCACCCGCGATCACCACATCCAGGTCCTGGAAGGCCCGTGGACAGGACTGGGCTTCCCAATCTATTCTCTGGTAGGCGGAAAGTGGACGTCGTTCCGGGCGTTTTCCGAGCAGGTGACCGAAAAAGCACTGACCTTCCTGGGCAAGACACGACGTGCTTTCACCCACGATTTGCCCATCGGCGGCGGACGTAACTACCCGGCTACCCCCCAAGAGCATAAAAAATTCGTAGATCGCCTGGCGGCCTGGACCGGCTTGCCCGCCGAACGAATTCGTATGCTGATAGAACGCTACGGTACCCGTGCAGAAACCATCGCCCTCTTCCTCACCCATCAACCGGACCGCTCCCTGACCACCCTGCCTGACTTTTCTCAACGCGAGATCGCCTTCCTGTGCCAGAACGAAAAAGTGATTCACCTGGACGATCTGATCCTGCGCCGCACGATGCTGGCCATGTTAGGCCGAATCTCCCGGTCAGCATTAGAAGAACTGGCGGAAGTCGCAGCAGAATCGCTGGGCTGGGATGTACATCGCCGCCAGGAGGAGATCCAGCGTGTCTTAGATATCCTGGCCGAACACCACGGCATTCGATGGTGAAATTCTGTCCTGTCGTTGCGCATCCAGTTGTTTACACAACACCGGTTCTTATGCTAAAATTGCACAAAAAGGTGCCCCATGAGATTCAGCGAGCAGGATTTCCTGGAACTTAAGCACTTTCTTGATCAGCATCCGGAACAAAAGCAGGAATTGCTTCGATTGCTGCTGGGAGAACAGGGCCCCACTCTACCCGAAAGGGTCCAGACCCTGAGCCAGGAGCAGCAAACCATCAAAGAGCAGCTGCAGGAAACCTCTGATATCCAGCGCCAGGACGAACAAAAGATTCGGGCAATCATTGAAATTCAGCAGCGCTTCATGGAGTCTCTAGAGGCCTTCAGGCGATGGAAGGAGGAAATTGAGAGCCTCCTGGCCGCTATGGCTGCGCGCCAGGGTGAGATAGATCGCCGATTCGCCAATATTGCCGCCTACCACGAGGAAACCGAGCGGCACCTGGCCTCTATCGCTGCGCGCCAGGATGAAACAGAACGGCATCTGGCCGCCCTCACCGCCCGCGTCGACTCCCTGGCTGAACAGATGGCCACCCTCACCGCCCGCGTGGATGCCCTCACCGCCCGCGTCGACTCCCTGGCTGAACAAATGGCCGCCCTCACCGCCCGCGTGGATGCCCTCACCGCCCGAGTCGACTCCCTGGCTGAACAAATGGCCGCCCTCACCGCCCGCGTGGATGCCCTCACCGCCCGAGTCGACTCCCTGGCTGAACAAATGGCCGCCCTCACCGCCCGCGTGGATGCCCTCACCGTTCGCGTGGATACCCTCACTGTTCGCCTGGATGCCCTCACTGCCCGAGTCGACTCCCTGACAGCGCGCGTGGAAGAACTGGCTGAACAGGTCCAGAAATTGACCCAGAGCCAGCATCAAATCATCAATCGTCTGGCCAAAGCGGAAGGGCGAACCCTGGAACTGGAATACGAACGCAAAGCGTTTGGCTATTTTGGGCCATTGCTTCGACGCGCCCGTCCAGTTCCAATGGTTGAATTGAGCGACATCCTGGAGAAGCACCTGAGCGAATCAGAATTACACGACGTGGGCTTGATCGATCTCCTGATTCGGGGACGAATGTCTCATCCCCTGGAAGAATCCACCTCCATCGAAGCCTGGTTGGCGGTTGAAGTATCGGTCACCATTGATAGCGAAGACATCTGGAGGGCAGAACGACGAGCCGGCCTGTTGAATAAGGCTGGCCTGCTGACTATTCCTGTAGCAGCTGGAGAAAACATCCTCACCGATGCAATGCGATTGGCTAAAGAACGCGGGGTCGTCGTGGTGATGGATGGCAAGATATATCACCAGGATCAGGTGCGGAAACATATTGCACCCCCCTCCTCCTGAGTGCTTTCGTATCTCTCTGCCTCATCCCTCCCACATAGCCAAACTACCTGCCATACGGGCATGTCTTCACAAAACAAATCAACGGTTGATCTGGTCATTCCGGTCTTCAACGAAGCCGGAATCATAACGGCTATGCATACCCGCCTGCGCGCTGTGGTGGACGAATTGCCCTACACCTTCACGTTTATCTACGTAGACGACGGCTCCTCCGATAGCACCGAAGCCGAATTGAAGGCCATCGCCGCCTCAGATCGGCGGGTGCGCGTCCTGACCCTGAGCCGCAACTTCGGTCACCAGGCCGCCCTGACAGCCGGCCTGGATGCCGCCTGTGGGGATGTGGTGATCTCCCTGGATGCCGATGGACAGCACCCCCCAGAAATGATCCCCCAGATGCTGGATCTGATCGCCCAGGGATACGACATCGTCCAGGCTCAACGTCTGCAGGATGCCCAAAGCGGACGATTCAAACGCTGGACTTCATCCTGGTTCTACCGCATCTTGAATTTTCTCTCCGGAACCTATATCCCTGCTGGAGCCGCCGATTTCCGGGCCATGTCACGCCGTGCTCTCAATGCCCTCAAGGCCATGCCAGAGTATCATCGTTTTCTGCGCGGCATGGTGGCCTGGATAGGCTTCAAGACGGTCATTCTGCCCTACCATGAACAACCACGCACTGCCGGCCATTCCAAATATTCTCTGGGCAAGATGTTTCGCCTGGCCATGGATGCCATCTTCTCATTCTCGCTGGCCCCACTATATATCGGCTTGAGCCTGGGTGGATTGTTCTTCTTGCTGGCCTTCTTCGAGGCGGCTTATGTGCTCTACTTCTGGATCACAGGCCAGACTTCCCACCTCGCCCCAGGTTGGAGTTCACTGATGTTCATGTTGTTGATCATCGGGGGATTGCTCATGGTGGTACTGGGCTTTATCGGCGTGTACGTGGGCTATATCTTCCAGGAAGTGAAGCGCCGACCGGTCTACATCATCAAAAGCGACACAGCAAGGGAGTCAGAAAACAAATGAAAGGCTTCGGCCGTCTCATCTTCCGTGAGCCCATCGTTCTGATGGGCCTCACCCTGATCGCCTATGGTGTGTTTGCCTTTCAGCAGGGCTACCACTGGGACGATTGGGGTCTACTCGGACTCTTCCAACTGGGTGGATCGCAAGCCCTGTTAGATTATTTCGCCCTGGCCCGTCCGCTGTGGGGCTATGTGTATCTGGTTACCCTGTCGCTACTGGGCACAAATCCGACGGTATGGCAGGGGTTTGCTCTGCTGATGCGCTGGCTGGCTGCTCTGGGATTATGGTGGAGTCTGCGTCTGACCTGGCCACGCTGGCCACGCTTTGCGTTTTGGGCAACCGCACTGGCACTGGTATATCCAGGGTTTCGTCAACACTCGATCGCCATCGCCTACGGTCACCATGCGCTCATGCTGGCGATCTTCTACACCTCTCTGGGGCTTTCGCTATGGACGTTACGCCACACACGATGGAAAACCGCATGGCAATTGCTGGCCGTGGCACTCTCGTTATTTCACCTGTTTTCCAGCGAGTATTTCTTCGGGCTTGAGATCGTGCGCCCACTCTTTTTCTGGGCAATCCTGAATCAGGAAAACGGATCAACTCGCCAGCGTTTCCAGCGACTGTGGCGTGCCTGGTGGCCATATGCCCTGGTGATACTGGCTTTCCTGATCTGGCGCGGTCTATTCTTCGAATCGCAACTGTATGCGCTCTCGGCACAGCCTTCAACGCTCCTTGCCTCCTTACCTGCCCAAATCGGAAACGGACTGTGGAACGCCTCCCTGCTGGCCTGGGCACAGATATTCCAATGGCCACCGCCTGAACAGATGGGGCCTCGCCTGACGTTGCTCTACACAACATTGCTCCTGATCGCCCTGGTCGGTTTGCTGTTCTACGACCAGCGCCGCTTTTCCAGAACGGCCAGCGAAGAAGGCCCTATCCCCTCACCCTGGAAAACCTGGCTGGCCATCGGTGTGATGGCTTTGCTTACCGCCGGAATCCCCTTCTACCTGGCTCGTCTTCCCATCCAGTTGAAGTTTCCTGAGGATCGCTTTACTCAGCCCTTTGCCCTGGGCACAGCGCTTCTTATCGCCACCGTTCTGGAACATATGCCCTCTCGCGCCTGGCGCACTCTTCTGGCCTCTCTGCTCGTTACCCTGGCTATAGGGTTGCAAATCCAATTCGCCTTTGCCTTTCGTGAGGACTGGAAACGACAGAAAGCCTACTTCTGGCAACTGGCCTGGCGCGTTCCAGGTCTGCAATCGGGCACGGCTATCCTCTCAGAACGATCGCCCTTTGCCTTTACCGATGACGATGCCCTGACGGTGGCTACCAACTGGTTATACGGTGCTTCACTAACAGGGCAATGGCAGTATCAGCATATCTCCATTGCCACGCGATTGGAGTTTAACCCCGATACCATGCAATTCACCCGGCCGATAGAGGGAAAACTTCAGTGGAATGATTTTGTCGTCAATCCACAACAGATACTGGTGGTACAATTTGCGCCACCCTCCTGCCTGCGAGTGTTGCATCCGATCTATGACGCCGACTTACCGGTTGCACCTCGCTCTCGTTCGATGACCGAAACCCTGCTTAGCCTGGGCTTCCCCCTGATGCGGCGGGAAGAAGCCGCTGCCTTACCACGCTCAGCGGTTCACCTGGTCATCCCCGATCCACAAAAGCCAGCGCACCCACCCCAGGTCATCTTCGGAGCAGAACCCCCTCATACCTGGTGCTACTACTTTGAGAAAGCCGATCTGGCCCGTTCCCGGGGGGATTGGGCGGAAGTGGCTCACCTGGGCGATCAGGCGTTTGCCCGGTCCTACCAGCCCGATAATCTGGCGGAATACCTGCCCTTCATTGAGGCCTATCTCCATGTGGGACAAATCGAGAAAGCCAAAACATTAACCCTGGAGGTAGCCCAACAGATGCCCATCTTACGGCCGGCCTTATGCGCCATCTGGCAACGACAAACCCCAGCCTTGCTCTCCCAAAACGAATCCTGGCATCTGATCATTCAGCAGATGAAAATCACCCTGCAATACTGTCCAGTGGAGGAGCAGTGAGAGAAAAATGGACTACTATGTCACCTTTCTGAGACACGGCGAATCGCTTGGCAACCTGGAGCATCGCTTTCAGGGTCAGGCGGATTATCCCCTGACCGAAAAAGGACGGACTCAGGCTCGAACGCTGGGACTCTACTGGCAATCTCAAGGAGTCACCTTCGACGCTTGCATCTCCAGCCCTCTCTCACGGGCCCGCGAAACCGCTGAGATCGTGTGCGACATTCTCCGGTGTCCACTCGAACTCGATCCTTTGTGGATGGAAATCAACAATGGTCAACTGGCCGGCAGGATAGAACAGGAAATTCAGGACCGCTTACCCCCTTCTTCTGATCTATTCACTCACCTGGGAGAGACTGGCGAAAGTCGCTTTGAACTCTACCTGCGCGCCGGCCGGGCCATCCAGGCGCTGCTCGATCGCCCTCCCGGACGCTACCTGATCGTCACCCACGGCGGAACGCTCACCATGGCGATGTACATTCTGCTCGGTGTTCCCTTAGCCGTCTACCCATGCGGGCCACGCCTACTCTTCAAAAATACCTCATTCACCGAATTTGTCTACGAAACCCGCAAGAAAACCTGGCGCATGTTGCGCTTCGAGCGGCCTCACTGGTGTGATAGCGATCCGCCAGACAACCTGCTTTGATTGGATTTGTTGAGATGTCTTCCTCGCTTCATTTTCTCGTCTTTGGAGCCGGTGCCATTGGCACCTATATCGGCGGTTCCCTGGCCCTGGCCGGGCAACGGGTGACTTTCGTCGAGCGACCCGAAACAGCCCGAGAAGTACGCCAACGCGGGCTACGCCTGGATTTAAAGGCCGATCGCCGCCCCAAATCCAATCAGGCTTTTCAGATCGCCCCAGATTCCATCTCTGTGGCTGAGTCCCTGGAGCAGGCTTTAGAGGATTCCCCCTTCGATGCGGCTATCTTTGCCTTAAAATCCTTCGACACCGCTCCAGCCCTGGAGGCCATGCAACCCTTCGTCCAACACCTCCCACCGGTGGTGTGCCTCTCCAACGGTGTGGAAAATGAAACCCTGCTGACCTCCGTGCTGGGTAATGAAAAGGTCATCCCCGGCACAGTGACCTCGGCTATCGGGCGGCGCGCCGCCGGTGATGTGGTGCTGGAAAAACTCCGCGGCGTCGGTCTGGCGGCCAGACATCCTCTCTCAACCCAATTGGTCACGATATTCAATCATGCTGGCCTCAACGCCCGGTTGTATGAGGATGCAACGGCCATGAAGTGGTCAAAGTTGCTCACCAATCTGATCGCCAACGCCACTTCGGCCATCTTGAACCTGCCCCCAGAGCAAATCTTTGCCGACCCACGATTGTATCGGCTGGAGATCACCATGCTACGCGAAGCCCTGGCGGTGATGCAGGCCCAGGGGATTCAAGTTGTGGACCTGCCGCGAACACCCGTACGCGCCCTGGCCTGGGCCACGCGCTGGCCGTTATGGCTCTCGCGGCCATTGCTGCGGCGCGCTGTCGCTGGCGGGCGGGGTGGAAAAATGCCCTCTTTCCACATTGATCTGTATTCCGGCCGTGGCAAATCTGAAGTGGACTACCTGAACGGCGCCGTCGTTCGGGCCGGTCAACGGCTTGGCATTCCTACCCCAGTCAATCGCGCGCTCACCGAAACCCTGCTGGCCCTCACCCGGGGAGAACGACCGCTGGATGAATTTTCAGGAAAGCCAGAAGCGTTACTGGCTCTGCTCCCACTCTAACCAAGAAATCCGTATGTATGCTGACTTTGCCATCACCTCTCCCTCCCCTACTGTTCAGATTCACCTTCCCGATGGGCGCACCCTGGTTGGGCCACGCGGTGCCAGCGTAGGTCAATTTCTGGCTCTGGTAAAAGAGGAGTTCAAGGCGCCCATCGTGGCCGCCATCGTCAATTACGAACTGCGCGAACTCACCTATCCCATCGAAATGGAAAGCATCGTCCAGCCGGTCACGATGGACATGGCCGATGGGGCGCTGATCTACCGTCGCTCGCTGGTCTTCCTGCTTGAAATGGCCTTTACTGACCTCTATCCTGAGGCCAAACTGACCATTGATCATTCCGTATCCTGGGGAGGATATTTCTGTCAGGTGTCGGGGCGTGCCCCGCTTACCTCGTCCGAGTTAGACGCGCTGCGGCGTCACCTGCGCGATCTGGTGCAGGCCGATCTGCCGTTCGAGCGGCGAGAAGTTCCCATTGAGGAGGCCATTGAGTACTTCCGTCGCCGCGGTTATGACGAAAAAGTTCGCCTTCTCTCCCATCGCCAGAAGGACTACCTGACTCTCTACGCCCTGGGCGATCGGATGGACTACCTGCATGGCTATATGGTGCCCTCCACGGGCTATCTCCGATGGTTCGATCTGGACCTGACCGATGGCGGCTTCACCCTGCGCTTCCCCCGCCGCCATGCGCCGACCCAACTGGAACCCATCGGCCAGTATCCCAAACTCCTGGCGGCCTTCCGCCAATATGGAGACTGGCTGACGCGCCTGGGGATCGAAAACGTAGGGGCTCTGAACGACGCCATTCGCCACGGCCGGATTGAAGAGATCATCCTGGTCTCAGAGGCGCTGCACGAACGTCACATCGCCCAGATCGCCGGCCAGATCGTCGAACGCCAGGCCGACATTGTTCTGATCGCTGGCCCCTCCTCTTCGGGAAAGACCACCTTCTCGCGCCGTCTGAGCATACAACTGTTGGCCAACGGCTTCTCGCCTTACGCCCTGGAACTGGACAACTACTTCGTCCCCCGTCACCTCACCCCCATCGGAGAAGACGGACGCCCGGATTACGAGACCCTGGACGCCCTGGACCTACCTTTGCTGGCTGACCATCTGCAAAAACTGTTGCGCGGGGAAAAAGTCCAGTTGCCACGCTATAACTTCAAGACCGGTTTACGGGAAGCCGGAGAAACGATTCAACTCTACCCCGGACAGGTTCTCATCCTGGAAGGGATTCACGGCCTGAACCCCCGCCTCCTTCCTGAACCTCTGCAGGGCCGCGCCTACCGAATTTACGTCTCGGCCCTGACGCAGATCAACCTGGATCGCCACAATCGCGTCTCCACCACCGATACGCGCCTGATCCGCCGCATCGTACGCGACGCACGCGAGCGCGGCTACTCGGCTCAGCAGACCATCGCTCAATGGGAATCGGTTCGTCGTGGCGAGAAGCGCTATATCTTTCCCTACCAGGAAAATTGTGATGTAATGTTCAACTCCGCGCTGGTATATGAACTTTCGGCGCTGAAACCTCTGGCCGAACCGTTACTGCGCCAGGTTCCCTACGGTTCGCCAGAATATATTGAAGCCAAACGCTTGCTGGCCTTTCTGGAATGGTTCCTGCCTGTGGAAGCAGAGCACATTCCAGCCAATTCCATCGTCCGCGAATTCCTGGGCGGATCCAGCCTGGCTGGCTTCCGGGTGTGGAAACGGATGGAAACTTAACTTCGGGGTATGGGTGCCGCCGACCTTGTGGTCAGTACTGTACTGCCAGAAGTTATCGTAAACGGCGCACATCTCCCTGCCGAATGGTCACCCCAATTGCATCCAGATGCTCCAGCAGGGCCTGAGCATATTTGCGGCTGGTGGCGAATAGATCGCGCACTTCGGCCAGCGTGATCGTGCCTCGTTCTTGCAGCACCGCCCGAAGGCGTGTGACCATCTCTTCGTAATCCGCTTTTCGGAACACCACCTCAGGCGAAACAGCAACCAACTCACCTGTATCCAGCAAGGCCCGGACGATCTCCTCCCCTGCTTCGGCCTCGCACTCTTTCAGGCCAGGAGGGGCAAACGGATGAGCATCAAATACACGCCACAGTGCCTGCACTTTGACCTGTTGTTCCGCGTTCAGCGTCACCTGATGGTCAGGGAGGGCTACAGATCCTCTGTCTTCCTTCAACATGCCTTCGGCCAGGCAGGCGGCCAGAAACGCCTGAAACACTCGCGGTGGTAAACGCAGTTTAGATTTCAATTCTTCACGCGGCATACCGCGCCGTAAGGGAAAGAGCCGATGATATTCCGCCACCAGATGGCGCGCCCTCTCCTGCAAGGCGATCCAGGTAGCAGCAGGCACAACCAGACTGTCAGGCGTCCAGGAGGAAGGAGAAGCATCCAGGCAGAGCAGATGTCCCTGGTTCAATAACTCACTCAACGCTGTCGAGGCCACCTCCTGAGGTAGGCGCGAGTACGTCCAGATGTCCTTCACACTTGCCGGGCCGAGAGCCTGTGCGGTTTCCAGCAAGACTTCGGCCGGCGAGCCTGTGGCCAGCGTCTCCAGGGATTGGATGACTCGGTGATCAAAACGCTTATATCGGCCCCCAGGATGAGAATGGACGATCACACCCCCACCCAGGGTTTCCGCCGGGGACGGGCGACGCAGAATGAGACGATCGCCGCGCACGGCTACCAGAGGATGGTGTAATTCAAGTTGAACCCACCCCTCCCCGCCGGGAGCAATCTCCTCAGCACCCAGCAAGCGGACCCGAGCCATCGTCTCAGCCGTGGTCAAAAAGACCTTGACTTCCGCTGCATGTCTTAGCGGGGCAGAAACATCGCCAAGCAGGCGCAACAACACATCCAGCCGGCGTGTGGGTTGATATTGCGCAGGGCGGGTCACCACCTGGCCACGTCGAAGATCTTCCACGCCTATCCCTGAGAGATTGATCGCCGTGCGTGAACCCGGTGTGGCGCGTTCGACCTTCTTTTTATGCGTCTGCAAACCCCGTATACGGCCCCGCAGACCTGAAGGCAATACCTCCACCTCCTCTCCCACCTGAAAAGATCCGTCCATCAGCGTGCCAGTCACTACAGTTCCAAAGCCGGCCATCGAGAACACCCGGTCAATCGGTAACCGTGGACGACCGAAATCAGGGCGCGGCATGGTGGTTTGCAACACCTGGGCCAGTGCCTGCAACAGTCTCTCCAGACCAGCCCCTGTTTTGGCTGAGACCGGGACAATCGGCGCTTCAGCCAAAACCGTTCCGTCAAGATGAGCGCGAATCTCTGCGACCACCAGGTTCAACCATTCCGGGTCGGAGACAAGGTCAATCTTGGTCAGGGCGACCACGCCGGTGGGAATGCGAAGCAAGTCCAAAATGGCCAGGTGTTCACGGGTTTGGGGCATCACACCTTCGTCGGCAGCGATCACCAGCAGGGCAGCGTCAATTCCGCCTACGCCAGCCAGCATGTTCTCGATGAAATCGCGATGGCCGGGCACATCCACAATCCCGATCTCCTCGCCGCCAGGAAGCGTGAGCCAGGCGAATCCCAGATCAATGGTCATCTCACGCTCCTGTTCTTCCTTCAGGCGATCGGGATGAATGCCGGTGAGCGCCGCGATCAAAGTGGATTTGCCATGGTCCACATGACCGGCCGTACCAACCACGCGCACGTTCTGCCTCCTGAATCAGCGGCTTCGCATCTTGTTGTTTGCCGCAATGGCTTTCTTCTCAGGCGCCACGATCTGTTCGCTGGAGGTCAACCACTCATGAGCCCACTGGAGCAGACTTTGTAACTGTTGCTGGCCGAGTTCGATGAACATCTGAGTCTGGTCGTGGATTCGCTGTAGTTGTTCTTCGACGGTTTGCAAACGGCTCTCAAAGGTTTTTACAACCTGCCTGATCTCGCGCAGAGTTTCTTCCTGAGTCAGCGAGTAGGCAGTCCAGCGTTTCTGATCTTCGGCCTTGAAGGCAGTCCATTCCTGGCGAACCCGCTCCTCCCCAAGACGCTGGATCTCGGTGATCTCATTGATGCGGCGCTCCAGTTTATGGCTGAGTTCCAGGTACGTCTCCTGGGCGCGTCTGGCAGCACGCAGGGCTTCCTCGGCGGCCTGAATCTGGGCGCTTAATGCGCCCAGTTGTCCCATCAACATTTCGGCGCGTTGCATCCATTCCTTCCAGGTACGCTCCCGTTCAGCCTGGGCCATCAGTTGTTGCTCAATAAAAACCACTTGAGCCTGCTTGCGTTCCATCTCAGAGTTCACCAACTCGGTGATACGGTTTTCCATCACCCGCAGACTGTCGCTGTTGAGCAAGATCCGATCGCGTATCTCGTCCAGGCGTTTGCGCAGCGCCGCCACATCGCCCTGCACTTCAGCCAGGCGCTTCGCATCTGTGCGTCGCACTTCATCCATGGCTTTCTGGGCTTGTTCCAGTCTTTCATACTGCCCGGCAATCTGATCAATCTGAGCCTGCAGATCTGCCAGGGTTTGCGTCAGACGCACCTCCTGGATGGCCTTATCTTTCAACTGTTGGCGAATATCACTGACATCGGTTGTCTTACGCAGATCGGCCAGGGCCTGGTTAATCTTATCCAGATTGGCCTGATAACGTTTGACGATCTCCACTTCGCGCTGCTGAGCATTCTTCTCCAGAGTTTCTATCAGAGCGCTCATCTCGCGATATTGTCTGGCGATAGTTTCCTCAAACAAGGCCAGCCGTTCAGGGAGCGGAGAAAAATCTGCCAGGCGTTTTTCCAGGTCTCTGGATTGCTGACTTAACATGCTCAAATCCCGCTCCAGCCCCGCCAATCGCTCCTCTATCGTGGACGATGAATCCACCGAACGGCGCTGTTGTTTTTCCAACCACTCCAGACGTTTCAGAATTTGCTCAACATCCATTCGAACGCTCCACAAAAAGGATCAGACACCAGCCGATGGAATTATAGCATTCCCTGGCTCAGCCGCTCAAACAACGTCGGCAAGTCCTTCAAGAGCACAAAAGAAAGTTGGGGAAACACCCCAAACAGGAACAACGCCCCTACTCCCAACGCAATCAGGATCGCCTCCTGCGGTCGCTCATTGACCCGCCAGGGTCTGCCTTCCATCGGCAAAACCATCGGTCCCAGGGTGCGCACAGCGCCGCTCATCAGCCCAAGCAAGCCTAACACCAACCAGAACAGATCAGTCGAGCGACGAGCGATGGCCAGTTGCTCAATCAAAAGCAAACGCTGGGGAAAACCAGCCAGCAAGGGCAGCCCGGCCACCGATAGATTGGCCAGAATGATCCCCACAGTGGCCCATGGCCAGGCCCTGCCTCGCCCCTGCAGGTGACTCAAACGCAGATCGGGGTTATCTTTGCCCAGGAGGGCCAGCGAAAACGCCCAGATGATCACCCCCAACCCGCGTGGCAGAATCTGCAAAAGGACAGCCTGCACACCCAACCCAGGCGTCAGGCTGAGTGCCAGCAAGAAGAACCCCGTCTCGGCAACAATCCCATACCCCATCAATCGCCCGGCATGATCCTGGAAAGCGGCATACACGCCAGCCGTCACCACCATTAACAACCCGGCCCCTCGCATCAGAACTGGCAGGGTCGGAGAGAGACGCAAAAAGGCATATTCCTCCAGAAACCCTATGCCGAACAACGCTGTCGCCTGCGGAAGCAACCAAAGCACAAATCCCAACACATACGGAGAACTCTCCTCCAGAGCCATAGGAATCCAAGTAGACAGGGGAAAAATAGAGAGTAAAAAGGCAAACCCCAGAATGAGCATCACGGTTGCCCGCACGGCCAGTTCCACATCTCCAGGGCTAGCCTGCACTCCTGCAAACAACCACCCGGCAAACAGGATGAAGGGGATGGCCAGCGTATGAAAGATCACATACCGCACAATGCCCCGACCCGGTCGTTGCGTGGAAGGCAATACCATGGGCACGGAGAGTAGCACTGCGATTCCCAGAAAAACAGCCGCATACAGAAACGGACGAACCGCCAGCATGGCCACCATCAGGCCCACAAGCACCATCCCCAGCGGGATCAACCTACGCTCGAATCCCAGGGTAGAGCCTCCAAAGAACCACATCGCCGCCAGGCCATACAACAGAGCCAGCATCGGACCATGCGCCGGCTCAAGAACGAAACTGCGTCCCAAAATCCGAAACGTCCCAGACACTTTGAAGGCAAATGAGCCAATGGTCAGGGGTGTATCAACAGGCAGCCACCAGGCCAGCAGAGCCAGACCCAATGCGCTAACGGTTCCCACCCAAACCACCCGGCGCCCCTGTCGCACCAGGAGGAGCACACCTCCCAATCCGATTGGGAAAACGATCCACAACAGCGGAGCGCTCACTGCGAACCCTCCTTCTCACCGGTAACCCCAGAGCCAGCGGTCAGCAAATACGCCCCAGAGAGCGCCAGACCCAGGTTGACGATCGCCAGCAGGCCAGTTAGCAGCAAGGATGTCTCTACCATGGCATACAGCGTCTCAAAGCCAGCCATCACCAACAACAGGCTTAAAACGATGCGCAACAGATTAGATGTAATCCCTAACTGCACGATCCCAATCCCGATCGAAAACAGGACACCGACCACCACCGGCCGGCTGATGCCGGGGATCAGCGCTTCAACATAAGGGATCAGCACCACCGTCGTCGCCGCTACGAGGGCCACCATAACAAAACGGAACAACCGCCCTTGCGGCCAGACAGCGCTCTCCTCTTGCTCTGCCTCCTTTATGCCCGCTTGCGTGATCCCCAATATGGCACATACCATCCAACCAGTGACCAGTTTCACCGTAGCCAGCCCAAACGGCCAGTGCAGGGCGATCAACCAGAACATGGCTGCGTACTGCACAGCCAGCAAAACCAGTTGGACGCGCCAGGCCCGACTGATCAATAGACCTGCGGTAGCAAACACGGCCATCCCAGCCGGTATCCAGACCAACACAGTAGGCCACATTCAGGGAAGCCTCGCTGAAAACAATGATAGAAACAACACAAAGAACAGCAGCACCCAGAGCATTCCTCCCTCCCCCTCCAGGAGGGCAGTAAACGCATGGATCAGACGACCTGTCCACGAATACGCCTGCCCAAGAGACCGATACAACGCATCCAGCCTGGTACTTTCCAGATTGGGTCGCACCCAATGGGCACGTATAGGGCTCAGAAGACGCCAGCGGGGCGTGAGCCAGAACAACGCCATCCCCACCCCAGCAACCACCAACCCCATCCACCATACCCCCAAACGCAACGCGCCCAACCAGCCCATCCCGCCTAGGAGGATCAGGACGAAGATCGGCAGGGCAATCCCCACAGAGTAGACTCTTCGGAACGTATCAGGTAACTCTTTTAGCGGATCGCTACCACCGGTGGGGAGCCAGAGCATCTTGCGCACAAAGCCCAGTGCCAGTAACGCCTGCGTCGCCACCAACATCGCTGCTGAGATTCCTTCAAGCCACCCGAGTCGCACTACCCCCTCCCAACCCGTCGCCGTCGGCGAGAAAGGAAAGGACGACATGCCCCACAACCCAAGACCGGTCAACACTTGTTGCAGCCGGTTGCGGGCAGGAAAAGACAAAAACAGCGTCGCTCCCACCAGAGTCAACACCAGTCCCCATGCAGTCGCGCCCACCCCATTCCCGCGCAGCGCGGCCGCCATCGCCAGCGCCGCCCAGCCGATCAACCAGAACGGACGCCCATTGAGATCGTCAGGAACCCGCAACCAGTTCCATCCCCCATAAAGCCCGGCCCCGGCGACCAATATGAGGAGAAGAGCAAAAAGCCATGTCTCACCCAACCCAGGCAAACGCGCCAAGACCACCAGGCTTGACGTTGCGGCCACCAACCGCAAGGCCGTTCCGAAACCACGGCGCAGCGCCGATTCGGCCGAAAAACCCAAATGCAATGGCAACACACCCAATCGTAAACCCGCAGCCAGGATCAGATAAAACCATACCGCCGGCAATGGCGCCCTCAAATCCAGGGCAGTCCCATGTCCCAGGCTGATTGCCCCGGCCCGGATCAATACCCCCGTGCCAAGCAGGCGAGCCCCAAATCCCAGGATCACCCTTTCAACACCCTGTCGCTCCTGTCCTGTCAACAACTGCGTTATCAGATCCGTCAGATCAATTGCCGTCCAGATCAGCACCAATACCAGCGGCGTATCCGCCATCACCGCCAGGATTCCCAGGCCGATCAACGTAAGTGATCCCGCCCAGGAGAAAGGGGAAGGAAAATTGTCTCGCACCACCTCGGTCAACAAGATAGCCAAGGCCAGCGTGGTCAGTGCCAGAGCGTAGGGCCAGTTGGCTCGATCCACCGTCAGGATTGCCGGCCCAAACGGAAGTCCTGTGGCCTCCCAGAAGTGAATTTGCAGGCTCAGTGGCAGCCGCACAAGCCACAACCATATCCACAGCCAGGCCAGAAAGGTTCCTGCTACCCCTATCCACCAGGCGAAGCGGTGGTTTGGTTGCGCAATCTGTGCCCCTATCAGGATCAGGGCAGTGAGAAATAGAAGAACCAGCGGCAGGAAAATCATCAGATAGGGACTATTTTATCATTGTGGTCGGTTGGTCGGATGGTCGCGTGGTCGGGGGGCAAAATTTCTGCGCGGAATATATGACTATTGAACAGCCCTGGTCGGTTGGTCGGTCTATGGTCTATGCGCTGATCAGTATGGAAAATGCAACTGATTGCCGTTGGGTCCGAAGAGAGGAAGGAGGCGATCCGCATCCCGAATCAATTCCCACCCCCAATTGGCCAGCAACAATCCAGCCAGCAGCACAGCCAGCAGAATCTGAGTCCGCTCCCTGCGACCTGCCTGCCAGCGTTGACGCAACGCCCCCTGCTCGGCCACCCAAAAGCGACCAGCCACCATCGCCAGATAGGGAACCAATGCCAGATGAAAACGATCCTCGGCCAGGATCAACGCATGGGGCGTCACATATGCCAGAAATAACAGGCCCAGCAAAATCGTCCTGGCATTCCACTGCAAGAGAGCCGTTCCCAGCGCTGCCGAAACACTCACCACGACGAATGGCAGGAACAGAACCAGTGCTATCGTCAACAACAAAGGGAACGGGATGTAGCCAAACAGATTGTTGCTGTAAAAATACACCAGGGCACGCTTCTCCAGGCCAAAAAAGAAACTCAGGCGATGGATCAACAGGGGAATGAAACGCTGCGGATCGGCCCGGATAAACTCGATAGCCTTCTGCGTGCCCACGCGATCCCGTTCCAGATCGTCTATGATCGGAATCAGGTGCAGCGCAGGTTCGTGCATAAACGACCCATTGCCCTGAGGATGGTAGCCCAGATACAGGTTATACCCCAGCGAAGTCTCTATCCCCACGGGTTGACCATGCAATAGAGTATTGCGAATCACCCAGGGCATCACCGTCAATCCCAGCGTCAGAGCCATCGCCAGAGCCGCCCGCTTCTGCCGCAGCACGAACCAGACCCACAACACAGCACACCCGGCAAACGGCAGGATGATCGAGCGCGTGAGCGCCGTCAGGCCGAGCAGCCCTCCAGCCAAAACCAGCCAGGCTGTCGTCTCACCGGGCCGGCCCGGTGCGTCCTTTTCTGGAATGGCCCGCAACAAGGCCAGGAACGACGCCAGAAGCAAGACAAAAAACAGATTTTCTGTCGCCAGCGCCAGGGGATACAGGAGCAGAATGGGATAAGCCGCCATCGTCCAGGCCGCCAGACGGGCCGCCCGCTCCTGCTGCCTTTGCGAGGCAGTGCTCCCTCGCAAAAGGCGCTGCGCTGCCCAATAGGTCAGGGGCGCCAGCGTAGCACCCAGCAAAGCCTGAACCAGACGGGCCGGGAAAAACCGCTGCGGACCTGTGCCAGCGATGGCATAGATTGCGGCCAGAAAAGCCGGGTAAAGCGGTGCCCGAAACGAGGTGGGGATTCCGCGCTCGGGATCATAGTCCACGCCGCTGAAGTCAAACGTCACGAAACGTTCCAGCATCTTCAGGTCCTGGCGCGCATACCAGCGAAAGCCCTTGCCCGTGGCCAGGCTGCGCGCCAGCATGTCATATTGATACATATCGTCCAGGCCGATCCCCAGATGGCGCAACAGGAGGACGGGGATCAGCCGCACCGCCACCCCGGCCAGAAAAACCCACAACGGGAAGCGATCTTTACAACCCGTCACACTCCGATCCTGACCCGCATCGCCTCGATCCGCCGCTGCAAATAGGGCGAGAAGTAACCGGCGTAGCGCTCCTGTAATTCCGGAATCTGCCAATCATCGCCGGTCACACGGCCACGGCAGTTCGGCGCCCCGCAATAACATTCAAACTCATCATACGGCGAACCGTCGCACATGGCGTAATCGAATGTAATCTCCTCGCCCACGTCAATATCACGCATGGCGATCAGGCTATTCGATCCGTTCATACCGGCATTCGGATTACAACTGTGATTAAAACAATCCGCCGGATCACCGGTCAGCGGATTAAACATAAACAGGTCTTCGTCCACCTGAATGATCCGTCGGTAAAACTCCGGCACGGTTGGGTCGAGTTCGGCGCTAGTGATCACTCGCCCACCCCACATGACCAGGATCTCCCCTTTCGAGATGGGCTCGATGGCGATGATTCCGCATCCTCCCTTCTCTTCAAAAGGTGCTTTCGCAACCTTCGGGGAAAGCCAGGAATAGAACTTCTCGGCCATTCTGCTCCTTTCCTTCCCCTGCAAAACGCAGGGAGTAAAATGTTTGCCGCGAAGAACACAGAGGAAAACTCTGTACCCTTCGCGGACCTGCGTTTTGAACGCGTCGCTAAGTGTACCCCCAATTTTCGAGAAGAGTAAAAATTTTAAGCAAAGTCAAACCATCTTGCTGACTTTTTGAACTTGCAGGATAATTGCCCCCTATGAACATCTCCCTGCTCGATCTGCATCCCACCACCCGGATCGTTTCCGCTTCTCGCCTGACCCTGAACCTGCCGCGGCCTCCCCAGGCCTTTTACCGACACGGCTGGCAATCCTGGTCCCTGACCGCCTGGACTGCGCCGGTTCCCCTGCCCGATCCCCGCCCCACGCTCTTCCACCCGATGCACATTGACCCCGCCTATGCCGGCGAACCCCTGCCCCATGGTTCGTGGGTCGGCGCGGTTCGTTTTGAGGATGGCACCACCGTCCTGCTGGGAGCGTTGGGGCTGGAATCCCACGTCCGTTTAAACGGCGACCACCTGGAGGGGTGGTATGAATCGGGCGAAGGGGAGTGGTTGCTGTGCGTCGGGGAGGAGTCAGCCTGTTTCCAGGAATACGTCCGCAGGTTGGAAACGTCCTTTTCCCCACCGGGTCTGCGTCCGGCGCCGCGGGTATGGTGTTCCTGGTATAGTCTCTATACCGCCATCAGCGAGCGCTTGCTTCTATCTATTCTCAATGGCCTGGGGGACCTGCCTTTCGATGTGTTTCAGATTGACGACGGCTGGCAGGCATCTATCGGCGATTGGGAGGCAAATCGCAAGTTTCCCTCGGGCATGGCGGCCCTGGCCGATCGCATTCGGGCCAGCGGTCGAACGGCCGGGTTGTGGCTGGCACCGTGGATCGCGGTCCCGTCCTCACGTCTGTTCCGGGAGCATCCTGATTGGTTTCTGCGCGACGAACGGGGACGGCTGGTCTCGGCGGGGTTCAACTGGGGCGAGCCACTCTATGCCCTGGACCTGACCCTGCCGCCTGTGCAGGACTGGCTGTTTGCGCTGATGCGTCGGGTGCGCTCGTGGGGATTCGATTATCTCAAACTGGATTTTCTCTACGCCGGGGCGCTGCCTGGAATCCGCCGGGGAAGCCCTCTTTCGCGTGAAATGGCTTATCGCGAAGGGCTACGCCTGCTGCGTCAGGGCATGGGAGAGGATGCCTTTCTGTTGACCTGTGGCGCGCCGATCCTGCCCTCGCTGGGCCTGTGCGATGCCATGCGTGTGGGGCCGGATGTGGCTGGAATTTGGGAAAGTGATCGCGATGCGGTGTTGTTGTATAACCACGCCATGCCAGGGGCACGCAATGCCCTGCGCACCACCCTGCATCGGCTGTGGTTGTCGCCCCTGGTTCATCCTGACCCGGATGTGGTGTATTTCAGTCGTCGGGAGAATACCTTGACTGCCGAGCATATCTCCTGGCTACACGAAATCGCTCGCATTTGCCGTTTCAAGGCCACCTCAGACCTACCCCAATGGCTTTCTCCTGACGAACGCCAGGCGTTGCGCGCCTTCCTCGAGGAAACCAATCAGGTGCGCCATCTGGGAAACTATCGCTTTCAGATAGACGGCCGTGTGACGGATTTCTCATCTGTGGTTGCCCTTCCTGACCCTCCCCACACCTGGAAAGCACGCCTCCAGGCGGCTGTGCTCGGCTGGCTGGGCAATCAGCCCTGGGTGTTGCGCCGTTTCTATGCTCAGGATCAGCGTCGCCTGCAGGCCCTGGCTGAGCGGGTAGAGGCCGATCGGGACCGGGAAGACCAGGGCTTTTCAAAAATTTAATGTTCCATCTCTTTTTGTACCGCCAGGCTTTGCCTGGCAGTGTGCCGACCATAGGTCGGCGGTACAATTTTATGTTACTGAGAGTCACAGCAACGGTAAGAAAGGCTCAAAGATTAGAACTTTGAAAAGCCCTAGGGGAAGACGCATAGGTCTTGAAGATTCAGACACCAGGGGAGACATTCCGGAGCATGGGAACAGAATTTGTGCGATACATTTGGGGGAGTGTACAAACTTAATTCGTGACTAAAGTTACAGATAAGTTACCAGAGAGGTAGTACCTTAAAGGCACCACGGACCCATAGGGCCAGCCGTTCGAACAGATCATCCTTGTTCCTAGAGGAGGAATGTATGTCTCACGAAGATGAGCGCGAACCGTTTGGCAAGAGGCTGTTAGACAACATCTGGTTGCTATTTCTGTTGTCTTTGCTCATCAGCGGGATTCTGTACAATGCCTGGGGGATCATTGACCTGATGAGCATTCGACCGATACCTTAGAACTATGGAGGGAGAGATCTATGTTGGCTCCTGCAAAACACTGGTGGAGACCGTTTGGTCGTTTGGAGAGAGGCTGGTTCACTATCGCCCTGGTGTGGTGCATTTTCCTGACCCTGATGATGCCGTTGTGGTATTTCATGGGCAAGCAAAATGTTCCCACAGAAACGTATCGGACCACGCCTGGCGATTTCACCGAAAGAGTCAATGAGTTTGTGCAAAAGTACAAGGTGGGCGAGGAGAATGGCATTCCAGTAGTAGCCCCACCAGCGGGTAGCGATATTTATCTGCGAGCCAGTGCCTGGCAATGGTATCCGATTTTACAACTGGAGCAGGGAAAGGAATATCGGCTACACCTTTCTTCGGTGGATTATCAGCATGGGTTCTCGTTGCAACCGGTGAACATCAATTTGCAAGTTCTGCCAGGGTATGACTATGTGGTCAAGATACGACCGACGAAAGCGGGCGAATTTACTGTGGTTTGCAATGAGTTCTGCTATGTGGGTCACCATGTCATGATCGGCAAGATCATCGTTAAGGAGGCAAAATGACTACACTGGCTCAGACGATGGATTGGCCTGGTCGCGCCGGCCAGTATCGAGTTTGTCCGGTAACCACCCTCAAAGTAGACCTGCAGGCAGAGCGGCTGATCATTGCCAATGCGGTGATGGCCGTGGTCTGCCTGTCGCTGGGAGGCATCGCTGCTCTGTTGATTGCGCTTACCCGCTGGCAGATGATCCATCTTCTGTCGGCCACCTGGTTTTACCGCCTGTTGACCCTGCACGGCATAGATATGCTGGTGGCCTGGATCGTTTTCTTCGAGATGGCGGGATTGCATTTTGGTTCCACCATCTTGTTGAATGCTCGCCATGCGGCCCCCAAACTGGGCTGGCTGGCTTTTGCGTTGATGACCGTGGGGGGATTGATGGTCAATGTGGTCGTGCTGGTAGATCCGGCCTCGTCGGTGATGTTCTCGGCTTATGTGCCGCTGAAGGCGCATCCGTTGTTCTATCTGAGTTATATCTTGTTTGCGGTCGGCGCCTTGATCACAGTAGCCACGTTCTTTATCAACCTTGTCGTAGCCAAACGCGAGCAGCGCTATGAAGGTTCGCTGCCGCTGGTGGTCTTCGGTTTGATGACGGCGGCTGTGCTGGCTACGTATACCCTGCTGCAGGGTGCGGCGGCATTCGTGCCCGCGTTTTTGTGGTCAGTGGGTTTGCTGCCAGAGATTGACACAGGCATCTTCCGCAACTTTTTCTGGGGATTTGGCCATCCGGCCCAGCAAGTTAATCTGGCCGCAATGGTAGCCGTCTGGTATGCTCTGGCGCAAATCACGGTTGGTAGCCGGCCGGTGAATGAGAAGTTTTCCCGCCTGGCGTTTGTCCTGTACCTGTTCTTCATCAACCTGGGTTCAGCTCATCATCTGCTGGTGGATCCAGGGCTTTCTTTCGCCTGGAAAGCGGTGAATACCTCCTACGCCATGTATCTGGCGGTGCTCGGCTCGATGATGCATGCTTTTTCCATCCCTGCAGCTATCGAGGTGGCCCAACGGGCGCGAGGATTCCGCAAGGGCCTTTTTGACTGGCTACGCCATGCGCCCTGGAAGGAACCGGGGTTCAGCGCCCTAGTGTTATCCATGATTCTGTTCGGGTGGATTGGTGGCATTACCGGTGTAACCATCGGTACGGAACAGATCAACATGCTGGCGCACAACACGCTGCGCATTCCGGGGCACTTCCACGCAACCGTAGTAGGGGGCACCACCCTGGCGTTTATGGGCTTCAGTTATTACATCATTCCTTTGATCTTCCGCAAAGAACTGAAGCTCAAGAAGTGGGCCGTCTGGCAGCCCTATGTGTATGCGGTAGGATCAGCGCTGGTCTCTATCGGCATGATTGCCAGCGGATTGCAGGGAGTCTCGCGCCGGCATTGGGATATCACCTTTGCTGGGGTAGTCCCCGGAACGGTGTCTCTCACCCTGGCCATTCTGGGCATTGGTGCGCTGATCGCAGTGGCTGGTGGGATCATGTATGTCATGATTATCCTGACCTCCATTCTCACGGGCCCACGGCTGGAAGCCAACCGCCTGTTGTTGGTCGCTGGAGATAGCAACCCATTGCTTGAGTCCACTCGACTGACTGACGAAGTGATCGAGGAACAGCAGAATCAGCCGAGGGGCACGATGGTATTGGTTGTGGCTTTCCTGATCTGGTTTGCCACGTATTATCTGACCAACTGGTGGTTGCTGGGGCGCACCTGGCATATTTACTAGTTCAAGAGGTCTCCAAACATCCCTGCCCGCCCAATGGCGATGGCCAATGGGCGGGCTATTAATGGTAGGTGCAACAGATGATCGGTTCTTTTCTTTTAGGTTTATCTGGAAGTCTGGCTCACTGCCTGGGAATGTGTAGTGCAGTCGTGGTGCTTCTCGGTCGCCATTCTTCCTTTCGAGAACATTCTCTGGCCTGGGTTCTTGCCCATGCAGGCCGAATCACCACCTACGGGCTTCTCGGCGCGCTATTCGGTCTGTTGGGTCAATCCCTGTGGATGCTGGCTGGCAGTCTGCCACGTTTGCAAGGGGGGCTTTCTCTTCTTTTTGCAGTCAGTGCATTCTATATGGCTTTTGCCTGGCTCGGCTATGCTCGCCCGGTAGAATGGTGGTTTTCCGGCTGGATTTCTGCCTGGGGACAGGCCATGCGCAGGTTGAACGCTCCTGCGCCTTTTCTGGCAGGGATGTTATGGGGTTTGCTTCCCTGTGGGCTTGTCTTCATGGCGTTGATCCCGGCAGCCACATCGGGAAATGCCCTGCAAGGGGCGCTGAATATGATGGTCTTTGGAGTGGCCACCCTCCCCGGATTGATAGCGGTTCGCTGGTTGACGCAGAAAACGTTTGCCTTTACCTGGTGGCGCAACATGGCCTCGCTGGTGATGATGGTGTTTGGGACACAACTGGCGATGAGAGGATTTGCCGCCTGGGGATGGATCCCTCACTGGCATGTAGGCCCATTAATGTTCTGGTGAGCCATGAAATCATCGCTGCTGAAAGATCAGATGGTGCTAAATTGTTCGTTGTGCGGTTTGCCAGCCTATACTCCCCTGAGTAACGAGCGTGGAGACATTTTCTGTTGTCCTTCCTGTCGGGAAGTGGCAGCGCTGCTGGCCGAATCTCCAGCGGTGGAGAAGAGCGAAGAGCCAACGAGTAGCGATACAGTGGTGTTGACTCTGGGAGGGATGTGGTGTTCTTCGTGCGCGTGGCTCATCGGGGAACAGATTCGCCGCACGAAGGGGGTACTGGATGTTGAGGTCAGTTACCTCCAACAGCAGGCCAGCGTTTGTTTTGATCCGGCGGTAACCAATCCCAGAGCTCTTAAGAAACGGGTGCGTTCGCTGGGGTATCCGGCTTTCTTGCCCGAGGAGAAACCTCAAGATGAGGAGGAATCCTTCTATACGCGTTTGTTGATCGGCGGGGTCATGGTCTTGCACGATATGGTCATCGGAGCAGGAATTTATGGCCGTGAGTTGCTCGGATGGGCCTCTCCGGACACCCAATGGCTGGTGAATTTTTTCCAGGTGATGATGCTTTTCACCAGTCTACCGGTTCTGATCTTGCTCGGTTTACCGATTTTGCGGGCCGGCATAGCCAGCCTGATGCGTGGACAGCCCAATCTTCATACGTTGATCACCCTGGGAACATTTTCGGCCTTTGGAATATCTGTGCGCAATTTGCTTGCCGGGAGCGGCGGTCAGTATTTCGACACGGCTACCATGCTGATCTTCCTGGTTTCCGTGGGACGCTGGCTGGAAATGCAAGCCCATAAGACCGGCAGTACTGCTGTGTCACAGTTGTTGGGACAAATTCCAGACCAGGCTACGGTAGTTACCCCCCAGGAAGAAAAGGCTCTGCCGGTAAAGGAATTGAAACCCGGAATGCGGGTGCGAGTGCGCCCTGGGGAACGATTTCCCGTAGATGGTTTGATCGCCTCAGGAATGGGCGAAGTGGATGAGTCTTTGCTGACGGGTGAACCTCTTCCGGTCAACCGTACAGTAGGCGATCTGGTGCGAGCAGGAACAGTCAATCTAGACGGCAGTTTTGAAGTGATTGCCACCGCAGTAGGCGAAAGCACTGCCGCCGGCCGAATTGGGCGGCTATTGCATGAGGCCTTGTGGAACCGTTCTCCTGTGGAACGCCTGGCCGATAAACTGGCCGCCTGGATGACTCCGATAGCGCTGACCCTCGCCACCCTCGCCTTCCTGTTCTGGAACGCTCGCAGCGGCTTAGAAACGGCCCTGATGATCGCTCTCTCGGTATTGCTGATCGCCTGCCCCTGCGCACTGGGACTAGCAACGCCTCTGACATTATGGCTGGCCCTGGAACGAGCCACTCGTTCGGGGATCCTGTTCCGCAGCACGGCTGCGCTGGAGAAACTGGCCGGAATTCGGAAGATTTTCTTCGATAAAACAGGAACGCTGACCAAACTTCCTATGCAGGTACGGGAAGTCTATCTTTCACCGCCTTTTAAACCGTTTTTTACCAGAAACGGCCATGAAACCACGCCAGACGATGCCTTCTTCCAGATGGTGGCCTCTGTGGAACACTCGTCAGAACATCCTGTGGCTAAAGCCATTGTGGAAGCCGCCCGGCAAAAGGGGTGGAGCCTGGAAAATCCTGATTCCTTTCAGGCCCTGCCTGGTATGGGAGTACAGGCCCAGTGGCGAAATCGATTGGTAGCGATTGGGAATACCTACCTGCTGGCTCGATTGGGCATAATCATTCCCCCGGACATTGAGCGACGAGCAGTAGAAATGCACGCGGCTGGCATGATGGTGATATACGTTGCCATTGACGATCAGGCTATAGGCGTGATCGGCCTGGATGAGGCGATCCGAAGCGAGGTTGATCTGGTGGTCGCGGCGTTGAAATCTCGCCATCTGGAAGTGGAAGTCTTGACCGGAGATGATCGGCAGGCCGGGAAACGATGGGAGGCCCGATTGGGTATCCCTGTTCGAGCAGGCCTGCGCCCGGAGGAAAAACTGGCCTATCTGACGGATCGCTCGGCAATGGTAGGGGATGGAATCAATGACGGACCGGCCCTGGCGGCTTCGACCGTGGGTCTGGCCATGAATCATGGCACAGACATAGCCCGCATGGCGGCCGATGTGGTCCTGATTAACGAAGACCTGCGCAGTCTTCCCTGGCTGTATGACCTGTCACAAACCACGATGCGACGGGTGCGACAGAATCTGGGATGGGCATTTGTGTATAACCTTTTTGGGCTTGGGTTAGCCATGAGCGGCCTGATGCAACCGGTTTGGGCAGCTCTGGCGATGGTATTGAGCAGCGTGTGTGTCACGGCTAACGCTATGCGGATGAAATACTATCCATTACTACACGAAGAGATCCGAAAAGGATCGCACAGCCATTCTCACAATGACGGAAAGACACAACGATGAAACGATACACAGAACGTTACTGGTTGCGTTCTCTGGAAAAGACCTGGGTTCGTTTGAACGCTTTGATCGACCGTCTGGTCAAAGCGGATTTCAATCCGTTGTATCATCTGGATACTCTCACCATCTTTCTGCTGATTGTGTTGATTGTCACCGGCATTTACTTAACCATTTTTTACCGTCCAGGAGCAGATGTAGCCTATGCCACAGTACAGGCTATCAGTTCAAACTGGTTTGGACTGTTGATGCGTAGCCTGCACCGTTATGCATCTGACGGTATGATGGTGGTGATTCTGCTCCACGCCCTGAAGATGTTTCTTAGCGATCGATATTGGGGTCAGAGGTGGCTGGCATGGACAAGTGGCTGGATCATGCTGGCAGTGACCTGGTTAGTGGGAACATTCGGATACTGGTTGGTGTGGGATCAGCGTGCGCAATGGATGACTGAATACCTGATGCGAACGATAGGGGGATCGATCGGTCTCACCTTTGTTTCTCGTGAACTGGCCTCCAAAACATTTGCCAGTTTTGTGATCATTCTCTTTCTTCATCTCTTTATCCCCTTACTGGGTTTCCTGGGAGTGTACATCCATGAGTGGCGCCTGGCACGTGGACGCTGGTGGACGCCGCGTTGGGTTGCTCTGCAGACCTTGATCGGTCTGATCGTTCTAGCCTTGCTCAGGCCAGTTTCTTTGCTTGCCCCGGCTGACTTAAGCACGCTGGCCCGAGATGTCCCGATGGATGTCCTCTACCTGGGTTTCCTGCCCCTGATTGAAGCCTGGGGAAACGTCGTTTTCTGGGGGCTGGCTCTTCTGCTCGGGGGCTGCCTGGTGATGCTTCCCTGGCTCGCGCCGGGAAAAGACGACGGCCCAGCCATGGTAACCCACTCGCGCTGCACCGGTTGTGAGTTATGCTTCAAAGAATGCCCTTATGACGCTATTCAAATGGTCAGGCGCGAGGACGAAAGCCCTTATGCGAAACTGGCTGTGGTGCAGGCCAGTCAGTGTACTGGCTGTGGGATCTGTGTGGGCGCCTGTCCTACGGACGCGATTCGTTTGCAGAATGGTTATTCGGGAGAGGGTGTATTTACAGCATTCAAAGAAGCAGTGCAACGTGAAATTCAGAATGGTCACCTGGTGATTGGGGTATTTGCCAATGAGCGTGTCCAATCGTTAGGAGGTTTGCCTGAGGCGTTGTCCTCCGGCAAAAGCGAGGGCCCGATAACCGTCTCTCCCTGGGGAGAGAGGGAGGATGTCAGGATAGTCACAGCCGTTTTTCCGTCCTCAGGTGCGATCAATGTCAAATGGTTCCGTTTCCTGCCACGGATAGGAATCCATCATATGGTTCTGATATCGGAGCCGCTGGATGATGATCGTACCCGGGAGGGTGGGATATGGATCTTAAGTCGTCTGAATCGTCATCCAGGTTTAGTGATGCCGGGCCTGCACTGGCTGGAAATCGCGCCTGCAGATTCGTCAAAGGTCAGGGCGTTTCTGGACAGATTGATCGAAGCCGCACCGACAGGGAAACGGCCAACTTCCGGGCTCCCCTCATTGAAGGATCGCCAGAAGCGATGGCCCTCTCTGGTGAGTGCCCTGGTCGGGACGATCTTGCTTTCAGGATTGTTTGCTCTGGCCCTGCTGATGGACCTTCCAGCCAGCATGAAAGATTCTGACCAGGCGGGATTACGCCTTGCTCTGGATGCGCGAGGCAAAGTTGCTCGGGCGGAACTGCCGGCTGGATTTGTGTTGCCAGAGAACGCAGATGCGGAGAAAATCTTTGGGGGCAGACATTACCCCATTCGGGCACGCTTGTTTGTAGACGGACATCTTGCTTTGGACAAGGAGTTTAAGCCCTCCGGGATCAGCGGTAATGGACGGATTTACGGCCTGGAATTTCTTGTGGTCTCACCCGGCACGCATTGGATCGAGATCTGGCTGAAAGATGAGGAAGCCGATTTTCGACAGGTGTACTCGGGCTGGCAGGAATTCACACCGTCCAGAGTGCTGGTGTTTGCCTATAACGAACAGACAGACCAGTTCGAGGTGCGATAGATAGGGAGGGATAGAGTAGACCCTCGGTTCGCTTATATTTGAGAGGCACTTTCGGAAATTTCTCAACCCCAATATGTGGGGTCTTATTGTACGAATACCGCCATATGTGGAAGTTCCTCCTCCAGGAGCAAAACATGTGGCTACACGCATTAAAGGGGCCAACGGAATCAGACCGCCATTATATGGCCTTCACAACAGGTGCGCCCCTATATTTGGGGCAACTTTCAAAAACTCTTTGACATTTGCACGAAATGAGGGATTAGAGGCTCACCCTATCTGGCTTTGTCTGTGGCCACCTTCTGATCTACAGATGACCCTGCAGCCAGCCGTTGCCGCACAGCCTCGTACAGAAGGATGGCGGTGGCAACCGACACATTAAGCGAGTTCACCGCGCCGAACATGGGGATTTTGACCTGCATATCCGCATGTTTCAGCCAGAAGTCAGAGAGCCCCCTGTCTTCTGTACCTACGGCAATGCACAGTGGGCGGCACAAATCGATCGCATACGGAAACGTTTTGCCAGCGGGCGTTGCCGCCAGGATCGAGATGCCTCGCGCCCGTAACCAGGTCAGTGCCTGAGTGGAGTCGCTTTCCACTGCAGGCACGGTGAAAAGCGTCCCCCGGCTGGCACGGACAACGTTGGGATGATACAGGTCCAGGCGGGGATCGCAGATCAACAGCCCATCCACGCCAGCAGCATCCGCCGTGCGCAGGATGGCGCCCAGGTTGCCCGGTTTTTCCACCGACTCGACCAGGATGAACAGGGGTAAAGCCGAAAGGGTGAGCGAATCCAGCGTGCGACGCGGCAGGGGGAAGACTGCCAGCCAGCCGTCAGGCCCCTGGCGATAACTCATTTTCTCGAAAACGGTCCGTGAAACGGTAACAGGCCTGACAGTCAGTCCCGGCACCGTTTTCCCCGCCGAAAGTTCCTCGCACAGGAAGATTTCGCGGGGTTGCATGCCACCTGCCAGGGCCAGTTCGATTTCATACGCTCCTTCTACCACCATCAAACCCTGGCGCTGACGCTGGCGTTTATCGTCGCGTAGTTTGACCACGCGCTTGATGCGTTCGTTGTGCACACTGATCACATCGGGCATGGGATAAGTATACCAATTGTCAAACCTGGTCTGACGGTCCGATCATCGCAGACGAGACATCCATCTCCCAGGCGACGGACGAGGCGTCTGCTCCACGAGCCAGGCGGCTTTCTGGCGACAGACGCACGAGGTTGGCAATTAACCTTCCCAACACGCGCGTCTTGATTTTCCGCCGGCGCGGTGATTGGCGAACTACCAGGAAGCGGTCAGAATGACCCTGCGACCCCTATATGGGGACAATTGCAGCAGCCCGCTTCAAAAATGAGCGAAACTTGCGCTATAATGCGGCGCAAGGGAACACTCAGGCCAGCCTGGACTTCGAGAACCCCCGATCGGGAATAACGCTGAGGCGAATTTGTATCCTGCATCCAGAGAAACGCTGTGTGCTGAATGGGGCCAGAAGATTGCCCACCGCCTGAGAGAAGTGCTCCCCTCCAGGCCGGTCGAAGCGGATTTTCGCCGAGCGGTTGATCCATTGCTCGACGACTTCTGCGTCCAGGTCGGTGTGACTCCGCTTGCTCACGCAGAATGCACCCTCGCCACCGGACGCGCCGACGCCGTCTTTAACCGGCTGGTCATCGAGTACGAGCGCCCTGGCGTCCTCAAGAAAATCCCCGACACCGCGACACGGCATGCCATCCAGCAGGTCAAGGATTACATTGAAGGGCTGGCCAGGAAAGAACGCCACGCGCTGGAGCGCCTGGGCGGAGTCGTGTTCGATGGTCATTTCCTGGTTTTCGTCCGCTTCATCAACGGCAGATGGTCGGTAGAAGACCCGGTTGAGGTCAACACCCACTCGCTCAAAAAGTTCCTGACCTGGCTGGCAGGGCTTTCATCGGGTATTGCCCTCACTTCCGAAAACCTGAACCACGATTTTTCTATCGAGCAACTGCGCACCCAAAACATCCTGCGCAGTCTGTTCCAGGCGCTCACACCTGCCCTCGCCGCGCCGGATGGCCTGGTGAGCAAACTATTCGAGCAGTGGCGGCTCTTTTTCAGCGAGGCGATTGATTACTCTGAGGCGTTCGGCGGCCGCAAACTGGAGCCGCTGAAAAGGTGGGTGCGCAAGGCCGGCTTTACGGTCACGACTCCAGAAGAAGCGGAGCGCTTCTTCTTCGTCCTGCACACCTATTTCGCGCTCCTGGTCAAACTGCTCGCCTGGCTGGCCGTCTCGCGCCACCTGGGCGTCAGGTTGGGCGCGCCGTCCTTTGCCGGCCTGGCGACCGCCGAAAGCGAGACCCTGCGTCGCCGCCTGCAGGAGATGGAATCGGGCGGCATCTTCCGCGCCTACGGCCTCCTCAACTTGCTCGAAGGCGACTTTTTCGCCTGGTACCTGCATGCCTGGAACGACAACATTGAAGACGCGCTGCGCGAAATCCTCAAGCGGTTGGACGAATACGACCCCACCACGCTGACCCTCATCCCCGAAGAGACGCGCGACCTGTTCAAGAAACTCTACCACTATCTCTTGCCGCGCGAGGTTCGTCACAACCTGGGCGAATACTACACGCCTGATTGGCTGGCGCAACGACTGCTCGTGCAACTGGATGGCGACCTTTTCGATAAGCACCGCAGCGTGCCGGAAGAGAAGTTACGTGAAAAGGTGCGCAAGACGCGCTTCCTCGATCCTGCCTGCGGTTCGGGCACCTTTCTGGTGCTGGCTATCGCCCGCTTGCTGGAACTGGGCCGCGCCCTGTTCATCCCGGAGCGAGACCTGCTCGAAAGCATCCTGAGCAACGTCGTGGGCATTGACCTGAACCCGCTGGCGGTGCTCACAGCGCGGGTCAACTATCTGCTGGCGATCGCCGACCTGCTGGAACACCGGCGCGGCGAGATCACCATCCCCGTCTATCTGGCCGACTCGGTGCGCATGCCTGCCGCCAGCGTCGAACTCTTCAGCCACGGCACATACGAGTTCCCCACGGCGGTGGGCAAGTTCTTTGTCCCCGCCGCGCTCTGCACCAGGGCGCGCTTTGACCCGTTCACGAACATCCTGGCGGAAAGCATCAAGGGCGAGATCGCCGCCGAGGCCTTCCTGCGCCGCGTGGAGCACGAACTGGCCCTGCAACGGCCCGAATGGGACGACCTGGCGGTTGCCAACCTGCGCACCCTGTACGAGCAGATGCTCGACCTGCACCGCAGAGGGCTGAACGGCCTGTGGGCACAACTGCTCAAGAACAACTTTGCCCCACTTGCCATCGGCCAGTTCGATTACATCATGGGCAACCCGCCCTGGGTGAACTGGGAGAACCTGCCGGATGGGTATCGGCAAGAGATCAAGCCAATCTGGGAACGCTATGGGCTGTTCCCCCATGGCGGCATGGACACAATTCTGGGCAAGGGGAAAAAAGACATCTCTATGCTGATGACCTTTACCGTCATGGACGAACTCCTCGAGCCTGGCGGCAAACTCGGTTTCGTCATCACGCAATCGCTTTTCAAGACCTCGGGCGCTGGACAGGGTTTCCGTCGCTTCCATATCTCACATGGCGATGGTAAGGCAACCCCGATTGCCGTCGTTCACGTGGACGACATGGTGAGCCTCAACCCCTTCGAGGGCGCCTCCAACCGCACGGCGGTGATGGTGCTGGAAAAAGGAAAGGCAACCCACTATCCCGTGCCCTACACCGTCTGGCGTAAGACGAAAGGCGCCCGCTTCACCTACGAGAGTACGCTGGACGAGGTGCTGGCGGCGACGAAGCGCCTCAACTTCTTTGCCGAACCGGTAGATGCCGGCGACCCTACTTCCCCTTGGCTCACAGCGCGTCCCAAAGCGCTCCGCGCCGTGCGCAAGGTGCTGGGCTTATCCGAGTATAAAGCACACGAGGGTGTGAATACCGGCGGCGCCAATGCCGTGTACTGGGTCGAGAAGGTGATGGAGCGCCCCGAGGGTCTGGTGGTGGTGCGCAACCTGACCGAAGGCGCCAAGATCAAGGTGGACGAGGTGACCGAGCCGCTCGAACCCGACCTGCTCTATCCGCTTCTGCGCGGCCGCGACGTCCGCCGCTGGCAGGCCGAGCCTTCGGCGCTGATTCTGATGGTGCAAGACCCCGTCAAACGGCGCGGCATAGACGAAAAGGAACTCCAGACCCGCTACCCGCGCACCTACGGCTATCTCAAGCGCTTCGAGCGGGTGCTGCGCGAACGGGCCTCGCGTGGGGTTTCGGATATGCTGAAAAAGGGCGCACCCTTCTACACAATGTTCGCCGTCGGCGACTACACCTTCGCCCCGTGGAAGGTGGTGTGGCGAGAAGTAGCCCACACTCTTGATGCAGCCGTTGCCGCCCCGCAAGGCAGAAAGCCAGGAGTGCCAGATCATACTCTAATTCTGGTCGAATGTGGCAGCAGACAAGAAGCACATTATCTATGCGGCGCTCTCAATAGCACCCCTGCTAGACTTGCTGTTCAGGCATACATTGTTCTCCATCCTGACCCACATATTTTGGAGCGTGTTCGCATCCCCCGCTTCGACCCGCAAAACGCTGTCCATCGGCGGCTGGCGGAGTTGTCGGAGCAGGCACACCAGGCGGCGCGGCGGGGTGATGAGGCCACCCTGCGGGGCATCGAGGCCGAAATTGACCAACAGGCAGCCCAATTGTGGGGCCTGAGCCAGGCGGAATTGCGCGAAATCCAGGTCAGCGAATTGTAGGGACGCAATTCATTGCGTCCCTATACGGGCGCAATTCATTGCGTCCCTATACGGGCGCAATTCATTGCGTCCCTATACAGGCGCAATTTATTGCGTCCCAACGGGCGTAACAAATCGCGCCCCAACGAGGGAAAAAAAACCGATGAAATACGATCCAGACCGACACCATCGTCGTTCGATCCGCCTGCCGGATTGGGATTACACCGGTGGGGCGTATTTCGTCACAATCTGCGTCCAGAACCGCGAATGCGTTTTCGGCGACGTGGTCAACGGGGAAATGCAATTGAACACGTGGGGTACCATCGTTGCCGATTATTGGCGCAACCTGCCCCAACATTTTCCGACCATTGAATTGGGGCCATTTGTGGTCATGCCCAATCACGTGCATTTCATTATATTGTTGAACCCGCCGGTTGTATCCGTAGGGGCGCAACCCGTAGGGGCGCAATTAAATTGCGCCCCTACGACCAATTGCATCCCCACGGATACGGAAACCGAATCCCCCATCGGGAAATCGTTCACCGTGGATAAACAACGCCCCACATTGGGGCAGGTGGTGCGCGCCTTCAAGGCAGCAACCACACGATTGATCCGTCAGGGCGGAAAGGGCGATTTCGCCTGGCAACGCAATTATTACGAACACATTATCCGTAACGAGGCCGAATTCCATCGCATTGCCCAATACATTCACGCCAACCCCGCCAACTGGGTAATGGACCAGGAGAATCCCCAACGCCGACCGATCTCTGATGAGAGGAAAAAGGTATGATGAAAGCCCTTCAAGACCTGCGCCACATCCTCAAGACGATTGCCCAGGAGGTCGAGGTGCTGCCCGCCGTCGGCGGCGCGGTCGAAGACCTGGAACGCCCCGACTTTGAGGAACGCGAAGATCAGGCGCTCAACGAAGACGAAAAGGTCTTTGAGACGGTTTTCGAGCGCGACCCTTCGGCTCCCACGCCGCGCCTGTATCGTCCCGTGCCCGCTGTAGGACGCACAGAGCAGCATCTCTTCCGCTACTTTCTCGACGGCTCATTCCGTTCCTATTTCCTCGGCACGGCGCTGGAGAACGAGCGCGAGTCGCCCGTGCATTTCGCCCAGATCGGCGCCTGCGTGCTGCGCCGCGAAGACGACGGCTCGGTGCGGCGCGAAAAGTTGCGGATAGACCACCTCTTGCTGGCGGGCAAGCAGCGGCTTTCGGACGCTGTGTGGACAAAACTGGAAAGGCTTGCTTCCCAAGCCGCCGTGAGACTGCTGGATCTGACGGAACGCGACATCGTCAGCGGCGTGCTCGCCGACTTCGACCTGCGCAACAAAGCGGCCGGCAAGGTGCGTTTTGCGATGCACAATCTGGAAGCCGAAACGATCGAGACGATCCTGCCGCACCTGACAATGGAGCGCTGGCTCATCGTAGATGGCTCGCTCCTGTTCGAACCGACGTTGGCCCGGCTGAGCCGCGGCGATCAAATCCAACCCGTGATCGGCGTGGCGAAGAATTTCCGCAAAGACCCGCAGTTCGTCTCCGGCAGGGGCCCTCGCGCCGAGCGTCGCTCCATCTACAAAATGCTGGCGGACCTGCAGGCAGAGCATCGCACCGCCGCGTTCAGCGCACGCCAGGGCAAAGTGGTCTTTTGGTACGTCCGTTTGCGTGAGCAAAAACACCTCGACTATCCCCTCATGGGTGTGGTCAAGGTGGAATTAGCCAATCCATCCCAAGAGCCGGTGCCTTCCGACCTGATCGACCTCATCTCCCGGGCGCTGGTCGCCGAACGTCGGGTAACGCCCCATGGTCAGGATCGCCGCTGGCATGCCCATCTCTATCCCATCTTCCTGGCCGAGCGCGCAGTAAAGGAAAGCCTTCTATCGCGCGAAGCCGTGCAGCAATATCTGAAGTGGAGGTAAAGAGGATGACACCCAACGATCGTCCAGTCATTGGACTCTCCTCGGCGACTGCCAACCAGCCGAACACATCTGACACATTTTCCTTCTGGCTTGCGCCTGATGTGATCGTCAATCCGTTCGACATCGTGGAGGCAGAGCAGGTTGCCCCAGAAGGCACGAGCCGTACGTTCGGAATCGTCACGACGCTGGATCACAGCACCGATGCGCCCACCCATCTCTCCAACTTTATCTCGAACGACTTTGGCCAGGTCTCAGGCGAACCGAACACGGCACGGCAAGGCGCAACGGTCGCCCACGTGGCCGTGCTCTCGAACGACCAGGACATTTATATGCCCGTGATGAACGATCGCCACGTTCGTTTTGCAGACGAGAGTGGTATTCATACGGCGCTGGGCATTGACCAGGTCCCCGAACGCTATCGTGTGCCTGCGGGATTGATCGAGATGTCGAACGGCACGCGCGCTGTGGTCTACCTGGACAGCCGCTACATCCTGGGCCCGGAAGGTGCGCACGTCAACATCACCGGCATCTCTGGCCTGGCGACCAAAACCTCCTACGCGATCTTTCTGATCCAGTCCATTCTGCAAAAGGTCGAGAATCGCAATCGCATTGGCGTCATCATCCTGAACGTCAAGCATGGCGACCTACTGACCATTGATCAGCCGCCTGCGCGCGGGCTTCCGCCGGAACAACACGAATTGTGGGAAGCGCTGGGACTGACGCCCAAGCCTTTCGACAACGTTCGCTATCTGCTGCCTCATGGCAAAGATACCCCCACGACCGGCCGTCCCAATAGTTTCCGTATCCCGGAGCGGAACTGGTCCCTGTACGCCTACTCCCTTCAGGACACCTACGACAAACTGGACCTGTTGCTCTCCAACATTCCCGACCCCTGGGATACGGTCGGAGCGCTGATCGGTGAAATCCATCAGGGGCTTTCGGACCCCAAAACCGGCCATTGGGGCCCACGTGGCAAATGGCAGAATGTCACCGACTGGAACAGCCTGCTGAACGGCGAGCCGTTGGTCAAAGAGGGGCAGGCACAGGGGATAGGGGATGTGCGCGCCGTTTCTGTGGGCCGGTTTCGGCGCCTGCTTCGCCGCATCGTCCAGACCCGTCAGACGGGAATTTTTGTCCCGCAGCGCACGAAAAACGTAAAGAATCTGAGCCAGGAGATTGCCCAAATACGCGGCGGGCAGACGATCGTCGTGGACATTGCACGTCTCGCCGATGATGAGCAGACGCTGGTCTTTGGAGACATCTTGCGCACCATCTATGCGCTCTATGCAGAAGAGGGAAGCGATAGCGGGGACTTGCCGGAAAAGGTGATCATCTTTGTGGACGAACTGAACAAGTATGCGCCTGCGCGCGAAAAAGAATCGCCGATTATCCAGCAAGTGCTGGACATTGCCGAGCGTGGGCGTTCTCTGGGCGTAGTGCTACTTGGCGCGGAGCAATTCATGAGCGCGGTGCACGAACGTGTCGTGGGCAACTGCTCCACGACAGTCATCGGTCGCAGCGGTTCAGCTGAACTCTCGTCGTCGGCCTATCGTTTCCTTGATCCCGCGGTCAAAGCAAACGTCTCACGCCTGGACAAAGGCGAACTGGTGATCAGCCACGCTACATTCCGGCAACCCGTGAAGATTCGCTTCCCACGGGCGGCTTATTTACAGGAAGGAACCGATCATCTCTAAACACGCTACGCCGAGATAGAACGCCGTGGCAGGAAGCGCTCATACCACCAGTCCTCCGCCTGTAAGTAACGCAGCAGAGCCTGAGAGATCACCCACCGCAACGGCTCCGGCGGCCAGGGCATAGGCTTGCGGTTGATGAACCACACCGACGTCAGATCCGTCTGACGTTCCAGGAGCAGATCGGCCAGAGTCTGCCCGTTCAGATGAGTCAAGGCTACCCCGTGGCCAATGCACCCCAGGCTATACCAGGCTCGCGCATCTCCTACCATGCCGATCGCTGGCACCATGTCCATTGTTACGCTGACCGGCCCGCCCCAACGAAAGGCAATGCGCACCCCTTTCAAGCCAGGAAACAGGTGCACCAAATCCTCTTCCAGGCGACGGAAGATCCGTTCGTTCCAATCGCGGTTCATCTCCCGACCATAGGCCACACTCACATCGCTTCCGCCAATCGCCAGACGATTATCTACCGTCAAGCGCAGGTAGTGCACCAGGTTACGGGCATCTTCCACACCCTGGCGATGAGTCCAGCCGAGGGACGCCAGTTGTGCTTCAGTCAACGGCTCAGTGATGATCATGTGCGTAAAAGCCGGCACCTGACAGTTCCAGATCGGACGCAGCAGATGCGAATAGGCGTTGGTGGCGAAGAGGAGTTTGTGCGCGGTCACTGTCCCGGATGGAGTCTGCAGGACAAAGAAGCGGCCGCGGTGAATCTCAAACACCGGTGAGTGTTCATACACCCGGGCGCCGGCCTGCTCTGCCAGGCGTTTCAGTTCCCGGACCTGTTTGGCCGGATTCAACAACCCACAGCGGGCTTCGCTCCAGGCGCCCAAAACCAGTGGACTATGCACCTCAGCCTGGGCTTGCTCCCTATCCAACCACTCAATTCCAGTCACCCCCAGTTGAACCAGGAGATTCAGATCGTGTTGAATGCGCCTGACATAGGCGGGTGTGGTAGCAATGCGCAAGAAACCAGGAAACTCAAAATCGCTTTGTAGGTTGTGCTGGCGCACCAGATCGCGCACCAGGTCCACAGCGCGCTCGCAATACCGATGCGCCTCCAGAAGACGCTGTTTGCCAAATAGAAGAGCGGTGATGGACGGCTCCAGACCAAATAGCGTCATCACAAAACCGGCATTGCGGCCACTGGCACCATAGCCGATCGATTCGGCTTCCAGCACCGCCACCTGCAAGGCGGGTTCGGCCTTACGCAAGAAATAGGCTGTGCTCAGGCCGGTGAATCCACCGCCGATGATGGCTACATCTACTTGAAGGTCCCCCTCCAGCGGTGGATTTGGGGTGTAGGGGCCATACGTCTGAAGCCAATAGGATGGATACATGATCTCTTCCAGCAGGACGGCCAGGAAACTAAAACCCTTCCAGGTAACTCAGGTCAGCCAGGCCACGCGCCAGGGTGGCGATCTGGCCTACCAGGGCCAGGCGATTGGTGCGCAGGTTTTCGTCTTCGGCTATCACCAGAACCTGGTCGAAGAAGGCATTGATGGTGGGTGTCAGGTTTTGAATCAGGTGCAGCAGATCGTCCAGCGTGGACGGCGGCTGGGGGGCGAGAGAGCGTAGCGCCTCGTAGAGGGCGCGCTCCTCAGGTTGGATGAAGCGGTTCGGGTCCACCGGCGGCAGGGCTTCTGGCGAGACAGAAGCCGAGCGCAGAATGCGCACACAGCGGGCAAAGGCCGGCAGGATACGCTCCCAATCCGGGCGACTCACCCAGGCCTGAAGGGCCTTCACGCTGCGTGCCGCCCCGGCCGGGTTATTGGCCTGGGCCGCCAGAACAGCCTCGACCACATCATAGCGATAGCCGGCCTCTTTCAACACTACCGCTAGGCGACCGGCCAGAAAGTCCAGCACCTGAGCCTGAATATCTGCGGACACCGGAACAGGTTGTAGAGCGGCGGTCTCAGCCACAACGGCCGCCAGGTCGAAATCCAGGTTATGTTCCACCAGGGGCTGCACCACCCCAAGCGCTGCCCGTCGCAGACCAAATGGGTCTTTCGCTCCGCTGGGAGTTACGCCAGCCGCGAACAATCCGACCAGGGAGTCAAGGCGGTCAGTCAGGGCCAGAGCCAGGCCAAGAGGGGTACGCGGCACGGGTTGATACTGCTCACCGATGGCCATGGCTACCTGAGGGTCTTCGCCACTGCGCAAGGCATACTCGCGCCCCATGATCCCCTGCAGGGAAGTCATCTCTGTGACCATCTGGGTGACCAGATCGGCCTTGGCCAGGAAAGCGGCTCGCTGCAACTGGGCGCGCTGCTGAACGTCAAAACCGAGTTGATCGGCCACTGTCCTGGCCAGACGCAACATGCGCTCAGATTTCTCCAGCATCGAACCCAGGCGAGTGTGGAAGGTCAGGGTAGCCAGTTTGGGGCGATAGGCCTCCAGCGGCAGTTTCAGGTCTTCGCGCACAAAATATTCGGCATCGGTGAAGCGCGCTCTGAGCACGTGCTCGTTGCCCTGGCGTACCTTATCCAGGTGAAGGTCATCGCCATTGCGAATGGCGATGAAGTAGGGCAACAAGCGTCCTGCATCCTTTGCATCGGCCACGGGGAAGTAGCGCTGGTGTGTCTTCATCACCGAGATCAGCACTTCCTGCGGCAGCGCCAGGAAGCGTTCGTCGAAACCGCCCATCACGGCGGTCGGTTTCTCGATCAGGTTGGCCACCTCGTTCAGCAGTTCGTCTTCCAGGATCGCCTGGCCGCCCACCAGGGTCGCGGCCTGGCTGGCTTGCTCCGCGATCATCGCTTTGCGTTCTTCTTTATCGAGCACCACGCCCGCCTGGTGCATCAGGTCAACATACTGATCGGCCGAGGGGATGGGGAGGGAGGGCGAATCGTAAGGACGTAGCCCGCGCGACACCCGGTCGGCAGTCACACCAGCCCAGGTGAACGGGATCACCTGATCCCCCAGCAGGGCCACAAACCAGCGGATCGGACGGGAGAACCAGGCACCGGATTCATTCCAACGCATGGATTTCTCAAACGAGAGACTCGCCACCAGCCCCGGAAGCGCTTCAGCCAGGACCTCGGGGGTGGGTCGCCCCACCCGGCGGATCACCCCGAAGACGTATTTTCTGCCCGCCTCCTCCCGAACGATTAGATCGTCCACCCGAAGGTTATTCTTGCGAGCAAAGCCCTGTGCCGCCGGTGTAGGGTGGCCGCTGGAGTCGAAGGCTTTGTCGGCTGGCGGGCCTTTCACCCACTCTTCGCGATCGATCTGTCGCGGGGCGAGGGAGTCAATCGAAACGGTCAACCGGCGCGGGGTAGTGAAGATCCGGATTGCGCCATGGGGGAGACCCCATTCCTCGAGCAGAGAGGGGATTCGGGCGCGCAGTTGCTCATGGGCCGCGTCCACATCCTGGGCCGGAAGTTCTTCCACGCCGATCTCCAGCAGGAAAGGCAAGGGTTGCGTCGGAGGTGGCGGCAGTTCAGCCGCTGGCGAAGCAACCCCAGCAGGGCGGGTGGCATGGCGAAGCAACGGATATTCCTGTTGTTTGCGCTGCTCCAGATAGTTCTCGGCCACGCGGCGAGCCAGTTCACGCATGCGGCGGAAGAAGGCCTGGCGTTCGGCCACTGAGATGGCGCCACGCGCATCCAGAATGTTGAAGGTGTGGGAGCATTTGAGCACGTAATCGTAGGCCGGCAACACCAGACCCTGTTCCAGGCAGGCTTCGGCTTCGGCAGAGAAGAGGTCATACATGTGCCGGGCACGCTCGATGTCGGCAATCTCGAAGTAGTATTTGGAGTGCTCGAATTCCTCGCGGCGACGAATTTCGCCATAGGGAATACCGGCTCCCCATTCTTCGTTCCAGATGGCTTCGGCATTGTTCAGGGCGATCAGAATGCGCTCCAGGCCATAGGTGATTTCCACCGAGACAGGCTCCAGGGTCACGCCACCCATTTGCTGGAAGTAGGTGAATTGGGTGATCTCCTGGCCATCCAGCCAGACTTCCCAACCCAGGCCCCAGGCAGAGATGGCCGGTTGCTCCCAGTTGTCTTCTACAAAGCGAATGTCGTGCTGGCGCGGGTCAATCCCCAAGGCTTTGAGCGAATCCAGGTAGAGTTCCTGAGGGTTGCCCGGATCGGGTTTGAGGATAACCTGATATTGATAGTGCACCTGGAAGCGATTGGGGTTTTCCCCATAGCGTCCATCATCAGGGCGTACGGAGGGCTCTACATAAGCTACGTTCCAGGGTTCTGGTCCCAGGACACGCAGGAAGGTAGCCGGGTTCATGGTGCCAGCTCCGACCTGGGTGTAGTAAGGCTGGGCGATCAGACAGCCGTGAGAAGCCCAGAATTCCTGGAGTTTGAGGATGATCTCTTGAAAGGTTGCCATAGAAGATTATTCGCAGATTTTGTAGATTGCGCAGATGATCCGCCGGTTGCGCAGGATGGCACAACAGGGCAGATTATATTTCTGCGTTCCTGCAGTCGGCAGAGGTTTTCTGACCATGTTTGCGTGCACACGATGTAGATTATACCGTAGGTCGAGGGGGACGAAATGATATAATCACTGAACAGTGCACTTCTCGAGCAGGATAGACCTTTCGTCTATCCAGGAAGATAGATTTTCCCCAGGAGGTCTATGTCCCAGCGGTACGATGTGGCAATTATCGGGGGCGGGCACAACGGCTTAGTGGCGGCAGCATATCTGGCCCGGGCCGGCAAGAAGGTGGTGGTCCTGGAACGTCGTTCCCTGGTCGGTGGCGCGGCTGTGACGGAGGAGATCTTCCCGGGTTATAAGTTTAGCGAGTTTTCGTATGTGGTCAGTCTGTTGCGGCCGGAGATCATCCGCGATCTGGAGTTGCCTCGCCACGGCTTGAAAATTCTACCCCTGCCCAGCACCTTCTCCCCCCTGGAGAACGGCGAGTACATCGCCTGGTGGGATGACGCCGATCTGACACGCCGCGAGATCGCCCGTCATTCCGCCCTGGATGCCGAAGCCTACGAGGAATATAGCCGGGTGATGGCCCGCATGGCCAAGGCGATCAAACCTCTGCTTCGCATGGTGCCACCAGATCCGACTTCTTTCCATCCACGGGATGTGATGAATCTGTTGCGCCTGAGCCGCTATGCCGCCCATCTGTCGGAGAAGGAATTCTACCAACTCGCTAAACTGCTTACCCAATCGGCCGCCGATCTGCTGGATGAGTGGTTTGAAAGCCAGGCGGTGAAGGGGACCAAAGCCGCTAGTGGAATCATCGGCACGTTCCTGGGGCCACGATCGCCAGGCACAGCCTATGTGCTTCTCCACCACTACATGGGCGAGATTGACGGAGCCTTTCGCGCCTGGGGATTTGCCAAAGGGGGCAACGGCAGCGTGAGCCAGGCCATCGCCCGAGCGGCACAGGCGTTTGGGGCGGAGATTCGCGTGGAAAGCCCGGTGCAGCAGGTGAAGGTCCAGGGCGGACGCGCTGCCGGCGTGGTTCTGGAAAGTGGGGAGGAGATCGATTCGCGAGTGGTGCTTTCGGCCGTGGACCCGAAGCGCACGTTCCTGAGTCTGGTAGAAGCAAAATATTTCCCGGAGGAGTTTCTCGAGTCGGTGCGCCAGTTCCGGGTGCGCGGGTCCTCGGGCAAGGTCAACCTGGCCCTGAGTCGCCTGCCTCGATTCACCGCCCTTCCCGATGAACCAGCCATCTATCGCGGGGCGGTCTCGATCAGCCCCAGCGTGGATTACATCGAGCGCGCCTACGACGACGCCAAATACGGCCACATTTCCCGGCGCCCCTATCTGGATATGATCTTCCCCTCCGCCATTGATCCCGATATGGCGCCACCCGGTCACCATGTGATGTCGTGTTTTGTGCAATACGCTCCTTATGACGTGGAAGGCGGTTGGACCGATGAGCGACGGGAGGAGTTGGGTGAGGCGGTGATTTCGACACTGGAAGAGTTTGCACCAGACATCCGCCAATGCATTGTGGGCATGCAGATCCTTTCACCCAAAGATATTGAGGGTATCGCCGGCATTACTGGTGGCAACATCTTCCACGGCGAGTTGTTGTTGCACCAAATTTTCTTCTTGCGGCCTGTGCCCCAGTGGGCCGATTTCCGCACGCCGTTGCGCGGTTACTATTTCGGCGCCAGTGGCGCCCATCCCGGCGGTGGCGTGATGGGGGCCGCCGGCATGCTGGCCGCCCAGGAAATTTTGAAAGATGGCTGGATATAGCATTCAGGTAACTTATGACCGAAGACTCTCTGCTCTCCTCTGAACTGCCCCCGGAGCCTTCTCCTGAAGATGCCCGACTTCAGCAGGCAATCGAGGCGTTGCAACGGGGCGATCGGGAGGCGGCGCGACAGGTGCTCACGGTTCTGCTCAAGACAGACCAGAACAATCCCGAATATTGGGTCTGGCTCAGCGCGGCTGTAGATACGTCCAAAGAGATCATCTACTGTCTGCAGATGGCGTTGCGGATCGATCCAAACCATGCGGCGGCACAACGCGGCCTGATCCTGTTTGGCGCCCTGCCTCCTGACCCTTCAGTGCCGCCCTTTCCGCTGAATCGACCCCGAACCTGGGAGGAGAACTTGCTCCAGGGGATGAAGGGGTCTTCGGAATCCCCTTCGATGGCGCGTCCTCTGAAGCAACTTCTGCTCCTGGGTGGATTGGCCGTGCTGTTCGTTGGATTGGTGATCGGGCTCTTCCTGCTGCCACGGCGTCCTGGTGGCATGGTCAGCCGCTTTACCCCAACCTTTGGGCCTTCACCAACCTTTACCCTGACCCCCACAGCGATCAACGAACCGACTCGGGTCACGCCGACTTTTGCTGGCCCGCCGCCGCTATGGTCGCTCCTGCCGGCTACCTATACCCCGACGCCAGTTTATCAGCCTACACCCCGTCAACCGATTTCTGCAGATATTTTCCGCGCTGCTCGAGCGGCCTACGAGCAGGGTAAATGGGATGAATTTGTATATTTCATGCAACAGATCACTACGACAGAACCAGAGGCCGCTGATCCGTGGTATTTCGTCGGCGAAGGATATCGTTTCCAGGGCAAACACAAGGAGGCCCTGGAGGCCTATCAGCGAGCGATTGAGATCAACTCCACCTTTGGACCGGCCTACCTGGGTCGAGCCCGGGCGCTGCTGGCACTGACACCCACAGCCGATGTGCGCGCCGACCTGGATGCAGCGGTGAAGAACGACCCGGCTTTTGTGGAAGGCTGGATCGCCCGTGCGGCCTATCGAACCGACCGTGGAGACCCGCAGGGCGCCTTGAGTGATTTGAAATCCGCTGAAGCGCTGGCGCCTGACTCGGCCTTGCTGCACTATGAATACGGTCGGGCTTACCTGGCCCTGGGTGATCGTGAGAAAGCCCTGCAAGCCGCCCAACGAGCCAATCAACTGGACATGACCCTCGTGCCAGTCTATGCACTTCTGGCAGAGAGTTACGCGGCCCTGGGACGCTATGATCAGGCCATGCAGGCCTTGCAAACCTATCTCACTTACGGCTCTCCCACCCTGCAAACGGCGCTTCTATACGGCAAATTGCTCTATCGCCAGGGGGACTACTCAGCCGCGCTGGAGCAGATCGATCAGGTCATCCAGGAGAAAAATCTTCCTGAGGCCCGCTTCTACCGGGGACTCATCTATCTGAAGCAAGAACGCATTGCCGAAGCAGTGTACGAACTGCGGGTCGCCCTGACCTCTGCTCAGGATTCGTTCGATGTCAACATCGCCCTGGCCGAAGCCTATTTTCTGAACCGCCAGTTTGGCAACGCCTATCTTCAAGCAGACACCGCCTTCCGCCTGGCCGAGACCGATACACAGCGAGCACAGGTGTACTACTGGCGGGCGAAAGCCCAGGAGCAGATCGGCCAACCCAAAGGGGCAGAACGGGACTGGAACGCGCTGCTGGCCCTGCCGCCCGAGGCAGTGCCTGCCGCCTGGCGAACCGAAGCCCGCACCCGGCTGGCCGCTCTGCGAACCCCGTCACCCACGCCGACCTTCACCCGCACGCCCACTTCAACGTTCACGCCACGGCCAGCCACGGCGACTCAAACACCGTGAGGGAGGCTCGCTCAGAATTCAGGTTCGGCATAGCGTTCTTCTTTCCACACGTTCGCCCGGTTGTGATAGCCGGCCCGTTCCCAGAATCCTTTGCGGTCATGGGGCATGAATTCCAGAGAACGCAACCATTTGGCGCCTTTCCAGAAATAGGGCGTCTCCAGGTCCTTGCGACCGGGGATGAACCCAACCACGCCACGTAGGGGAAAGCCATGCTCGGGCGTAAGGGGCTCACCGTTAAAATGGGTTGCCAGTAAGAAGTTATCGGCTAGCACTACGCTGAGTGGCAGGTTCGCCGTAAAACCATACTCGGCATGTTGCATTACGTGGGTAGCGGTAGGTTTGATCTTGATGATCCCCAACTCCACCAGCGTCTTGACCGACACGCCTTCCCACACAGTATCGAACTTGCTCCAGCGCGTTACGCAGTGAATATCCATCACCACCCGAGTCCGGGGCAGTTGATTGAATTCCTCCCAGGTCCAACGCTTCTCTTCTTCCACCTCACCCCAGATGCGAAAGTCCCAGGTGGCCGGGTTGAAGGGAGGGATGGGTCCATAGTGCAGGACAGGAAACTTGAAGGTCAACGCCTGACCCGGAGGCAGGCGTCCCTCGGCGCGCAACCGCTGTTCTTCCTGGCGACGATCGGGATCGAACGAAAACACTTTGACCTCCACTAAACGCTGGAATGTTCTGATCCACAAGGACGCAGATCAACCCGTTCTTTTTTCGGTAAGGTCTATGCTCGAATTATATCCATTTTGAGTGCATTGCAAAAACAAAATACAGAGGCTGTTAGCGCTACGTCGATCTTTCCGGGTTATGCTCACAGGTTGGCGGACGAGACGCCCGCGTTCTCAGCCAGTTCAGCGTTAGGACGGCAGTTGAACTGCCGTCCTAACAATTCCTCTGCCCAGGACAGGTCAGAGACCCATCCTACAGGTGGCGGAATACGTCTGCGCTTCCGGCGTGATAAAGAGAGTCGCTGAGAAACCGATCTCCCTGCCGGCGTGGCCACCGACAGGGAGATCGGTTCTTCCGAAATCGGGTGAAATCGGAGTTACAGAGAAGTCGTCAGCGCCTGCAACACTTCGCCACTATGTCCCTCCGGACGGACGTTCTCAAATACCCGAACGATGCTCCCTTGTGGATCGATCAGATAGGTGGTGCGCAGGACTCCTTCGTATTCCCGCCCCATGAACTTCTTAGGTCCCCATACCTGATAGACCTGGCACACGCGGTGATCTTCATCCGCCAGCAAAGTGAACGGGAGCCCATATTTGGCCTTGAAACGGGCATGCGAACGTGGCGAATCGGGGCTGATGCCCAGGATCACGACACCGGCCTGCTTATAAGCCTGATAATCGTCACGAAACGAACAGGCCTCTTTCGTACAACCGGGGGTATCGTCTTTGGGATAGAAGTAGAGCACCACTGAACGACCCTGATAATCCGAAAGGCGATGCAGTCTGCCCGTTTCATCAGGCAATTCAAAATCAGGAGCCGGTTGACCAGCAGAAAGAGGCATACCCCTCCACCTAAGCCTACTTGAGCGTCCGCACGTAGGCGATCACGTTCCAGATATCCTCTTCTGACAGGACGTTGGACCAGGCGACCATTGAGGTACCCGGCACGCCCTCGCTGACTCGCCAGAAGAGATAGTCATCTCCTACCAATTGTACAAACTGAGGCAGGTTGCGCGGCTTGGGATCCAGGGAGGCCGCTGCCGGGCCATCCCCATGCCCCTGAGGCCCATGGCAGGACTCGCAGTTGACGGTGAAGACTTCCTTCCCTGCGCTTGCATCGGCGCTGGCCGGCATGGTTTTGCCCGCATAGGCCGCCGGAACGGTCGGGATCGGTGTTGGCTCGGCCTGGCTTGCCCCTCCACAAGCCGCCAGCAGCAAAGACAGGACAAACAATAGGATGAACAGATGGATACGCATAGCCTTCTCTCCGAAATACAGTTTGATGGTGAAAATAGTAACATTCTCGCCCAAAGCCGTCAAGAGGGAACGGGAGAAAAACTGGTGCAGATATCTCCCCCCATCCCAAAAATACCCAGTGGCCGCCCATTCTTCATCAACAACATCCTGGACAACCTCTGCACAGAACGCCCTATATGGCATATCAGGCTACCTCACACCCATCTATGGCGCCTTAAATCCCCGTCCAGGTGCCGGAAGGGGAGCAATCCGTTGATCCCCGCAAACAATCCAGACCAACCTTGTCATATTTTTATCGTTTTTACGTCCAAAAAAATATGACATTTGCATTGCAAATTTGTGACTTTAGTCACAGAGCGTCTGACGCACAAATCCTTATAATGAAAGTAATCCTTTACAAAGTAGGTAAAGATATAGGAATCCCATGTTTCGCATTAATCGTCAGACCGATTACGCTATTCGAGTAATCCTAGCTCTTGCCAAGCGAGCAGAAGGGACGCGGGTATCCACTGCGGAGATTCAGACGGAAATGCTGATTCCGGCCGCCTTTCTCTCCCGCATCGTTGCTACACTGGCCAACAAGGGAATGTTGATCACTCAGCCAGGACGTGAGGGTGGCATCCAGTTAGCCCGCTCGCCACAAGAGATCAGCCTGTTAGAAGTGGTGGAGGCTCTGGAAGGCCCGTTCTGGATCTCACCCTGTGTTGAACATCTGGATTCGTGTGTGTTCGGGCCTACCTGTCCGGTCAATCGTCGCTGGAGTCGCCTGCGCCATACCATCCGCTCTGAGTTAGCATCTATTACGTTTGCAGAACTGGCCCGGGAATCGCTCGTCCTCGCCGGGAGACAAAAATGAAAAGCATTCTGATCCGTTTGCTCTACGCAGGGGTGATCCTGATCGTTTCAGCCGCCTTTGTGTTCAAAGTCTTTCAACCGATTCAGGTTCTCCCGCGGATTCGCCTGGCGCCGGGTTTTTCGCTGATCGATCAGGACGGGCAACGGCTGACCAATGAGGATTTGCGAGGCAAGATCGTCTTATACGCCTTCACTTACACAAGATGTCCATCTCCCTGCTATGAAATTGAGACCACCATGCAGGAAATTCTGCAGCGTCAGCACGAAGTCCAGCTGGGTGAAGTACCGCTGGTGCTGGTGACCATCTCCTTCGATCCCCGGCATGATACGCCTGCGGTACTGAAGGCCCATGCTCGTTCCTTATCGGTTGACTCGGAAAAATGGATCTTTGCCACCGGCTCGGATGAGTCTTTGCTCAAGACGATCATTGGGGCAGGTTTTGAGGTGTATTACCAGCAAAAAGAGGACGGCACGTTTACGTTCGATCCGGCTTTCATCCTGGTAGATGGTTGGGGCATTATTCGTGGAGAATATCGCTATACCACCGAAGTTCCCACCGCCGATCGCATTCTGCGCCATCTGGCTGTCCTGGCCGATGAGATCAATTACTCGAAAGGTTCAGCACGACTGGCCTACGAGACGGCTCACCTGTTCCTGTGCTATCCCAGATGAGTGACTCTATCTTCTGACTTCTGAGAGTATGCGATGAAACGACTGGTCAGACTCTTTCTGAAGACGGTAGTGCCCATCCTTCTCCTGTTCGGGATCGCTGTGCCTTTCCTGCGGCCATATACCTTTCATGGCACGGTGCTTCAATTTCCTGAGCCGGCCTATGACTTCACTCTCCAGGTGAAGGATGGAACAATTCGACTGAGCGATTTTCGAGGGAAAGTGGTTTTGCTCTACTTCGGATACACGTTCTGTCCGGACGTCTGCCCGGCTACTCTGGGAACCTTAGCCCAGGCGATCCGACAATTGGGAAAGAAAGGCGAGCAGGTGCAGGTGATCATGGTCTCCGTAGACCCTCAACGAGATACGCCGGAGAGGATGGCCGAATACGTTCATCATTTTGATCCTTCCTTTATTGGAGGGACAAGCACTCCCCAGGAAATTGCCAAAATCGCCTCTCTCTACGGGGTCTTCTATGAGATCAGCACCGAGACCACGGCCAGCGGTGCATACCTGATCAATCATACCGCTACGGTGATGGTGATTGACCGCAATGGTTACCTGAAACTGGTGATCCCCTTCGGGGCGACCGCCGAGGACATTGCGGAAGATCTCAAGCATATCCTGCAAAAGTAGAGTGAGGAGGTGCACCCCAGCAGACAGGCATTTTGAGTTACCCCCAGATTGATTCTAGATTTTCACAGGAGGCTGGTTATGGCAAACAACAAATCTACAAATGAGGAGTTTCGTCCGATTGGCACGATCACCGTGCTGCTCATCTTCCTGATCACGATCATCGTTCTGTGGGCATCCGTCTACCTCATTCTCTTGAGCCGAGGAGTGACCGTATGAACGCTGAACGTCTCTATATTGACCGCTACGAGCGCGCCTGGCTGATCATCACCATCGCCTTGCTGGCCATTTTCGCCATCATCATTGGCGTCTCGGCTTTTGGCATGGGCATCCAGGTGCCTCTCCCCGAGCAGCGCGTGGACCCGCGCACGGTGGCCTCAGATCCGAACAGTCCCTGGTCCAATCCAGGGGTACGGGAAGTGGTGCCTGGAAAGAAGTATGACGTCTATATCACCGCGCGCATCTGGCAATTCAACCCGCGCGAAATTCGAGTGCCCGTTGGGGCTAAGGTCACCTTCTATGTGGTCAGCGTTGACGTTCAACACGGCTTCAAAATTCAGGATACCAACGTCAACGCCCAGATTGTGCCGGGTCACGTGACCAAGATGACGGTTACCTTTACCAAACCCGGCTACTATCCCTTCATATGCACAGAATACTGTGGCGCAGCCCATGCGGCTATGGCCGGCGGTATCACCGTCTATGAACCCTGACGAGGAGGAGACAGTATGTCCATCAGTTACTCGCTCTCTCCATCTGAAAAACGCTTCGTTGGCTGGCATCTGGCAGTGGCCATCTTTGCCCTGGGGTTGGGCACTCTGTTTGGTCCTCTTCAGGCCTTTGAACACGCCGGTTGGGATGTGTATCCCTTCCTCAAGCCTCTGATCCAGTCTTACTATCAGGGTTTGACCCTGCACGGCGTGTTGAACGCTCTGGTGTGGACCACGTTCTTCATCACCGGCTTTCTGACCTTCACCACCATCTACGGTCTGCAACGCCCGTTGAAATACCCCAAACTGAACCTGGTGGGCTTCATTCTGATGGTGGTGGGGCTGGTGGCCGCGGCCATTCCTTTGCTGCTCAACGAGGCCACCGTCCTTTACACCTTTTACCCACCGATGAAAGCCCACTGGGCCTTCTATCTGGGCCTGACGTTGGTGGTGGTAGGATCGTGGGTGGAAGGATGGGGATTCTATTTCACCTTTGCCCAGTGGCGCAAAGAAAACCCCGGGGTGCGGTCGCCGTTTATCGCCTTTGCCGGCATTCTGACCATGGTGATGTGGCAATTCGCCACCCTGGGCGTAGCCGTGGAGATTCTCACCATGCTGCTCCCCTGGTCGCTGGGGTTGATTGAAAACGTGGATCCCCAACTGGCGCGAACCTATTTCTGGTTCACCGGTCATCCCCTGGTCTACTTCTGGTTGCTGCCGGCCTACATCTCCTGGTATGCCATGTTGCCCAAACAGGTGGGGGGCAAGATGTTCAGCGACTCGCTTGCCCGCCTGGCTTTCTGGCTCTTCCTGGTGCTTTCCATCCCTCTGGGTTTCCATCACCAGTACGTAGACCCGGGTGTGCCTGCCGCCTGGAAGTTCGTCCATGCCGTACTGACCTTCTCGGTCTTCTTCCCCTCCATGATGACAGCGTTCACCGTGATCGCTTCTCTCGAACACGGTGCACGGCAAAATGGTGGAACGGGCCTGCTGCGCTGGGTGCTGGCCCTGCCCTGGAAGGACCCCTCGGTGGCCATTCAACTGCTGGGTGGATTGCTGTTCTTCTTCGGCGGGATCGGTGGCCTGGCCAACGCTTCATATAACCTGAACCTGGTGTTACACAACACCACCTGGGTGCCCGGTCACTTCCACCTGACCGTCGCCAGCGCCGTCACCATGACCTTCATGGGCATTTCCTACTGGCTGATTCCTTACCTGACCGGTAAGAAACTCTGGCGGCCCAACTGGGCCCTGGCCCAGGCCTGGCTGTGGTTCATCGGGATGATCGTCTTCTCTAACTCGCTCCACATCCTGGGACTGCTGGGTGCGCCACGCCGCACACCACTCAATGCTGCCCCCTACATTCCTCCCGAATGGAACAGCCGTCTGTTGCAGGCCGGTCTCGGAGGAGCGATCTTGTTCGTCAGCGCCATCCTGTATCTGGTGGTCATCATTGCCACGGTCACCAGCAAAGTGAAGGTCACCGCCAGCGAACAGGTGGTCCCGCCGGTGGCCGAGGCGCTGCAAGACCCGGCGACCTCCCCGGCCTGGTTGGATCGCTGGACCCCCTGGCTGGTAGGAATGGCGGTGTTGATTGTCATCGCCTATGGCCCACAACTGTATGAGCAGATCAGCAATATCGCTCTGAATTCACCTGGGTTCCGCGTCTGGTGAGCAGAAAAGTCGTAGCTGTTCTCGTTCCCCCTCTCCCGCAAGGAGAGGGGGAACTTTGCCAGTACCATCTTCGCCCTGTGAGACTCTATGGCTAAACATCCTTCTCTCTCCAACCTGTTCTCTTCTCTGAATCCCGCCGTGGATTGGGAGACTCGTCTCAACTCTCGCAGCAGACGAGTATTGAACTGGGCTGAACGCATTTCCCTATGGCTCGAAACGCCTCTGGTTCGCCTGCTGGCAGACCCGCGCTTCAACCCCCTCTATCACACCGGCACGCTCACCCTCTTCTTCCTCTTTGTCCTGTTGTTCACCGGTCTATACCTAACCATGTTCTATCCATTTGGGTTTTCCCTTTCCTACCAGGCGGTGAGCAACATCGAAGCCAATCTGGTGGGACGACTGATACGCGCTCTCCATCGCTACGCCGCCGATGCTGCGGTCATCACAGCCTTGCTCCATGCCTGGCGCACTTTCTTCCAGGATCGCTTTCGGGGTCCACGCTGGCTGGCCTGGACGACAGGGATCGGCATGGCGTTCGTGGTGTGGATCATCGGGATCACCGGCTACTGGCTGATTTGGGACGAACGTGCCCATGTGCTTACCCAATCCTTCTTCGATCTCATCCAGGGCTGGGCAGTGGGCAAAGCGTTCATCGTGAACTACATCGCGGCAGTCACGCCCAACACGGATTGGATTTTTCTGCTGATCGTCCTTATCCTTCATTTGGGCCTCTCAGCCCTGGTGGGGCTTTTTCTGTGGTGGCATCTGAAGCGGATGAGCCGCCCTAAATGGCTACCGCCCACCTGGTTGAGCCTGATAACATTCGGAACGCTTTTCCTGATAGCGATAATCTTCCCGGCAGGCATGTTGCCGCCCTACGATGTCAACCGCCTGCCCGGCCGCTTGCCCCTGGATCTCTTCTACCTGGCCTATCTACCAGCGGTGCTTCGCTGGCCTGCTCTGGTGTGGAGCCTGATCCTGCTGGTTACCCTGCTGCTTGCTCTGCTCCCCTGGTTGGATCGGCGCAAAAAACTGCTCCCGGTGCAACTGGATCTGGCCCGCTGCATTGGATGTACGCTCTGTGCACGCGATTGTCCCTATCGTGCCATTCAAATGATCCCTCGCAGTGATGGTGCACCCCCCAAATACCAGGCCGCCATTGATCCCCGGCTGTGTGTCTCGTGCGGAGTGTGTGTAGGAAGTTGCCCCACCAACGCCCTGTCACTGCACGATCATTCTACCGATGCCCTATGGCACACCACGTTGAATCGTGTAGCCACGCACAAACCGGTGCGCCTGATTTTCACCTGTGAACGACACGCCCAATTAGGCGCTCGGGCCTTAATAGAAAATCCATCCGATACCGAAACCCTGATCGTGCCTCTCACCTGTGTTGCCATGGCCCATCCCAACCTGGTGGCTCAAGGGATTGAAGCAGGCGTATCTGAAGTCCAGTTTGTTGGCTGTCCGCCTGAAGATTGTGCCAATCGGGAAGGCAACCTGCGGATGAGCGAACGCCTGCTGGGGCAACGCATGCCCAAACTCAAGCGAACGTTTCTACCCAGGATTCGCATGGATTGGCTCTCCCCCCTGGATTTTCGACGCGCCGATCATCGGCCAGAAGCGGTGACGGCCTACCGTTTCTCCCCCACCCAACAACATCTGCGTCCACGGGCCGTATTGATTGCCACCCTGCTTCTGGGCCTGGCAGGAATGGTGCGCCTGTCTCAATGGGAGGCTTCTCTCGGTGCTCACCACGCCTTTCTGAACATTATCTTACACCATCGTAGCGGACTGCCCTTCAAGGGACTCGAGTCTACCCTGGACCCGGAGCCGGCTTCCACCGCCCCGACTCGTCTGATCCTCACCGTAAACGGGGTGACCCTGCTCGATGCCTCTTACCCCATGACTGGCAAAGGAAGCACCCAAGCCGCTTCTATCTTTGAACAATTCCGCCTGCCGGCAGGCTCTCCTCACATTACCCTTACCCTGTATGATCGCACCGATCCTTCCCTGGCTCAGACACTCTTCGATCAGACCGTGGTATTAGAACCTTACCAGGTTCTGAACTTGAAATTCGACGATCAACGTCTGGGAGGCGATCCCGATCAGGGAAAGCGCATTTTTTACGAAGCCACGACTGGCACGAATGCCGGATGTCGTATCTGTCACTCGTTAGAACCAGGTGTGGTAATCGTTGGCCCTTCGCTGGCCGGCATAGCCACGCACGCTGCCACACGCGTGCCAGGCCTGAGCGCCGAAGAATATCTCAGGCAATCTATCCTGCAGCCAAACGCCTATGTGGTCGAGGGGTTTCCATCCAATCAAATGCCTCAAAACTATGCCGAAGTGCTCACGGAAGAACAGATCGAGGACCTGATCGCCTTTTTACTCACTCTGAAATAAGGGATGACTATGAAACGGTTGATCGCTGTGCTGATCTTGATGGCTCTCTCTCTCACCGCCTGCGCCCGCTCGCGGGGACCTGCTTCAGTGGCTCCAGACGCCCCTCCCGATAACGTTCCCGACATTATCGGTGAATATGCCCTCAACGGCGTGGATTTTTACAACCAGCCTTACGGCGGCCGCCTGACCATTCAACCCGGCCGCGTGGCTGGAGAATATCGCCTGATCTGGATCGTCACCGGCTACATTCAGGAAGGGATCGGTCGTCTGGAAGGAAATCAATTGCTGGTGGAATGGAAGACCATCCAGGGGCCGCTTCCAGACCTTCATGGCACGGCGCGCTATACCATTACCATCAACGGGGAACTGTATGGCACCCGTCAGGCAGAGGGACTTGAGCGCGCCTCGCAAGAAACTGCTTATCCCAACGCACAACCCTGACTCACCATTGCCGCCAGCCATGCTCCCCCCGCAGGGGAACAAAAGCCACGCCCAGGCTGGTACGGCGTTTGAATTTGCCTTTCACCCGTTGCCAGAGTTCCAATTCCTGATAGGCTCTGCCGCCTATTGGAATGACCAGACGTCCTCCTTCGGCTAACTGATCGAGCAGGGCCTGTGGCACGGCTGGGGCCGCCGCCGCCACCAGGATCCCGTCATACGGGGCGGCTTCTGGCCAACCTGACGATCCATCGGCCAGGTGACAGTGCACGTTGGAATAGCCCAAATCGGCCAGCAGGGTGCGAGCCTGCTCATAGAGTTCAGGGAGAATTTCCACAGTGTGTACCTCGGCGGCCAGATGAGCCAGGATCGCCGCCTGATAGCCTGAACCGGTTCCCACCTCCAGCACTCGCTCATCCCCTTTCAGGTCCAGCAAATGGATCATAAAGGCCACGATGTAGGGCTGGGAAATGGTCTGCCCATAGCCAATAGGCAGCGGGCAATCGGCATAGGCCTGATGACGATATTCCTGCGGGACAAAACGATGACGCGGCACAGCCTCCAATGCAGCCAGCAGGCGCTCCTCCTTCAGGCCACGCCCGGCGATCTGGCGTTTCACCATCTCGTAACGTTCTGCCGCATATTGTTGTTCTTGATCTTCCCAGGTCACCGGTACTTCTCCTGTTCCCAGTGTACAACAAAGCCCGGGAAATGTCCACTGCCAGAAAGTTGAAAGCCTGCCCTGCTCTGGTTATCAGCCGATCCGCGCTTTCGTTATGGTACACTATATCCCATGCCTTCCCTGGTTGCCCTTGACATCGAAACCACCGGAACCGATCGGGAGCGCGATGCTATCATCGAGATCGGGGCCGTGCGCTTCAATGGAAAGCGCGTGGAGGATGAGTTTTTCACTCTGATCAACCCCGGACGTCATATTCCCGAATTCATCACCAGCCTGACCGGCATTGACGACTCCATGGTGCGCCATGCGCCGCGCTTGAGCGAGATTCAGCGCCATCTCGAAGCCTTCGTGGGAGATGCGACCATTGTTGGTCATAGCATTCGCTTTGATCTGGCTTTTTTGCAGCGGCACAACCTGTTGCTCTACAACCGCGTGGTAGACACCCATGTGCTGGCTTCGGTACTGTTGCCCTCTGCCAGTCGCTATAGCCTGGGAGCCCTGGGGCAGCAATTGGGCATTCTCCTGCCGGCTACTCATCGCGCCCTGGACGATGCGCGTCTGACTCATGCGCTGTATCTGCGCCTGGTGGAAAAAGTCCACCAGTTGCCGCTGGAGGTGCTGGCAGAAATCGTCCGCCTGGGGGAGCCGATTGATTGGGATGGGGGTTACGTCTTCGAGCAGGCGTTGCGTGCCCGGATACGTCAGGGGGGGCAATCCCGCCGGGGAAACGGTCAGCCCGCCAGGGGTCCGGAAGGAAGCGAGGAGGGGATTCCCTTTTCGCCGTTGAAACGGGTGGAGCGGCCGATCCCGCTCGATGAGGAGGAAGTAGCGTCTTTCCTGGAATATGGCGGTCCGTTCTCCCAATTCTTTGAGGCCTACGAACATCGGCCAGAACAGATCGCCATGTTGCGAGCAGTCACCCGAGCGCTTTCAGAAGGCCGCCATCTGTTGATCGAGGCCGGCACCGGGGTAGGGAAGTCCTTCGCTTATCTCATTCCGGCCGCCCTGTTTGCGCTGCAGAACAATACCCGGGTGGTGATCTCGACCAACACAATCAATCTCCAGGATCAGTTGATCAAGAAGGATATTCCGGCTCTGCGCCAGGCTCTGGGCCAGGAGGTGCGGGCCGCCGTGTTGAAGGGACGGGCCAATTATCTGTGCCCGCGCCGGCTGGAGGCGTTGCGACGCTATGGGCCGGGGAGCGCTGAGGAGATGCGCCTGCTGGCTAAAGTGTTGATCTGGCAACTGGAGAGCCAGAGTGGCGATCGGAATGAATTGAATTTGAGCCATCCGGCCGAGCGCGATGCCTGGAATCGGCTCTCCGCCGAGGACGAGGGCTGCACAGCCGAGGCATGTGCTGGCCGCATGGGCGGCACATGCCCGTTTTATCGTGCCCGCCTGGCCGCCCAGAGCGCTCATCTACTAGTAGTCAATCACGCTCTCCTGCTCTCCGATGTGGCGACCGGGAGTCGGGTGTTGCCAGACTATGACTATCTGATCGTAGACGAGGCCCATCACCTGGAGGCGGCTACGACCAACGCTCTGTCGTTTCGCTTCACCCAGTTCGATCTGATCCGCATGCTGCGCGAGGTGGGCAATCAGACGTCAGGAATATTGGGCCGCCTGGTGGCAGGAACGCTCAATCTGTTGCGACCAGCCGAGCGCGCCGCTTTCGGGCAACAGGTAGAGCGAGCCATCAGCCAGGCTTTTCGACTGGAGCAGTTCAACCGCGAGTTTTTTGCTGCCCTGGGTGAGTTTGCCGCCACGTTGCGCGAGGGGCAACCGGCCTCCTCCTACGCCTGGCAGGCACGCATTCTGCCCGCCACACGCAATCTGCCTCAATGGGAAGAGGTGGAGTTGCACTGGGGGCAGATGAGTGAAACCTGGCGACATCTGCTGAACTCGTTGGAGACTCTGTATCAGAACGCCGCTGACCTGTATGCCGATGGACACGAGGAACTGGAGGAACCCCTCGGAGAGTTGGCGACACTCTTGCGCCGTCTGAGTGAGGCTCACAATCAGTTGACCGCCTTGATCCTGGACCCTTCGGCCAAGATGGTGTACTGGCTCGAGGTGACTCCCAGGGACGAGAATCTTTCTCTGAATGCCGCCCCGCTCCACGTGGGCAATCTGATCACCGAGCACATCTGGAACGCCAGGAACGCGGTCATTTTGACCTCGGCCACGCTGACCACCAATGGCGAGTTCACTTATCTGCGCAATCGCCTGGGAGCCGAGATGGCCGATGAACTTGCTCTGGGCAGCCCATTTGATTACGAAAGTTCCACCCTGCTCTTTCTGGCCAACGACATCCCCGAACCGGGGCAACCCAATTATGAACACACTCTCAATCGGGCCTTGATCGCTCTGGCCAGGGCCACCGGCGGACGAATGCTGGTCTTGTTTACCTCCTATGCGGCCTTGAAGCGTGCCGCTCAGGGCATTACCGCTCCACTGGCGCGCGAGGAGATCTTCGTGCTGGAGCAGGGCGAAGGCGCCTCTGCCAACACGTTGCTGGAGTCGTTCAAGGCCAGCGAGCGGGCCGTGTTGCTGGGCACCCGATCGTTCTGGGAAGGAGTGGACGTGCCGGGCGAGGCCCTCTCGGTGGTGGTGATCACCAAACTGCCGTTTGACGTGCCCACCGATCCGCTGGTAGCCGCCCGCGCCGAGACATATGAGGACCCATTCCACGAGTATTATCTCCCCGAGGCCATTCTGAAATTCCGCCAGGGATTCGGCCGGCTGATCCGCACGGCCAGCGATCGGGGGGTGGTCGCCATTCTGGATCGGCGGGTGTTGACCAAATCGTATGGGCGAATGTTTTTGAACTCTCTGCCGCGCTGCACCATCCGTGTGGGCGGGATTCAGACACTGCCGATTGAAGCGGCGCGCTGGCTGGGAGTATAGTCCAGGCAGACAGTACCATCGTGGGATTAATGAAAATCGGCAACACAAATATAATCCGGGGCATGAAAATCGCGCTGATCTCCGACATCCACGGAAATCTTCCTGCCCTGGAAGCGGTGCTGGCAGACCTGCGGAGCGAGTCGGTCGACTCGATCATTTTCCTGGGAGATGCTGCCACCATCGGCCCGGCGCCTGGCGAGACCCTGGCGCTGCTTCAATCCCTGAACTGCACCTGCATCCTGGGGAATCACGATCAGGCCATGTTACATCCAGAACAGGCTCTGGAACTGCAGATCAGTCCGACTCTGGTGCCCACGCTGGAATGGGGGATCGCCCAACTGACATCGGCAGAGGTAGAGTTCCTGCGCTCCTTCCAGACCACCTGCAGACTGGAACTGGACTCGCTACACCTGCTATGCTTTCACGGATCGCCGCGCTCGAACACAGATGTGATCCTGGCCGATACCGACGAATCCACCCTGGACGATTGGCTGGCCGGCTGCCCCGAGACTTTGCTTGCCGGCGGACATACCCACATCCCCCTGGTTCGTCAACGTGGCCCGCAGGTGATCCTGAACCCGGGCAGTGTAGGGAATGCCTTTCTGCACCCATACCGGCCGGGGAGCAACTCACCCACGTTGTTGCCCTGGGCGGAATACGCCCTGATCCGGGTAGAACGAGGCGGCTGGTCGGTAGACCTGCGGCGTATTCCGTTTGACGTTCAGGCCGTCCACGACCTGGCGCGCCAACCAGACTTCCCCTATCGAGACTGGTGGCTGAAACAGTACAATCTGTTCACCAACTAAAGTTGGCAGTACGTTCACCAACCAAAGTTGGCGTTACGTCCGTGTCTCCGTCACTCCGTGGTTTTGTTCTGCTCCCATGCTCTCCTCCACTTCCCTCCTCACCCGCATCAACCTGGACGAACTGATAGACTCCTTTGGCTGGACGGATCAACCCGTGCTCTCCCTGGCTTTGCGCCTGCTGTTCTACCGCACAGCCGAGGCCTTTTCCAGAGAACTGCTGGAGTTCGACCGACAGGTAGGCCAGGGGGGCTTTCCGCTGGCGGCGCGACCCATGCTGCAACGTTACACCACTCAGGTCAACGTGTATGCCGAGACCAACCTGCCTTCTGGCTCCTTCCTGGTTCTGGCCAACCACCCTGGCATGGCCGATGCGCTCTCGATCTTCCTGGCTCTCCAGAGGCCAGACCTGCATGTGATCGGGCTAAACCGCCTGTTTTTGCACGCTCTACCCAACGTGGCACAACGCCTGTTCTTCGTCCCGGCAGAACCGGAAAAGCGGATCGGCCTGATCCGTCGTGTGAGCGCCTTCTTGCGTTCTGGGGGAGCCATCCTGACCTTTCCGGCGGGCCGCATCGAACCCGATCCTGATTTATTCCCAGACGAAGCGTTGATCTCGTTGAACGATTGGAGCGATAGCGCCGGCCTGTTCCTCCGTCTATCCCCCGAAACGCCGATCCTGCCTGTGGTGGTGCGCGGCGTGATCTGGCCTCCCTCGCTTCGCCACCCCCTGCTCCGCATCAAACGCACTCGTCAAGAGAAGGACAAACTCGCTGCGGCATTGCAATTGCTGGCTCATCTCATCCGGGGCATGAAAGATATACACATTCGCGTCCAGATCGGACGACCGATTCGCCTTCTGGACACCAACCCACGGGATTCGCAATCCCTGCATCAGGCAGTCCTGCAAGAAATGCGCCGCCTGATTCAATCCCCCCCGACCTCCACCACGCCACCCATATTCACTTTTCCTTCGGACGGTGGAGCCACAAAGCACCCACAGTAAAACCACCTTTTTGCAGTAGAGTCACATAGCCTGGCCACCCCTGCTATAATTCTCCCATGCTGGCCCGCGCCCTGTTTTTCACTGCGCCTCGTCAAGTGGAGATTCGCCCCATAGAAGTGCCTTCCCCAGGCCCCGATCAGGCTCTGGTCACCACCCTGTGTTCGGCCATCAGTGCCGGCACCGAACTGCTGATCTACCAAAACCGCTTCCCTCCCGACCTGGAACTGGATTCCACCCTGCCCGACCTGCGCCATCGTTTTGCCTACCCGCTACGCTATGGCTATGCCTGTGTCGGCCGGATCACGGCCATTGGCGAAGCCCTGTCCACAGACTGGCTGGGACGACTGGTCTTTGCCTTCCAGCCCCATGCATCGCATTTCGTTGCACCGATCGCCTCGCTGATCCCTATCCCCGAAGGCCTCTCGCCCGAGCAGGCCTGCTTTCTGGCCAACATGGAGACCGCCATAACCCTGGTGCATGACGGCGCTCCCCTGCTGGGAGAACGGGTGCTGGTGCTGGGACAGGGGATTGTGGGACTGCTTACGGCCTCCCTGCTGCTGGAATTTCCCCTGCACTCTCTGGCGGTAGTGGATCGCTATCCCCTGCGCCGCGCCGCCCTGCCCCGGAACCGCACCATCCCCCATTTGTTGATCGGCGACCCGGATGATCCTGACCTCCGCCCTGGCCTGCTGGCCCAAACCGATGGTGGCTTCGACCTGACCTTTGAACTGAGCGGCAACCCTGCGGCCCTGAACGACGCCATCGCCCTGACCCGCTTCAGTGGCCGGATCGTGATCGGTTCCTGGTACGGACAGAAGCGCGCCCCCCTCGACCTGGGCGGAGTCTTCCACCGTTCCCGGCTGCGCCTGATCGCCTCCCAGGTCAGCACCATGGCTCCCGAACTGAGCGGCCGCTGGGATAAGGCGCGCCGCCTGCAGGTCGCCTGGGAGGCGTTGCAACGCCTCCAGCCCCAGCGCTGGATCACCCATCGCTTCCCTCTGGAACAGGCCGCAGACGCCTATCGCCTGCTGGACGAACACCCCGAACAAACCCTGCAAGTGTTGTTAACCTGCGATTGAAAGGAGCATCCCCCATGTACACGCTGGCAGTTCGCCGTGACTTCATCGCCCGTCACTTCCTGATCGGCGGAGATTGGGGCGCGGAGAACCTCCCCAACTCCCACCACTACCTGCTGGAACTGCAACTGAGCGGCCCCACTCTGGACAAACATGGCTATCTGGTGGATATCGTCGAAGTCGAACGCCTGCTCGACCAGGTGATCTCCCGCTATCGGGAACAACTCCTGAACGATCTGCCCGAATTCGCCGGCCTGAACCCTTCGCTGGAGCACTTCGCCCGCATCCTGTGCCAGTCCCTGAACGACGGCCTGTCCGCCCCTCACCTCACCACGATCCGGGTGGTGTTGTGGGAAACTCCCACGGCCTGGGCTGCCTTTGAAATTCATCGCTCTCATCCCCACCCCCCTGAAAGATGACAGATTCACTGCCGCCCTGACACTTGATCTTGTACCACCAGGCTCTGCCTGGCAATGCCGACCACAGATCGGCGATACGCATCCGCCTTTCCTGCTCTCCTGATCGGCTCTTATGCACCTCGGCCTGCTCATCTACGGTTCTCTTGACACCCTGAGCGGTGGATATCTGTATGACCGCCTGCTGGTAGAAGCCTTACAACAGCGTGGTGAGAAGGTGACCCTCCTCAGCCTGCCCTGGCGCAACTATCTGGCCCATCTGAGTGATAACTTCCACGTCCGACTGCCGGTCGGGCTGGACCTGCTGATCCAGGACGAACTCAACCACCCTTCCTTGATCATCGCCAATCGCCTGGCCCGACCCCATCCCTATCCAGTAATCTCGCTCGTACACCACCTGCGCTGCTCAGAACCCCGTCCGGCCTGGCAAAACGCCTTCTATCGCTGGATCGAACGCGCCTACCTGCGCAGCGTGGACGCGTTCATCTTCAACTCCCACACCACCCGCCGCGCGGTTCAACAAATCCTGGGCCAATTGCCCCCCTATCGGGTGGCCTTTCCACCCACTGACCGCTTCAGCGTAGCGCTGGAGGAGACGGCCATCCTGGCCCGGGCCCGAGAGGCAGAATTCCGCCTGCTATTCATCGGCAACCTGATCCCCCGCAAGGGACTGCATACCCTGCTGGATGCGCTGGCGCTTCATCCCTTCGGCAACCGACCCTATCGCCTGGATGTGGTGGGATCGCTGAGTATGGATCCCGCCTATAGCCGCGCCCAGCAGCAACGCGTGAGGCGGCTGGGGCTGGCCGATCGGGTATACTTCCACGGTGCATTGCACGAGGCAGAATTGCGCCATCTGCTGGAACAGGCTCACCTGCTGGTGGTGCCCTCGGCCTATGAGGGCTTTGGGATCGTCTACCTGGAGGGGATGGGCTTCGGACTGCCGGCCATCGGCACCACCGCCGGCGCAGCCAGTGAGGTCATCGAACCCGACCAAACCGGTTACCTGATCCCGCCCGAGGATAGTGCCACCCTGGCCGATCACTTGCGCGGCCTGGCCAGCGACCGGGAACGACTGATCCGCCTCTCCCTCCAGGCCCGCCAGCGTTATCTGCGTCAACCGCGCTGGGAGGAGACTGTCGCGATCATTCACGCGTTCCTCTACGAATGCCTCAATCGTTTTCGACCTATTAGCCCGCCCTGATCGAGGCCCTTATGGACGATCCGTTTATCCGCTACCTCCTGGCCAAACAGGCCATTGACGATCGTTCGCTCAACCGCCAGGTGTTTCAGGCCCTGCTCGACTATCTGCCGCTCCACCGTCCGCTGCGGATCATTGAGATCGGCGCCGGGATTGGGACGATGATCGCCCGTCTGATAGGCTGGGGAGCGCTGGACCAGGCCGAATATCTGGCCCTGGACTTGCGCTCACAGCACATTGAATACGCTCGGGCGTGGTTAAAAGATTGGGGTCAGCAGGCCGGCCTGGAGGTCCGGGAAGACCGCCGGCGACTCCGCCTGAGCGGGGAACAACTGCGGGTGGAAGTGGACCTCCGAGCCGGGGACGCCTTTGACCTGCATCCCCATCCCCCGGCAGATCTGCTGATCGCCCATGCGGTTCTGGACCTGCTCCCCTTGCCGGAGCGTTTGCCCGATTTGCTGCGCCTGACCCGACACCTGGCCTGGTTTACCCTGAACTTCGACGGGGTAACCGCTTTCGAACCTGCCCTGGACCCAGCCCTGGACGAACAGATCGAGCGACTGTACCATCGAACCATGGATACACGAAAAAGCGGCGGCGACAGCCGCTGCGGACGCCATGTCCTGGGCTACCTGCTCCAGCAGGGAATGGAGGTGCTGGCTGCCGGCGCTTCGGATTGGGTGGTGTATCCTCGCCAGGGGCGGTATCTGCCCGAGGAGGCGCTGTTTTTGCACACTATCCTGGGGTTTGTGGAGGATTCGCTGCGCACCGAGCCCAACCTGGAGGCGGACGCTCTGGCACACTGGCTGGCCACGCGGCGTCGCCAGGTGGAGGAGGGGCGATTGATTTACATCGCCCATCAACTGGATGTGCTGGTGCGCCGGTCGACCGGTGGATCGAATGCCCCGCTGTCGGTGTGACCGAAATCAATCGCCTTCGGGCGTTTCCTTCCTAGCCACTTAGGTAGGGTGGAGACTCCAGGTGATGTCAGCGACGCCACAGCTGACAGGCAGAAGAAGTCAACAGACGGCAGCGATCCCTCGCCTGTGGCCAAATGCGGTAGAATCAAATCACGTATTCTCAGAAACAGGATGATCTGTGGGCGATGAATTTTCTGATCACCGGCGCAGCCGGTTTCCTCGGTTCTGCTCTGGCCAATCAACTGGCCCGGGAAGGGCATCAGGTGCGCGGTCTGGACGATCTTTCGACCGGCGACCCGCGCGCCCTCTCCCCCGACGTGCACTTCACCCGCGGCGATGTGAACGATCGTCCCAAATTGTGGACCCTGCTCCAGGATGTGGACGTGGTCTATCACCTGGCGGCGCGCGTCTCGGTGCCGGAGTCGGTGCTTTATCCGCGCGAGTACAACACGGTCAACGTGGGCGGCACGGTTTCACTGATGGAGGCGATTCGCGATGTGGGGGTGAAGCGAGTGGTACTGGCCTCATCGGGTGCGATCTATGGCGATCAGAAGGAACAACCGCTGCGCGAGGAGATGATCCCCAATCCACGTTCGCCCTATGCGGTCTCAAAACTGGCGGCGGAGTATTACGTCCGCACCATTGGTGCTCTGTGGGGGATTGAGACGGTTTGTCTGCGCATTTTCAACGCCTATGGGCCGGGTCAGCATCTGCCCCCTTCCCATCCGCCGGTGGTGCCTTATTATTTGCGCCAGGCGCTGCGCGGTGGAACACTGGTCGTCCACGGCGATGGGACGCAAACCCGAGACTATGTGTACGTGGACGATGTGGTCAGCGCCATGATCGCCGCTGCCACCGCGCCCGGGGTGGACGGCCTGGTGATCAACGTGGGATCAGGGACGGAAACCAGTGTGCGTGACCTGGTGCGGGTCGTGCTGGAGGTGACCGGGAGTTCAGCCAATGTGGTATACAATTCCCAGGTCTCCGGTGGAGTGGCCCGCATGTGCGCCGATCTGCGCCGGGCTCAGGAAAAACTGCGCTTTCAACCCTCCATCCGCCTGGAGGACGGTCTGCGCCTGACCTTGCAACGCGATCCACGTTTTCGCCACCGGGGATGATCCTGCCACGCGCTTTCTACGACCGACCAACGCTCATCGTCGCTCGCGAATTGCTCGGGGCGCGACTGGTGCGCGTCTTGAACGGGGTGCGCCTGGCCGGCATTATCCTGGAGACCGAAGCCTATATTGGCGAGGAGGATCTGGGGTGTCATGCTCGCGCTGGTCGCACGCCCCGCACTCAGGTGATGTATGGGCCGCCTGGCCACGCCTACGTATATTTCAACTACGGCAATCACTGGTTGCTTAACGCTGTCACCGAGCGAGAAGGATTTCCGGCCGCGGTGTTGATCCGCGCCATCTGGCCCGTGGAGGGGATCGAGGTGATCGCTGCCCGCCGCGGGGGACGGGATACGTTTGGGCCAGGGAAGGTCTGCCAGGCCTTGGGGATCGGCCGGGGGGAGAACGGTGCCGATTTGACCAGCAACCACGCCGGGGTGTGGATTGAAGCGGGTGTTTCCCTCCCCGATTGGGCCGTGACCACCGGACCACGTGTGGGGTTATATAGTGTGCCAGAGCCCTGGAAGTCCATCCCCTGGCGCTTTCGGGTCACTGGCATTCGCTTTCAAGGATCAGGCGACTCTGTGGAATGGGCGCCTGATCCATAATCACCACTTTCGGAGGCAATCATGGGTTTGCTGGAAGGCAAAAACGCCATTGTGTTCGGTCTGGCAAATGACCGCTCTATCGCCTGGGGAATCTTGCAGGCGTTTCATCGCCAGGGAGCCCGGCTGGGGATCAGTTATGCCGGCGAAGCGCTGAAACGACGGGTAATGCCCCTGGCCGAGCAACTGGGCTGTACCTGGGTGGAAGAGTGCGATGTCAGCCGGGATGATCACATCGCCACCGTGGCCGAAAAAGCCGCGGCGTATTTCGGGAAAGTGGACGTGCTGGTGCATTCGATCGCTTTTGCCCCTCGGGAGGAACTCAGCGGGCCGTTTTACACCACCAGCCGGGAGGGGTTTCGGGTAGCGATGGATATTTCGGTCTATTCGTTCATCGCCCTGGCCAAAGCCTTTCAACCGATCTTGAACCCCGGCGCATCGTTGATCACCCTGACCTATTACGGTTCGGTCAAGGTCGCTCCTCATTACAACGTTATGGGAGTAGCCAAGGCGGCGCTGGAGGCGAGCACGCGCTATCTGGCTTATGATTTCGGCCCACAGCAGATCCGGGTCAATGCCATTTCCGCCGGGCCGATCCGCACCCTGGCTGCGGCCGGCGTGAGCGGCTTCCGCGACATGTATAAATATTTCGCCGACATCGCTCCCCTGCGTGAAAATGTGACCATTGAAGATGTGGGCAACGCCGCTGTCTTCCTGGCTTCGGATCTCTCCCGTCACATCACCGGCGAAGTGCTGTATGTGGATAGCGGTTTCAACATCGTAGGCGTTCAGATTCCGCCTGAACGGGAAGAAAAACCATCCGAAGCCTGAGAACATCTGAACCGTGTCTGACAGTCGCCTGGTTTGAGCAGTCTCGCCAGGCGAGGCCATGTCAGTCCGTTGCCAGACGCCGGGCATACTTTCTTGAGCCCACTGCAACAACGAACCATGGAGCACACCGAGGGCGCAGTTTTCCATGAGGTTAATTCTCTGCGTACTCTGCGATCTCGGCGGTAGAACAACCTTTTTGCAGTAGAACCATCTTTTGGATTACAATTATCCCATGTTCTTCAAGCGCACTCCTCCCTCTCCTGAGGAAACCCAGGGAATTCAACCCATTGAGCGGATCACGTCCGTGCTGGGGGCGGGCATCATCTGGCATGGTTCGATCAACGGCAGTGGTGGCGTGCGGATCGAAGGCGCCTTTGAAGGCGAGATCGCCCTGCGCGGTCTGCTGGTGATCGGCGAAACCGGACGGGTTACTTGCGAACACATTCGAGCCAACACCGTGATCGTGGCCGGCGCAGTGCGGGGAAATATCACCACCCAGAAACTGGAGATTCGCTCCACCGGGCGAGTATGGGGAGATGTGGTCACCACCGCCTTCATCACTGAGGAAGGGGCCTTTTTGCGCGGCCAGATCCGCATGGAGGAGCGCGTGGACCTGAACCTGGAGCCTGCTCCCGAAGGCACTCCCTCTGAAACCGCCCAGGCGGAATCCCTGGCCGCCACGACTGGGATTCTGCCCCAGGTGATCCCCCTCTCCACCGGCGAGACCCCTGCAGACTCTTCAAGCCCCTCTCGCAAGCGAAGCCGTGCCACCAAACCCTGATCGGGACTCTCTCGGCAGCGAACTGTCTATGCGCTATCGTGATTTGCTGATCCAGACTCAACGTGAATTTCCCAACAACGCCCGCACGCCAGGGTTCGGATGGCTGGTACGGGCAGGTTACCTGACCCGCGAGAATAGCCCCACCCCCCTGGGGGAACAGGCCCTGAACCATCTGCGCCACCTGGCGGAACAACCGTCCTTCGCCACTCATTTGGCCCAGACCTTGCCTGTGCTTGCCAGCGACGAAGAAATCTTCTTCCCCATCCCGACCGGCGATGTAGAGATAGCCCATTGTCCTTCCTGTGGCTATACGGCACGACGCGAACTGGCTCTCTTCCGTAAGACGGTCTTCTCCAACGAAGCGCCGCGGGCGATGGAAAAAGTGCTGACGCCAGACTGTCCCACCATCGAAGCCCTGGCTACCTATCTGAATCTGCCCAAAGAAAAAACCGCCAAAGCCATGATGTTCACTCGCCAGGTTGACGGGCGCTTTGTATTTGTAGTGGTGCGCGGCGATATGACCTTGAGCGAAGCCAAACTACGACGAGCAGTGGGAGACGTGCGCCTGGCCACCCCGGAAGAGATCCAACAAGCCGGTGCTGTGCCGGGATATGCTTCTCCCATCGGTTTACGCCAGGCCTGGATCGTGGTAGATGACCTGATCCTGCGCTCCCCTAACCTGGTGGCCGGCGCCAACGAAGCCGGCTATCACCTGCTGAACACCAACTGTGGGCGAGATTATCACCCCGATCAGGTGGCCGACCTGACCCTGGCTGGCCCGGGCGATGCGTGTGCCGCCTGTGGGGCGGCGCTTGCCTTTCAGACCGGCGATGTCCTGGCCCGACAGAGTTCTTTCGATGTCCTGGCCATCTTGCGCGCCCTGGCCGAAACCTATCACGATCCCCAGGGGCTGACCTTCCCATGGCATTTTGCGCCCTTCCAGGTCTACCTGATGCACCTTCCCTCCAAAACGGCTGACACTCGTTCTGCCGCCGAAGACCTTTACCAGCGTTTGATCCAGGCCGGATTCACAGTCTTGTTCGACGATCGGGACGAGCGCGCTGGCGTGAAGTTCAACGATGCCGATTTGATCGGCAGCCCGATCCGCATCACCGTAGGCGAACGCGGCCTGCAAACTCAGTCGGTTGAGATCAAACAACGCAAGAGTGGTCAAACCAGCCTGGTTGCAATCACGGACGTGCCTTCTTTCCTGAATTCGCTCCCGGACTGATCACATGCAAGCCGAAACCTTTCCTCCTTCACGTTGGCGTGGCCTGATCCTCCACACGCTGCTGATCGTGTTACTGCTGGCCGTGGCAGGCTGGGCGTTCGTGAACCTAGGTCAGGCGGCGATCGGGCCGGCGGTGTTGATTTATCTGGCGATCCTGCTGATCACCCTGCCCCTGCTCCCTTTCTTCGTCTATCGCGCCTTTGCTCTGTGGCGTGCCCAGTATGTGTTGACCCGCGACAGCCTGGGGATATCTTGGGGTCTACGCATCGAGGACATTCCTCTGACAGAGATCGAATGGGTGCGGCTAGCCACCGATCTCCCTTCACCGCTTCGCCCTCCGACCCTTAGCCTGCCCGGAGCGCTGCTGGGGGTCAGACATCATTCCGATCTGCCTGCGCCGATCGAGTTCATCGCCTCCGAGCCGGCGACTCTGCTCTTGGTAGCCACCGCTGACCGTATCTATGCCATTTCCCCTGAAAACCCGGCCGCATTCCTGAACGCCTTTCGGCGGGCCATGGAACTGGGCAGCCTGCAGCCCACACCGGGCGTTTCCCAGTATCCCTCTTTTCTGGTGGCCCGCGCCTGGCAACAGCCCTCCACGCGTTTCTTCTGGATCGCCGGATTGCTCCTCAACCTGGGCCTGATCACCTGGACCGTTTTCCTGATCCCTGCCATCCCCCGCCTTCCCCTGGGATTTACGCCAAGCGGTCAGCCGTTGCCGGCAGTTCTGTCGGTGCGATTGACTCTGTTGCCGGTATTAAGCGTCTCGCTCTTCGCAGCAGGCGTGCTGGCTGGCCTGTATTTCTTCCGACTCCCCCAATATCATTTGCTGGGCCTGCTGATCTGGGCCTCCAGCGCCCTGACCAGCCTGTTCTTTTTGATAGCAGTCTGGTTCCTGGTCAGCGCACCGGCGGTCTGAATGGACAGGCTTCAGCCTGTCCTGAGAGACAGGCTAAAGCCTATAGAGAGCGCTAACCTGAATTCCCGCATCTGAACGATGGACTGGCCATTTGCCTCTCTCCTGGATTTTGAAACGCCCCTTTCGCTGACTCGCCTGTTCCTGGGATGTGTGCTGGCGACAGGCATAGCCGGGTTGGCCTATCGCCTGCGCAGTCTGGACAGTAGCGGCGCCCTGGCCGCCATCCTGGTGGGGACCATCATCTTCGGCATAGGTGGCCTGCCCTGGGCGATTCTGTTGCTCACCTTTTTCATCACGTCGTCAGGGTGGAGTCAGGCTTTCCGAAGGCGCAAACAGAGCGCCGAAGAAAAATATGCCAAAGGGCATCAGCGCGATGCGGGACAGGTGCTCGCCAATGGGGGATTGGCCGCCCTGTTTGCCCTGCTCCATGCCTTCTTTCCTCACCATCTCTGGCCGTGGATTGGTTTCATCGGTGCGCTGGCCGCAGTGAACGCAGACACCTGGGCCACCGAACTGGGAGTGCTCAATCCCCATCCACCGCGGCGGATCACCGACCTGCGCCGCCGCGTGGAACCCGGTTCCTCTGGCGGAGTCTCCCCCCTGGGGACTCTGGCTGCCCTGGCCGGGTCGGGCCTGATCGCCACTCTGGGAGTATGGCTCTCCCCACAGGTCATCGCTCCGGTGAGCCTCTCCCCTCTCCGCACCGCTACCATCCTGACCCTGGCCGGGACCATCGCCTCCCTGGTGGACTCGCTGCTGGGCGCCACCGTCCAGGCCATCTACTACTGCCCTCTTCATCAGAAAGAGACGGAGCGTCATCCCCTGCATTCCTGCGGGACGCCCACAACCCATCTGCGCGGCTGGCGCTGGTTGAACAACGACGGCGTCAACCTGGTGTGCAGTCTGGTCGGAGCCACCATCGCTTGGCTGGCCCTGTTCTAATCCCGATCAGGTCAATCGCTTGCGAATCTCCGAACTGAGGAAATCCATCAGCCAGACGACCAGGACAATCGCCCAGATGGCCGTGCCGGCCTGGTGCCACTTGAAGTCGTTGATGCTCAGGTTGAGATAGTAACCAATGCCGCCACCACCCACAAAGCCGATGATGGTGGAGATGCGCACGTTGATGTCCCAGTGGTAGATGATATACGAGACGAAATCGGGGACAATCTGCGGGACGACGCCATAGCGCACCACGTGTAGAGGCGGTGCGCCGGTAGCGTTGAGCGCCTCGACGGGACCGGGGTCAATGTTTTCGACCGCTTCCGAGAACAACTTGCCCAGCGAGGCAATTGTCACCACCGTCAACGCCAGGAAGCCGGGGAAGGGACCGAAACTGAGCCAGAAGCCGAAGACCGTCGCCATCACCAGCGGGTCGTAGGAGCGCATCAGGTTGAAGAACGAGCGAAAGAGGTAATACATCAGCGTGCCCACCACACCCTTGCGGGTGATGTTGCTGGCCGCCAGAAAACTGAGCGGCGCGGCGATGAGAGTCGCCAGGGTGGTGGAAAGCAGGGCCATGAAAATCGTGACGAACATGTTGTCAGTCACATCTTTCAGGGCCTGGCTGGGCTTCAACCCGCCGACCGGGGTGAGGGTATCCACCTCCAGGCGGCTGGGGACGCCATCCACGCTGGCCTGAATCGGGCGTGCCTGCACTTCCTGGCTGAAATAGCCGTTGACGTCGGTTTGGGTGCGGATGGCGGTCATGGTGCGGCCATCAGGCAGACGCCAGCGGATGACCACCTCTGAGTTGGGCTGCAGGTCGAAGCCTTCCAGGGTGAATTTCTCCAGCGGGGCGGCGCACAAAAGGCTGGGGACGAGACGCGGCCCCTCGGCGGGCAGCCCACTCTCGGTCGGGGCCGAATCGCACGGGATGGGGAAAGCGATCGAGATGGTGCGGGTTTCCACCTCGCGAGTAAACAGGTCCGGGGTCAGGAAAGCAATCAGCAGGGCGCGGCCCTTTGGCAGGTTGCGGAACAGGCGCGAGAAGTCCGCTTCGGTGACGCGGTACGAAATCACAAAGGCGGCGATGACCAGCGCGGTGAGCAGGGCGTTGCGGGCAAGGCGTTTCAAGTCCATCTCACACCAGCCTTTCGCGGATTTTGGCGCTGATGGTATCAAGGACGATGACGATGACCGCAATGGCGATGAAGACCGCGCTCACGCCACGCATGTTGTTAACGCGAATGAGTTCGATGAGCAGAAAGCCGATGCCGCCGCCGCCCACAAGACCAATGACCGTTGCCGAGCGGACGTTGATGTCCCAGCGGTAGATGGTAAAAGCGGTGAAGGGCGGCACGATTTGGGGGATGACGGCGTAACGCACGACTTGCAGCCAGTTGGCGCCGGTGGCGCGGATGGCTTCGATGGGGCCGGGGTCAATCCCTTCGATGACTTCGGAATACAGTTTGCCCAGGGCAGCCACCGAGTGCAGCGCCAACGCCAACATGCCGGCAAAGGGTCCTAAGCCCACGATGACCACGAAGACGATAGCAATGATGAGCGACTCGATGGAGCGCAGGATGTTGAGCAGCGTGCGCACGACAACGTAAATGGCATAGGTCACAGGGTTGCCGCTCATCAGGTTGCGCGCCGCCAGGAAGGAGATGGGCACAGCAAAGACCACAGCCAGGCCGGTGGCCATGAGCGCCATGGCAATCGTCGCCAGGGCGCCTTTCAGCACCTCCTTGCCGATAAACGAGAGTTCATAGCCGCCGGTTGGGCGATACTGCTCGAAGTACACGCGATGGAACTGCGGCAAGGTCGGGTCGGGGGCGGCCACCAGCGCGGTGGAGGGAACGCGAATGACGGTCGTCAGCGCGCCGCTTTCGTCGGTAGTCAGGGTCAGCATAGTGATTTCGCCCTCGCCGAGCATGAGTGAATTACCGATGGGGTTTTGCCAGAAGACGTTGGTCTCGGCATTCGGCCACAGGCCGGTCACGTTGACGATAAGCGTCTCGCCCACGCCGCCGCAATCGGGCATGACAGTTGCCACTTTTCCGGCGTCTTCGCGGCGGGCCAGGGGCGGTTCACTGGAGCAGGGTACCTGCACCGGCACCCACATTTGATTCACCTCGCGGCGCGGCTGAATGAAATCGGGGCGCGCCATAGGGCGCAGGATCGCCAGGGCGCGGTTCATATCGGCGCGACTGAAGTCAATCTCCACCACCTGCCAGCCGATGCCATAAGCCGCCGCCAGCCCAACCAGAAGCGGCAACAGAAGGGAACGTCTCTGCCCTCTCGCCAGGCTGCTCGCGTCCCACACGTTCCATAGCCAGACCATCACAGGAGAGAGATACCAGAGCGGCTTGCCATACCAGATGGTTGTCGCCAGAAGAAAGACAAAGCCGATCAGGATGCCGGCCCCCCGAGCGCGTTCCCCTGACAGGAACTGTCCCAACCCCGGCAGAAAGAACGAAGCGATTCCGCTTCGCAGGACCCCGAGCCTGTTTACGGTTTTCTCAGACATCTCTCTCCCCCTCACAGCGAGGCAGCGCGGACTTCCTGGGCTTCTTCGCCGTAGATCTCTTTGAATCTGGCGCGGTCAATCTCTTTCGGCGATCCTTCGAAGACTTTCACGCCGTCTTTGAGTGCCACCACGCGCGTGGCGTAGCGATGAACCAGGTCCAAAAAGTGCAATGAGCAAATGACGGTTATCCCCTCTTTGTTGAGTTGTTCGAGATATTGCAGGATGGAATGGGAAAGCACCGGGTCGAGGCTGGCGACGGGTTCATCGGCCAGAATCAGTGTGGGGTCCTGCATGAGCGCTCGGGCGATGCCCACGCGCTGCTGCTGGCCGCCAGAGAGAGCATCGGCGCGGCTATAGGCTTTATCGGCGATTCCCACCCGCTCCAGGGCTTCCAGGGCTCGACGCTTTTCTTCCTGCGGCCAGATTCCCAACAGGCTCAGCCAGGGGTTGACATAGCCTAATCGTCCCGCCAGGACGTTGGTCAACACACTGGAGCGTTTGACCAGGTTGAACTGCTGAAAGACCATGCCGATCTTGCGGCGAATCTGACGCAATTCGGCCGGGGAGGCGGCGGTAATATCCACACCATCCCAGATAATCCGCCCCGAGGTAGGTTCAATCAGGCGGTTGATGCAGCGTAAGAGAGTAGATTTCCCCGACCCGGAAAGCCCAATCACCACCAGAAACTCACCATCTTGCACTTCAAAGGAAATGTTTTTCAAGGCTTGTGTGCCGTTGGGATAGGTTTTGGACAGATTTTGAATGCTTAGCATACAGCAAGGCCCTCTCTCGGAAATACGTAAAGCAAAATTCATTTTGCTACTATCTCAGACGACCAGGCGATGTAAGCATCGCAGATGACGTAAATATCACAGACGAGGTAAACATCCCAGATGATGTAAACATCCCAGACGATGTAAACATCCCAGACGATGTAAACATCCCAGACGATGTAAACATCGTCTTACACGTACAGCGAAATTCATTTCGCTCTATACTCAGGCGATCAGACGATGTAAGCATCGCAGACGAGGTAAACATCCCAGACGATGTAAACATCGTCTTACACGTACAGCGAAATTCATTTCGCTCTATACTCAGGCGATCAGACGATGTAAGCATCG